>ERZ779956.5-NODE-5-length-176419-cov-6.405899_pt1 | contig 176419 bp, 183 predicted proteins | sample MGYA00511940_ERZ779956 | MGnify/ENA primary metagenome ERZ779956 (study PRJEB29588, sample SAMEA2154992) | human gut metagenome | biome: human gut; feature: human-associated habitat; material: faeces | place: Denmark | collected 2008/2010 ...
AAAAAATATAGTGTCAAAGTAGTAGCAGTTGCAAAAAACAAAAAAACAGCAGAGGCAATAGGAGAACAAACAACAGGAGAAGTAACAGAATTAACAACAGCAAATGCAAAATTTACATATAATCCAAGTAATTGGACTAATACAGATGTTGTAGCAACAGCAAGCACAGATGTAACAGGATTTACAATTCAAACAAGTTTAGATGGACAAACTTGGTCAGATACGCCAAGTCAAACCCGTTCAACAAATGGACCAGTATATGCAAGATTATGGGATGGAACAAACGCAGGTGGAATGTTAACAGGAAATGTTACAAAAATAGATAAAACACCAGCAACAATTTCTATTAGTGCAACAGCAACAGGAACTAGTACAGGAACATTATCAGCAGTAGTTGATGATAAAGAAAGTGGATTATCACAAATAAAATGGGAATGGGGAACTAATACAAATTATGGAAATAGTGCAACAGATAAGTATACATCAATGAACGGCACAAATGCAGGAACAATAGGAAGTACGACCAAAACAAAGAGCTTAACAGGATTAAGTGCAGGAACAACATATTATGTAAGAATAACAGCATATGATGTAGCAGGAAATGCAGTACAAAAAACAGCAACTTTTAAAACAGTTGCTATATATACAGTAACATTTAATGCAAATGGTGGAGGAAGTTTATCAATGTCATCAAAAATAGTATATTCCGGATCACAATATGGAACATTACCATCAACATCAAGAGCGGGATATAGTTTTAATGGATGGTTTACAGCCCCATCAGGAGGAACAAGAATATTAGAAAACACAAATGTTAGCATTGCAGGAAATCATGTATTATATGCTCAATGGACACAGACAGATTATTCTGCTCCAAGTATTTCAAGAAATAGTGTAACAGCAATAACAGCTATTGGAGGAGGAACACCACGATTTACAGTAAATTATACATCAAGTGATTATGGATCAGGAATTATAGGATATTATTGGGGAACATCAGTACCAACGGTAGCATCTGCTTGGAATGGATGGAGTGGAGGAAATATTGATATGACATTTTATTTGTCAAGAACTCAAAATGCTACTCAACAAGGAGTGTACTATTTTGGAGTAAAAGATGCATGTGGAAATATTAATTATGTACCCTTTAAGTGGCTTATGTGCTGGTATGATGGAAGTGAAAATGGAATTGATATAGGAACATCAGGATATAATTATTATAGTTGCGGAGAAAATCACTGGGGAAATATTAGAATAAGAGCAGGAGGAAAGTCAGGACAAGAAATTGCTAATTTTACAGCAAATGGAGGAGCATCTGGAACATTAAATGGGGCATCAAGTGTATGGATTGGTTGGGAATCTTTTGCATTTACTTGCTGGAATTAATAATATGTGATATACTGTAACAAGTGTAAAAAAGAGAATAAAATAGGAGGAAAGTAATGTTAAGTGCAAATGGAGTAACAGTACGATTTGGAAAAAGAGTACTATTTGAAGATGTAAACATAAAATTTGGAAAAGGAAATTGCTACGGAATAATAGGAGCAAACGGAGCAGGAAAATCAACATTTTTAAAAGTATTATCAGGAGAAATAGAACCAAGTAAAGGAGATGTAACACTAGAAAAAGGAGAAAGACTATCAATATTAAAACAAGACCACTTTGCTTTTGAAGAAAACACAGTAATAGACACAGTAATGATGGGAAACAAAGAATTATATGACATAATGAAAGAAAAAGAAGAAATATATGCAAAACCAGACTTTTCAGAAGAAGATGGAATGAAAGCAGCAAAACTTGAAGAAAGATTTGCGGAATTAGACGGTTGGAATGCTGAATCAGATGCAGCAATGTTATTAAATGACTTAGGAATTATACCAGAAAATCATTATAAATTCATGAAAGAAATAGAAGCAAGAGAAAAGGTAAAAGTATTGCTTGCGCAAGCATTATTCGGAAATCCAGATGTACTATTACTAGACGAACCAACTAACGACTTAGATTTAAAAAGCATAAACTGGTTACAAGAATTTTTAATTAACTTTGAAAACACAGTAATTGTAGTATCACACGATAGATATTTCTTAAACAAAGTATGTACACACATAGCTGATGTAGACTTTGGAAAAATAAAAGTATATCCAGGAAACTATGACTTCTGGTATGAATCAAGCCAATTAGCATTAAAGCAAATGAGAGAACAAAACAAGAAGAAAGAAGAAAAAATCAAAGAATTACAAGACTTTATAGCAAGATTCAGTGCAAATGCATCAAAATCAAAACAAGCTACTTCAAGAAAGAAAACACTTGAAAAAATAGAACTAGACGAAATAAAACCATCAAACAGAAAATATCCATATGTAGACTTTAAACCAGATAGAGAACCGGGAAAAGAAATTTTACAAGTAAAAAATATAACAAAAACATTTGAGGGAGTAAAGGTTTTAGATAATGTATCATTTACAGTAAAACAAGATGATAAAATAGCATTTTTAGCAGATAACGAAATTGCAAAAACAGTATTATTCCAAATAATAGCAGGAGAAATGGAACCAGACAGTGGTGAATTAGTATGGGGAACAACAATTACACAATCATATTTCCCTAAGGACAACAACTATTTATTTGATACAGATGAAAACATAACAGAATGGCTTAGAAAATACTCAAAAGACCCAGACGAAACATATGTTAGAAGCTTTTTAGGTAGAATGCTATTTTCAGGAGAAGAAGCACTAAAAAAAGTAAATGTGTTATCAGGAGGAGAAAAAGTAAGATGTGTACTTTCAAAAATGATGCTTTCAGGAGCAAACTTCTTGATTTTTGATGAACCAACTAACCATTTAGATATGGAAAGTATTACTTCTGTAAATGAGGGAATGAAAAAATTTACAGGTAATATTTTATTTACATCACATGACCATGAGTTAACTCAAACTGTTGCAAATAGAATTATTGATATAAAAGCAAATGGAAATGTTATTGATAGAGAAGTTACTTATAATGAATATTTAGGAATTGAATAAAAACTGTTTTTGGGGACGGAGGAAAAAACAGTTTTAGAAATTAGGGGGAATACAAAAAATATATAGAAAGTGAGATGATTACAATTTCTAGAATTGCAAGAAAATATAAAAATTCCTCTTTTTTTCATATAATCGTTCAGGGAATTAATAAAGAATATATCTTTCAAGAAGAAAGATTCAAAAAAATGTAATTAAAACAAATTATTAGATTTACGAAAGAGTTAAATATCGAGGTTATAGCTTATTGTATCATGGGCAATCATGCACATTTTTTGATTATGACAAAAAACATAGAAGATTTGTCCAAATTAATGCAAAAAGTAAATAGCATGTATGCTAAATATTATAATTATAGCCAAAACAGGGTTGGATATGTTTTTAGGGATAGATTTTTAAGTGAAGTAATAGATAGTAAAAGGTACTTTATACAATGTATAAAATATATTCACTTAAATCCAGTAAAGGACAATATAGTAAAGAACTGTAAAGAATATGAATATTCATCTTATGGAAGTTTCATTCAAGAAAACAATTATGAAAATAATCAAATTTTAAATGGAATATTAACAAAAAAAGAATATAAAGATATATGTGAACAAATAGATTGTGAACGAAATTTTTTGGATATAGAAACAGACGTGGATATTGAAAAAAATATAAAATATGGTATTCAAGATTATATCAAAATGAAAAAATGTCAAATCTATGAAATTTACATGAATAGAGAGATACTAAAGGAATTAATAAAGTTCCTAAAAGAAAAACACAAAATAAAATATACTGAAACACAAAAATTTTTTGAAATAAAGAAAGGGACGATGGAAGGATTAAAAACGTACAAATAAAAACTGTTTTTTTCCTCCGTCCCCAAAAACAGGAAAAGGAGATAAAACAATGGATAAAATAGCAAAAACAATTGCGGAAGAATTAAATATAAAAATACAACAAGTAGAAAATACAATAAAATTAATAGATGAAGGAAACACAATACCATTTATCGCACGTTACAGAAAAGAAGTAACGGGAGGATTAAGTGATGAAGTATTAAGAACATTTGGAGAAAGACTAGCATATTTAAGAAACCTAGAAACAAGAAAAGAAGAAGTTATAAAATCGATAGATGAACAAGGAAAACTAACAGATGAAATCTTACAAGCCGTAGCAATTTCTAAAACATTAGCTGAGGTTGAAGATATTTATAGACCTTACAAACAAAAGAAAAAGACAAGAGCAACAGTTGCAAAAGCTAAGGGATTAGAACCTCTTGCACAAATAATTGTTGAACAAATAGAAAACAAACCAATATTAGAGATTGCACAAGAATATGTTAATATTGATAACTTATCAGAAGAAGATAAGAAAAACAAAGATAAAGCAGTTACAACACCAGAAGAGGCTATTCAAGGGGCGCTAGATATTATAGCCGAAGATATTTCTGATAATGCTAAATATAGAAAAGAAATAAAGAAACAATGTTACAGAGAGGGACTTATTAAAACAAAGGCAAAAGACCCTGAAAGTAAATCAAATTATGAGATGTATTATGATTATAGTGAAGCTTTAAAATGGATTCCTAGCCATAGAATTTTAGCTATGAATAGGGGAGAAAAAGAAGATTTCTTAAAAGTATCTATTGAAAAGCCAGAGGATAAAATTTTAGCTTACATAGAAAAAGATATTATAAAAGGTGAAACACAATTTACTCAAATGCTAAAAGATACAATATTAGACAGTTTTGAAAGATTGATAGAACCATCAATTGATAGAGAAATCCGCTCAGACTTAACAGAAAAAGCAGAGGAAAAGGCAATAAAAGTATTTGGACAAAATTCAAAACAATTATTATTAGGAGCTCCAATTAAAGGGAAAACTGTAATGGGATTTGATCCAGCATATAGAACTGGATGTAAAATAGCTGTAATTGATGAAACAGGAAAAGTTTTAGATTATACAACAGTGTATCCAACAGAACCTCAAAATGATGTAGAGGGAGCTAAAAAGGAATTACTAAAATTAATAGAAAAAGATAAAATAGATATGATTGCAATAGGAAATGGAACAGCATCAAGAGAATCAGAAATGTTTGTTGCAGAAATGATAAAAGAAGCTTCAAGACCAGTACATTACGTAATTGTAAGTGAAGCGGGAGCATCAGTATATTCAGCATCAAAACTTGCAACAGAAGAATATCCTGACATAAATGTTTCTATAAGAGGAGCAATATCAATTGCAAGAAGATTGCAAGACCCACTTGCAGAACTTGTAAAAATAGACCCAAAGGCAATAGGTGTTGGGCAATATCAACATGACGTAAATCAAAAAAAATTAGCTGAAAGCTTAACAGGTGTAGTAGAAGACAGTGTTAACAAAGTAGGTGTTGATGTAAACACTGCAACACCATCATTACTTTCATATGTATCTGGTATAAACAATACAATAGCTAAAAATATTGTTAAATATAGAGATGAAAATGGAAAATTAAAAGAAAGAAAAGAACTTTTGAAGGTTCCAAAATTAGGTAAAGTTGCATTTGAACAATGTGCAGGATTTTTAAGAATCATAGATGGTAAAAATCCACTAGAAATTACAGCAGTTCACCCAGAAAGTTATGAAGTGACAGAAAAAATGTTAAAATCATTAGGTTTTGATAAAGAAGATTTGAGAGATAGAGAAAAAATTGATGAATTAAGACAAAAATTAAAAACAGTTGATATTGCTAAAACAGCAAAAGAACTAGAAATAGGAGAGATGACATTGTCTGATATAATTTCAGAACTTAGCAAACCAGGAAGAGATCCTCGTGAAGATATGCCTAAACCAATTTTAAGACAAGATGTTTTGAAATTAGAGGATTTAAAAGAAGGTATGATTTTGACTGGTACTGTTAGAAATGTTATTGATTTTGGTGCTTTTGTAGATATTGGTGTTAAGTATGATGGCCTTGTTCATATTTCTGAAATGAGTGATAAGTTTATTAAAAATCCTTCTGATTTGGTTTCAGTTGGTGATATAGTAAAAGTTAAAGTTATAAAAATAGATATGGAAAGAAAAAAAGTTGCATTATCTATGAAAGTATAGAAAATAGGGATTGAGGAATAGGTCTTCAATCCCTATTCTTGCATATAATTATCCAATATCAGTCTTAATGTGAAAAAAATAATAAAAAATGTTGTTTTTAGTCGAAATATATAGTAAAATAAAATTATAAGGTATAAACTTATACTAAAAAGAGGGGAGGAAATATTAGCAATTTGCTAATATAAAAATGATATGAGTAAAATATTAGATGTAAAAGATGACATTGTTCAAATTGGAACAGATGATGGAGGAATTAAAGAAGTAAGAAGAGTAGACGTTAAATTTGATGCAAAACCAGGTGACAAAGTAGATATATTTGAAAACGAAAATAGTGTTATCGTAACAAAAAAAGAAGATGAGACTAAAAAAGAAGAAATATCTGATCAAAATCCAAATGGTGGTGTAAATATCAACATAAATAATACAAATACAAATGCTAATCCAAATAATGGATATGTAGGAAATGGCAAAAAAGTTGTAAACAAATGGATTTATGTATTATTAGCATTCTTTTTAGGTGGTCTAGGAGCACATAAATTTTATGCAGGAAAAATTGGTGCAGGTGTTTGCTATTTCTTATTCTGTTGGACATGTATACCAGCATTTATAGCATTTATAGAATTCATAATTGCAATATGTGCAACACCAGATGCAAATGGAAATATATTAGTATAGTAAATTAAAATCAGAAAATGGATTAGAGGATAGAACTTTAATCCATTTTTATTTAATATAAAAAGAAAGATTGAGGAACATCCCTCAATCCATATTTCCTTTATTAATAATTCTCTTTTATTTTCTCAATTTCATCATAATGATTTTCTAAAATATCTAAGAAAACATCATCCAACTTAGGATCAAACTGAGTACCTCTACATCTCTTGAATTCAGCGATTACAACATCCAAAGGAAGAGAGTCTCTATAACTACGTTTTGAAGTCATAGCATCAAAAGTATCAGCGATAGCAGCAATTCTAGCAAAATAAGGAATTTCTTCACCTTTTAATTTACCAGGATAACCATTACCATCATACCTCTCATGGTGATGCTTTACAATTGGAATAATATTTTCAAATATTTTTGCTGATGATAATATATGAGCACCAATCGTAGGATGATTTTTTATTTCAGAATATTCATCATCAGTAAGTTTAGATTCTTTTTTTAAAATTGCATCTGGTATTCCAATTTTTCCAATATCATGGAATAATCCACCAACCTCCAAATCATGTAAATCACTATCAGATAATCCTAAATGCTTACCAATCAAAACAGAATATTGAGCAACTCTATCAGAGTGTCCTCTTGTATAAGTATCTTTTGCTTCAACTGTGTATCTTAATGTTTGAATTGTTGATAAATATGCTTCTTCAAGTTTTTCATTTTTATCAGAAAGTTCTTCATTAATTTTTTTAATTTCATTCATTTGAGCGATTGATTTTATACCAGACTCAATTAATAATAATAATTGGTCAAATTTATCACTTTTTTCGCAATAACCTTGTATATCTAGTCTTCGTATAGTCTCTAATGGTGGAGCTAAATCTTTATGTCCAGTAAGTAATAATATATATAATTCTTTATTGAATTTTCTAATTTCTTCAACAACTTGGTCACCATGAATAGGAGTCATTATAAAGTCTAACAACATCAAGTCATAATGTTCTGTTCTTACTTTCTCTATTGCTTCCATTGGGTCTGTAACACCAGTAAAATCGTATCCAGAACGTTTTAAAAATATTGATAGAGAATCTACAATTCCTTCCTCATCATCAACTGCTATTATTCTATAATTGTTGTTTTCGTTAACAACTTTTTGTAATCCTTTTCTCATTTAAACCTCCATCCCTTTGAATGTAATTCTGTATACACTCAAATATAAGACAATACCTAAATAAAAGGTTTTTATAAGCTCATTATATTAGGAAAATACTTAAAAAGCAAGTGTTTTTTGAAAAATTTATAAAGGTAATATAATATTAAAGGTAGTTCCTTTTCCTTCTTCTGTTTCAAAAGTAATATTTCCATTAAAATGTGCTTTTATTGTAGAATAAGACATATATAAACCAAGTCCAGTTCCGTTTTTTCCTTTTGTTGTAATCATTTCTTTAAACAATTTATCTTGAACCTTTTGAGGTAATCCACAACCATAATCTTTAACAGAAATAATTAAATTTCCATTAGATTTTTCTAATATTAAATCAATATTTTGTTCAGTTTTTCCATTATATGCTTGTATTGCATTTGAAATCATATTATTAATAACCTGTACTAAACTATTTATATCACCATGAATTTTTGTTGTTTTAGGTGCTTTCATTTGAACATTCATGTAAATTAAAGCATTTTTTAATTCATGTTTCATCAAAATATCTACTCTTTTAACTAATTCGTCTATATCAAAAGATATATTTTCTGTTTCAGATAGTGTCACAGCTTGACCCTTTACTGCTGTAATAATATCTGACATATATTCTGTATATTCTTTTATTTTTACAATCCATTCATTCATATCTTTGGCTATATCATGATGGTCTTGACTGTTTACTTCTGGGTCATCAATTGATGAATCATATTCTTTTACTAAGTCTGTTAATCCTTCGGCTGCACCAGATATTGACATTATAGGTGTTTTTAAGTTATGTGCTATTCCACCAATTAGCTGTCCAAGTGATGCAAGTCTTTCTCTTTCCATTAATATATCTTGATTATTTTTAATTGTTTCCATATCTTCAATATGTTGAGTTATATCCTTAAATAATATTAATGTTCCTAATGAGGCTCCATCAGAATATATTGTATTTATTTCAACCGTAAATATTTTATGAATCCTGTTAACACGGTGTTCAAATGATATTGTTTTGTTTGAATCTTTTGCTTTTAAAATAGCATTTTTTATTTTGCCATAGTTTATTTTGTGCTTTTTTGAAAAATCTTCAAAGTTTTGTCCTCGTAATGTCGTATAATCTATTTTAAAGGTTGTTATAAATGTTTGGTTAAAATCTGTTATAGTTCCATCATCATTTAATACTAAATAACTATCTGACATCCTATCAACAATTTTTTGTAATGCTATTGGTGTTGCTCCTAAAAATTGAAATTTCAAAATAGCAAATGCAAAAAATATCATACTCAAAGAAAATGAGATTGGAGTTACATATACTGTCATTGGTAGTATTTTACATGTACCCAAAAAATTCAAAACAACAGGAATGCTAATTCCTAACAAAATCAAAATTGACTGTTTTGAAAATAGTCCTTGATTCTTAATTGAATATCTCAATAAATAGAATACACCTAATAATAATAAAAGGTATGAATATACTGCATTAACAGTATGCATAGGACCAGTGACAATATCACTCATATTAGTTGAATAATATTTAAAAAATAAATGGTGATAATCATTAGTCCATAATATGCATAAAGTCATAATTGGTATAACACATAATAGTAAATATCGAGGTTTAAATGTTACTTTTGTCTTTGAAAAGATTAAACCTGTAAAATAAATTCCCAAGGGCAAAAAACAAGTTCCTATATAAATAAATTTTTCAAAGTTCAACGTATTTATATTAAATAATTTACTACATATTTCTTGAAGTATAACTCCAACAGATATTATAAGCACACATATCAAGTCAAAAGCAAATATTTTCTGTAATTGATTTTTAGATTTCGACCTTAATATTATTGTTAGTAATCCAGTAATAAGTATTGCGGATAAAATAACTAGTATTAAGGATAAATTTAAAATTTCCATTCAAGTTACTCCTTATCTATATTTATAAATTTTATTTTTTTAAAGTAGTTCATGTATTTAACTATATAATCTTCATCTATTTTTTTCCAATGGAATCCGATTTCATTTAAATATGCATTTGTAAAATCTGCATTTAGTTTTATTTTTGATGTATATATCAAATTTTTATCATTATCTAAGTCATATATAATACCAGATAATATCTTTTTATTTTTTTCATCTTGTAAAATACCAGTAATCAGATAAGACAATAATCTATTTGAAAGTGGAACAAGATTTATATCAAATTCTTTTCTTAAAACATCATATAAAAGTTTTACAGAAAGTAAATTAGGATTATATAAGTGGAACATATTACATTTACTAGAATGTTCCAAAATTTTAATAATACAATCTGCACATAAATCAACAGGAGTTAATTCAATTTCATGTTCTAATGCATATTCAGGAAATGCCCCAATATCAATAAATGATTTAATTCTATTTGCAAAAGCATTATTTTCAATATTCTTTTGGAAGACACCATCACTATATCTGTTAGTTATATTTCCGATTCTCAAAATTTGTGCATCTAATCCCTTAGAAATTGCCTCTAAAATTAAGACTTCCGCTCTATATTTTGTAGATGTGTAAATTCCTTTAATACTTTGTCCAACAAATAAATCATTTTCACAAAATTCAATTTTATTTGTATCTGAAAGGTCAGAATTATTTTCTTTTTCTCCAAATCCAGAAACACTCATAGTAGAAACATGTAGTAATCTTTTCTTTTCCTTTTTACACAAATCTACAACATTTTGAGTACCAACAACGTTTATGTCTTCGAATTGCTGTTTTAAACCATAATGCTTAACTATTGCACCAGAGTTTATAATAACATCTACATCATTTTTAACCGTGTTATAATCCTCAATAGATAAACCTAGATTTGGCTCTGTTATGTCACCATTTAAAACTTTGATTCTGACATCCATGTCATCTTTGTATTTATCTCCAAAATAGAAATGTAAAATAGAACGTAATCTATCTACTGGTTTTTGACCATTTTTTTCTCTAATTAGACAATATATTATTCCTGTTTCATTTTTCATAAAAGAATCTATTATATGAGATCCTAAATATCCTGTACCACCAATTAAAAGTACATTTTTGACATCATATTTTTTAATTTTACTAATATTTTCAAAAGTATTACAAGACAATACTTTGTTAATAGTATCATAATCATAATTATCCATAAATGATTTTTCAGGGCTAGGCAATTTTTTAGCTAATTGTCTAATTGTTGGATAGTTAAAAATATCAGCATATTCAAAGTCCAAATCATATTTAACAGCCTCTAATTGCATTGTAATTGCAGAAACAGAGTCACCGCCAATATCAAAGAAATTATCATCAATAGTTATATTATCTACTTTTAATATATTTTTCCAAATTTGAATTAGTTTATCTTCATTTGAATTCAAGGTTGATATATTTACTTTTGAACTCTCATCTTTATGATTAGATTGTGGAATAGGTAATGCTTTTCTATCTATTTTTCTATTAATTGTATATGGCATTTTGTCTAATCTTAATATATAACTAGGAATCATATATGGTGGTAAATTCTTTCTTAAAGTATCTTTAATATAACTTTCTTCAAATTCTTTATTAGATACATAATAACCACACAAAACTTCTTTTCCATCAAGTTCAATTTTGTTGACAATAGCAGAAGATATGCCTTCAATTTCTAAAATTCTATTTTCAATTTCTCCAAGTTCAATTCTTAAACCTCTTAATTTTATTTGATTATCAATTCTTCCTAAACATTGAACTTTACCATCAAAAGTCCATCTACCAATATCACCAGATTTATATATTTTTCCAGGACCAAATGGATTATCTAAGAATTTTGCTGAAGTCATATCAGGTTTTCCCATATAACCAAGTCCGACTTGAATTCCTGAAATATAAATTTCTCCAACTACTCCAATAGGTACACGGTTCATATTTTTATCTAAAATATGAATTTGAGTATTCATAATAGGAGGACCAACTGTTATTTCTTTTTCTCCATCTAAGTTTTGGACATTAGAAAGTATAGTAATTTCACTTGGACCATATATATTATAAACGGTAATATCATCTGCAAGTGCTTTTAAATCCTTAACAAATTTCTCAGGTAAAGGCTCTCCACCAAAAACCATATTTTTAACTAATGCTAATGCAGAGTTTGGTTCTCTGTTATCATAATTGATTTTCATTAAACTTGGAGTAACAGTCATAACATCTACATTATATTTTCTTATTAAAGCATCTAATAATTTTGGATTTCTATGTTCTGCATTATTTGCCATTACAACTTTTAAACCATGAGTTAATGATACTATTATTTCATAAACAAAAATATCAAATGGTGTTGAAGTAACAGAAACAATTGTATGTTTATTTCCTTCTTTTAAGTAATCCAATACTTTTGTCATAGCTTTTGCCATATTAGCAAGTCCAACTTGATTTAACATTACACCTTTTGGCGTTCCAGTAGAACCAGATGTGTAAATTATATAAGATAAATCAGTGGCTTTAACAGAAACATTAGGATTTTCAAAATTATAATTATAAAAATCACTATCTAAGTCTATATATATACAATTTTTTATACTTTCAACTTTCTCAGATAACTCTTTTTGAACAAGTACATATTGAACATTACTATCATTAATATAATATTTTGTTCTATCAACAGGATATGTAGGGTCTAAATTCAAAAATGCTGCACCTGATTTTAATATACCTAGCATACAAATAATAGTTTCCAAAGAACGATTAGCCATAATACAAACTATATCATTAGGCTTAATTCCTTTTTGCAATAAGTAATGAGCTAAACTATTAGCTTTTTCATTTAATTGAGCATATGTTAATTTTTCATCATTGCAAATTAATGCAATATTTTCAGGATGCATTTTAACTTGTTCTTCAAACAATGAAACTGCTGTATCATTATTTACTGGTTCAAAAGTATCATTAAATTTATTTAATAATTTTTCTTCATTTGGTGTTATTATATTAATATCTTTAATATAAACATTAATATTATCTTTTAATTGATGAAGTATAAAAATATAATGATCCATAAAGCTTGTCATAGTTTCTAATTTAAATAAGTCTGTCATATATTCTAAGTTTATTGTATGTTGATTTGGTTGAACTTCTAATGTAATATTAAATTTAGAAATGCTATTTTTAATTTCTTGAAGTGTTGCTAATTCATTATTTACTGTAATAGAATTATTTTCTGTATTTTGATAAGTAAATACTACATCAAATAATGAGCTATTATTAGGAATGTTCAATTTTTTAACCAACATGTCATAAGGATATTCTTGATTATTTATATCTTCAAAAATTTGCTCTTTTACATCATATAAAAATTCAGAAAATTTCATATTAGAATTTACAGTAGATGTTATTGTAATATTATTTACAAACATACCTATTAAATTTTGAAGTTCAGAATGTTCTCTATTAGCAATAGGACTTCCAATAACTATTTCATTTTGATTAGTATATTTATGCAATAATATTATAAAAGCACTAATAAATAAAATATATGGTGACACACCTAAAAGTTTAGCTATGTCTTCTAATTGTTTAAATTCAGAATCATCAATTTTCTGACTAATTTTATTACCAGCAAATGTCTTAATTGCCTTTGGATTATAGTCATAAGGTAAGTTAAGAGACTGCATAGGAAAATTATTTATTTTATTTACCCAATATGTTTCTTCTAATTGCATTTTTTCAGATTCTAAATTTTGTTGTTCCCATACTGAATAATCAATGTAATTTATAGTTTTCTCAGATAATTTGTTATCATTATATAAATTATTAAAATCATTTATTAGATTTCCTAATGATGTTCCATCCATAATAATATGGTGTGTATCAATAAGTAATATTGTTTTTCCATTTTCTAAGTAATGCAATTCTACTCTTAGAAGAGGAGCTGTATCAAGTTGAAATGGTTTTACAAATTTTGATATATTATCTGGCATTTCATCTTCTTTGCTATTAAATACAGGAATGTCAAATTTAACATTATTCATAATTTTTTGTTTTACTTCATTATTATCAATAACAAAAGCAGTTCTAAAACTTATATGTCTATCAATTATTTTTTTAAATGTATCTTTAACTTTTTTAGAATCTAAATGTTGATTAAATTCCATTTTTCCAGATATATTATAAACTATATTTTCATCACCAATCATTTTACAAGCATAATAAATTCTTTTTTGAGCAGAAGACAAAGGGTAAAAATCAGCCTTTTCTGCTGGTAAAATCTCAAAAGAATTTTCAGTAACACTTGATAATCCAGAAATATAATCAGACAAATCCATAATTATACTTTTATCCAAAATATCTTTTACAGAAACATCAACATTCAACATCTTACTAATAGTCTCAGAAATAGTAATTGCAGTCAAAGAATCTCCACCTAATTCAAAGAAAGAATCAGACATACTAACATTATTAACATGTAAAATCTTTTCATAAATCTCCAACAAGCAACTATCGATTTCGTTTCTTGGTTTAATCATTTCAACACCTGTTTGAGCATTTGTAGGAAGAGGTAATGCCTTAAAATCAGTCTTTCCATTTATATTAATTGGAACTTTATCAATTTCTATAAAATATTGAGGTATCATATATGCAGGTAAATGTTCATTTAATAAAATTCTTAAAGCAGAAATATTTAAAGGACCATTTTTTATATAATAAGCACATAAAAGCTCTCTATCAAACTCATCAACTTTTTTTGTAACAATACAAGTATCAATATTAGAATATTTTAATATTTTTTCTTCTATTTCACAAAGTTCAACCCTGAAACCTCTGATTTTTACTTGTGTATCTATTCTTCCCATATATTCTAAATGACCATCTTTATGCATTATCGCAGTATCACCAGAACGATAAATTAATTTATCACTATATTCAGGAAGGTATATTAATTTAGTTTTATTTAAATCTTCTCTATTTAAATAACCCTTAAAAACACCCTCACCAAGTACGCACATTTCGCCAATAGTTCCAAATGGAAGTAATTTTAAATTTTTATCTACAATTATTACATGTAAAGTTGGTATTGGAACACCAATATTAGATGAAGGAGATTCTAAATCTAATTCTGATAGTTCTTTAAAAGTAACATGTACTGTTGTTTCAGTTATACCATACATATTGATTAATTTTGTTTTTGGATATTTTAAATACCAACCCTTTATTAAATTTGGTTTTAAAGCTTCTCCACCAAAAATAATATAACGAACAGCTAAATTACTATCTTCTTTTTCTAATTCAACTTTTAGCAATTTGTAGAAATATGTAGGAGTTTGATTTAGAACAGTTACATGTTCTTTTCTCATAACCTCTAAAAATAATTCAGGATCTTGTGCTACATCATCTGAAATTAGCACCAATTTGCCACCAAATAGTAATGCTCCATACATTTCCCAAACAGAAAAGTCAAAAGCAACAGAGTGGAACATAACCCATGCATCAGTATCATCAAAATCAAATAAGAATTTATCATTTTTAAATAATCTTACAACATTTCTATGACAAAGCATTGCACCCTTAGGCTTTCCAGTAGAACCAGAAGTATAAATTATATAAATTAAATCTTCTGGTGAAATTTTTAAATTTAAGTTTTTATCATTGTAATTGTAAATATCGGTATTACTTAAATCAATATCAATTTTAGGTAAATCAAGTTCCATATCTGTTAAAGAATCTTTTGTACCAAGCAATAATTTTGCATTACTATCACTTAACATGAAATTTACTCTGTCCTCTGGATATTGCATATTAATTGGTAAGTAACAGCAACCGCTTTTAATAATTGCTAAGATGCCTATTATCATTTCTAATCTTTTATTTAATCTAAGACCAATAACTGTATGGGGAGTTACACCTTGTTCTATTAAGTATCTAGCTAATTGATTTGATTTTTCATTTAATTCTTTATAAGTTAATTTTTCATCATTAAAGACTACCGCAATTTTATCAGGTGTTTTTTCAACTTGCTCTTCAAATAAATCAACAATAGTTTTATCCCTAGGAAAATCTACATTGCAATTGTTAAAAATATTAAGCATTTTATTTTTTTCCTCAGGAGTTACAATTTCAATATCACAAGAGTTTATATCATTATTAGTCAAAACTTGATTAATCATATTAATAATACGATTATGAATATCAATAACATCATTTTCAGAATATTTATCAATTAGATAATCATAATTTATAATCAAATTTCCAGTATCATTTATATCATAAATATGAATATTAAAATCATTTGCACAATAATTATTAAAAGTCCAATTTGTCTTATAATTACCTAAATCACTATTAAAAGCCTTTGTGATTTGATAAGAAATAATTATATTATACAAATTAGGAATATTTCCATTTTTTTCACGTAAATCTTCTAAAATTGAATTATAAGAGTATTTTTGATGTCTTAAAATTCCCAACATTTTTGTTGCAACAGTATTTGTTAATTTTTTAAAAGTCCCATCATTTATGTTATCAAATCTAACAGGAACAGTATTAACAAACATACCAGTTGTATGCTTTTCTTTAAAATTAGAACGATTTAAAATTGGCGTACCGATTACAAAGTCATCTATATTTGAAACTCTACCAATATAAATTGAAAAAATTGCCATAAAGAAGTTAAATGTAGAAATATGATTTTCTCTACAAAAATTATTGATTTTATATAAAATATCTTTGTCAATTTCAAATCCCAATCTTTTAGCATTATATGAAACATTTTTTGCACCACTAATTAAACAAGGTATTGTTGCTTGTTCTGGGATTGTATTAAATATTTGATTCCAATAAGTTTTATCGTTTTCAAATTTTGGGCTATTTCTGTATTCATTTTCAGAATTAACATAGTCCACATATGAAAATGTATCTGGAGTAAATTCTTCATTATTTTTTATTGAATTATAATTTTTTATAATTTCTTGAATTACAAGGCCAAGAGACCATGAATCAGCAATCAAGTGATTTACAGTCAAAATAATACTAGCAAAATTGTTTTTTGACATAGCAATTTTGAATCTGAATAAATCAGAGTCTATAACATCAAATTTGTATTTTGCTTCTTCACTTTCTATTTGTTTAATTTCAGACTCATCATTAATATATTCAACATCAATATTAAAATTTGTATAGTCTGATATATATTGTTTGGCTATATTGTCTTTTAAAACAATATGAATTCTAAAACTATCATTTTGTTCTATAACATTATTGATAGCTTGCTTCAATAAATCTTCATTAATATTTCCATACAAAGTACCTGAAACGCAGATGTTGTTTACTGTTGTTCCTTCGTAAAATTGTTCTGTGTACCAGATTGATTTTTGTGGATTTGTTAATTCAAATAGTTCTTTATTTTCCATAGATATTACTCCTTATAAAATACGTATAATAACAAGTGAATTATACTATTAAAATACAGAATATGCAAGTATTTGACATGTTTTTTATATGGATTTTTGAGGAGAAAATCTGAATGTGAAAAGAGAGGAAAACCTGTATTTGGGGACGGAGGAAAAAAACAGTTTTTAGAATATGTATTTATAAAACTGTTTTTTTCCTCCGTCCCCAAATACAGGTTTAATAATAAAAAAAGAGTACATAATAAAAATAGGAGGTACAAATGGCAAAAAGAACAAAAAAGAAAAACAATACCAAAAAAATAATATCAAGAATAATAATATTAGCAATATCTATAATAATTGGATATTATTTATACTATACATACACAAAAATAGAAGTCAATCCACAATCATATGAAACACAAAGAATACAATCCACAGTAAATGAACAAACTGTGGAAAACGTAGAAGAAAAAAGCAAAAATGTAGCAGATATTTTAGAAAAAACGATGGAAAGTGTAGTAGGAATATCAAAATTAAAAGATAATGGAAGTTCAATATTCTCTACAAATACAGAAACATTATTAGGATTAGGAACTGGTGTAATTATTTCTGAAAACGGATATATTTTAAGCAATGAACATGTTACAGGTGCGAAATATAGTACATGTTATATAACACTAGAAAATAGTAAAAAATATGATGGAACAGTAGTATGGAGTGATTCTGATTTAGATTTATCAATTACAAAAATAGAAGCAGAAAATTTAAAGTATATAAATTTAGGGGATTCAAGTAAAATACGAGTAGGAGAAACGGTATATGCAATAGGAAACCCAATAGGTTTTGAGTTTAGAAGAACCGTAACTTCTGGAATAATAAGTAGCAAAAATAGAACGATCAAATTAGAAGAAAAAGATTCTGCTTCTTATATGTCTGACCTAATTCAAACTGATGCAACAATAAATCCTGGAAATAGCGGTGGCCCTTTGATTTATCCTAATGGAGATGTTATTCGGAATTAATACAGTAAAAATATCATCAGCAGAGGGAATAGGTTTTGCAATACCGATAAATGTGGTAAAACCTGTAATTGAGAGCTTTATTAAAAATGGTTCATTTGAACAGGCTACAATGGGAGTATATGTCTATGATAAAGACGTCATACCATATTTAAATAGCAACTTAAATTTTAATAAAGGAATATATGTTGCACAAATTATAAAAAATGGACCTGCTTCTAAAACTGAGTTAAAAGAGGGGGATATTATTACTTCTATTGATAGGAAAGAGATTAACACAATGAATGAATTGAGAGAGTATATTTATGGTAAACAACCAAACGATATTGTTGTTTTACAGGTTTCTAGGGGAAAGGTTAATAAAACAATATCGGTGGTATTGCGGAAAAAAATGAGACATGTGGGACGGCCCCAAGTTGTCTCATTCTTTTAAATTATATTTTCTTACATAATCTTTTGTTTCAGAATTATTCATAAAAACAGAAGAACGGTTCTGCATCAAAAATTCAATAATATTATAAACATCAATCCAAATTTCATTATTGCCATCAACCTGAGATTCATCAAGAATAAGTTGCAAACCAAAATAAAGATGAGGTACATTAATATTATTAACATTTTCTTTGGTACTATAACCAGTCATACCAAGATAGCCTATAACATCGCCAGCGGTAACCTTTGAGCCTTCCGTAAGTCCAGAGACATATGGGTGATTTTTTCGTAAATGTGCGTAATAGTAATATCTTTTTCCGTCTAAACTTCTAATTCCGACACGCCAGCCACCATATTGGTTCCAACCTAAATGTTCAACAGTGCCAGATTCAACAGCAATTATTGGTGTTCCAATACTCCCCATAAGGTCATTCCCTAAGTGTGTACGTTTAAAACCATAAGATCTTGATGCACCGAAATCGTCATAATGACTAAAATTATAATTTTTTGCAATTGGCAAAAATGCTTTGATTCCATACTTGTCTTCAAAATGAGTAGTTCCAGATTCATCTTCAACTTCAATAGAATAATTTCCAATAAAACCACTTAAAACAGCAGAATATGCATTAAAATAATAATTATAGTATTTCATGTTTTGAGTTAATTCTTGCATTGATTTTCCATTTTGGAGTTGGTCTACTAATTTATCTAAATCAGTTTGCTTGAAATTTTTGAAGTTTCCTCCATTTTTACATGCTAAATAAGATAATAATTCTATCCAGTTATATTTTATTTCAGAATCTGAATTATGTGAAGTTATATCTAGCTTTGCTGTTTTTGAGAGTGCTTCGGATGTTATGTTAAAATCTACCCATTTTATGAAATTATCATTAGATGATTCAGATGGGTTGACGTCAGAGTAGTTGTTCCAAAATAGTTCTGGTCCAAAAGTTACTGATTTTGAGATGAAAAAGTAACCGGTTAAAATAATAATAATTGATAAGAGTGTTGTTATAAAGTAGAATTGTTTGTTTATTTTTAAAGTTTTAATAATCATTATAAATCCTCCAAATTAATGAGAGTTATTAAAATATATTAAAAAAAGAAAATTTTATGAATTTTAATAATATAATAAGTTAAAATTGTTTAGATGATATAAAAATAAATAGATATAATTTATAGTTATATCAAATACGTAAAAATAATATTATACAATTTTCTAAAAAATGTTATTATAAAAATACAGCAAGCAATTATTATACTTAATAAGAATACTTGTTACAAAACTAAGAAATGAGGAGAAAAATCAATATGATAAATTTAGAACTATATAAAATATTTGTAATAGTGGCACAGGAATTAAACATTACAAAAGCAAGTGAAAAATTAAATATTTCTCAACCTGCTGTAACAAAACACATAAAAAATTTAGAAAATATATTAGAAAAAACACTATTTAAAAGAAATAACAAAGGATTAGAATTAACTGAAATAGGAGAAAAATTATACCAAAAATTAAAAACACCAATATATGAAATTATAGAAATAGATAAAGAATTTAGTAAAAATAATAACATCATTATAGGCTCACATAATCATTTATTAAATATAGTATTTGGAGAATGCATAAATGAATTTTGTTTAAAATATCCAAATATAAATTTAGATTTAAAATGTCTTGAAACAACTAAAATGTTGGAGATGTTAAAAAACAAAGAACTAGATATAGTTTTTTCTAAAAAGGTAGAAGAATTTGAAAATCAAAATATAAAATATATATCACTTGGACAATTAAATGACATATTTATAACAAACCAAAAATCAAATTTAGCAAAGAAAATAGTAACTATTAAAGAATTGGAAAATTCAATAATATATGTACCAAGAAATTATGCACAAACGGTAACAAGATTAAACAAACTGACAAATGGAATAAAATTAAATTTGAAAAATTCAAGTTATAACACTATTTTAGAAGTAACTAGCAAAAGTGATGCAATAGGGTTAATAACGAAAGAATATGTAGAAAAAGAAAAGTTAGAGAAGTATAATTTGGTTGAATTAAAAACAGAATTAGAATTAAAACCAATTGAATTTGGAATATATGTTAATTTAGAAAGAAAAAAAGAAGTTGATTTTCTAATAAAAATTATAGAAAAAAATTTGATATAACTTATAGTTATATCAAATGTACAAAAATATATTGTACAATTTAATAAAAAGATGCTATTATAAAAATAATAACAAAATGCAGCACACAAATTTGTCAAGAATTTGATGAGAAGAAAGGAAAAAGATAATGAATAAAAACGATGAAAAAGAACGGATTAATTACTTAGCAATTGCAATTACAACAAATTGCAACCACAACTGTTTCTATTGCAAGCCAACAGGAGAAAACATAAATCCTAATTTAAAAGGAACAATTAACTTTGAAAATCTAAAAAAGATAATCAAAGTTGCATATAAATTAGGAATTACAACATTTCGCATAACTGGTGGAGAACCAACTATGGTAGAATATTTACCAAGTTTGATCAAGTACATAATGAATCTTAGTACAAATACTAGAATTCGTTTAAACACAAATGGATATAAGCTAAATGAAAATGAATTATTAGACATAATTCAGGATTATAAAGATAGAATTGATGTTGTAATAAGTGTTGATTCTTTAAATGAGTATATCCATGGGATTCACTACCCGAAATATTTATCAAATGAAATAAAAGATATAACAAGAGAATTAATAAAAAGAAATGTACAAACAAGATTTAATATTGTAGTGACTAAACAAAACATACAAGAAATGGAAGGACTTATAGCAAAATCACTTAGTTTAGGAGTAAATATTAAAATATTAGACTTGATAATACGAGATGAGTATTTTGGAACAGATGATAGATTAACAGGTCAAGAAGCAATAAAATTTGGAAAAAAATCGTATATTTCATTAGAAAGTGTAACTTCATATTTAGACAAAATTTCAGATAAAAGTAAATCAGAATATTACATATATAATCCATTTGGGATTCCAAGAAGTGGATATTTTATTGGTAATCAATGGGTTCAAGTAAAAGATACATCCAAAGGAACAAAGTATTCTAGATTGTGTATAAAAGAATGTCCATATTATAAAACATGTAATGAAGGACTTTTTAGCCCATTTATTTCAGTAGGTGAAATTCTGCATCTTTCAGGTTGTAAAAACCCAAAATTATATTATGACCTTAAAGGAAAAAATGAAAAAGAAATGGAAAATACTTTTGTCAAAATTTTAAATTTGTTTGAGGACACTGAATTACGAAAGAATTAAAAACTTTTTTAACCAAGACCTAACACACTCCACTTTTATATAGAGTGTGTTAGGTTCATTTTGTCATATATTAAATTAATCATTGAAAATTCTATTGATTTATAGAAGGTAATAGATTAAAATATTATAAAGCCAAAAATTTAGGGAGGAAAATAAGAAAATGAATAAATATATGGAAATTGCAAAAGAAAATGCAGATAAAGGAATTGCAAAAAAAGAAGGAGGACCATTTGGAGCAGTTATTGTAGATAAAAAAGGTAACATAATTGCAAACGGAAATAATAAAGTATTAAAAAATAATGATCCGACAGCACACGCAGAAGTTGTAGCTATTAGGGAAGCATGTAAAAAGCTAAATACATATGACTTATCAGATTATATTTTATATACCTCATGTGAACCATGTCCAATGTGTTTATCAGCTATAATTTGGGCAAATATTAAAGAAGTATATTATGGATGTACAAAAGAAGATGCAGGAGATATAGGTTTCAGAGATGATATAATATATGATTACTTAAAAGGCAAAAATAAAGATTTAATACATTTAACACTTATAGACAGAGATGAATGTATAAAAACATTTGAAAAATATAAAGAAGAAAACGGAACAATATATTAAAAGTCTACATAAATCATTGAAAAAAAGTAAAATTTATGATAAAATATTGAATTAACTTATAAAAAATGGGGAGATATAAATGGAAAATTCAAAAGTAATAAATAAGTTTTATTTAGACAAAGAAAAAGACATAATAGTAAATTTGTACAAGACTAATGAAGATGAACTAACATACATACTAGAAACACCAAACCATGGAACAGGAAATTTAATAACAAATTTGGCAAAAATATGTAATTTAGAAACAATAAAAAATGAAAAAGACATGAAAATCATAAAAGGAACAATACCAGCAAGTCTAAATGGAGACAATGAAGAAGTTTACATATTTAGACTAGGAGGAATAAAAATAGCAAATATCTATACAGACGGAAGAATAGAAATAAAAGCAACAATTCCCGCAATAAGTAAAACACTAATGTCACAAACAAAAAATTATAATTTAGACATTAATCAAACATTAGTAAAATCATATATATTAAAGAAAGCAAAATTCAGAACAGACTTACACACACATATGAATGCAAACTTATCAGCAGACTGTCTAATAGCATTGGGGATAAAACGTCAAGTTAGATACCCATTATATTATATAAAGAAATTAGATTTGAAAATAACAAAAAAACAAGAAGAAAAAATATATGAACAAAGAAAAGAAGTAGAGAAACAATTTGAAAACTCAGAATTACAGGGAAAATATCTAATTAGAAGAATTGATGATAATACATTTATAAATTTTGCAGATTTAATACTAAATAACTTAGAAAATGCAGATGAAAACATACCTAAAATAAGAAAAAGCTTAGAAATATTAAAAGATGGACAAGCTGTATTTACTAATCTTGAAAAATTATATTTGTATAGATATGTCTTTGCAAGAGGAATAGAAAGCGAAGAAAAAATAGAACTAGAAAATAATAAAATAGAGCAAATTCCGGATAAAGAAATAAAAGAAATATTAAACAAAATGATAGAAGATTCAAAAGAGGACAGTCCATATGCAAAAATTAATTTAAGACAAGATAAATTGCTATGGGTAGCAAGAGAATATCAAAAACAAGGTATATACTACATAGAAATCGCAGACACTCATTTAGGCGAAAAAGGTATGAAAGCAATAAGCTTGTTAGAAGATTTACACGGAATAATGCCACAAATAGAAAAAGAAACAGGAGTAAAAATTAGATTTTTAGTAGCAATTAGAAGAATTCCACTTACAATAATAAAAGATGCAAAAATAAATAGCAATTATTTAAGAGAAAATTTAAATGTATTAAAAGCAGTATCAAAAAGCCCATATGTAGTTGGAAGTGACTTTATAGGAGAAGAAATAAATGATATATCAGAATTAAAGCCAGCAATAGAAGAAATAGTACAATATGTATGTAATGAAGATAATGGATACACAGTAAGAATACATGCTGGTGAAAATGATAGTTTAAGAGATAATGTACAAAAATCAATTGAATGTGTGAAACAAAGCTTAAAACCAGGACAAAAGATGCCGAGAGTTAGAATAGGACATGGACTATATACAACAAAATTAGATTCCGAAAAAGGAAGGAAACTAATGCAAGAAATAAAAGACTCAGGAGCGGTTCTAGAATTTCAATTAACATCAAATGTAAGATTAAATAATCTAACAACACTAAAAAATCATCCTATAAAGAAATATCTAGAAAATGGTATAAAATGTGTTCAAGGAACAGACGGATGTGGATTTTATGGTACAGATACAGTTGATGAACAATTAGCAATTCAGAATTTATTAGGGTTAAGCAATGAAGATTTTTTAAAAATGAGAAAAGTAGAAGATGAAATAATAGACCATGAGAATAAATATTTTGAAGAAAAAAGCAAAAAATTTAATGAATTTTTAGCGGGAAGAACTATAAGGGAAGCAATATTAGATTTAGAAGAGAAAATTGAGGAAGAGAATAAAAATAATACAATTGAATTGAGAGTAAATCATAATATAAAAGCTGAAAGTATATTAGATTATAAAATAAAGGAATTACCACTAGATAGAATTCCTATAATAATTGCTGGTGGAAGTTTTAATGCTAAAAATAGAGAAACAAAAGTGACAGAAGAGGGATTAAATATATTAGAAGATTTAATCAAAAAAATTGATAATAAAAAGGTATATTTTGTTGTTGGACATAAAGTTGAAGGTTATGAGAAAGCTATAATAGATATATCAAATAAATTGAATAAAGATTTTGAAATATATGCAATAGTTCCTAAAATGATTTCAAAAGAAGTCGGTGAAAAACTTTTAAATGATAATATTAATGGAGTGCGTATTTCGACAGAAAATGAAGAATTTGGTATTTACAAAAGTTTTAATTATGAAATTTTTGAGAGAAGAAATTCAATTGTTATTGCTTTTGATGGAAATTCGCCTGTTTCAAATTTGGTTCAAGAGGCCAAAAATGGAAAAGGTAAATCTAAAATATATGTAAATAAAGATAATTATAATTTAAGAGTTAAAGCTAGGTCTTTACAAGGGTATGTAGATACGTTTAATTTAGTTGATAATGATAATATAGTTGATAAAATTTTAGAGGATAATCCAGAAATAGTTTAGGTGGAAATTATGAAATAATCACACATTGCAACAAATCATATATAGAATAAATAGCATTCCACCAGTACCAAAAAATAATAATGAAAGAGAAGAAATAAATAATATGATAAAAAGAGGGTTTACTATTGGAAAATTTGCACCTTTTCACAAAGGACATCAATATTTAATAGAAAAAGCTTTAAAGAAAATGGATGAATTTTATGTTGTTGTGTATGATACACCACAATTTGATATTGACATTGAAACAAAAATAAAATGGATCAAGAATGTTTTTCCGAATGTTAAAATATTGAAAGCGTTTAATAGTCCTAAACAATATGGTTTAGATGAAGAAAGTATAAATATTCAAATGAAATATTTATCAAGTATAATAAAAGATATAAAATTCACGCATTTTTATAGTAGTGAAGATTATGGAAAATATGTTGCAAAATATTTGAATTTAGAAAATGTTATAGTAGATTTAAATAGAGAAAAATATAAAATATCGGCTAGTAGAATTAGGAAAGATATTGAACAAGAAAAACAATATTTAACTTCAATGGTATATAATGATATGAAAAAATAAAATTTTTAGACAGGTAATTAATTTTATCTGTCTTTATATATTTAATAAAAAGGACGAAATAATATTAGAAAGTGATAATAAATTAAAGTAAAAAAACCATTCATGTGAATGGTTTTTGGTGCACCAGGAGGGATTCGAACCCCCGACCTTCCGGTTCGTAGTTGGCTTTTTCTCTCCAATAGCACCTTATACAAGTACTTACTGCTATAAGCATTATAGCTTACAGTTGTTTACATGTCAATGGTTTGGAGATTTTTTGAAAATTTAAAATGATTTATTATGGTTTAAAATAATTCAAATAAGATTATTATAAAACGACTTTTGGGGGAATTTGGGGGCAACTCAAATAACTTCTGGGGGAATTTTGGGGGAAATTGTAAAAGTACTGATTTTAAAGCATTTTTTCATCCCTCTAACAAAAAATATATTCCCCCAACTATATTTTATAAAAATAATAAAAATATAATCAAAAAGGAGAATGAATTTATGCTTTTATTTATTTTAGGATTATTTTTAGGGGCTAATCTTAGCCTCTTTTTATATGCCTGTATATTAGCAGGAAAAAAATCAGATGAATAATTTTTATGAGAGGAGTTAAATTTTGGATGAAAATATTAAAAGTAGTTATTATTCCATTTTACCAGCAGTTGTTAGATATGATAAAGATTTAACAGATAAAGCTAAGTTATTGTATAGTGAAATCACTTGTCTGTGCAATAAAGAAGGATATTGTTTTGCTACAAATAATTATTTTGCTAATTTATATAATTGCACTCCTCGAGCAATACAATTTACAATATCTAAGTTACAAGAAAAAGGCTATATAAGAATAATTGTAGAAAATAATTACCAAAGAAAAATATATTTAACAGATGCACTAGGGTATGAAAAAATTTTCACCCCACCCCACGAAAATAATTTCATAGGAGGGTATGAAAAAAATTTCACCCATAATAATATAAAATATAATATAGATGATTTATTTATTTTAATTATAAATAATAGCAATAAAATTTCAAATGAATTTTATTCAAATTTGAAAAGGCTTGAGTTTATATATCCTAAAAAAATTATAAATACTATGGAACAGGCTAATTTGATAAAATTAAAAGAAATCATTTATACTTTATTTTTAATATACAATAGCAATTTTAAAAGTATTATGTGTAAGTTTGATAGAGAAATTTTGGTAAATTTATATTTAACTTGCAAAGATCATAATACAGATGACTTTTTTAATTATTACAGACAATCTATTATAAATAAATACATAGACACATCATAAAGGAGTTTTGATATATGCTAAATAATTATATAAATAATTTTGAAACTACAATATCAGCAATTTTATTTTATGGTTTTAAATATACTTTATTTTTACTTGTGATTTTTTTAATACTATCTCTTATATTGCTAATAGTTGGATGTATTATAAAATCACAAACAATTAAATCGAAATTTTTAAAAATTGTGCCAGGCTTATTACTAAGTCTTATTTTTTTACTTCTTTTGCCTTACATTTTAGTACAATTTAAAAATTTATTATAAATAGTGCTTTCCTTAATTTGCCTTATCAAAAAGTTAAGGAGATGATGTTTTATGAATGTTACAAAAGGAAAAAAGAAACTTATTGCAAATTTATCAAGCATTGGAACAACAATTACATTGTTATTAATTCAATGTAATCAATGTTTTGCTGAAAGTATTGGAACAGCTGAAGTGCAAACTGCAACAGATAATATTAAAAGAGTTATCACAAGTATTGCAATGCCACTAGGCCGGAGTTTTAATTTTTGCAAGTGTAGTTGTTGCAGCATTAAAAATGATTGCCAACTCAAATAATCCACAAAAACGAGCAGAATCTATTGGAGCTTTAGCTTGGATATGCGGTGGTGGTGTGATTTTAGGTGCTTCACTTATTATTGCTGGAATTATTATCAATGTTGCTACAAATAATAGTGGCACATTGCTTGGAAGTTAGGTGATTTACAATGAGAGTGTTTAAAATTCCATTTGATATTAAGCGAGAAGAAAAAATATTTGGTGGATATTTGAGTCTAAGGCAAGTTTTATATTTAATGCTTGCTACATCAAGTTTGGGAATCTTTGCTACACCACTAAATATTATTATAAAAATATTTATTATCACTATAATTGCTACATTCTTTCTACTTTGTGCTTTTTTAAAAATAAATGAGCAAAATTTTGATAAGTTATTTTTATATGCTACAAAATACATTGTTCGTAGAAAAAAATTCAAATATGAGAGGTGCTTGAAATGATAATAATGTTTATTTTTCTTGGATTAACTATTGTGTTTATCATTGGTACAGCTATTTATTTAAACAAAAGCAAAAAGCAGAACGGATTTACACAAAATACTGATAGAAAAGAAAATCAAGGCAAAAAAGTAGACAAAAAGAAATTAGAAAATATTTTTAATTTTAAAATAAAAGATAATATGATTTGCATTGGTAACAGATATTCAAATATTATTAGACTTGGCAATATTGATTATAATATGCTTTCTGTTTCTGAACAGGATTCTATTGAAAATATTTTAATACAAACATCACTTTCAATAGATTATCCAGTTCAATTTTTTAGCACAACTGAATACATAGACACAAGCAAAGTTATTCAACTTATGAAAAAGAATAAAAATACAAATGAAAAAATTGAAGAATATAAAAATTATTTGATAAATTACTTACAAAATTTAATGGAAAATAGGACTATTTCTGTTGTTAGAAGTTATGCAATTATTAGTTATGATGGAACTTCACAAGATGCAATACAAGAATTAAACAGAAAATCATTATCTTTTACAAGTAGTTTATTAAGAGCAAAAATAGTATGCGAAATTCTTACTGAAGATGAAATTTATAATTTAATTTATAAAGAATTAAATAAAAATTCAACCATCAATATTAGTAATTTACAAGGAGGTGGAAAAAACTTATATGTTGGTAAAAAACAAAAAGCAAAAAGAAATAAACATATTTGAAAATGTACCTAAAATCTCTGATTTACTTATTCCAGATGAACTACAAGAAAAAGTAGATTATTTAAAACTTGGCTATAATAAATTTACGAGAATATTTGTAATGACAATTTATCCTGAACAAACTTGGGTTAGTTGGCTGGATGATTTGTTTGCTATTGGAAATATCAATATTTCTGTAAAAATAGAGCCTTCTATAAATGGAAATGTTATAAATCAATTAACAAAGAAATTAGTACAAGCACAAAGTGAGTATGCAACCTATTCAAGGCAAGGTAATATATTGCATTTGCCAGAATTAGAAAAACAAATTGGAGATTTAGAAGATCTGCGAATGCTAATACAAACTAATCAAGATAAATTATTTTATGCAACAATTTTTATATCTCTAAATGCTGAAAGTTTAAAAGAATTAAATGAGAAAACAAAAATATTAGAAAGTGAACTAAATAAAAAAACAGCAATGATAAGGACTTTAACTTTTAGACAGTTAGAAGGCTATAAAACAATTCTTCCAACTAATGAATATCCAATTTCAAATTATGAAAGAAATATGGTTGCTGGTCGGTGTTGCAACATTGATACCTATTTCAACTCCTAATCTATCACATGATAAAGGTATATTTGTAGGAAGAAATATTTATACAAATGCACCTGTTTATATTGATACTTTTTGCGGTCCTCCTACGCTTCCTAATCCACACGTATTTATTTGTGGTACAAGTGGTGGCGGAAAAAGTGTAGCTTTAAAAACATTAACTGCTAGAAATATTGCTACTACTGGATGCGGAGCATTCTTTATTGATGTTGAGCGGTGAGTATTCAAACCTTACTAAAATGCTTGGTGGAAAGGTAATAAAAATTGAACAAGGAAAACCTGCAGGAATAAATCCATTTGAACTAGAAGCAGATTACAAAGGTAAAGAAAAATTTTTAAATATACTTGATAAAGTAGCAGAAATTAGAGCCTTAATTGCAACAATATGCAGAAATTATGGTCGAACACTTACAGGAACAGAAAATACTGAAATTGAAATAATAGTAAATCAATTATATAGTGAAAAAGGTATTACAAGTGATGTAAATTCGCTTTATGAGAAAAAAGGTGGAAAACTTGATAATGGTAAATATGTAGTAGGTAAAATAGAAAAGAAAATGCCTACACTTACAGATTTTCATAATAAATTAGTACAGCGTGGTAAATGTAAAGAATTAGCAGATATTTTAATACCATTTCTAAAGGGCAATTCATTAGGAATATTTGATTGTGAAAGTAAAATTACATCTTCTGAAGATATTATTTGCTTTGATATGAGTGAGATTAAAGATGAATTTACAAAATTATATTCTTCTTTTGTTATCTTAACTTGGGTATGGCAAAAATATGTACTAAAAAATAGAGAAAAGAAAAAAATCATAGTTTGCGATGAAGCTTGGTTATTTTTAAAATATCAAGAATCCGCAGACTTCCTTGTGAATGTTGCTCGCCGACGGTCGTAAGTATAATGTTCCATTATTCATTCGGTAGCCAATTTATTGATGAATTTTTAAGTTCTGAAGAACGGAAAAACCATTATAAATATATGTTCAACAAGATATTTATTTAAGCAAAGTCCTGGATCAGTCGATGAAGTTGTGGATTTTTTCAATTTATCTGAAGGTACAAAAAACTTTTTAACTGCGGCAACTCCTGGTCAATGTGTAATAAGTTTAAATAATACTGTTACTGCAATAAAATTTATTATAACAAAATATGAAGAAACCTTTGTATTTACTTAAAATTGGAGGTGAAAAAATTGAATAAATTATTTAAAAGTTTTGTAATAGTAGTTACAATGCTTTTTTTATTATCTCCTATATGTTTTGGGGCAACTCCTGAACTAAAAAAACAAATAAAAAAAGAAGATGGATCTTTATTTGAAAAAATCATTGCGGAATGCATTGGTGGAATTGCTGAAACAGTCCTAGATTTTACAACACGGAGAAAAAGCAAATGTAGGATTTAAAGATTATGACGAACTTATTTTTAATAACAAACATGCAAATGATAGTTTATCACCTTTTACCAATGAATTATGGTCTAAGACTATGAAATGGTATCAAATTTTTAGTATTATTTCTGGGACATTGATATTAATTGCAGTATTTATATTGGCTTTTAAGATGATAAATGCAGGTATGAATACTGCTAAAAAGAATGAAGCAAAAGAAAATTTAATGCGATTATGTTTTGGTGGTGTTGCAATAGCTCTTGCTCCTTTATTTATTAGATTTTTGCTTTATATGAATAATAGTCTAGTATATTTATTAGTTACAGCAGCAAATACTGGAGCACTAGATGCAACACTTGGAAACAGTATGCTAACAAGTATAAAAACAGGAAATGCCATTTCAACAGCACTTGTTATTGCAATGTTTATATATTTATTTGTAAAACTAAATATTAAATTTATAGTTAGACAATTTACAATAATAATATTTACTATTTTTACACCTATTGCTTGTGGTTTATGGATAATAAACAAAAATGTAACTGCTGCTAGCATTTGGGCTGGTCAAATTATTATGAATATTTTTATGCAATTTATATATTGCTTTTTATTCTTAATATATCTCGCATTTTTGCCATCTGGTGGTGGCTGGGCAATCTCTTTAATATGGGCTATGATGATACTTCCACTTGCTGATACATTACAAAATTGCTTACAAAATCTAACTTCAAGAATTGCTGGTATTGATAATGAACAAATGACTAATAGAGTTCTTGGAACAGGTGCTATGCTTGGTTTTGGATTAGGTGCTATTAAAGAACAATTTAAAACTCCTGATATTCCAAGTAAATCATCTAACAATGGAACTGATAATAATTCTAATAATGGACTAAAAGGCATTATATCAAGAGCAAAATCATTTATAAATCCAGTAACAAACTTATCGGATGAGAAAGATTACAATGGAAATATAAATCCTATAAGGGATGTAATAACACCTACAAAGGAAAATAAACAGGAAAATGTAACAATGCCAAAATCTGAAATGAATAATAAAAATAATATGAGTAATGGAAAAATAACACCAAAAGCTATTGTAAAAAATGTTGCAAATGTTGGATTAAAAGGAACAAAAGCATATTTGAGTGTAGGTGCAAAAATGGCTGAAGGCGATTTTAGTTCATATAAATATAAAAAGCAAACATCTTATAACAATAAAAATAAGTCTATGCAAAATACTGAATATTTAAACAATATAAGCAATTTGCAGAAAGGGGCTGAAAATGAGTTTAAAGGAAAAAACGAAGAATGAAATTAAAAAGAAATTCAAAAAAATCGTTTTTAAAATAATTAAACCATTTATTCCTTTTATTATAGTAATTTTTTTAATTGTTTTAGCAGTATGCACAGTAGTAGACTCTATGTTTACAACAGAAGATGATATGCAAATGGCAGAAAAACTTTCAAGTGAAGATTACGAAGCACAATATGCAGAATGGCTAAAAGATAAAGAAACAACACCCAGCACTGTAATAATTGATGGTAAAAGTCTTGTTCCTACTCGGTATGTTTACTTGGCCAATACCTGGTTATACATTAATTACATCACATTTTGGAATGCGAACTCATCCAATTACAGGAGTTTATAAATTACATAGTGGTACAGATGTTGGAGCACCTATTCGGAGCAGATTTTGTAGCAATGGCTGATGGTACTGTTATATCTGCTAAATATAGCAATTCTTATGGGAATATGGTAATGATAGACCATCGGAAATAATATTGTAACTTTATATGCACATGGTTCTGAAATCTTAGTACAAACAGGACAAGTAGTAAAACAAGGAGAGCCAGTTTTAAAAGTTGGCTCAACTGGTTACTCAACAGGTGCTCATGCACATTTTGAGGTTAGAATAAATGGGAGTTTTGTAAATCCTGAAACTTATTTTAAATAGGAGGTCTAAAAAATGGTTTTAATTTTCACAGATAATGAAATATTAAACAAAGATTTGAACAAAAATATTGAAAATAGTAGAGTTGTATATTATCCAGATTACATATTGGAAGAAAAAGAAGCAAATGTCTTAATTGCTACATTACAACCCAATAAGTACAATTTTAAAGACTTTATGTTTAAAGTTAGAGAAAAAAATATAAGAGTAATTTTAATTCTTGAAAATGAACAAACCCCTGAATTAAAAGATGCTCTTTTTTTAGGCATATATGACTTTATTTTTGATCCTTTTGAAATTGAAGATATAAAAAGAAAAGTGGCTATTTCTACACCATTTTCTGAAATTTCAAAATATATAGAAAAATACTTAAATTAAAGTATTATAACTATTCTAATTGAAAGGCGGTGATATAACTACATTTCAAAATTTTAATGGAAGGAGGATTTTTAGTCTTGAACAAAAAAGTAATTATAATATCAGTTACGGTTACTTTTATGATTATTGCAGTAATATCAACGTTTTTTGTGATTAAGTATTTTATGAATAAGAACAAAATAGACTATGTGTATGAAGAATATTCAAGCGATAATACCCAAAACAGATTAGATACTGAAAATAATAATAATGAAACTGATTCAACTGATAATTTAATGTTACAAATTGATGGAGAAAATGTACTTGGTGTTATTAAAATTGATAAAATAAATTTTGAAGGATTAATTTATGAAGGTACTTCTATGCAAACCCTTGCAAAAGGTGTTGGTCATTTTACAAATACACCATATCTTGAGGGAAATGTATGCCTAGCAGCACATAATACTAATTCATATTGGGCTAAATTACATACTTTGTCTAATGGAGATAAGATACAGTACACTTGCTTTTTAGGCACAAAAGAATACGAAGTAAGTAATGTTTCAAAAATTAGTGAAACAGATTGGGACTCTTTGAAAAATACTGACACTAATGTATTGACACTTATTACTTGTGTAAAAGGACAAAAAGATTTAAGACTTTGTGTTCAAGCAAAAGAAATAAAATAAAAAATTTTTTCTTTTGAGCATTGTCAAAATAATATAAATGATGTTACCCTAGAAATAATAAAAAATATGAAAGGGTGATGTTTTATGAATAAGAAAAAAATTAGCATAGTAATTATTAGTGTTTTGGCTTTTATAATTATTATTTGTGTAGCTTTATTTTTATATAGCAAAAATAATCAAAATTTAGAAAGCAGTGATTTACCACAAAATGAAGTAATACCAAATGATGTAGTAGAAAATACAACAGATATACAAACAGCAGAAGTTCAAGAAGATAATAATGTAGCAACTGTTGCTGAAGAACAAATGGAAGCTCAAACTACTCCTACTCAAGAAGAAAGTAATACTTCAAATAAGCCTACTGAAACCAAGCCACAAGTTGCATCAGAAAAACGAAATAATAAACAAATAGAAACAAAGCCAAAAGCAACAACACAGGTGGAAACTAAGAAGGTAGAAACTCCTAAAAATACAGAGAATAAATCTACGGTTACTTCTACTACTGAAACACCTAAAAAAGAAGATTCAAAACCAACTCAAACTACAATACCAGCTAATACTGAAAAATATGTAAGAAATGATGAAATGATAAATAAAATCAGGGGTGTTATGCAAAACAATGAATCAGATTTTATGAAACAATATGGTTACAACATAGTTGTGGATAGTTCAATAAAAGCACAAACAAATCAATTTACTTATACAGAAAGTAGAGTAATAAATTATTTGAAATACAAATTTGGAACAATACGAATTTACGCTGAAGATTATTATAAAAGTGGAAATTTAATAATGACTATGTGTTATATTTTATAACTAAGAAAGCTCTATTTAAGGGGCTTTTTTATATAGTGTTTTCTCTTATATTAAAGCCTTTCTAAATAAATATAGGAGGAATTTTTAATATGTTAAAATCAATTACAAAAAAGAGTATTGCCTTAATAATGGTACTACTAACAATATTATCTGCATTTTCAAACTTTACTTATGCTACAGAAATCAGTTCTGCTTATGTCCAAAATGGTGGAGATTGTGGTTACCATTTACAATTTTATAATAGTGCAAAAAATGTATGGTCTTATATCATTACAACGTTTGCATATTATGAAAATGGTGGCGTTCAATATCCTGCATACTGTTTAAATAGAGACTTACCCGGTGTTGGTGGTCAAGCTGCAGGAGATGCTTATTCTGTTAATGTAAATCAAGTTATAAATGATGTTAGAATTTGGAGAGTTGCAATAAATTCTTATCCATATCAAAGTCCTGAAAGTCTAGGATTAGAAAATAAGTATGATGCTTTTGTTGCTACTAAACAAAGTATCTATTGTATAATTTATGGAACGGACCCAACCACATATTATAGAGGTGGAGATTCCAGAGGTGAAGCAATAAAAAATGCTATTGTTAGATTAGTAGATATTGGTAGAAATGGCTCACAAACACCAGCTAATACAGAAGTATCTGCAAATAAAGTTGGTGGATTTACAGAAGATGGAGATTATTATTCGCAAGAATATAGTATAAATAGTCCAGTAGAAACAAGTCAGTATATAATTACTGCAACAAATGGATTGCCTAATGGAAGCAAAATAACAAATATGTCAAATAATGAACAAAATTCATTTGCTGGAAGTGAACATTTTAAAATTAAAGTTCCAAAAACTGAACTTAATAAAGACATTGATGTTACAATAACTTTACAAGCAAAATGCAAAACATACCCAGTATTTTATGGAGAGACAACTGTACCAGGAACACAAAATTACTTACTTACATTTGATCCATTTGGCGATGTAACTGGTATGGCAAAATTAAATGTTAAAACAAACACAGGAAAAATAAAAATAGTAAAAAATGATGTAGATACTAACCAATCAATAGAAGGAGTTACATTCCAACTAACAAAAAAAGATGGAACTGTAATTGCTAATAGTACAACTAATAAAAATGGTGAAGCATCTTTTTCAAATTTATATCAAGAAAATTATGTTTTAAAGGAAATATCTACAAATTCAAATTACATATTAAGTGAAAAGTCATTTGATGTAAATGTAGAATATAACCAAACGAATACACAAACTATTAAAAATGAACACAAAAAAGGAAATATTAAAGTATATAAAATAGATAAAGATAATAAAAAGGTTGTATTAGGAAATGTAGAATTTAAACTATATTCCGAAGAATTTAATAAAATTATTGGAACATATTATACTGATGTAAATGGAGAATTAGAAATAAAGAATCTTCGTACAGGAAATTATAAACTAATAGAAACAAAAACAAATAAATGGTACAATCTCGCTAATGATACAGAAATAAAGGTAGAATGGGACAAAGAAACAACAAAAAATATTGAAAATGAACTTAAAAAAGGTCAAGTAAAAGTGATAAAAGTTGACAAAGATAATAACGAAGTAAAACTTGAAGGCGTTGAATTTGAAGTATTAGATGAAAATGACAAAGTATTAGAAAAAATTATTACTGATGAAAACGGTGAAGCCTTAACTTCAAGATATGCAATAAGAGATTTTGCTAAACTAAAATTAAGAGAAACTAAAACATTAGATACTTATGTTTTATCTGATAAAGTAGAAACAATAGAATTAAAAGAAAATCAAATTACAAATATTAAATTTGAAAACGAAAGAATAAAAGGAAAAGTAGAAATTACAAAAGTTGATTCAAAAGATGAAAATAAAAAATTAGAAGGTGCAAAATTTGGATTATATGATGAAAAAGATAATCTAATTGAAACATTAGTTACAGACAAAGATGGTATTGCAACAAGTCAAGATTTGTATAAAGGAAAATACTATCTAAAAGAATTAGAAACAGGATCAAATTATTATTTATTGAATGAAGATACATTTGAATTTGAAATTGTAAACAATGGAGAAACTATTAAGAAAACAATTAAAAATGAGCCAACTGATATAACTGTTGATGTAGATAAAACTGGAACTACTGAAATAAAACCAGGTGAAGATGTAAATTATGAATTTTCTAATGTAGCAAATAATTCTAATGTTTATTTAGACAATTTCAAATGGTATGATTATATTCCAACAGATTATATAAGATTGCAAAAAATGACTACTGGTACTTGGAATCAAGACTTGACTTATAAAGTATATTATAAAACAAATAAATCAGATGATTATGTACTATTTAAAGAAGATTTAAGCACAAATGAAAATCACGATTTAGATTTTACTGAAATTACACTTGCAGATGATGAATATATAACAGAAACTCGTTTTGATTTTGGAAAAGTAGAAAAAGGATTTAGAGAAAGCACATCTCCAACAATGAATTGTAAATCTTTTGACACACTAAAAGAAAATGACACATTTACAAACCACACTAAAACTGTTGGTACATATTTTGGAGTAACTGCTGAAGCTAATAGCAAGTGGACTACAATTACACACATTCCAGAAGAAAAACATGAAATTGTGTTACCTAGAACAGGTAAATAAAATAAGTTTTTAATCTTCCTTAAAATTACCCTTCAAAAATAAATTTATAGGAGGATTTGTAGTATGGAAATTACAGACATTAAAATTTTTAAAATTAAACAAAGGAGTGCATTACTTGGGTATGCAAATGTTATTTTTAATAACTCTTTTATTATTAGAGGTATTAAAATATTGGAAAATGAACGAAATGGAAGATTTGTTGCAATGCCTTCAAGAAGATTAAGACAAGAAAAACGAGCATATAGAGATTTGTGCCATCCACTTAATCAAGAAACAAGAGAATTATTGACAAAAGAAATTTTTGAAGCTTATGATGCACTAGAAGAAAAAGAAGAATAGTAATTATCTTAAATTTGCCCTATCATATTTAGAAAGGACCTTTTTATGATTTTAACGAAAGATTTATTAGATGATTTATTAAGTTTAGAAAATAGCATACATTCAGTTACATTAGCACAAAATCCAAATAATTTACAAATAGAATCATTTTTAAGAAATTTAGAAAAAAGAAGATACAGCATATTAAACCAAATCAAGTTGTATAATAAAACAGTAACCTATGGAACTCAAAAAATAGAAACTATTAGTAATGAGTATAAAGCAAAATATGAAGATAATATACTTAAAATTTACATACCAGAGGTTATGCCATCATACAAAAATTTAAAAACACACGCATATAAAAATATTCTTTTGAATATTGCAGATAAAGTAAAAGATTATGAGGGCATATTTAAAAATCAAATATTTATCTATATTAAGATTTTTGATAAAGTGGAAAAATGGGATATTGATAATAAATTTATAAAACCTATCTTTGATAGTTTAATAATAAGTAATGTAATTGAAGATGATAATATAAATAAAGTTTTTTATTGTGCGAAAGGAGAAATTGGAGAAAATCCGCATACAGAAGTATATATTACAGATGTAAATAATTCAGTAAATTTGTTTAAAAGTATGTTAGTTTAAAATGTCATTTTTTTAGTAAATTAAAAAACTAAAATCAGGACATTTTTTATTGTATTAAAAGCCTTTGATTTCAATACTTTTAGAAAAAAGCACGACATATTTTTCTTCATAGGGTAGGTGTGTGTGAGCGTAAGCTCTCACATTGCTACCCACTGAACCATTATGAGAAATAATTTATAAGGCAGGTGGTTAAAATTAAAAGTATATTTCCAACAGATAAAAATGAGATAGATTTAGTTAAATTTATAAATACATATCAGTATCTTTCGCCAAAAGATTTGCCATACTTTTTTAATACAACATATTACCCAAAAAGAATTGCAAAACTTATTCAAAATAATATTTTAAGAAGGTACAAAAGATTTCTTGTACTTGGTGAAGATGGCAGCAATTTTATGAAGATACTAGGTCTTGAAACAAATAAACTAAGATATCAAGAAAAATACGCTAATAGACTAAAATTTATGAGCCATTTAGCAGCTTATTTTAGATATTCAAATGTAACCTTTACTCCATCTTTCTTAATTAAAGATAAAACAGCATTTACAGAAAGCTCCAGAAAATATATTGGAGTTTCAAATATATTTGGTACAAAGTATTTAACATATCATATCTCAAATGAGCATACTGATAAATATCTAAATTCTGTTATATATGATCTTCAAAAAGAATTAAAATACAAAAATGTAATTATTCTTATTGATGATATAGCCAGAATTGATTTTTTAAAGTTTTCTTTTGGACTTAATTCTGTAATCATTTGTGGAGATACAGACAAAGCATTAGATAAAATAAAATATCTACAGCAAATAAATTGGACTAAAGTTATACAAACAGAGTTTAAAGAAAAATTAACCTTATCAGAATTTAATTTTTGTGATTATACTAATAATAAAAATTTGTATGTTTCTTGTTTCTATTTTGTAGATACTGAAAAAATAAATAGAATTAGTACATTTATGCAAAACAATACAAACAAAAAAGTAGATATTATATGTCCAAAATCTATTGTTAAATATCTTGGAAGTGAACTTGCTACTTGTAATTTTCACTTAATAGATATTGATAAGTTTATAGAAAAGGAAATAAATTTTTATGAATAAGAAAATTATTATATATATTTTTGCAATAATATTGGTAATTTTAAATTTTGTAATAGATTTTAATATAAATTCATACATAAAAATATTAAATAAATGTTTTAATCAAAACATTATTATAAGCAATTTATATTATGCTATTATTTGCTTCATAATTGCCTTAATTTCAATTTTAATAATGGCATGTATAAAATTAGTCATCTATTATAAAAAAGATGAAATAAAGGGCATTAAATTGAAGAAAGAAGATGGAACACATGGAACTGCAGATTGGATGTCTGAAGATGAGATTGAAAAGGTTTTAGGCAAAAATGAAACACCTGGTATTATACTTGGAAAATTAAATAATGATATTATTAAATTGCCATTTGATAGTTATTTTAACAAAAATATTGCTGTGTTTGGCTCCAGCGGCAGTATGAAAACAATAGGATTTTTAATAACTAATTTGCTTGAGCTTTTTAAATACAAAAAATCTATCATTGTTACTGATGCAAAGGGCGAAATTTATAGAAAAACAAATAAATTATTTAGAGATGATGGATATGTTGTAAAAGTATTTAATCTTAATAATATGGCTCACTCGGACAGGTGGAATCCATTAGGCGAAAACGAAGATATTACAGACATACAAACAAGTTCAAATGTGATAATTAGTGGTACGCAAAAGAAAACTGGAAAAGATGATTTCTGGCCAAGAGCTGAAGAAAATTTACTGAAAGCATTTGAGTTCTACTTTATGGAGAATAAATTAGAGCAAAATACATTGACTGATATTTATAAAATCATTGCAAGTGGAGATATTGCAACACTTGATACAATGTTCAAAAGACTTCCACAAGAAAGTCCTGCAAGAATGAGTTACAATATATTTGCTAGTCGGTTCCGATACAATAAAAGCATCTGTTTTGACAGGTCTTGGTACTAGACTGCAAGCATTTCAAAATAAAGAATTACAAGAACTTACTAATCATACAGACATTGATTTGACTTTGCCAGGAAAAGAACCTTGTATTTATTATGTAATAACAAGTGATATGGATTCAAGTAGAGATTTTTTAGTCTCTCTATTTTTTACATTTTTGTTTATAAAGCTTGTAAAATATGCTGATTCAACTGAAAGTGGAAAATGTAAAGTTGATGTATTCTTCTTTTTAGATGAGTTTGCGAATATTTGTCAAATACCAGATTTCAATAAAAAAATATCAACAGTTCGTAGTAGACGGACTTGCCTTAATTCCAATACTCCAAAATATTGGTCAATTAAACAATCGTTATCCAAATGGATTAGCAGATGAAATACTTGGTAATACAGATTTAAAACTTAATTTAGGTACGACAGATACCTTAACTGCAATGTATTTTTGTGATTTGCTTGGTGTTGCAACTGCAGAAACCCAAAGTATTAAGAAAGAAGTTGGAATTGATGGAGAATTAGAATTTGGACAAAAAAATATATCTACATTAGAAAGAAATTTATTAAATCCTGATGAAATAATTAGAATACCAAGTTTTAAGTTAATGGTTATTATTAGAGGCAATAAACCATTGTTACTACAAAAGATGATATATACTGAACATCCACTTGCTAAAAAATTGCAAGATGTTTCTGTTCTTACATATATTCCAGATTGGAATAATAATATTGAAGTTCCTAAAACAATAGAAAAAAAAGAAAAGAAAGTTGTTACAAAGCAAAATAAAATAAAAAAAGAGCAAGAATATGAAGATATTACATTTGATAACTTTTAAATTTTAAGCATTTATCAATATTGATAGATGCTTTTTAAGGTGGTGAAATTTTTGGAAGATACACATATAAAAGAAATTTTGAGAAGTAAAGAAGAAAAAAGAATATTAACTCGGTTTAATTACAGGAATTGAAGATGAATATTACCTAAAAAATGAACATATTGCTTGTGCCATTGTTTGGTATTATGATGTAAAAATTCTTATTCCAGTAAATTTGTTAGTACAAAAAAGTACAAGTAAATCAATAATTAGAGGAATGCTTGGTGCTGAAATTGACTTTATTGTACTTGAGTATGATAGTATTTCTAACATAGCAATAGCAAGTAGAATTGAAGCTATGGAATTAAGATCAAGTATAGAAATTCCAAAATTAAAACAAAATGATACCATAAAAGTACGAATTATTGCTGTTGGAATTAAACATATTTTAGTTGATATGTATGGAAAAGAAGTAATTATTAAGGCTCAAAATCTAAAACATATTTATATTGTAAATTGCAAGGATATATACAAAGTTGGAGAATATCTAAGAGTAAAGATAAAAAAATTAGATATAGAAAATAACATATATGAATTGTCTGCAAAAGAATTTGAGGAAAACCCATTTAAAAATATACGAAAATATCTTGTTTTAAATGGTGAATATACTGGAACTGTAATTGCTTTTCCAAAAGGTAATTCTGGAGTATTAGTACAATTAGATAATTCAAAAGTTACAACATTGTGTAGAATTCCTGCAAGATTTAATAATTATCCACATTTTAATGATAAAGTGTTGATAAAAGTTACAGAAATAAACGAAAATAGGAAATTTATATATAGTTATTTGATGAGACTTATTTAACTTTTTTACGGGAGGTTTTTATATGAATGATGAATTAAAAATTATAAATTTTATACAGGATTTTGGATGCGTTACATTAAAACAATTACAAATATTATTTAATAGGCCAAACGATAATTTTAAGAACATATTATCAAGTAACATTATCAGTAAAAAGAATGATATATTTGTTCATAATACTGCTACTATTGATATGAAAATGATATATGCAATAGATATTTTGTGTAAATATAAAAATAGATTTAAGTATTTTCATAAAGGATTTGATCCTGTGTATATTACTTTTCTAAGTAAAGAAAACTTGCTATACAATATAATTGTAACAGATAAAGCAAGCGAAAAAGGTATTTTAAAACTATTAAAAATAAATAGTCCTTCTATTCCTGAAGCAGATAGACTAATTTTATTATTCCAAGACGATAGCTGTTTGAATAATGTTATTTGTAATACACAATTTGCTTATTGTGTTTATCCTGATATGAAAATATTAAATAAAAGAAAAAAATAATTGCTTTATAGCCTTTATAATGCTATATTATAAAAGAATTCATATATTTATATATTACTAAATCAAAAAGCAGGTATTTTAATTTTCATTAAAATCCTGCTTATTTTATTCATACATTATTTTAATTCATATTCTTCTATATAATATGGATTAAGTTCGCCATTAGTTGTGCTTTGATTTTTGCCTTTATCAGTATTCGTTAATTTTTTTAAATCATTACTAACTTCAAAATTATATGTTTCTTCATAATTGTTACGATAAAAGGAAAAAGTTAAACTTTTCATTTTAGAACTATATGTATATGTCCCTCTAAAAGAATTGTATGTCATTGTTCCATCTTTATAAAATATTAATGTGTTTTTAGTTGGCAAATAACTAAAATCAAAAGAATCTTTTGGTGTTATATATTCTGTATCATCACTATAATTATAATATTTCTTTCCACCAATATATTCACCTTCTAAAAATGACTGATTACTTTTAGTATTTGTTATTACAAAGTAGATATTAAAGCTAATACTAATTGTTAATGCTATCAATATTAGTGCTACAAGTATTTTTTTCAATTTTTATTCCCCCTTAATAAAATTATAATATCACAATATAAATTTATATTCAATATAAGTGATACCTAAAAAATTTAACTTTTTCTAATTAAAATTCAAAAATTTGCTCTGTTTTATATTTTTGTTTATATTCTGTTATTGCTCCTATTACTCTTTTTCTAAAATCTGCACTTAAAATATAAGGCAAATATATAATATTTAAATTGCCATTGTTGCAAAATATATAGCTAAAATATTCATCTATATTATAATTTTTATCAATATAATCATTTATTGCATATATAAACCAACTCATATAAAATTTAAAGTCATCACTTTTATATGCCTCTATATTAAAATTCATCAAAAAATCTTTTTCCTTTTTCAAAAAATACCTCAAAAATTTTTCTTCTTTCCATCTTTCTAATTTTGTATTCATTTATTATTACCTCCTAATAGGGCAACAAATACTTTATTTATGCTATATTTAATTTGATTTATTATTTACATTTTTTAATAAATTTGGTACATAAATTGCATGTTTATTGCTCATTTTCAATTATCTTTGTATATTTATTTATTAAATATTTAAAATATTTTAAGTTTAAATCGACTTTTAATGACTTCTTGTCTTTATCTGTTAATATGTCATAATATATAGCATTTTTGGTGCAGATATATTTTACAATATCATTTTCTGAAATATGTTGGAATTTTAAGTAGCTATAATCAAATATATTTAGTGAAACTATTATAAGCTCTTGCTCAGACATACCATAATAATGCTCTGAAAGTTCTTGCTTGATGCTATTTATAAGTTCTCTTGAATCATTATTTCTTACAATTTTATCATATTCATTAAATTTCATTTGAAATAAAATTTCTTCATCTATTTTAGCTGAAATATCAAATATTTTCTTTATATCTAAATCTTCATTTTTTATAGCATCTTCTAATTCTTTTTTTGATTTTTCTAGTTCTAAACTCATATTTTTTCTCCTTTTATAGGTGTAGCCTATAATTTTTACTATTCATTTTACATTTTTTATAGTTTAAAACTATAATATTATAAAAAATTATAGTTTTAATATAATTCATTTTTTTACCATATTTTACTATACTATCATATAGGGGTAGTATTATGGAAAATATAGAAAATACAAATAGTGCTGGTAATACTACACTAGGTCAAAACATTAGAAACATTAGAAAAAGACTCAATTTGACACAAGAAGAATTTGCTGAAAAATTAAACTTAAATCCGCAATTTGTTTCTCAAGTGGAAACCGATAAAGTAGGAATAAGTATAGATACTTTAATAAATATCTGTAACTTAGCAAATTGTTCATCTGTTGCAATTTTTCATGGAGTTCTAAAATCTCCTAGTGTTGTTGAAAATTATGAACTTTTAACAAGTCGAGATAAGTCCATAATAGATCAAATGATTACTTGCCTTTTAAATACTAAATAATTAAATTCACTAACGATTATTGGGGAATAGTTGTTGGTGAATTTTTTTGTTTTTCAACAGGGACAATGAATAATATCTCATTAATTTCTTCATCAATATATTTATTCAAATATTCTTTTATATTTTTTTTACTTTTCTTTTCACTGTATTGTTCTTTTCCGTCGAATCTAAGGATTTTGTAATATTTGTCATTCAAAAGATTACCTCCTTTCGTGAATAAATTTATAAAAAATGTATATTCTAGTCTAATGTCGAGGCTCTCTCAATATGATAACAAAAAAATGTAATAAAATCAATAATATTAGTTTATTGTGAAGGAAATCTTTGGAAAATGAAAAAGTATGAGGGTAAAAAAAGTAATGTCATAGGTAATTTAATAAAGAAATATAGAGAAGAAAAAGGACTTGAAAAGATAGAAGTTAGTAGGTTGCTACAATTACATGCTGTTTATCTTGATTCAACAGAATTAAAAAGAATTGAAGATGGTACGCAAATTGTAAAAGATTTCGAATTGATAGGCTTATGTAAAGTTCTTGATGTTAACTATGATGATTTAAAAAATTGTATAGAATAAAGTAAAAGATAGCAGAAATTTGCTATCTTTATTTTTAACTACAACTTGTAATTTATATTACTTATTATAAAAATGATTATGTTCTATTAAGTAAGCATTATTTGTTTTAACCCAATCATTCATAGCTTTTGATTTCGGAATTTTCATTTCAATTTTTTCATTTTCTAGCTGTAATTGTATTTCATCTTCCATAATTAATCCTTTTTTAAAATTAAATCCTTTTAAATCATTCCATGATATAAATGATTTACCTATAATGCTATATTTATTATTCATATCTAATGGAAAAAAGCTTATTCCTTCATTATCAAAATATATAAAGAATGGTTGAAATTGTTCAAAAGAATATACAGTTATACCTGGTAATGGTAAAATCCATTTTGTTTTCATTTTAGGATGACCAAAAGTAATTGCCTTTTCATCCTTTAATTCAAATTTTTTAATTAACTCTTTTAATCTTTCTTCTAACATTTTATTTTCCTCCTTACAAACAAATTACTATTTGTCTTCATATTATATATCATAAAACAAATTATTTATCAATATAATAGTAAATAAAAAAATAGCCTACTCCTAAGTAAGAGTAAGCTATAAAACAATTCTTTTTACACACAAATTATGCGACTTTTCTTAATGAATATAATGTTAAAAAATCTTTATCTAATACATCCTTAAAATCAGTTATTGCTTTAGTTTCGAGGTTATAACCAAGTGGTATTAAATCTTTAAAAACTCTATTTATAATATAGTCTAAATTATCATTCTGACCAATTTTAAAAGCAAATATAATATTATCAACATTAGTAGATTCAATAACTTTTAATATTTGATATGAATTACTAATGTTAGAAAATGCAATCATTGGTACATTTAAACTTGCCTTAATATAGTTTCCTAACAAGAAATTATCAGTTAGTACAACAGTATCAGTATTTTCATCAATATTATTTTTACTTAATAGATTTTTAGTCCCAGTACCGTTAATTTTATCTTTACTAGAAAACCACATGTCTTTTGTATTATTAAAAGGCTTATCCAAATGTATTGATAATGCTTGTATTTTATGTTCTTCATCAAATATTGGTATAAATATTCCTTTACCTGCAGAAAAAGTCCATCTAAAATCTGCTTCTTGATAAAATCCAGGTATTCCAGATAAATCATACATCTTTGACAATCTATATGCAATTAACCTTCTGTGAATACTTTTGTTGGGTATTGTCCTATACATCTGTTCTTCAATAGTAGAATTTAAAAATCCAAGTCTATTTAGTGCTAATCTTGAGCTTTTTTCAAGTTTTAACATATTTAAAAAAGTTCTATAAATTGCATCTCTTTTATCTATATCTGCAATTTCATTTATAGGACTTATTGTTATGTTACTTTTTTGAATAGAAAAACATTCTCTATCTAACAATTCTCTATATGCCTTCTTATTATCTATACCTTTAACACGAGCATATAATCCTACTGAATATCCGTCCAGCACCACAACGACTACAACAATATTTGTTGTTTGTAGTATTTAAACTTAATGTGGCAATTTTTGAATTTTTATTATATCCACAAAATGGACAAATTGCTTTAACTTCTGTATGTTTATCATCTGTTATTTCTAAGCATAAATGATATGCTACATTTAATATATTTATATGCCTTGCGACTTCTATATAATCTTCTATTTGCATTTTTACAAATCCTTTCTATACAGCTATTCGTATATTTCTATTATTGATATCATCTTCTAATCTTTTTATAAATTTATTAGCTGTTTTTTGTATTTTATCTCCTAATTCCATAAGTATTTTTATATCATCTTTTATATAAGATGTAATATAATTAAAACTACATATTGATGTATCTAAATTAAAATAATCAGCTACAATATAAGCAACTGATTCAACAAATGTTTCTGATAAATTTCTATCTTTTTTATAGTCAAAATCATCGTATAATGCATGAGTAAGTTCATGAAGCAGTGTAGCAACTTTATCATCAATAGATAATTCTTTTTTTAGTGCAATATATTTTCCTTTTGGACTCCAATAACCTTGTGTACTACCAAAAATTTCAATCTCTTTAATAGGGAATGGGGAAAAGGACTTTAAATAATTAAATAGTTCTATGTTATTATTTGTATTTAATTTATCATCTTCCATTGGTAATGATTCACCAACTGTTTGTGAGATATCATAAACATAAGTTGCTCTATAAGTTAGATATTCTATTGTTTGCTTTTGCTCTTTTTCCTCACTATTTAATAAGCTATTTTGACCTTCAATAGTAGTATTTTTTTCATATTTTCGTTTAATAGGGTATATTATTTGTATTCCTTTTGATCCATATTTTAATTTTCTTCCCATACTTTGCCAAGTTTTAAATCCAGCAACTTTTGTTGCATTTGGCATTTGAGAATATATAAGAACAATATTATTAAAACTATAAGAATGAAAATTTTTACTAAACTTTAAAAATTTTGCATACTCTCCAGATTCTATTATATTTGTTACTCCAGTTTGAATTTTATTAAATATATCTTTTATTTTTGTCTCTTTATTGTTTGATTTTGTGGTCATATTAAGCAGCTCCTTTCAATACATTTTGTTCCCAACTTTTTAAAAATTGTAATTGTTGGTCTGTTGGACATTTATTATTTTTAATTCTACTTTGCACTACCTTATTATGTCGTACTTCAACTGTTACAAGGGATTTGTCAGGCTTCTTAGCATTTCTCATAAAATAAATATCACAAAAACCTTCAGCATATTTTTCTGCATATGTTCGTACACAATTATTTTGTTGTGAACTTTCATTTTGTAAATCTTTTATGCTTGTTGCAGGAAGTACAATAAATTTGCCATCATTGAATGTATTTTTCAACAATTCATTACTTCGTTTTACTATTGCCAAATTTATAATTTTTTTATTGTTAATTTCGTATTGTTTTTCTAATTCATCATGGGATTCTTTTAAATTTTTAGGGAAAGCATATCTATTATTTTTTAAGTCTAGTCCTAATAATTTAGCAAATCGTAAATAGTCTTTATACATATGAATATCTATTTTATGGTGTTTCATTTTTGAATATTGTATAAAACGGTCTAATTTTATATATTTTGAAATTTCTTCAAAAGTATCTATTTCATCATTATAATAACTAGCAAAAGTTTCTAAATAATGAATCTTTTTTATATTGGGTTCTTGTAATAATCTAAGTATTTTTAATTGTCTATATGTAATGTTATTTCGTTTCATAAACGGATAAAAAGTTTTAGGAACACCAAAAATTGATTGAAAACTGCCTTTAGGATTACACCAATAGGCATTTAATGCTAACTTATATAATTTTAATTTTGCTAACATTTCTACTTTTGATATTTCAGATGTATTTTGTATTAGTTTTGCTAAATCTATATAAAATGGTGAATGTTTTACAACATTCCATATATTGCTATATTTAAATGGTGTATCTTTTACAATGTTCTTTATATTATTAGGAAATGCAATAGAATAATCAATAAGTGAATAATTACGAGTATATTCTCTCCAATTGTTTTCATCACAATAATTACTATGGCTTATAAAAATACATCCTTGACATCTGGAAACTCTATCGTTTACATATACCGCTCTATTTCGTGTTTTATCCGGGATTTCTCTGCCAAACTCAACAACTGATGATGTTGCATTATGATTAGCATCTATGATTGTTCTCAGTTCAAAATATCGTACAACTAAAGTGTCATTTGCTTTATCCAAAATTGACAAATAATCCTTAAATTTATAATGTTTTAAATTGCTTCTTTTTATTAAATATTTGTTATTGCAGTTAGGGCATTTAATTTCTTCATTTACTTTTTTTGTGCTAATAAATGTGGTATGACAATTTGTGCAATAACATTGATTTTTACTAGATTTAATAATTAAATTATGGAAAATTGCTTGTTCTTTTACAAATTTATCCCAACCATTAGGAAAATATGAAATAGAGTCTAATTGTCTTAAAATTTTTCTATGTGCTACTGTGATATAACCCATTATTTTTTCACCTCCTCAAACAAAGAAACTTGATTATCTTTTTTTTCTTCCTTCTTTTCTTCTTGTGATTCTTCTTTTTTTACTTCAGTTTTCTTTGTTTCCTTTTTGGGAGTTGATACTTTTTTATTTATTCCTAATTCTTCATTAGTTTTATTGAAATAGGCCATAGCCCATAGATATACAATATTGTCTTGAACCATTGCTACATTATTTTGAGAAACGGTCCTTGCCTTATTACATATAAATTCATACATACCTTTTATAGTTTTTTCTTCATTATTAAATTTATCTCGTAAACTTTCTTTTTCTTTTATATAATTAAAAATTAAAATAACATTATGATTATTCATTTCTACTGCTTCTTTTTCCAATCTTTCTAAACCATCCATAAATTTCTCCTTCCAAATTTAAGCTACCATTTTAAATCTATTAAATAGCTCATTTTCTTGTTTTTCTTTTTCCATATATAATTTGTAATTCTCTAAACCATATTTTTTTATTTTTGATTCTCGTTCTTTTTGGACCATATTTAATAGTTGTGGCAATTCTTCAAAGGTATAAAAATAAGAGATAAGATTTTTAAAATAAATAATCTTATCCCCACAATAACCTTTTACAACATTAAATCTATAATGATATTTCTTTTTTCCATTATGATCAGCAATTCTAATTCCACAACATACTCCATAATCCAATTTCAAATAAATAGAATTTGTTGTTACTGCATTATATCTGTGCACAGTAAATCCCATATCAAGCAATTTTTGTACTAAAACTTTTGCAATTTGCTTTTCGTTCATTATGCTGCATCTTCCTGAATCTCATAAAAATTGATGTATCTATTTCTATTTATTTTACGAGTAATTGTTTTCATATATGGTTTAATATTTATAATTTCGTTCTCTGGTACATTTATTCTAGTTACTTTTGCTATTTTGGTACCATATTTTGTTGGTGCCTCAACTAAATCTCCAATATTTAATATTTTGTTTGTGTAATATGAATATTCTCTACCATTAAAAGTACGAGGACAGAAGTCGTCCTCATACTTAATACTTATAATATTAGTATTCATTCCTGTTAGCCTCCATTTCTTGCATTCTTTGAAATTCAATATCGTCAAGTTCAGCGTTCATTCTACTTAATAATCCAGAAACACTGATAAAGTCTCCTAAATCTGATCCATTCGTTTCATTAAATTTTAAGAGTACAACCAAAGCATTTGCTAAAATTTGCAATTCATTTTCTGTAAATATCATTTCATTACTATTCATTTATTTTTTCCCTCCAATTCATTGTAATAATCCTTTAAATCTTTATATAATGTATATTTATCTTGTAGTACATAGAAACCTGCCATTGGGTGATTATACAGTCCTATTACATTATTTTTGTTACGATACTCTTTTTGTATTTCTTCTATTAGTGAATTTGCTTCTTCAACTATAAAATCTCTATTTTCCTCATCAATATCATTGTGTGGATTTTCTACATAATAGATTTGGTCTTGAAGATTTTTAATAATATCTTTTGCTTTACCAATAATAGCATTTTCATCATTTCTAAAAAATTTAGTATTACTTAATTTTTGAAAATACTTATTTATAAAAAACTGCTTAAACATAAATAGCCCTCCTTCTAAAATGGCAAATCATCACCATTACATATAAAATCAGATGTATCATCATTTTTATTTATAGGAGTGGGTGAGTTTAGTATTGCCTCATTATTTTGTTTGTTTTTACTTCCTATAAAATCTATTTCTTCAGCAATAACTTCTGTTACATAATGCTTTTGACCGTTTGGGTCATCCCAAGACCTTGTTTCTAATCTACCAGAAATCGCAACTTGATTTCCTTTAAATAAATATTTTGAAATATTTTCTGCAAGTTTATTCCATGCAATAATATTAAAAAAATCAGCTTGTCTTTCTTCACCAGGTTTAACAAATTTACGATTTACAGCGAGGCTAAAAGAAGCAACAGCTGTATTATTTGTTTGAGTGTATCTAAGTTCTACATCTTTTGTAAGTCTACCAATTAAAATTACTTTGTTCATATTTTTTATTTCCTTTCCTTATTCATCAATTTTTACTGTAATAAATTTTAAAACTTCATCTATAATTCTATATAGTCGTTCTAGTTCAGAAATACATTGAGGTTTTGCTTCAAAATCTATCTCATAGTAATATGCTTGTTTCTGCTTTCTTATTTCGTAAGCTAAAGTTCTCTTTCCAATGTTTTTAATATCGTTTATTTTTCCAAAATCCGAAATACATTTTATTATTTTATCTAATATCTTTTTTTGATCCTTTTCTAATAATTTTATATTTAGTAAAAATATTGTTTCATATTTATTCATTTTTTAAATCATCCTTTCCTTATTTATGCGGCATCTCTAAAGATAAACTCTTTATTATGCTCTCTATTTTTTTCTTTCATTTTTCTTTGATTAAAGTAATATTCTTCTAAAAATTCTTCTTTAAAGAGATTTACTTTCTTTTCATGCTTTGATAGTTTGAACATATTAGTATATTTTCTAATATCTCTTTTTTTCATCGAAACCCTTTTATTATTTTTTATAGATACAATCAAAAAAGTCCCAATTAAAATGTAACCATCAAAAAGCCTGTTATATTCTGTATAATCCGTTTGCTTTGATAAATAAATAATTGTATTTTCATTTACTCTTATTTTTTGTAGGTCTTCTCCTAATAGTGATTTTATAAATTTTATATTTGCAGGAATTTTTACTTTTTGTACTTCTTTTCCTGGCATTACTAATAAACTTTTAATTTTCATAAGTGTTCCTCCATTATTTTATTAAGACTATGCAGCAATTTGCATAGTCTCTATATTTTGATAATTTGATATTTCTAAATTTTGTCCTTTTTCTACTTTTGCAATAAGAATTTGAGTATCATTTGAAAAATCCTCAATAAAATTATAATCTGCACAAGATTCGCTATCATCAACAAATAGTGGCAAATTAACACCAGAAATTTTATTTAACATATTGCTAATTTCAAGTGATGTAGCAATAGTTTCAGACCTAGACAAATTTTTAAATTCGTTGCCTTTATATGTAATAATAAAATCCTGTTTAATTTCTCCACTATCTTTTAAAATAGTATAATATTTAATACCGACATTTTTTAAATGTTTTGTTGCATGTTGCATTTTTGCTTCAATATAATTAATTAGTAATTTCTGAGCAATATCTTTTGCTTTTTTATTAGAATCAAGACTATTATATAATTCATCAATATTTTTGTTAAATATTTGTATATCTGCCTTTGCTTTTTGTATATTTTCTCTCTTAACATTTATTGAAGTATTGTATTGGTCTATTTCAGACTTTTCTTTTTCTAATACTTTGATTTGATTTTCTACTTCTGTAATTCGTGTTTTTTGTTTATCTGCATTGTCATTTCCTAGTGCATATAATTTACATTTTTCAACCGCTAGATTTTTCTTTATTTCTTGTAATTCTGTTTCAAGTTTTATTTTATTTGAATAGTCATTTTCTAAATCAGTTTTCATGTTTTGTATGGTATTCAAGCGACCTTTATCAGATAATTGTTGTTTGCACATTGGACAATATGATATAGGTTCATTTTTTATTGAAAGATATGTCTTTTTTCCATTTATCATATTGGTAGTTAATATTTCTATTTGATTTTGATATAAGTTTATTTGACTGTTAAGATTTTCAACAATTTTTAATTGCTTATTTCTCGCTTCAGCTTTTTGGTCAGTCTTTAAGAATGATAATTCCTGCTGTGCAAGTGATAATTCTTCTTGCTTATCGAATGTTTTTAGGGTATCTAGTTTTTCACCAATAAAGTTTTCTGCATAAGCAATTTTTCCTTGTAGATTTTTTATTTTATCTTCGTACATTTTTTTATCATCATTTAACTCTTGAATATATTTTGTAACATTTTTTGGGCATCCTTCTAAAATACTTTTTTCTTCTTTATCTAGCTTATTATAAATTTCTTTAATATCAATTTCAGGCAAGTATTTATCAAGTAATGCTTTTTGGTCTGCAGGTGAACGACTAATAAAATAATTTGAATTTACAATAGATAAAAATAGCTTTTTATCACTGTAATAAGATGTTAATTCATCTTGGCTGATTTGCTTTTCATCTAATAATAAAAAATTCTTTTTGTTATTATACTTATTTTTTAATCTTTTAAGTGTGTGATTAACTCCTAAATTATCAATAAAATGTATTTCTACATAGCAATTATCTGTATTTTTATTTCCAATATATACTTTGTCATCTCCAGTTAGATTACAACCTAAAAATCCCCAAATAACTGCATATAAAATGTTAGTTTTTCCTTTTGCATTTCCACCAGTAATTGATGTAACATCGAATAAATCTGTTTCAAATTCATTCTCAAATTTTCTAAAACCAATGGTTTTTAAATATGTAATTTTCATTTTTAAAATTCTCCTTCCAACTTTTCTAAGCATTTTCCATCAATCCAATCCTCAGTACCATCATTAAACTTAATATTATAATCAAAATAAAAAGGATCACGACAAATAACTTTTGCAATCCTATTTTTATAAATAGTTCCGTTTTCTTTTCCAATGCCATTAACTATAACCATCTCATCTATTTTAAATTTATTGTGCATAGAAATTCCTTTAATTTTTTTATTTTGAGTATTGACATTTTTAGTATTGTTCCTATATAGTATAGGTATAGTGTGAAATTAAAATTTGTGGTAGCAAGATTTATCTATGCTGCTACTTTTTTTGGCATAATGTTCACGAACTCAATATGTTTTGATATAATATTATCTTTAAATTTTTCTAGTTCAATAATCAATTCTGTTCCAATATCGCATTTTTCCATTTCTGCTCTAAATTCTGGTTTTACTATTACATCTGTTGTTTTATCGTTTATATCAGTTACTTTAGCGATTAAATATTCTGTATCTTTTCCAGCTTTTTTAAATGTTTTATATTCTGTGTCATATAAAAAGCAATGTTCCTTGTATGTTTCAGTTTTTTGCTTATTTTGTTCATTTGTTGTTTGCGATTGTTCTGCTTGAGAATCAACTTTTTCATTTTCTGTAATTGGTACAACATTATCAGTATTGACTTTTGTAGATTTTTTTGTAGTGTTTTTTGTTTGGCTATTAGTTTCTTTTTTAGTTGTTTTTACTATTTCTGCTTGATTTTGAATAGGATTATCAACAGTTTTTTGACTTTCTGTGGATACAATAGAATTATTAGTATTTTTTTGATAATTTGAATTAAAATCTTCTGCTTTTACAATATCAATAACAAAATTATTGAATTTTTTTCCTTCAGAATTAGTTTGTTCAATTTGATTTAAGAATATTGTATAAGTTCCTTTTAAAGAATTTCCTAAATATTTTTGAAAATTTATGTATTCTTCTAAATTTGATATAGATTGTTGACCTGTAATTTTCATAATCCAAATTCTGTCCTTACTTATTTCAGGTAATAAAAATTTTAGAGTACCTTCATAATTACAAGCTGGTTTACTAGCACCTTTTTGTTTAATGCAATATTGGCAATCAGAACTACATTCAATGTCTTGCCATTTATTAGACACTTTTTGTTTTCCCTTTGAAGTTCCAGCCATACAATAACAAACAGCTCCGCCTTGATTATATCTAGCTTTACGAATTGATAACGGTTCTTCGTCAAAAAATTGAATATTTAAAGATGTTTGTTTTGGGTATTTTTCATTAAATCTATTCAACATAAAATTCATATTATTATTTTTAGTTGTTGCAATAAAATATCCTAATTCTGTTACTCTTTTTCTTTGATTTACAATTTGTTGCATTCCATGTTGGATTCTACCGACTATTGGTAAATTTGTTTTTGTTACTTGTTCCATATTATTTCATCCTTTCATTTTTATTTATGCTGCAAGTAATTCAGTTTCATAATACTTTTGGCTATTTATTTTTGAAAAATTTATTTTGTAAATAGGGTAAAAGACATTATCAATGATGCACATTTTGATTTTTTCTGCTAAAATTCCTAGTTTCTCTAATTGTGGTACTAATGTAGGTTTAAATTTGTTGTCAACAATAATTGTGTCATCTGTTAAGTTAACAACATTTTGATTCAAAGTAATGTCTGCAAAATGTGATATTTGATTTACATTTGCATCTAAACCATAAAGACTTAATTGTAAATTTCCATTTTTATATGAAGAACTTTCTATAAAACAATTTTTAAATGTTTCTCCATATAATTCTAAATCGAAACCACTTCTCATAATAAAAATCTCCTTCCAATTTTAATTGAATATTTGTGTAAAAAGATTTTTTAAAAATCCTCCTTTCCTTTTATTTATGGGCAAAAAAAGAGAAAGTAAACTAAGCTAAGGGGGCCAGCTTGATTTTACTTTCTTATTTATTAAGCATAACAAATAATCTATATATAAGTTATGTTGTAACCCAAAATTATGCTGTATTTTAATAAATACAGATGTGTTTATTACTAACTTATTTTAGTAATTATGCTATAAAGATAATTCTTTATAGGTAGTTATAGTAAAAACTATAACATAATCTTAATACACATTTATATTTTATTAAGTTTTATAATTTATTTCAATAATTAGTTTCAAAAAAATATTTTTGTTTATATATCAATATTTTCCTTATCTTTTTATGTCTTTTTTTTAGAAAAATATTTTTTTAAATTTTATTCTTTTCAACGTTCCTTTTTTAGATTTTATTTTATACAATATTTGAAAACAAAAAGATGGGAGTTGATATTATGGATAAAAAGAAATGTGATTATTTCATACAAAAGATTTTTGAGATGCAGGAAAAATCAGATTCTTTAAATATGGAAGATGAAGAAATGGTATTAAACCAAAACAAAGTAGCATCAAAATCAAAAGAAATGTATGACTTTATGGCTGATAACCTAGCACCAGATGAAAAAGAAATTTTAAAGGGAATGATGACTAGAAGAAATGATGCAATAGAAACTGCTCATTCAAGAGAAAGTTTTTTATTTTACAAAAATGGCTTTTTAGATGGTATGGGATTTTTACTAAATGCTGTAAGGTATATGTAAAATAATTTTGCTCTATTATATATAGAGCAAAAAATTACTATTAAAAAAATGTAACATAATTGCGATTATGATACATTTTAAGGCAATATTTTAAAAAATATATATAAAAAATGTAACATAATCATAAAAAATCATTATGCAAAAATGTAACATAATCAAAAAGGAGTGATTTTATGCTAGAGGGATTTAAGGAATTTATGGAGAATGAGTTAAGATTATCTGAAAATTCTATAAATAGTTATTATAGTGATGTGAAGTTGTATGAGAAATATTATAAAGAATCTTACGCTGAAGAATTGAAGGAATTAGTTTATGCAGATGTTAAAATGTATAAGCAATATTTATTGAACAAAAGTACATCTCCAAAAACAATAAATAGAAAATTGACATCACTTCGTACATATAATGAATTTTTGATTCAAGAAAAACTACAGACAGAAATGGTAATAAAGGATCGTGATTTTATAAAGATACAAAAAACAAAATTAAATAATAACATAATTTCTGTTCAAGATGTAAATAAAATTAAACATTATGCCGCCAAAGACATAAAGGCTTCTAAAAGAGATTTTTGTTTCATATCAATTTTATGTTATGGTGGGTTACGAGCAAGTGAAATAACAAATATAAAGATTGGGGATATAAGACTAAATGAAAGAGAACTTTACATTGTAGGAAAAGGCGAAAAGTTTAGAACAGTTGTTATAAATAATATAATGTATTTTGCTATAAAAGATTATTTGGAAGAAAGACAACAAATAAATACTAAAAATCCATATTTATTTATTAGTCAGAAAAGTATAAATACTAAAAAGCCAGTAAATAGAAATTTTTGTAATAGAATATTAAATAAATATAAAGATTTGTGTAAATTGGAAGAATTGCATCCTCATTTATTAAGACATTTTTATGGTTCTAATGCTTTGCACAATGCTGGATACACAATAGAGCAGGTTGCAAGTCAAATGGGGCATAGTAATATAAATACAACAAAAGAGTATTTAGATACAGAAAAAGAGGATATGATGGCTTTGGCTAATAAATTATAGTACCAAAATAACAGGCTTTAAACCTGTTATTTTGGTACTAACTAATATATCGCATGAGCTCTATAACTTGTAATTTGTTAGTCTATTAACTTTTTAAATGAATTAGCATTTAATATCGTATTAGATATAAATTTTCCTTTATAGAAATTAGCCCAGTTATTAAAAATACAAGGTGCATTTTTTGCTTTTTCTAATGAATCTATTTTTATAAAGTTAATTTTTATATTATTTTCCTTTGCATATTCAGTTAATTCATTTACTTCATATTCTACATAAGGACATTCGTTGCTATAATAAATAGTGAAATCTTGATTATCTATTTTCATAGTTCTTGCATTATCATTGAATCTAGGAGTTTCGCTATCATCAAATTGTAATGCTAATAGTTCATAATCTCCAATAGTATCTACAACTTTAAATCCATAATATTCAAAAAATTTCTTTTCTCCAATAAAAGGTTTCTTCTTTTTAGAAACTAGAGTACATATACCACTTTTACCTTTTTCTTTTGAATCGTTTATTGCATATTCTATTAATTCTTTTCCAATTCCTTTGCCTTTAAAACTCCCTGCTACCCATAAGCAATAAATATATTCATAATTTTTACCACTAATAGGAACCCATGCTGTTTCTATTGGCTCATATTCAATAAATATTTTTCCTCTTGCATTTAATTTTCTAAAAACATGACCATCTTTTAATTTGCTTTTTATCCATTCCTTTTTACTATCAACACCGGCTTGATGTTTTTTATCTCCTATTGCACAACATATATGCTCCTCATCAATGTTTTCTAATGTCAAATTTATATATTCGTTCATTTATTTAATCCTCCCTACAAATTACTATTCGTATTTAACTTTATTTCGTTAATTGATAACTTTGTTCTATCAATTCTTTCACTAAATTCTCGTCCACTTTTTCATCCACAATAATTGTATTCCAATGTTCCTTATTCATGTGATAAGCAGGTATTATATAATCATAAGTATTTCTTAATATGTCTGAATAGTTTGGATCTGTTTTTACATTAAGATATAACTTATTATTAACATTCATAATTAGTGCAAATCACTTTTTATTTTTACAATGTTTCTTTGTTACAGATTCAAAGTCATCTGGAAAAGGACAATCTTTATATGTATTTTCTAAGGTTAAACAATATTTTATTATTTCTTCTTTATTCATAACTAAATCCTTATAATAATCTACTAAATTTCTTATTGTATTTATCAATATCTTTAATACTTTTACTCATTATAAAGTCTGTAACTTTTATCTTAAATCTTTCCACTTCATCATTTGTATAATTTTTATCTTCTACATTTATCCCTGCTTCATTAAATAATTGAATATCTTTGCTTGAAAATTGCACTATTCGTTCCTTCTTTCATTTATTGTTTCATTAAAATTATACCTTTTATACTTGAGTGTAATAATTTTATAAAGTTTGTGGCATCTTGTTTTGTTCCAACTACACTACCATAATGAATTGGAACTGCAATTTTAGGCTTTATAATGTTCACTAATTCTGCTGCCTCACTATAATTCATAGTATATGTTCCACCTACTGGAACAAAAGCAACATCACATTTTACTTTTCTATTTTCTTTTGTAATGTCCGTATCTCCTGCAATATAGTATCTAATACCATCTAGTGTAATGATATAACCAACCCAATCGTTTTCTTTTGGATGAAAAGTTTTGTTTGTATTATATGCTGGTATTGTTTCAAATTTAATTCCTTGTACCATATATTCTTTGTTGGATTCTACTGTTATAACTGCATTTTTATTTATCCCTTTTCTTAATATTTTTGTCAACAATTCTTCTGGTATTATAATAATTGTATTTTCATTTATAACCTTATCTATATCTTCCTCAGAATAGTGATCAAAATGGTCGTGTGTTATAAAAACAATATCTGCATCATTATAATCTTTATCTATTTTAAATGGATCTATATAAATAATTTTATTGTCTTTTATCTTTATACTACTATGGTATAATACTTCAACATTTTCAAGCATTGTTTTTTCTCTCCTTTATAGAAATCTTTTTGCATTATACCATACTTTTTATTTTTTTAAATGATATTTGAATATTTTTAAGTAAAAAAGAAAACTTGTATTTGTCAAGTGAAAAATGGACCACTTTTTCAACTATAAAATTCACATATTTTTACTATTTTTCCAAGAAATTGTTTCTTCATATTTCATTTAATTATATATTCCCAGCCTGGTTGCCATGCTTTTGCTTTTCTCCAATCATTTCTATTTGCTTCTTCCCAAGATATATTTTTCGTTAAAACTTCAAAAGCTAACTGTGGTGCTCTGTGAGCAACTATTCCCACTTTTTTTCCGTGGTAATTATCCTTTAGAAATTTTATAAAATCATCAATTCTTCTTTCTACATCCTTTAGAGATTCTCCATTTGGAAAAGGTTTCTCTATATGTTCTTCATAAATAACTAATGACTTGTCTTGACCATCTAAATCTCCATAGTTACATTCTCTTAATCTCTTATCTTGAATATGCTTTACATTAGGAAAAGCCAACTTAGCTGAATTAATTGCTCTTATCAAATCTGATGTAAATATCACATCAAAACCTGCATCTTTTTGTATTTCACCTAATTTTATTGCTCTCTCTCTTCCTAAATCAGTTAGTTCAACTTGTTTCCAGCCACTACATTTTCCAGCAGCATTATCAACTGTAGTTCCATGCACAAAATACATAATTTTTAATTCCATCATCAATCTCTCCTTCTTTAGCTTTCTTCTCCTTTTTTATAATTTGCATTTGGATCTATGTACTTATTAGAAAATATACCAACCGAATATGCTAACCATCTTAAACAGATAAACGTATCTCGTAACTCTGGCTTTTGACTAAGCATTTTAAATTGCTCTGGAGTTATACTTTTTAATCTTTTTGAAAGTGAAATTAATGACTGTTTCACATTATCTCGCATTTTACTTTGGTCAATATTTCCTTCAATAATATCTTTAGGCAATAATATATGTCTTGTTCCTTCTGGTGGAACATATTTCTTTCCCATGTGTATTTAATTACTCCTCTAAATATTGTTTATATATGGCATTTCTTAAAAGATTGTATAATGTTTTACTTTCATCAAACTTTATAGAATTATCTTTTTCTTCTAAATATTCTTTATAATTTATGCAATTTAATTCATTAACTTCTTGCAATAAATAATATTGTTCTTTCGGCATAATTAAATTAGCTGTAAAATCAATAACATTATTTTCATCATCAAGTATAAATGAGTGATAATAACTATTATCTATACCTTTTTTACATATTGATGTTACTGCCTCAAACATTTCATATTTTTCTATTAAATAAAATGAAATTTCGTGGCATCCATCCTGAATTTTATCTCCTAATACATTAGCGGTCGAACAAGTTCGCCCCTACACAATATTTTTAAAAATTAGATGCACATTTCAAATCCATGTCTTATTTATAATTTCCATTCATCTAATATATGTTTACTTATATTCATATTTCCATAGCCTATACCAATTTTTCTATCTATTTTCTTTTCGCCATGACAATCTGTTCCTCCTGACATTAAAAGTCTATGGTATCTACAATATTCTTTTAATATACTAGATTGTTCATTTGTAAAGTTTGAGTGTTCAACTTCTACTCCGTCTATTATTTTGTCAATTCTTAATAAATCTAAAAATTTAATAGGCTGTTCTAAATTATATCTATATATATGCGCTATAAATAATTTACCTCCTGCATTTCTTACAGCTTTTGCAACCTTGTCTGCACTTGGATAATGAATACTAAAGTCGACAAATACTGGGAAATTTTTATTCGTTATGCATGAATTAAAAAAAATATCAATATTATTCCACTCTGTTTTTTTAAAAAACTTCTTATTATCTTCATACTTCTTTATTTCAGAAAAAATTACATCTATAGGCCATCCTTTTTCTTTATCATAAAACAAATTTTCTATTTTTATATGGTTCTTCTTACAGCTTTGTACCATATATTCAAATTCTTTTTGCAAATTAGGCTTTTTAATTTCATAATTTTCATATATCCATGGTTCTAATTTTCTATAATCAAAGTCATAAGCTAATAAATGAAATGCCACGCCATCATATACTGTATTAAATTCTACACCGGATAATATTTTGCCACTATATACTTTTTTATAATCTATTTTTTCTAGTTCTTTGTATACTTTGACTGTATCATGGTCTGTAATAGATAATACCTCTATTTTTGCTTTTTCCGCTTCTTCTAACAATTTTTTTAAATCCCATGTTCCGTCTGAATAATTAGTATGTACATGCAAATCTATCATATGCTTCTCCTATTTTATTTTGAATTTTTCTCTTTCACATCTATTTATAATATTATTAAACCTATCTAATACATCTCTTTTGCCTAAATTACTTGTGTCTAATATTACTTTTTTCATATCATTTTTGCTAATACAACCAACTATCTCTTCTATCATTTTTTCAAGAATCCCTCTTTGGCTTGATATTGTATTTTCATCAATCCATATTCCATCTAATACATGATTGCGCATTTTATTTCTTTTGCAAATAGTATCATAATTTGCTGTTAATAACATAAAAACATCACATTCTACTAAATCTCTGTTTTTTAATTCTTGTAGCAAGTCAATATACTTTAAATATGCTCTTCTAAAGGTTCCCTCAAACCCTTTTTTAACCTCAAAAGCTTTTGCCGTAGCAACTGTAGCAATTGCACTTTTATCAATTACAACGTTTTCACCTTCCTGTCTTAATTTATTTGCTTTTATTAACTTTGCTTTTTCTACTCTAAATAATTGGTCTTGATAATATTTTTCCTCTTCTTGCGAGCCAGGAATAGGAGATGCTTCATCCCCTACTTTTCCCGTTTCATCTTCTAAATATCTAATCGCTTCTGGAAGTACTATCCAACCTTGAGCTGCTAGACTTTCACACAAAGTAGTTTTACCCACACATGAAGTTCCTTCAAGTATTACAATCTTTCCAATACTCATTATTAGTCTACCTTTCTGTTTTATGTTTTACTTTTTTATTTGAAATTATAGAATATATAGGTCCTATGTTTGATATTACAGTAGCTATAGCAGCAAAGAAAATTATTTTTAAACTAGTTTTATAATCTTGTTCATCTAATATATTAATCAGTTTTATCGTCATTTTTGTATTTATACAAATATACAATAAATAACTAGCTATAATTAATAAAACTATAAGATAATTTTTTAATATTAATGCCCCTATTATTGATAGTAATAAGATTATAGGAAATCCAATCCAATTTAAAGCACATCTAAATTCGTTAAAGCACCCTATTAATCCATTTAGCTTATTTGTCACTTTATAGTTTTTAATAATATCTTTATAAATTTTTGAAAATTGGCTAGTTGTTTTAAACCATACAGAATTTTGTTTTATCAAATTTTCTAAGGAACTTGGTGTTTCCATGTTTTCCAATGTTAATAATGGCGTAATTTTTATATTATTAAATTTTAGTTGTAATCCAAGATATATATCTTCACACCAAAATTTTGTGTTAAAATTTCCTAATTCATTTAATGTTTTCATATTGATAATTAAACCATGTCCAACTACGTGTGTATATAATAGTTTGCTATTTAAAATACTATTTATTAATCCTGTTTTCATTTCAAAATTCGATTGATATATCGAGAACCCCTTTAATATATTATTTAATTCTTTATAGTTTTTCAAACAATATGAATATTGTTGTATTACCTTATGTCCTTCTGATATCTTTTCTTTTATCTCATTAAAAGTCCTTTCACTTGGTCTGCTATCAGCATTATACAACGCTAAGTATGTATGTTCTAAATCTATTTTATTTTTAATTTCCTCAATCATATAATTTAATTGATCAGCCATATACCCTTCTGTAAATGGATAATCAATTAAATACACATTCTTATATTTAGGGAGAATTTTATTTTTTATTATATACTGTGTTAGAATATCATTCTTTATGTTTTCCTTAACTTCCTTTTGAGTGGTTACTATAATAATTGGAATATCTTTTGCAATTTCTGTGAAGTATTTTATTGTATCTTCTATACACTTTTGCTCTCTTAAACATGGTATTGCAATTATTATATTCTTATTGCATTTTACCGAACCTTTGTTTTCTCGTCTGGATTTTTCTTTTTTTACTTTATTAATACATATTATAGCTCTTACAAGGAAAAACAAAGAATATATTATTAATAAGATAATAACAAGTTTAATACAAATTATCATATTTTAGCTCTTCTCCAATTCATTTTTTAGCTCAATTATATTATGCATAACTTTAAAGTCCATGCAACCTTCTATGAATAAATTATCATCTCCTGTAAAATCTAAATTTCTATCATCAGTTTTGTATCCTATACATTTTTTTCCCAATGCATAGGCAATTCCTAGTTCAACACATGCTCCTTCATCTGGAACTCTTCCATCAAGGAAAAATATTAATATATCACTATTTTTTATACCTTGTAGGTCAGTGTTAAATATTCTTTTATTAGTTTCTAATTTATCATTTTTTTCATCCTTAAGTATTTGAGCTGAAAGACCAGCCTCTCTTTGTGGAAGATAAACTTCATATCCCCATTGTTCTAATAGATTAGTATACTCTTCATTTCTTTTTAATTCCATTTCATTAAATAATGGTGCTGCAAAATAAATTTTTTTCATTAACAATCCCTCCTTTATTTGGCGACAAATTGGTGACATTGTCTACATCAGTATAGAGCTCAATATGCTTTGACTTTAATTCTATTTTTTATTATTAAAAATTTTAGAAATATTACATTCATGAGGAGATTCTTAAGACTCTTCATTATTCCTTTAAACATTTATTTATCTGGTAGTAAAACGCGAATGACTAATTGATTTACTACATTTAAATTATAACAAATTAATATTAATATGTCAAAAATCACTACAAGCAAAAAGGATGTCGGCATTTAAAAATGTTGTCTGCATCCTTTTTACTTATTTTTTAATTCTGTCCACATTATTTATACTATGTGGACAAGTCGTGAACAAATTGTAATCTGTAGACAAATTTATCGTTTTTTTTATTTTTGACAATCCCTTATTTTATAATGATTTGCGAGGTTATTTACCACAACAGTTCTTGTATTTCTTACCAGACCCACATAGTAAAATATTAAAACAACCAAGTAATTTTTTCCTTTTAAATTGATATCTTTTATTTTAATTTAATAATTTTTTATTGAAATATTGAAAGTTTTATTCAACAACTTATCTAAAAAAATGGTTCTCATATTAAAGTTCAATTCCGAAAAAACATTTTGCTATCAAATTTCTATCAGGATAATTTTCTTTTAATAAATCTTGTTCAAAATTAGTTCTGTCATACTCTAAACTTTTGGCTTCAACTGTAAATGTTTCAGTATCAAATATTGTGTATTGTGTAGTATTATCTTTTCTACATCCTGATGAACCAACATCATATAATTTGTTATCAACAGTAAATGCATTATGTTCATGACCTATAAATATTAAATCATAATTTAATGGCTTTACAATTTCATTAATTGAACCATCTTTAGCAATTTTTAAATCATGAAAAGGATACTGATCATTTGAATTATAATCTATGAGAAAATGTTCGAATACTACTTTTTTACCATTACAATCAATTTCATATGTCATGTTACACTTTTCTAGATATTGTTTTTGTCTATCAGTAATTTGATTCTTTATCCAATTTTGATGTTTAATTTCTCCATCTCCCATCTCATCATCTATTTGTGTACCTTTTATAAAATATAGTTCATGATTCCCTAAAACCATTTTAATATTATTGTCAACAATTATGTCCATACACTCTTTAGGATTAGGCCCTATTCCTATCGTATCCCCTAAGCATATTATCTTCTTAATTCCCTCTTTTTTTATATCTTTTATAATTGAAATTAATGCTTCTCTATTTCCGTGTATGTCAGAGAAAATAGCAACTTTCATAATATCACCATCCTTTTTTATTGTACCATACGTACTTAATTTTAAGGTTTATTCGGTCTAAAAAACTTATCTAAACGCCTTTTTTGAGATAAAATCGCCTAAATGTTGTAATCATAGAAATACCCGCAATCCCTTATTTTGTGCGGATTTGCGAGCTTAATTATTTTCCACAACAATTCTTATATTTTTTCCACTGCCACATGGTGTATAATCTGCAATTTCTACATTTTTTTCAAAATTATAAATATTTTATATTTTTTACAACTTATTTTTCCTTAAAAATATCAATAAAACGTATGTAAAAACGTATGTAGAATTTATTTTTTTCGAGTGTACTTACACTGGGGATAATTAGAGCACCCAATAAATTTTCCATATATACTTTCACGTTCAACTAACGTTCCACCACATTTAGGACATTTACTAATATCTTTTTTATCAACATTAGTTTTTATGTTTTTAATATGTTCTTTTTTTGTTTTTCTGTCTTTTACATTATTCTCTATTAATATGTCATATAACTCATTTACATTTTTTATTTTTTCTTCACTATAAGACATTATCTTATTCACAATGGTATCATATCTTACAAGTTCTCCATCATGTTCTATTTTTAATTTTGCTTTACTTGGAATACAAACTATATTATAAATGTTTGATTCATTAATGTTTAATAATTCAGCTAAAGCCTTGCAATGTCCATAATTTTGTCTAATTGGATTTGTATAATAATATTTATTTTTTCCAGCATGTCTTACCCAATTTTTATCATATTTACTTCCTGTAATATAACCGTTATATTGTTTTGTTTCTATAGAAAATATTCCATATTGAGAAATAATTACATGATCTATTTGATGAGTTAGTCCATTAACTGATAATAATAAATTATTTATAATTTTATATTTAGTTTTAGGTAATTTGCTTAAGGCTTTTTTAGTCCAATGTTCCCCAAACCAGCCAATAATTTGCTTGTAAAAAATTGCTGATATTAAACCTAAAACTAATATTGATATTATTAATGGATTTGTTAGATAATACTTTAAAAACGCAGTAGTAAAATCTGACATAATAATCACCTCTTATTAATTAAAACTACTATTCTTTCATTATTTTCAAGCGTATCTTTTCCATCATATTCATTTATTATATTAAAGTTATTTTTTTGATAGCATTCATCTAATATGATTATATTAATTTTTGCCTTTTTATCCAATGTGCAATTTATTTATTTTCAATTTGCTTTGTTTCACTTAATAGTCTATCAAAATCTGACACATAATTCTTATCCTGTATAACTTTATATTTTTCATATTCGTTTTCCGCTTTTTCGACTGCTTGCTTATGTGAGATTTTTCCTTTTCCTTCTAAAACTTCATAATGGAAAACTTTTAGGGCATTTTCTACTTCATTTTTCCAATCTTCCATATACATTGTTATACTTCTTTCTGCATTATTTTCAGCGATATCCAAAAATAAGTTTACTAAATTATTTAAATTTTTAATTTCTTGTTCATTTAAATAGTTCTTGGCAATAATTACATCAGATTTTAAAATCTTCCCATCAGGTGAATTTTCCCAGGTAGTAAGTCCCATATTTTCTTTTTTAGAATCCACTCTTTTATAAACTATTTCAGCAGCAGTGTTTCCAGTAATTGCATAATGAAATTTATTTTGAATAGTTTTATAAAAAGTTATTGCAGTATCACTATTTTTATCATAATCAATAGAACATTCAGCAAATATATCCGTAATTTTTTGATAAAACATTCTCTCGCTTGTACGAATTAATTTAATTCTTTCAAGTAATCTTTTAAAATACTCTTGATCAGATTTTTTTGCTTTTAAAAATCTTTCATCATTTAATGCAAAACCTTGAACCATATAATCTTTAATTATTTTATTTGCCCAAGTTCTAAATTTAATTGCTTTTTTAGAGTTAACTCTAAAACCTATTGAAATGATCATATCAAGATTATAATATTTTGTATTATAAACTTGTTTTCCATTGTTACCCATATGTTCCATTTTGGAACATGTGCTTCCTTCTTCAAGTTCTTCATCTTCATAAATATTATTTATATGTTTCGTAATTGCTGGTCGCTTAACATTAAAAAGTGTTGCTAATGCTTCTGCATTTAACCAAACATCTTCATTTTCTAATAGTACTTCTACTTTTGTATTGCCTTCTTCATCATTATAAAACAAAATATTTTTCTCATTTCCAATTAATTTATTATCCATGTTTTGTCCTCCTTATCCTAATATTTTTAGCTAATTTATATTAGATATTATACTATCTTTTATATTACTAAACAATCAATTTGCTCGAATTCGACCAAATTAAACCTTATTTATTTTATCTTCAAATTTTAGTAAAATTTCTTATATTTATCATTATTTTGCTCTTTTATAAATAGAAAGAACGCTAACAAACACTGTTAGCATTCATACTAGTAATTATTATTTTTTTCCAATTATTCCATAATATCTTCTGATTAATTTGATGCCTTTTTCAGTAGTGTTTTGTTTAACATATTTTTCAAACATTTCCTTCTCTATTGTTCTTCTTTCATATTCATTAAATGATTTTTCAGAGAAGTCATCTAATATTGGAGTTTTAACTAGTAAAGCATATAAATCTTTTTTTGTTTTATAATACTCTATTACATGAAGTGGGATTAATTCAACTTCTTTAAATCCTGCATCCATTATTGCTTCATAATCTATTAAGCTTATAGGTTTAACATCGTGATATGCTTGTCCTCTTTTAAACATTCTTTTTAAAGACCAACAATCCAATTTATCAACACCTCTTACAATAAGTTGCCCACCTTCTTTTAATGTTTTGTATATTTGCAATGGATCAATTATTGTATGACGTGCTGTTACTAAGTCAAAATAATTATCTGGAGTATCCATTTTTAGATTATCCATAACTCTAAATGAGATATTCCTTCTGCCACTTTGTAATAGATTTTTGTTTGCTGTTTCTATCATTTTATCAGAGAAATCTGTTCCCAATATTTCAGCACAATTTGGAAATTTTTTAAGTACTTTTTCTCCTGCTGCTGTTCCTAAATCTAGAATTTTTGTATTTTCTTTTACACGTTTTTTTATTTCGTCTTCATAAATCCAATTTGTAATTACTTCGCTAGTATAATCAATATCTTCAAAAGACCAATTAGCTCTTTCACTATAAAAATCATGTTCATTTATTTTCATTTTCTACCATCCTTTTTTAATATAAATAAAATGTGATTGAATATAAAAAGAACCTCCTTTCACGAATATACCACAAAAAACAATCACAAAATTAATGTGTATATTTTTTGCCATTCATGAGGAGATTCTTAAGGCTCTTCATTATTCCTTTAAACACTTGTTTATTTGGTAGTAAAACGCGAATGACTAATTGATTTACTACATTTAAATTATAACAAATTAATATTAATATGTCAAAAATCGCTATAAGCAAAAATGATGTCGGCATTTAAAAATGTTGTCTGCATTTATCTTACAACTTCAATGTTAATATTAGTAACTACTTTATTTTTTATTTCATAAAATTTACTTTTCATCTTCTATAATTTTTAAAATTAATTTTTTAACTTCTAACCAAATTTTTTTTAAACTATCATATGATAAAGTTTTATAAACATCATCAAATGATGTCCATATTAAATCATGAGTGTCTAAAGAATCATTATTACTTTTACCATTATCAATTGCAATATAATAATACATATCAACTTCATCATTTTTTGAATCATAATAGTGTTCTTGAGCCACAGGCTCATTACTATACAAAATACAATCTCTTTTTGTTTCTTCTGCTGTTTCTCTTATTGCACATTCTATCAAAGACTCCTCTGATTCTCTATGCCCCTTCGGGAAAGAATAATCTTTTTGTTTTTGCCTATATATTAGTCCTATCTTATTATTTTCTTTATTAATTAATATACATCCTGCCTTTTCCACTTTCATTTTCTTAACCCTTTCATCATTAATATTCTATCATAAATATCATCTTTTTCAATATCTAAATCCTTATATTTTGAACTATTTGAAAAACTGATAAATTCTTCAAAACACAATAAATTCAACTCATTTGGTAATACACCATTAAATACCCAATCCACATCTGAAATTAAACATTTTGATACTCCATTTGGATTATGCCAATACTTAATTCTCGATGAATCCTTAGCATCTAATTTATATTTTGAAATCCATCTTTCCTCTCTCACTTTTTTAGGAGTTACAAAAGCATCATCTCTTTTTTTAAAAATATAATAAAATCTTATTATTTTTTTCTATAATGAAAAAGCCAGCACGAATGCTGACTTTTATTTGTTTGCATAAATTGTTTGCAAAAGATTTCCTTTATTTATAAGGGCTTCACGGCTTTTATGTTTTTTTATTTTGTTTGCAAACATTTGCCTTATTATAATTAGTGATTAAATCTTTAAATTGTTCTGGGGTAACAACACCATTAACTTTATCTTCGTAAAAATTTCTTAAATAATTTCTTGTTTTAGAAATTTTATTATTAATATCATCTCGTTGTTTTTCTAAAGATATAATTTTTTTATTAAATCTATTTTCTTTCTTTTTTGAATCTAAATTTTCTAATTCATTTTCATCATAAAACTTTTGAATCTTCTTATTAATTGCATCTAATACTAGATTTGCAAGTTCATCATATCTAATTGAAGACTTATTTATACAATCATCATAGCCATCACGATTTCCAGAACATAATAGATATTCATGTTTAGTAGAGTTCTTTTTTCTCATATAATCTTCACATTCTTATTTGATGTTCTTAAAAATTTTAAAATAATTGCCTTTATATAATCTATATTAAACATATTATCAATCCACCTAGATATTAACATATCTTTATCTAATACCATTAGATCATATTTCCTTATTAAAATTTTATATTAACATTAAAAAAAAGGGATTTTTCCCCTTAATTGTTGTCATTATTTTATATTAAATGTCTTAACTTCTTTATTTTCAATTTCTTTTAGCGCAACCTTTTCATCACTAAATTTCCAATCAATTTGATAATCAGGTAATAATTTAGATTTGATAGGGTTAATTCTAGGAATTAGAATAACTGCTTCAAAATTATTTAATAATTTTAAATCTTCAACAGTAATTAGTGGTTCAATTCCTTTTTCAGTTTGTTGATTTCCACATAGCTTTGAAATATCTTCTAATGTTTCAGTATCATTCGCTAATAAATAAACAATATTTCCAAACACCATTTTTAATATTTCAGTTCCCTCTGCACCATAAGTATTTCTTAACTCTAATATACTTCTTATAAATATACTAAATTTAATATTAAAACTTCTTGCAAGTGTAAGCATATTGTTGAAATCCTTAATTGGAATTAAGTTTTCGAAATCATCAATTACGACATTTAATCTACGAGTTTTATCATTAGTATTTGTTGCAGCATAATAACATTCTTCAATTATTAAAGGAATTAATCTTCTAGAAGTTGACTTATTATTACTTATAATAAATAATGCAGTTTTATCTTTTTGAATATTTGTCATATCAAAGTTAGATGAAGATAACATTTTTAATAATGTTTCTCTTGATACAAATAATCTCATATTTTGTATAAATACTGATAGAATACTACCTTTTGTTTCATTTGGTGCTAATATAATATTAGAAAGATTAATGTATGTTGGAGAAGTCTTATCATATTTTTTAACTTCTTCTGATAATTTATCAAATTCTGATACTAGATTTAATAAACTACTAATATTTACTTCTTCTTCCTTTGCATTGTCAAATAGATATAGTGCAAGTCCTATGAATAATGATGTCGCAGAATTGTTCCAAAATGGATCAATACTAGCATTAAATGTTTCATTACAACAGAAATAGTAACCAACATTCTCTAATAATTCTATTGCTTTGTCCTTTTGACCATTCTTATATAATTCATAAGGTAAACTTAATGGATTATAATTATTACCAAGAGTAGGATTATCTAAATTGATTACAATAGTATTGTAATTTTGTTTTTTTAGTTCTCCTGATAAAATATCATAAATTTCTCCTTTTACATCATGAACTATAAATGACTCTTGTGCTTTAACTGCAAGTCTTAATTGTGGTAACATTGTTGATTGAGTCTTACCACTACCTGTTGAACCAATAACCAGAGTATGAGCTTCATCATCTTTAATATAAAGATTATTTTCATCATACATCATTGGTATTCCTGATTTTTTAATTTCAGAATCATAACTGACTGGGGTTAGTTTAGATTTTAATTCTTCAACTGTTGCCCATCTTGAATATGCCATGCATATCACTCCCTTTCAATAACATTATAGCATTTACATTTTTGACAGGCTTAAACAAAAATGACTTTTATGTAAAAGTGTGGTATACTACTAAAAAAGAGTGGGTGATACTATGTTTTCCAACGATTTAGTTTGTAACATAATTGAGTATTTAAATAATAACATAAATAAAGAAATAACTATTGATGAGTTAAGCTTGTTATTTTACTTTGATAAATCATACATAATGAGAAGATTTAAGAAAGAACTAAATATATCTATACATGAATATATCAATACAACGAGAATATATAATAGTTTGAAGTATTTTAAAGATGATAATTATATATTAAGTATTGCTTTTAAAAATGGCTTTAATTCATTAGAATACTTTTCGGAAGTGTTTAAAAAGAATATGGGAGTTAGTCCAAATATTTATAAAAAATATTCAAATTATAAAAATATTACTGATAAAGAACAAGAAAAAATCCTAGATAATTTATCTAGAATTATTAACATCAAAACTAATGTTTTAAATTATTTAAATCACAGAAAACCTATTATCAGCAACTATGTTAAAAAATTTGAACTTAAATGAAATTATTCTTCTATGAAAGTTCCATTAACATCTCTTGCTAATTTAGTTCCAACTGCTTTTTCGAGATATGGAATAATATCTGCATCATAATTACAGATTGTATTTAATTGAAGCATATTAAAATTATCAGGATTATTTGTATATTCATCATTTTCATCGCCAGAGAAAAACCTCCACCCACTATCTGCTTCGTTAGTAGGGTTTTCTCTATACATATAACCGACTTTTTGTCCATCAACAGTAATTCTATCTGATGCTATACAACCACCTTTAACTGTTGTAAGTTCTTTAATTTCATTTTCCTTTAATTTAAACTCTTTCATTTTTTCCTCCTTAATTACATTGACATACCATGTTCCATTTCTTCTTCTTCCATTTGTTGTTGCTTAATTTGTTGTCGAAATATATCATTAAGATTTGGAACTTGCTTTTGACCCAAACCCATTTGTTGAGTTCTTTGTTAGAATTGAGCTCGTCTTAAATCTTATCTTTGTTTCATCAATTCTATCTAATAGCATTTCGGCTTCTTGTGGTGTTTTTGTTTTACTAGAAGCATATTTTCTAAACATTTCACGATATTGTTCGTCAGGAATCTGTGCCAGTCTTGCAGCACGATAATTTAATCCTTCTAATACTTCATAAGATATTGTGCCAATGTTAGTTAAAGCAATTTCAAATCGGTATTCATATACCTTTCCACGTTTTCTTATGCTTACCATAGTTATCTCTCCTTCATTATAAAACTTAATGAAATGGGAAAATGCCAGCATTTCGAATGCTGACATTTTATATAACTATGTCCACAATAATTGTCCACGTAGATTTTTTATTGATTTTTATGAGGTTTCCTCGATTCTGTCCACATTATTTATGCTATGTGGACAAGTCGTGAACAAATTGTCATCTGTAGACAAATTTATCGTTTTTTCTATTTTTGACAATTCCTTATTTTGTAAAGGCTTGTGAGGCTATTTACCACAGCATTGTTTGTACTTCTTACCAGACCCACATGGACATTGTATTAGGAATTTTGAGAGCTTTTCTGAGCACTTGGCTCGTTAATTCGGCACTTGGTATCTTCCGGGAGCACTTTGTAGCACTCGGCAAACCTAGCAGAACTTATCTAAAAACTTATCTAAAAAAATTTAATTTTAATTTTTTACAATTTTTAAATAATCTTAATTTTTATTTAGAAGTTCTCTTTCTTGATCAATTACTTTTTTATCATATCTGATAAATAATGGATTTATTTCTTCTGATAATTCAACCTTTTCTAATTTTTGATAATTCCAGCTGCTAATATTGCTATTTAAATATTCTTCTACCTTTTTTGTTGTTTCTACAAAGTATGGTTTAAGTAAATTATTTATATTAAATATAATATTACAACAATTATATAAAATATCTTCACATTTGATTACATCTTCTTTAGCTAATTTCCATGGTTTATTTTCATCAAAGTATTTATTTGAGTAATTTATAAAATCAAATATTTTAGCTAGACCATCTTTTGTATCTCCATTATCAATATCATTACCAACAGTAATATATAAATCTTTTAACTTAGCTTCAATTGTTGAATCAATATTACTACTATTTAATTTACCATTAAATGATTTGTTAATGAATTGAAGAGTTCTATTAACAAAGTTACCCCATTTACCAAGTAACTCTCCATTAATAGAATTGATAAAACCTTCATAAGTGAAATTGAAATCTCTTGTTTCAGGATTATTAATACTAAAATAATATCTAATAGCATCTACTGGATAATTATCTAATAAATGTCTTAATGTAATATAGTTACCTTTACTCTTGGATAATTTTTCTCCTTCAATAGTTATATATTCATCTGACACTATTTTATCAGGCAATCTATAATTATCATTGGTTGCTAGTAATAATGATGGAAATATAACTGTATGAAATGGAATATTATCTTTTGCATGAACTAAATATATTTTGCTATCATTCCCTTTCCAAAAGTCTTCCCAATTTAATTTATTTTCTTCAGCATATTTTTTACTAGCAGTTACATATCCCCATACATTTTCAAACCAACCATATAGCTTTTTATCTTTAAATCCATCTATTGGAATATCAATACCATAGTTTAATGTACGAGATGCACATCTATCAGGTATTCCTTCTTTAAGATATCTTTCAGTGAAATTAACAGCATTTCCTCTCCAATCATTTCTTTTAGAATCTAATAATTCTTTTATATTGTCTTGAAAGATTGAAAGTTTAAAATATAAATTTCTATTTTTCTTATATGATGCCTTATTACCACATATAGCACATTTAGTTTCTTTTACTTCATCGATTGTAAGTAAACTTCCACATTTTTCACATTCATCACCTTTTATTTCAGCACCACATTTAGGGCATATACCTATAATATAGCGATCTGCTAAAAATAATTTACAATTATCACAATATAATTGTTCTTCCTCCTTCTCCTCTAAGTACCCATTGTTGTAGTATTTAACAAATTGTTCCTGAACAAACTCTTTATGATAAGGATCATCTGTTCTATTGTATAAGTCAAAACTTATACCAAAGTCTTTAAAATCTTTAGAAAATGAAACATGGCAATCATCTACTATTTCTTTTGAACTTTTATTTTCTTGTAATGCTTTTACCTCAATTGGTGTTCCATGACAATCAGTACCAGATACTAATATAACTTTATCTCCTTTAAGTCTATGGTATCTAGATATAACATCTCCTGGTAAACTACTTGCTGCATGACCTATATGCAATTCTCCATTAGCAAAAGGCCAACTAATTCCAATTATAATATTCATATTATCTCCCTCTTTCTTTAAATAAAAAACCTCTTAGAAACAATATTGTCCCTAAGAGGTGAATATATTCACGTTACCACTCTTATTTATTAATACATTACTGCATTAAACTCACTAACCCACTTATGTCTTTTGCATAGTTATAGGTATCTGCTATAACGGGCATTCCCGTAATGACCTACTAAGAGTATTTCAGTCATTCGCCTTGAGGGCCATGTTCAAAAAATACTTACATCCTCTTTTTCACCTAACAGAGTTCTCTAAAATGCTTTATATTTTTTTACTCTTCCTCGCAATGGCTTTGTGAATGAGTAAATTATACTATATTTTATTCAAAATTGCAAATTTTTCAATTGAATTAATAATAAATTAAAATTTTCTATTTTTTAGATACGTTTTGTATTCAATTTAAAAATTATATTTCAATATACGTTTTATCCTTATTTTATGCGAGTTCGCAGGCTTATTTACCACAACAGTTCTTGTATTTCTTACCAGACCCACATGGACATGGGTCATTTCTTCCTATTCTTGGCTCATTATTTATAACTGTTTGGTTTTGTGGAGTTGATGTTTTTGGAGCCATTGTTCCATCTAAATTATTAATTGCTGAATTTTGTAATCCTTCTCCTGTTATTTTAACAGTTTCTTCTCTTTTTATGTCTCCTTCTCTTTTTCTTGCATGCATTAAAAATTTGACTACATCTGTTTTTATGTCTAATACCATTTGGTCAAACATATCAAATCCTTCTATTCTATATTGTACTACTGGATCCTTTTGACCATATGCACGTAAGCCGATACCGTCTTTTAATTCATCCATATTATCTATGTGATCCATCCATTTTTCGTCAACAACTTTTAATGTTACTACCCTTTCTAACTCTCTTAATTCTTCTGAACCGATTTCATTCTCTCTTTCTTCATAAATAGCTGTTGCTTTTTCTACCGCTTCCTCTATAACTTCTTTTAAATGCACATCTGGTTTTTGTAAAGAATTCAACTCTGTAATTGTTAAATTAGCATTCAATTCTTGTAATAAACCTTCTTTATTTATATGTTCATCTGCAAAATATGGAGTAGCTATATCTTCTATTAAAGACTTTATCATGCCTAATACATTTCCCTTTAAATCCTCTCCATCTAAAATCTCACGTCTTTGTTTATATATTATTTCTCTTTGAGTGTTCATTACGTCATCATAATTTAATACATTTTTTCTAATGCTAAAGTTTCTTCCTTCTACTCTTCTTTGTGCAGATTCAACTGAATTTGAAATCAACTTAGATTCTATTGGCATATTTTCATCGGCACCTAAAGTATCATACAATTTTGTAATTGTCTCTCCACCAAATATTTTCATTAAGTCATCATCAAGCCCAATATAGAATCTAGATTCTCCAGGATCTCCCTGACGTCCACTACGTCCTCTTAACTGATTATCAATTCTTCTAGATTCATGTCTTTCTGTACCAATTATCTTTAAACCACCTGCTGCTATTACCTTTTCCTTTTCTTCTTTTATCAATGAATTATATTTATTTTGTAATTCCTTAAACTTATTTCTAGAAGCGATAATTTCTTGATCATCTGTTTCATTAAATGCTGTTGCTTGATTTATCTGTTCTTCTGAATATCCTAATTTCCTCATTTCCTCTTTTGCTAAATACTCACTGTTTCCACCAAGCATAATGTCAGTACCACGTCCAGCCATATTTGTTGCTATAGTAACTGCACCATATTTACCAGCTTGTGCTATAATCTCCGCTTCTTTTTCATGATATTTTGCATTTAAAACTTCGTGCTTTATTCCTTCTTTTCTTAATAGTTCACTTAATTTTTCGGATTTTTCTATCGAAATTGTACCAACTAAAACTGGTTGACCTTTTTCATGACTTTGCCTGATATCATTTATAACTGCTCTAAATTTACCATTTTCATTTTTGAATATAATATCAGAATTATCTTTTCTAATCATTTCTTTGTTTGTAGGTATCGCAATAACATCCAATTTATATATTTCTTCAAATTCATCCTTTTCTGTCATAGCAGTACCTGTCATACCAGATAATTTACTATACATTCTAAAATAGTTTTGGAATGTTATTGTTGCAAGTGTTTTAGATTCATCTGCTATTTTTACATTTTCTTTTGCTTCTATAGCTTGATGTAATCCATTGTTATATCTTCTACCATACATAATACGTCCTGTAAATTCGTCAACAATTAAAACTTCACCATCTTTAACAATATAATCAATATCTTTCTTCATAACACCATGTGCACGAAGAGCTTGATTTACATTATGAACAATTTCAGAATTTTCTATATCATTAAAATTCTCTAATCCAAATTCTTCTTCAGCTTTTTTTATACCCTTTTGTGTTAGCGAAGCTGATTTTGCTTTTAGGTCTACTATATAGTCATAATTCTCGTTATCCTCTGCTTGTACAAAGTTTTTTGCATCTTCTTCTACTATAACTTTTGGGATTAACTTTCTTACAAATTTATCAGCTTTTTTGTATAAATCCGATGATTGCTTTCCTCTACCAGAAATTATAAGAGGAGTACGTGCTTCATCAATTAAAATACTATCAATCTCATCAACTATTGCAAAATTCAATTTTCTTTGAACAAGTTGATCTTTATATATAACCATATTATCTCTTAAATAGTCAAAACCATATTCATTGTTAGTGCCATAAGTAATATCACACGCATATGCTTCCTTCTTAGCTTTTGGATTCATTCCAGATATAACTAAGCCAACCGATAAACCTAAAAATCTATACAATTTACCCATCCATTCACTATCTCTTTTAGCCAAATAATCATTAACAGTAACAACATGCACTCCTTCGCCTGTTAAAGCATTTAAATATACAGGTAATGTAGCAACTAAAGTTTTACCTTCACCTGTTTTCATTTCTGCTATTCTTCCTTGATGTAATATAATTCCTCCTATTAATTGAACATCAAAATGTCTCATTCCTAACACTCTTTTTGAAGCCTCTCTACAAACTGCAAAAGCTTCTGGTAATATATCATTTAATGAACTACCATTTTTTAATTTATCTTTAAATTCATTTGTTTTATTTCTCAATTCCGAGTCAGATAATTTAGAAATTTCAGGCTCTAATTCATTAATCTTTTCAACTGTTGGCATAATCCTTTTTACTTCTTTTTCACTGTAGCTTTTAAAAATTTTTCCGAACATATTCTTATTATACTTCCTTCCTATTTATTATCTATCATAATATATCACAAACCGTCCTAAAAGTCTAGCATTAATATCAAAGCCATCCATAATTTACAAATTAAATTTAGTCTTTTATAGCATATATTTACTTTTAAAACATAATTATTTACTAAGAAAATTTTATATATAAGGGGATTTGTAATGTTTATTTATAATTTAAAATTAAATGGAGATAAAATCTCTAAAACAATTTTAGGAATACTTATAGTAACAATTTCTTTGCTTATTATATACGTTTGTTTTACTCTTGTAAGTAAAAGTACATTTAAAACAAATGATTCCTTGAAAAAATGTGAGTTGTATGAATTAAATAGTTCTAACTATACTAATGTTTTAAAAAATGTTCATGATAATTTAGACCTATACGTTGGTCAAAATATTAAATTTACAGGTTTTGTTTACAGATTATATGATTTTTCAGAAGATCAATTTGTTCTTGGCAGAAATATGATAATTTCTTCAGATTATAAAGCTGTAGTAGTTGGTTTTTTATGTTCCTCCCCAGAAATTAAAAATTATGCAGACAATGAATGGATAGAAATAGAAGGAACAATTACCAAAGGCAATTACCATGGAGAAATTCCAGTTATTAAGATTACCAAAATAAATAAAGCATCTAATCCTTCTGAAGAGTATGTATATCCACCAGATGATAATTTTGTAACCACTTCTACAGTTTTGTAGAGGTGGTTTTATCTATCAAAAATAGATTTAAATACTCCGTCATCTATCATTGTTGCAAATATATTTTCTAATACTATTAATATTATTGGTCCTAATAGCATTCCTATTACTCCCAGAATTTTGAAACCAGTATACATTGCTATTAAAGTAAATATTGGATGTATCCCTATCTGTCCGCTTACTATTCTTGGCTCTATGAATTGCCTTACTATACTCATAATTGCCCATAAAACTAGTAATCCAATAGCCAATTTCAAGTTTCCATTTACTGCACACCATACTGCCCATGGTAACATAGCAGTTCCAGAGCCAAATATTGGTAAAGCATCAACAAATCCTATCCCCAATGCAGCAATCAGCGGTACCTTTATTCCCCACCCCATAAAATGAAATATATACAGTCCAATTAGAGATATAACAAAAGAAATTAAAATTAAGATTGCCTGTGCTTTTAAATATCTGCCTAATGTTTTTATCAATTCTCTTATATGAATACCTATTTTTTTTACCCATGTTTTGGGTAGATGATGCTCTAATTGATCCAACATATATACCTTATCTACACATATAAAATATAAAGCTAAAAAGGTAATTACAACATATATGCCTATTGTCGGGATAGACGTTATAAAGCCCATTGCTGATGTTAATACATTTTTGGCCCACTCTGTAATTGTTCCTAAGAACTCGGTTGCAGAACTTTGCAATGTGGCTTTCACTTGTTCTGATATCTGAATTTTTTCAAAATTAAAACTTTTTATTGTATTTTGTATAAAGGAATATCCCTTATCTAAAAATTGATTAATATTTCCTAATATATTTGAAATTTCCGAGATAAGTGTAGCTATTCCCCATGTAAGCAATCCTATTATTATAGAAAACGCTAAAATAAAAACAATAATAGCACTTGTCTTTCTCTTTAATTTAGTTTTTCTCATCAACACTTTTATAATTGGTTCTAAAAGTAAGGATATAATAAAAGCAATTAAAAATGGCATATAAAATACTGACAATTTAAAGCCTAACCATACCCCTATTATTGTTAAAAAGAAAATAAATATTCTTTTTATTACTTTTCTCCAATAATTCATATCTATTACCATATATGTACTCCTTTTGCATTATTTATTGATTTACGGGCAAGTAAAGGTTCTTACCCATAAATCAATACTTCTATTCTGCATTTTTCTTATTGCAATTACAAATATCCTCTAATGTGTTTGTAACTTCCGAATTATTTACATCAGGATTTGCAGCTAAATCACCCAATGTAAGTATTCCAACTATTTTATTATTTTCCATAACTGGTATTCTGCGTATTTGATTTTCTTTCATCATATTTTCCGCTTCTTTTACATGAGTGTCTGGTGTGCAAGAACAAACTTTGCAAGTCATTATTTCACTTATAGGCGTATTTTTTGCATCTTTATCACAAGCCACACCTCTTAGTATTATATCTCTATCTGTAACTATTCCAACTACGTTTTGTGAATCGTCGCATACTGGAATACATCCAATATGATTATTGCTCATTAACTTTGCACAATTACATACAGAATCAGTAGGTTTTACCCATGTAACATTATTACACATACATTCTCTTACTTTCATAATATACCACCTTTCATAAATTTATGAGAAATAATAATATTATTATTAACAAATAAAAAAAATATATGCAAAGATATTTTGCATATATTGGAAATTTTTTTAAATTACATATGGATTATTTGTAAATGGCATTCTTGGTGGTCTTCCTTGCCCTCCTGGAAATGGTGGTCGTGGAGGTGGCATTGGCGGACGATTTCCTCCTAAAATTCTATTTAATATTAATATTCTTATTAAATCTCTTAGAAGCGGATTATTTATTCTTTGTCTTTTTTCTCTGACTTCTGCTTTTGCAGGTTCCTTTATTCCTCTATTGTCTACTCTTTTTCCCGCTTCTACATTTATATTTACTACTGTATTAACATCTCCTTCAACTGTATTATATATTTGTTCCGTCATCTGTTCTAATAATTCTTTAGTTAATGGCTCAACATTTTTATCACACATTTGACATACTGCAGGATTTATTTTTCTATATATTTCTGGATAAAGCTCTTCTGGATTAGGTATTGAAGAATTTACATTATTTTGTGCAGAATACCAATTATTATCATTTCTATATGTAGAACCGGTATTTTCCATCGGGTAGCCTAAAACCATTCTCATATAGTCTTCATAATTAGAATAATACATATTATACCTCCTTTTTTATTCAAGATATAATATGTATTATTAATAAAATTAGTTACTATTTAAGATTATTTACTAATTCTTTAAATTTAATACCTCTTTCTACAAAGTTCTTAAACGCATCAAAACTAGCACTTGCTGGAGATAAAAGTACTACATCACCTGGTGTAGAAACATTTTTAGATAATTCTACTGCTTCTTTTAAGTTTTCGCAGTGATATATTTTTACATTTTCTCCATTTTTTGCTTTTAAAGTTGCATCTTCTATTTTTTCTGCTGTCGGACCGGTTAAAATTAATATTCCAACCTTTCTAGCAATATTTTCTCCAACCTCTTTGTAATCTAATCCTTTATCTGAACCACCAGCTAATAAAATAATATTTTCGTCAAATGCATTTAATCCTGCTATTGTACTTGCTGGACTCGTTCCTATTGAATCATTGTAGTATTTTACTCCGTCTAATTCTCTTACAAATTCTAGTCTATGTTCAACACCATTAAATGATTTTATTGCTTCTGTTTGCTTTTCTATGCTTACTAAAGGAGCAGTAGCAGCTAATGCTGCACAAATATTTTCGTAATTATGTATTCCTCTTAATTTTATATCTGTTCTTTTTAGTATATGTCTTCTTATTCCGTCTTTACAAAACTTTATTGTTTCATCATCTCTATCATATATGTATCCATTTTCCAATTTTTCCTTGCTACTAAATAATATAACTTTGCCATTGGCTTCCTTACTAAAACTATATGTAATATCATTATCTTTATTCAAAATTAAAAGTCCATTTTCAGTCTGATATTTAAAAATATTTTTCTTAGCATCTTGATACTCTTCATATGATTTATGTACATTTAGATGATCTGGATATATATTGGTTACTATTGAAATTTCTGGACTCACATCCATATCCATTAATTGAAAACTACTTAGTTCTATAACAATAACATCTTCTGGTTTTATATTGTCTATTTCCACAAATATAGGTTTACCAATGTTACCACCTAAGTAGCAATTATATCCTGCTTTTTTTATAATATCGGCAATGATAGAAGTAGTTGTGGTCTTTCCCTCTGTTCCAGTTACTCCAATTACTTTGCAAGGGGCTAATTTTAAAAGCATCTCTATTTCTGATGTTAGTATAGCACCTCTTTCAACCTCTTCAACTAATTCTGGAATTGTTGGAAGAGCACTAGGAGAACGAAATATAATGTCAAATCCTTGTACTTCCTTTAAACATTCTTTTCCCGTAATTATATTAAATCCTTTTGCTTTTACATTTTCCAATGCTTCTTCATTCAACTCTGCTTCAGTTTTCTGGTCAAATACAGTAATTATGGCACCTAAATTATATAGGTAATTTATTAATGGTATATTACTTACTCCTAATCCTATTATTGCAACATTTTTAGCTTTTATATATCTTTTAAATTCTTCTAATTTATTATTAATGTACTCCATTATTTTTTACTCCTTCTTCACAGAATATACTATATACTTTCTCAGCTGATTCTTTTGCGCTTTTACACTCTGTCACATCAACAGTAATTGTATTAGGATATATTTTATAAAATCCTGCTAACTTTTGTAATTTATCCCTTTTAATTATATTTTTTCTCACTTCTTTTTCTAATTCATATCCGTTATATTGTATGCATTTTCTTTTTACACGTTCCTCTAAATCTGCTGTAATAAAAATATGATAATCCTGTTTAGGATATATCTCCATTAGAGCTCTTCCAGATACTATAACATTATACTCTGACTTTAAATTATCTATATATTCTTTTGCATATTCAAATAATCTTGTATTATCTGCCAAACCACCAACTATAGAAACAGCCAATGATGAAGCTTTAGATTGCAGTTCCTCCTCGCTTATTTTTATTCCATCTATATATACAACAGACTCATTATTTTCCATCTTAATGTCAATTTTGTACTTCTCCATTAATCTTTTTATATCTATTTTTTTTAATTTGAATTTTAATTTTAAAATATTTTTTTCCTCTTGTAGTAAAGCATAGACAATTGCTCTATATAAATTTCCACCATGCAGTAATACAGCATTTGGAATTATATTTAAAAGTTCTCTACATATAGAAGTTTTACCAGCACCGACCAAACCTTCTATTCCTATAACCATTGCTTATATTCACCTCGTGTATATTATACATATAAAAACAAAATTAAGCAACAAATTTTGTCACTTTAGGGACGTTCCTTTTTTTGTAACAGACATACAATCTATTTTTATTGCATATAATATTTATAGATATTGTTGAAAGGATTTTGTAAAATGAGTGGTATTGTAGGATTTTTTAACTTCAAAGAAAAAATTATGAATTCACAAGAGATTTTGATGAATATGAATAATAAACTTATGCATAGAGGTTCTGACAAAGACGGGTACTATATTGGTGACAATATTGCTTTAGGTTTTAGAACTATTTTATGTGGCGACAATCAACCCATAAGTTTTAATTTTGAGGGAAATACATATGTTATTGTGTATGATGGAAACATTTATAATTTGAAGGAATTAAAACTTGAACTTGAACAATATGATTTCTGTTTTTCTACAAATTCTGATGCAGAGGTAATTTTAAAAGGTTATATTCATTTTAGAGAAAGTTTTGTTAATAAATTAAATGGTGTTTTTGCTTTTGCTATTTTTGACCAAAATCAAAATTCTCTATTCATTGCTAGAGATCATTTTGGCATCAAGCCTTTTTATTATACAATTATAAATAATACTTTTGTTTTCGCTTCGGAAATTAAAGCATTGTTTCAGTTTCCTAATGTTAATCCCAAAATGGATTCCATGGGAATATGTGAATTAATTGGAATTGGTCCAGCTCACACTCCAGGAGTAACCGTTTTTAAAGATATTTATGAGATAAAACCTGCACACTATGGTATTTATAACGATGGAGGTTTCCATTCTAAAAGTTATTGGAAGTTGATAAGCAAGCCTCATACTGACAGTTTAGGTAAAACTTGCGAAACCATAAAGTATTTGTTAGAAGATAGTATAAAAAAACAACTAGTTTCCGATTTACCAGTATGCTCTTTTCTTTCTGGTGGATTAGACTCTAGTATTATTTCCTTATATGCCGCAAATTATTATAAGGTTAATGATTTAAAGCCATTAGATACGTATTCGGTAGATTATGTGGATAACGATAAGAACTTTGTTAAAAGCGATTTTCAGCCCAATTCAGATAACTACTATATAGAATTAATGAGTAAAAGGCTATATTCAGAACATCACAACATAGTTTTAGATACTCCTGAATTAGCAGATACTCTAGAAGCGGCAATGATTGCTCGTGATGTTCCTGGAATGGCCGACATAGATTCTTCATTATTATTATTTTGCAAAAATGTAAAACCAGAAGCATCTATTGCCCTTACTGGCGAATGTGCAGATGAAATCTTTGCTGGTTATCCATGGTTCTTTAGAGAAGATGCTTTAAGTAGTAATACATTCCCTTGGTCTATTGCAATACAAGAAAGACAGGCTTTGCTTAATAACCAAATTAGTGAAAAAGTAGATTTAAAAGCATATATTGATTATAGATATAATGAAAGCCTTAATGAAGTAAGTTTAATTGGTAGTGACTCTAAAGAAACATTAGAAAAAAAGAAAATCTCTCATTTGACTTTAAATTGGTTTATGCAAACTTTATTGGAACGTGCTGATAGAATGGGTATGTATAATGGATTTGAAATGAGAGTTCCGTTTTGTGATTATAGAATTGTAGAATATGTATGGAACATTCCTTGGGAAATAAAAGCTTTAAATGGTAGAGAAAAGGGATTGTTAAGATATATTATGAAAGATAGTTTACCTTCTGAAATAGTTGATAGAAAGAAAAGTCCTTATCCTAAAACCCATAACCCAACATATTTAAACAAAGTAAAAGAAATGCTTACCAATATAATGAAACAGCCTGATGCTCCTATTAATACTTTATTTAATAAAGAATATGTTTGGGAGATTTTAAATACAGATGGAAAATCATTTTCTAGACCATGGTTTGGACAGTTGATGACAGGACCTCAGCTTATGGCCTATTTGTGCCAAGTTAATATGTGGTTAGAAATGTATGAACCTAAAATAGAACTTTAAATGTAAAATAGAGGTTTAGAATCTTCAAAGTGCGGGCGATTAAAATCGCTCCTACATTTTTTATAGATTACTTTAATAATACTAAAAGGACGTAATATTTACGTCCTTTTTGGCTATTTATCTAGGATATTTTATTGCGGCTTGTGCAGCAGCTAATCTTGCGATTGGCACCCTGTATGGTGAACAAGATACATAGTCTAATCCTACTCTTTGGCAGAATTCGACTGATGCTGGGTTTCCTCCATGCTCGCCACATATTCCTAAGTGAATATCTGGTCTTGTTGCTCTTCCCATCTTTGCAGCCATTTCTACTAATTTTCCAACACCTGCTTGGTCTAATTTAGCAAATGGATCTGATTCATATATTTTCTTTGCATAGTAATCTCCTAAGAATTTACCTGCATCATCACGGCTAAATCCAAATGTCATTTGTGTTAAGTCATTTGTACCAAATGAGAAGAATTCAGCTTCTTTTGCTATTTCATCAGCTGTTAATGCTGCTCTTGGTATTTCAATCATTGTTCCAACTAGATATTTTAGTTCTACTCCTGCTTCTCTAATTACTTCGTCTGCAACTCTAGTAACTATATCTTTAACATATTTTAACTCTTTAACTTCTCCTACTAATGGAATCATTATTTCTGGAACAACATTCATTCCTTCTTTATTTACATTTATAGCAGCTTCTATAACAGCTCTTGTTTGCATTTCTGCAATTTCAGGATATGTTACAGCAAGACGACATCCTCTATGTCCCATCATTGGGTTAAATTCATGTAATCCTTCTACTATATTTTTTAATTCTTCAAATGTTAATCCCCTTTCTTTTGCTAATGCTCTTATATCTTCATCATCATGTGGAACAAACTCATGTAAAGGTGGATCTAAGAATCTTATTGTTACAGGGTAACCTTTCATTTCTTTATATAATCCTTCAAAGTCTCCTCTTTGCATTGGAAGTATTTTCGCCAAAGCTTTTGCTCTTTGTTCTGGAGTTTTAGATACTATCATTTCTCTTATTGCGGCAATTCTATCTGGTGCAAAGAACATATGCTCTGTTCTACATAATCCTATACCTTCAGCTCCAAATTCATATGCTTGTTTAGCATCTCTTGGTGTATCTGCATTTGTTCTAACTTTTAATTGTCTGTATTGATCTGCCCATCCCATTAATTTTGCAAAGTTTCCAGAAACTGATGCAGGAACTGTTTCTATTCTTTCCCCATATACGTTTCCTGTTGATCCATCTAGTGAAATCCATTCTCCTTCTGCAACTTTTCTGCCATCAGGTAATGTGAAATATTTTTCTTCTTCATTTACAATTATTTCTCCACACCCTGCTACACAGCAAGTTCCCATACCACGTGCAACAACTGCAGCATGTGATGTCATACCTCCACGAACTGTAAGAACACCATGACATACATTCATTCCATCAATATCTTCTGGAGATGTTTCTAATCTAACTAATATAAGGTCTTTCTCTCCTGCTTCATACATTTCAACAGCTTTATCTGCTGTAAATACTACTTTTCCTGTTGCAGCACCTGGTGATGCAGCTAAACCTTTAGCAACTACTTTTGCAGCTTTTAATGCAGCTTGATCAAAATTTGGATGTAATAATTGATCTAATTGATTTGGTTCTACTCTTAAAACAGCTTCTTTTTCTGTTATCATTCCTTCATTTACTAAATCAACAGCTATTTGTAATGCAGCATTTGCAGTTCTTTTACCATTTCTTGTTTGTAAGAAGAATAGTTTTCCTCTTTCAATTGTAAATTCCATATCTTGCATATCTTTGTAATGTTTTTCTAATTTTTGAGAATACATAACAAAATCTTCATATGCTTTTGGGTTTGTTTCTTTTAATTGTTCTATAGGTTGTGGTGTTCTTATACCTGCAACAACGTCTTCACCTTGTGCATTCATTAAGTATTCACCAAATAATTTGTTTTCTCCTGTAGCTGGGTTACGTGTAAATGCAACACCTGTTCCACAGTCATCTCCCATATTTCCGAATACCATTTCTTGTACGTTAACAGCTGTTCCCCAGCTTCCTGGTATATCATTTAATCTTCTATATGTTATTGCCCTTGCATTATTCCAACTTCTGAATACAGCTTTTACAGCTTCCATTAATTGAACTCTTGAATCTTGAGGGAAATCTTCACCTTTTTGTTCTTTATATATTGCTTTAAATTGCGCAACTAAGTCTTTTAAATCTTCTGCTGTTAATTCTGTATCTAGTTTAACACCTTTTTCTTCTTTCTTTTTATCTATTATTTTTTCAAAGAATGGTTTTGGTATTTCCATAACAACATCACTAAACATTTGAATAAATCTTCTGTAGCTGTCATATGCAAATCTTTCATTTTTTTCTGCCATTCCCTTTAAAACATTATCATTTAAACCTAAGTTTAATATTGTATCCATCATTCCAGGCATAGATGCTCTAGCTCCTGAACGTACAGATACTAATAAAGGATTTTCTACATCTCCTAATGTTTTTCCCGTAATTTCTTCTAATTTTTTTAGATTTTCAAAGATTTCTTCTTCAATTTCTTTAGAAATTTTTTCTCCATCTTCATAATATTTTGTACAAGCTTCTGTTGAAACTGTAAATCCTTGTGGTATTGGTAATCCTAAGTTTGTCATTTCTGCTAAATTTGCACCTTTTCCACCTAGTAGTTCTCTCATGCCTGCATTTCCTTCTTTAAATAAGTAAACATACTTGTGACTCATAAAAAACCTCCTATTAAATTTTTATATTTTATTGAAAAAATAAAATCATAAATAAAATTGATGTCTCAAATAATTTGAAACATCAATATTATATCCAAAAATGTAAAAAAAGTAAATATTTTTTTTAAATTTCATTAAATATAGTTTATCCCTCATAGGATGGTCAATTAAAATTGTTCCTTTGTATGGTTGAGTTATTAGCATTATAACAGTTTCCAAAAATTTGCATAACTTTATTATATTTTGGTATTATTCCTTCTTTTTTTTCTACTAAACTCGGTTTTACTTGGAAAACTCCAGGATAGCAATTCCCCTCTACTAATACAGGTCCATCCTCTGAAATTGCCACATCCCATCCGATATATCCCATTTCTGGTACCACCTTAGCTGCTTCTTTTACCATGCTCACAGCCTCTTTGAACATAGGTACTTTAAAGCCTACTATAGTTTCATTTGATATTGGATGTTTATAATACTTATTATCCATTTGGTCAATTGCTTCTGCATAAACAGTTCCCTCGTCATCTACATAAGTGTACATTCCACCACTTGAAAAATTATCTACTACACCACCATTTCCAACTTTTAGTATTGCTTGTAAAAAGTACGCTTGTCCATCCTTATAAAATGTAAACATCCTTAATGTGTTTACAGATTTGTTATAAAGTTTATTCATATCTGGATGTTGTTTTATACATTGCTCCACCAATAATTGTTTCTTAAATAATAAACTACTATATACTATTTTAGATTCTTCATCATTTATATATTCATATTTTTCAATTCCCTTGCCACCTTCGCCATCTATCGGTTTAACTATAATTACTTTATTTTGTTTAAAAAAGTCAAGAAAATCATTATAATTATTTTCATTTAAAACCATCCATTGTCTTTTTAGAAATTTGTTATAAATCTTATACATTTCTTCTTTATTATCAAATATATAAAATTTTGATTTATCATTGAATTTCTTAATTATTTCATTATTTTTTCCTCTTGTTAAATATGTTTCCCTTTGTTCTTTATTTAGGTTATAAAATTCAAATTCTTGATAGTCATAATATCCTGCTTGATATTTTAGTCCACATTTTGTCATATCAAATAAGATAAACAAAAGATTTTTATTAGTCTTTTTTGAAACGGCCTTTGCTATTTTTATCATATTTGAATAGTCTAATTTTAATATTCTTTTAAACAAATATTTAATCTTCTCCATTATATTTTTCCTCTTTTAGTTTAATTTACATATATATTTTCTTTTTTTCTAATATATTGTATATCTTTGCTCCAAAAGGAAGCATAAATATATCTTCTTTTGTTAATATTTTTAATAATAATACCGATATTATATATACAGCAACGCCTATTAATATAGATATTAATGTAGAAATTGTTTTACCAGTAATTAGGTTTAATCCATAATTACTTAAAGACACTACAAGTCCCATAATTAGGCCAGCCAGGATTGGTTTAAGTACATTTCTTTTAAAATCCATATTTAATTTTATAGATTTTTTTAATGATGTATATGATATGCAAAATGCTATTATTTGGCATGTTATAGAGCTTATTGGAGCTCCATATATATTTATTGAAGGATTACTTATTAAAATAACGTTCAAAATAAGTTTAACCGTAGCTCCAACAGCCAAGGCAATTGCTGGTATGTAAACTTTGCTAAGCCCTTGCAGTCCACTATTTATAGTTTGGCTTAATGCTATAAATATCATAGAAATAGATGCAAGTCTTAAAACCCAAGCTCCATCAGAAGCAGATGGGTATATCAATTTTAATATTGGCTCTGCTAAAACTATAAAGCCAATTGCACATGGTATTATAATTAGAATTGATATAAATACAGAAAAAGATAATCTTTTATTTGTAGTATCAAAATCTTTTTGCGCCACTGAATGTGAAATTGCCGGTAATAACGCCGTAGAAAGCGCTATATTTATTGCAATCGGTAAATTTACTAATGTGTCTACTTTTGAAAGTATTCCCGCTTTTTGCATCGCCAATTGTTCTAATGCCCCTTTACTATTTATTATTCCCGAATAAGCTATTTGTATACAGTTACTAACAGTTGTTGTATCTATTACAGAAGTTATAACTGATATTATAGAGCCTATTGTAATAGGAATTGAAAAGGCTAATACTGCTTTTAACAATTGTTTACTTGTTTTGTTATATTCTGGAGAATTCTTTAATTCTTCTTCTGCATACTTAATTTTATGTCTTTTATAATATATAAAGATGTAAACAAAAGTTAATATAACAGATATCGTTGTTGATAGATTTCCTCCTGCAGCCATTATATATGCGTCTTTGCCTATAAGTGCATACACAAATGTAATGCTTAAAACACAGTTTAAAAACTGTTCCAATGTGTAGGAAACACTAGCTGGTTTCATATTGCTTTGTGCATTGAAATAACCTCTAAATACTGAAGATGCGGCAACAAATACTATTGCTGGTGCAAGTACTTTTAAAACATAACTAACATCCGGAACATTTAGTATTTTAGTTGCTATTAAATCTGCAAATAAAAATAATGTCACAGAAAAGAATAAACCTATTCCAGCAAACAATTTCATAGTTATTTTAAAAATTCTTTGCGCTCCTGCATTATCATTTATTGCCAGTCTTTCCGATACTAGTTTGCTTACTACAGATGGAATTCCAATAGAGCACAATGCTAATAATAAAGAGTATATTTGGTAACCAGATGAATAATAGCCTAACCCTGTGTCTCCAAATCCTTCAATATTAGTTATTACTAATTTATAAATAAGTCCCATAACTTTTACGGCTACTTCTGAAAACATAAGTATTAAAACATTTTTCATAAAAGATATTTTAGGTTTTGCATTTGCTGTATTTTTCTCTTCCAATATAATTTCCTCACTTTTCTTTAGAATGTTATTAAAATTCGAATTTATCTTTCATCCAATTTTCTATTTCATTTATGTTTATTCTTATTTGCTCCATTGTATCTCTATCTCTTATTGTTACAGTATTGTCTTCCAATGTATCAAAGTCAACCGTTATACAATAAGGTGTTCCAACTTCGTCTTGTCTTCTATATCTTTTTCCTATACTTCCTGCTTCGTCATAGTCGCACATAAATTTCTTAGAAAGTTTTGTATATAAATCATTTGCTTTATCACTTAATTTTTTAGATAATGGTAATATTGCCATTTTATATGGAGCAATTGCTGGGTGCAAATGCAGAACAGTTCTTACATCTCCTTCTGCAATTTCATCCTCTTCATATGCTTGGCATAATACTGCTAATACAGTTCTATCTAAACCATATGTAGACTCTATTATGTATGGAATAAATTTCTCGTTTGTTTCTGGATCCAGATATTCTTGTTTTATTCCAGAAAACTCTTGGTGTCTTGATAAATCATAATTTGTTCTATTATGAGTTCCATTTATTTCGCCCCAACCAATTGAAGGAAATAAATATTCAATATCACAAGCTGCTTTAGCATAAAAAACTAGTTTCTCGTGATCATGGAATCTTAGTTTTTCTTCTGGTAAGCCCAAATCCATGTAGTATTTTTTTCCATATTCTTTAAAATAGTTGTATATTTCTTCATCTGAACCTTCTTTACAGAATGTTTGGAATTCCATTTGTTCAAACTCAATTGTTCTAAATATAAAGTTTCCGGGTGTAATTTCATTTCTAAATGCTTTACCTATTTGAGCAATACTAAATGGTAGTTTAGCTCTTGTTGATCTTTGAACATTTAAGAAATTAACATATTCTCCCTGTGCATTCTCCGGTCTTAAATATATGGTACTTTTGCTGTCGTTTGTTACACCTCTATATGTTTGAAACATTAAATTAAATTGTCTTATATCTGTAAAATTGCATTTACCACATTTTGGGCATGGAATTTTATTTTCATTAATATATGCTAGCATTTCTTCCTGTGTCATTCCCTCTGCATGTGCATCTGGATTAAAGTCGCTTATTAAATTATCTGCTCTATGTCTTGTTTTACATTCTTTACAGTCTAATAGTGGATCTGAAAAGCCTGCAACATGTCCACTAGCCTCCCATACTCTTGGATGCATTAGTATGTCCGCATCTATTTCATAACTGCTTTTTCTTTCTTGAACAAATCTTTTTCTCCAAGTATCTTTAATTGAATTCTTTAATCTAGCTCCCAGAGGTCCATAATCCCATGTGTTTGCTAATCCACCATATATTTCTGACCCTTGAAAAATGAATCCTCTATTTTTACATAAACTAACTATCTTATCCATTGTTAAATCAGCCATCTTGCATACTTCCTCTCTTTATATAACTTAATAAATTCTACCAATTTATCAGTCAAAAGTCAACAATAATTTTACGTTCTTATTTCCATTTTATTACATTTTTTGTCTTATGTTACACTATTATTATAAATTAGTTTACAAAATATGACTTTTGTAATATTGTGGATAATGTGGATAAGTCTGTGAATAACTACAAATAGGCACTTTATTTTCATTATTTATTCACAGTCGATTTTTGTCGTTTGTTTATGAAAACCGTAGAATTAAGTTGAGTTTACATATTAATCACAAAATAAATTGCCAGTACAATTTCTGTTATTAATATTACAGGAAATCCCACTGAGAATCTTAGTTTTTTTGTTTTGTGTCTAAAAACATACATTCCCGTAATTCCACCTATTGAGCCTCCCAACATTGCCAATCCCAATAAGGTTGATTCTTTTATTCTCCATTCTCCTTTTTCTGCCCTTTTTTTATCTATAAACATTGCTAAAAAAGTAACTATATTAATGCTTATTAAATATATTACTATATTCTTAACTGTAAATATTTCTTCTATATTTAGCATCTTCTTCTCCTTATTTTATCCAAACAAACTCATTTGGTTACTTTGACTCATTCCCTTTAAGCATCCCATTTTAGTTAATAATTCCACAACAGAATTACCTATTTTAGAACGTATTTTCATATCATCTATAGACATAAACTTGCCATCTTTTTTAGCTGTTTCTATACCTTGAGCTGCTACAGTTCCCAATCCAGGTACACTATTTAATGGAGGCCTAATTCCCTCATCCTCTATTTGAAATTTTGTAGAATGTGATTTGTATAAGTCAATTGGTAAAAAGTTTATTCCTCTTTCATACATTTCAAGTACCAATTCTAGTATTGCATACATATTTTTATCTTTCGTAGTTGCCGCATTCCCCTGTAAATCTATTTCTTTCATTTTATTCTTTACTTTTTCTTTGCCATAACACATAACATCACTATCAAATTCGTCTGCTCTTATTGTGAAAAATGCTGTGTAATAAGCTTTTGGCTCATGCACTTTAAACCATGCTATCCTAAAGGCATTTGTTACATAAGCTGCTGCGTGTGCTTTAGGAAACATATATTTAATTTTCTCACATGATTTTATATACCATTCTGGTACTTTGTTTTCTTTCATCATTGCAACATATTCTGCCCATTTAGCTGGGTCTTTTAATGCCTTTCCTTTACGCACTGTTTCCATTATTTTAAATGCATGATTTGGAGGTACTCCTTTTTTTATTAGATATATCATTATATCATCACGACAACATATAGCTTCATTCAGTGTTACGGTTCCTTCTTCTATAAGGCTTTGTGCATTTCCAAGCCATACATCTGTACCATGAGACAATCCAGATATACGTATCAACTCGTCAAATGTTGTAGGCTTAGTATCTACAAGCATTCCTCTTACAAACTTAGTTCCAAATTCTGGTACACCATAACTACCTACTTCACTATGTATTTGCTCTGGTGTTACTCCTAATGCCTTTGTAGAACTGAATATGCTCATTGTTTCCTTATCGTCAAGTGGAACCTTAGTTGGATCAATTCCTGTTAAATCATACAACATTCTTATCATTGTTGGATCATCATGACCTAATATATCCAGTTTTAAAAGGTTTTGATCTATTGAGTGATAGTCAAAATGTGTTGTTATTATATCCGAATTCGAATCATCAGCTGGATGTTGAACAGGTGTAAATTCATATATTTCTCTTCCTTTTGGAACAACTATGATTCCTCCTGGATGTTGTCCAGTTGTTCTTTTTATTCCTGTACATCCCTGTGCTATCCTTAATACTTCTGCATTATTAACAGGTATTCCTCTTTCTTCATAATATTTTTTTACATATCCATATGCAGTTTTATCTGCTACTGTACCTACTGTTCCCGCTTTAAATGTTGTTCCTTTGCCAAATATTACTTCTGTATATCTATGTGCCTTAGCTTGATATTCACCTGAAAAATTTAAGTCTATATCTGGTTCCTTATCCCCATTAAATCCCAAGAAGGTTTCAAATGGTATGTCTATTCCATCTTTTACCATTTTAGCGCCACATTCCGGACAATCTTTATCTGGCAAATCATATCCACATGCATATCCATAATCTGTAAAATCAGAATGTTTACATTTTGGGCATCTATAATGTGGTGGTAAAGAATTTACCTCTGTTATTCCTGTTGCATATGCCGCAAATGATGAACCAACAGAACCTCTTGAACCTACTATATATCCATCTTCATTTGACTTCCAAACTAACTTTTGGGCAATAATATACATAACAGAAAAACCATTTTTTATGATAGAATCCAATTCCTTACTTAATCTTTCTTCTACAATATCTGGTAATGGATTTCCATATAGTTCATGTGCCTTTTTATAAGCTATATCTTTAATAGTTTGCTCACAACCTTCAATATGTGGTGGACATTTTTCTGGAGATATTGGGCTTATATTTTCACACATATCTGCAATTTTATTTGTATTTGTTACTACTACTTCGTATGCTTTTTCTTCGCCAAGATATTCAAATTCCTTAAGCATTTCCTCTGTTGTTCTTAAATATAAAGGAGCTTGTTCATCTGCATCATCATACCCTTGTCCTGCCATTAATATTCTTCTGTATATTTCATCTTGCGGATCCATAAAGTGAACATCACATGTTGCTACAACAGGTTTTTGTAGTTTTTCTCCTATTTCTACAATCTTTTTATTAATTTCTTGTAGAGCTTCTACGTTTGCCACAGTTCCATTTCTAACCATAAACATATTATTGCCATTTGGTTGAATTTCTAAATAATCATAATCATTTGCAATTTCTTCTACTTCTTCATCTGTCTTGCCTGCAACAATTGCCCTGTATATTTCTCCCTGTTCACAGGCACTTCCTAATATTAATCCTTCAGAATATTTCTTAAACAAAGACTTTAATATTCTTGGTTTTTTGTAGAAGTAATCTAAATGTGAATACGAAACTAATTTATATAAGTTCCTAAGTCCTACATAGTCTTTCGCAATAATTATAGCATGATATGTCTGTAATGATTTATAATCTGCTTTTCCCGATTCTTTTTTGTCAATGTCATCTAATGTTTTTACTCCTTGTTCTTTTAACATATCTAACATTATATTGAAAACTTTTACTGTAGTATCCACATCGTCTAAGGCTCTATGTGCTACATCAACTTTTATACCAAGATTTTCTGCAATAATACCTAGCTTATATTTCTTATACTGAGGAAATAATTCTTTTGCTAACTTCAAAGTGTCTATGTATGTATTATTTAATTTTAATCCTAATGCTGTTGCATTGTATTTTAGAAATCCAATATCAAAGTCTGCATTATGAGCTACTAAAACACTATCTCCTATAAATTCAATCACTTTAGGTAAAACTTTATCTATTGTATCTGCATCTTTTACCATATCATCTGTAATGTTAGTTACCTCAACGACTTTTTGGGGTATTGGCTTTTCTGGATTAACAAAACAAGAAAAGCTATCAAGCAATTCTCCATTTCTTATTTTCATTATTCCGACTTCTGTTATTTTTTCTGTTCTGAAAGAAATTCCAGTAGTTTCTAAGTCTAACACACAATACGTGGTATTATCTAAACTTTGATTTTTAGAAAAAGATATTGGAGATACTTTATCTGGTGCTAAATATGCTTCAACTCCATATAAAATTTTAATATCTGGATGGTCTTTTTCCAAATATTTATGTGCCTCTGGAAAGGCTTGTACAACACCATGATCTGTTATCGCTATAGATTTCATTCCCCATTTTACAGCTCTTTTTATCAAATCCTTTGCCGAAGTCATTCCATCCATTTGGCTCATTTGTGTATGCATATGTAATTCTACTCTTTTTATAGGAGCATTGTCTTCCCTTTTTTCGCGCTTAATTCCATTACCTTCTATTATAGTGTTTGCAATAACACCAAGTTCTTTTGCAAATGGGTCAAATTGTGCTGTACCTTCTACTTTCACACCTCTGACTCCACTTAGTTTTCCCAATATTTCCTTTGCTTTCTCTTTTTCCAAAAAAGCCTTGCACGTAATTGTGCTTGTTCCATCATACAAATCAAACATTGCTAAAAGTTTGCCAGATTTAAGCTCTCTGGAATCTATATTTAGTATTTCACCATCTAACAATACACGTCCACTATCAACAGATAAATCTGCAACTTTTACTAAAGTTTCCTTTAGTTTTACACTTCTTCCATATATTAATGGGCTATTCTCTTCTTGTTTCTCTTCTATAACTTGTTTAGGAGATTCTTTTATTTCTTCTTTTTTCTCCTCTATTTTTTCTTTCTTGCTTTCCTTTTCTTGATTTTTAATTGTTAAGATATATTCTTCCTCTAATTTTTTGTTTTGTTCTTGTAGATGTAACATTATATCTTCAAGTGGCTTTTCTACAAATTTCACATTACATTTTTGATTGTATAAATTCATCATAGTTTCTGCAATTATTTGATCAAATCGTCTAGTTTCTAATATGTCTTTTCCTTTTAGAGCTAAATTGATATTTACATTATTACCATCTATATTTACTATACTGCCTTTTAGCAATGCTTTTGCTAATGGATACTTATATGCAATGTATTCAATTATATTTTTCCATTCTTCTATTATTGTAAAAGGTGGAAGTTTAATATATTCTATTTTTATTATGGTTTCTTTGAATCCAAACCTTTTTTCTATATATCTTTCAAATGCTATTAGATCCAAAATTTTTATTTGTTTTTCTGCTATTAATATCAGCTCTATCCTTCCAGTTTTTTTAAATACATTAACTGTTTTTATTTTTGCTTCGTTTAACTCAAAACTATTTGAATTATAGTCCTTAAATACTTCTTTAATCGTTTTTTCCATTATTTTCACCTTGTTCTAATAGTCTTTAAAAAATCAATTCGTCTAAAAAATTCTTAAAATGTCATTATATGTTACTACAATACTTAGGCCTATCAAAATGCAAAAGCCTATCATTTGTATTTTTAGTTCAACATTTTCTTTTAATGGTTTTTTTCTAATTCCTTCTATTAATAAAATCACTACCTTTCCACCGTCTAGCGGTGGGAATGGCAATAAATTAGTTACTCCTAAAGAAATAGATATTAAAGCCAATATGTTTACAAATTCGCTTATACCCTTTGTTTCAACAACTACTTCTCCTATTCCAACAGGACCCATTAGTTGATTTACTGCTACATTACCTGTAAATAGCATTTTTAAATTATCTATTATAGAAAATAAGAAATCACCTGTATTCCAAAACGCATAATAAATATTGTTAGTAAAGTTATTTTCTGCCATTTTTAAATTGATTCCTAAATAATAGTTAAATTTTTCTTCTGCCTCTATATTAAAATCCTTAATTTCATTATTTCTTTGCACAGTAAATTGTATTATGTTTGTTTCTGATTTGCTTATATTTTCTACTAACTTTTCTGCATCGTTTTCTACATCTATAGAATTTATTTTTAAAACTACATCTCCGCTTGTTAGTCCTCCTTTTTCCGCTGGACTATCTTTTTGTACCGCTAGTATTTCCGTTGAAGGGCTGTTTTCAATATATTTTAATGCAATACCTGTGTAATTGTATTTTTCTTCTGTTGGTACAATTTTATATTCAATTTTATTTTCGTTTCTTTCTACCTCAACTATTAGATCATTTCCATTGCAATTTCTAATTTCTTCATCTAAATCATTTTTTGTTCTTATTTTATGATTATTTATTTTTAAAATCTTATCCCCACTTTTTATTCCATAAATTTCTGCACTATAACCTGGTATAGTTGTATCTACAATATTAGATATATTATTACCTGTAAAAGACATCAAACTAAAATATACAATTAGTGCAAAAATTATATTTACTGTTCCTCCTGCCATAACAATTGCTATACGTCTTGGTATAGAGGCATTACTAAAAGAACCTTCTTCTTCAGAACGTTCTTCTTCTCCCTCCATACTTACAAAACCACCAAGTGGTATAAGTCTTAAAGCATATTTTGTTTCTTTTCCTTGCTTACTCCATATTGTTGGTCCAAAGCCTATTGCAAACTCATTCACTTTTACCTTACATAGTTTTGCTATTATAAAATGTCCACCTTCATGAATAAAAACAAGAAAGCCAAGGATAAAGACTATTTTAATTGCATTTATTAAAAAACTAATCAAAGCGTACCTCCAAAATTAAATAAATGATAATAAAAAGTATGCAATAGGTGCTATAAATAATACACTATCTATTCTATCCAACATTCCTCCATGTCCTGGTATTAAGTTACTTGTATCTTTTATTTCTGTATATCTTTTTATACTTGATTCCGCCAAATCTCCTAATTGACCTATTATGCTAAGTATAACACTTATTACGGTTATAAAAATATAATTTATTTGTAAATTCCATATTTTATTACATACAATAGTATATACCATAGATAAAAGGACTGCTCCTATCACTCCACCAATACATCCTTCAATGGTTTTATTGGGACTTACCTCGGTAAATTTATGTTTTCCTATTCTTTTTCCAACTACATATGCAAATATATCTGTTCCCCAAGCAGTAAGAAAAACGTACCATATTAATATTTTACCATTTGCTAGGTTTTCTCTTATCAACGGAATAAACATTATAAAAATTACTATATAGCAGATTCCAAAAAAAGTAATTGATATATCACTAATATTTGTTTTCATATTACTAAATATTACTTTTAAAAATAATATTAATATAGATATTGGTATTATTGCTGCAATTACTTTTAACGCTATGTCAATAGGAATTACATGAATAATTGCTAACATTGCTGCTGCTATATATCCAATAACTGCAACAGGCTTATTTTTTGTTTTAAATGCATTATAATATTCATATAATCCCATAATTGCTATAATACTTATTAAAGTATCTACAAAATATGTATTTCCAAAAATAAAAATAATTGCCATTATTGGAAAAAGTATTACTCCTGATAAAACTCTTTTATAATTCATAATTATTTTACCTTTCTTTTTTAGTTTGCTCCAAAATTCCTATGTCTTTTTTGAAAATCTTCTACAGCATTGTCCAAGTCTTTTTCATTAAAATCTGGCCAGTACTTATTTAAAAATACAAATTCTGTATATGCTAGTTGCCAAAGTAAGAAATTACTTAATCTTAATTCTCCACTTGTTCGTATCATTATATCTGGATCTGGTTGCCCCTTAGTATATAAGTAATCTCCAACCATTTTCTCATCTATATCTTCTACATTTATATTGCCTTTTTTTACTTCTTCTGATATTTTTTGTGTAGCCTTAACTATCTCATCTCTACCACCATAGTTAAAAGCAATATTTAATGTTAGCCCTGTATTCTCTTTTGTTTTGTCTAATATTCTATTTATGCTTTTTTGAAGTGATATATCCAATTTAGAAATATCTCCCAATATGTTTATTTTTATGTTATTCGAATTGGTTTTTGCAAGCATTTTTTCTACATATGCTTTTAGCAATAGCATTAAACCTTTTACTTCCGCCTCTGACCTTTTCCAATTTTCTGTAGAAAAAGCATATACTGTCATATATTTAATTCCAATTTTATTTGCATATAATGCAATCTTCTCTAAATTTTCCGCACCTGCATAATGTCCTTGCTTAATATCTAAGTTTCTTTCTTTTGCCCACCTTCTATTTCCGTCCATTATAAGTGCAATATGTTTAGGTAAATTTTTTTCCATATTATTAATTGCCTCCCAATTGTTTTATATGCTCATTACTTCTTTTTCTTTATTTTCTAATATTTTTTCTATTTCTTCTATTTTTTTATCAGTTAATTTTTGCATTTGTGTCTCTGCATTTTTTAAATCATCTTCTGTTATTTCAGAATTTTTTTGTTTTATTTTTGCAGAATCTATGCCATCTCTTCTTATTGCTCTAATAGATATTTTAGCTTCCTCAGCTAATTTTCTTATATCTTTTACAATTTCTTTTCTTCTTTCTTCATTTAATTCTGGAAATGCTAGTCTTATTACTTTTCCATCATTATTTGGGTTAATTCCTATATCTGCTTTCAAAATTTCCTTTTCTATTTCTTTTAATAAGCTAACATCCCATGGTTGTATAACAATTAATCTTGCCTCTGGCACAGAAATTCCTGCCACTTGGTTTATTGGTGTTGCTGTTCCATAATAGTTTACTGTTATCTTATTCAAGATTGCTGGATTTGCTCTTCCTGCTCTAATTTCTGATAAATTCTCCTCAAATACACTTATTGTTTTTTCCATTCTTTCTTCAAATTCATTAAATTCCATAAATTCATTTTCCTTTCTTAATTTACTAATGTTCCTATTTTTTCGCCTTTAATGGCTTTAATAATGTTTTCTGGTTCTTGCAATGCAAATACTACTAATGGTATATTGTTTTCCTTGCAAAGAGATATTGCTGTTAAATCCATTACTTTTAAATCTTTATTTAAAATATCTTGATATGTTATATTATCATATTTTATAGCTGCCGAGTTAATTTTAGGATCATCTGAATATACACCATCTATTGTTTTTCCAACTAATATTGCATCAGCATTTATTTCTGCTGCTCTTAAAGCTGCTGCAGTATCTGTTGTAAAATAAGGATTACCTGTTCCACTTCCAAAAATAACAACCTTCCCTTGCTCTAAATATTCTACAGCTCTTCTTCTAGAAAATTGCTCAGCTACTGGTTCCATTTTTATTGCAGTTTGTAATATTGCGTCAATACCATTTTTTTGCAATCGACTTTGTAAAGCTAATCCATTCATTGTTGTTCCCAACATTCCTATATAATCTGATGTTGTTCTTTCTATTTCATCTTCTTTTTTACCTCTCCAAAAGTTTCCTGCACCTATTACAATTGCCATTTCTGCTTTTGCTTCTAACATTCTTTTTATCTGATTACTTATCTCATCCAAAACAGATATGTCAATTCCCCTTTTTTCTTGTCCTCCAAGCATTTCTCCACTTAGTTTTAACAATACTCTTTTGTATTTTATTTCGGACATATTTGCACTCTCCTTTATTTAAAATTTACTTGTTACATTGTATCATACATTAATATATTTTTGCATCCTTTTTTGAAAAAAATATTATTTTTTAATTTCACATGACGTTCAATCAAGATTCTCCTACAACATAAAAAAAGATGATTTCTGCATTATACAAAAATCATCTTTTTATCTTTTATTATCTTTAATTTTATACATTATAACTTCTTACTTTTCTATATGCATATACAGCAGAACCAACACATACAACGATAAAACCTATTACTGTAATATCTTCTGTAACACCTGTTTTTGGTATTGTATTTTCACTAGTATTTTTGTTGTCTTTATCATTTAATGTTACATTTGTATTTTCCGTATTTCCATCGGTTGTATTATTAGAAGAATTTTCAGTATTATTGTTTGCTGTATTGTTGTCGTCACCATCATCAATTAGTGAATTCAAGTCCAAGTCTTCGTTTGTTGCTTTTACCTTGCTAATTAATGGTAATGCTACCGCACTTATTAATATTATTACACCTAAAACTAATAAAGTCTTTTTTAGTACATTTGACATATCTTTTACCTCTTCTTTCGACATATATTTTTAAATTACCTTTAAATAACTTCTTACATAATTAATTGTACTATTTTTGTCGCACATAGTCAAGCCTTTTTTACAATTTTTTTTATCCTAATGCTACATCTAAAATCATCATTATAACAAAACCTAATATAAGTCCAAGTGTTGACAGATTTTTGTGTTCCTTAACAGATTCTGGTAACAATTCTCTTGCTGCCACTATAATCATTGCTCCTGCTGCAAATGCAAGTAAAAATGGCATTATACTCCTTATATATATTACAAGTATTGCGCCAATTACAGCAGATATTGGTTCCACTAATGCTGACGCTTGCCCTATCATGAAACTCTTAAATCTTGAATAACCTTCTCTTCTTAATGGTAATGCAACTGCTGCTCCTTCCGGAAAATTTTGAATGCCTATTCCAATTGCCAACATAATAGCTCCAATTATTGTCATTCCGTGGAACATTATTTGCAATTCCTCCAAAGGCTACTCCAACTGCCATTCCTTCTGGTATGTTGTGAATAGTTATAGCAGATATTAAAAGTATACTTCTTTTTAAAGATGTTGAACTTTTTAAGTTGTTTTTTGCTTTTAACATCCTGTCTAAGAAACCATCTGATATTAATACAAACATTCCTCCTAGCACAAAGCCAAGTGCTGGTAGCAACCAAGCTATGTAGCCAAGTTCTGCCGATAAATCTATGGCTGGTGCAATTAAAGACCAAAAAGATGCTGCAATCATCACTCCTGCACTAAAACCTAAAATGGTATCTAAAATCTTGCCATTCATTTCTTTAAAAAAACATACAATAAGAGCTCCTAAAGCCGTTACAGCCCACGTAAAGGTCGTAGCTAATATTGCTTGCATAACTGGTGTTAAGCTCTCAAACCAATTCAATCTAAATCACCTCATTCCATATTACATAATATGAAATGAGGTGATTTATGTTGCCTAGTGTGCTGTATGTCATTAAAATAATTTAATATTGTATTTCGTGCAATTATTTACACATTAAATCTAAATAAAACAATATCTCCTTCTTGCATTATATACTCCTTGCCCTCTGAACGCACTAGACCTTTTTCTTTTGCATTACTCATTGAACCCTCTTTTATAAGGTCATCATATGAGACTACTTCTGCTCTTATAAATCCTCTTTCTATGTCTGTATGTATTTTTCCGGCTGCTTGTGGGGCTTTGGTACCTTTCTTTATAGTCCATGCTCTTACCTCTGGCTCACCTGCTGTTAAAAAAGACATTAGTCCTAATAGATTATAACTTTTTTGTATAACTCTATCTAGTCCAGATTCTTTAATTCCCAATGCTTCCATCATTTCTTGTTTGTCCTGTCCTTCTAAGCTTGCAAGCTCTTCTTCTATTTTAACGCAAAGTGGAACAACTTCTGCATTTTCCTGTTCTGCATACTCAATAACTTGTTTTACATATTTGTCATCTTCAATATTTTCAATTTGATGTTCAGAAATATTTGCAATATACAGTATTGGCTTCATTGTAAGTAGAAATGTTTCCTTTAGTAAGCCTATTTCTTCATCTGTAAAATCCAAGGACCTAGCCGGTTTTCCCTGCTCCAGTGTATCTTTTATTTTTTCTAACAAATCTAGTTCTTCTTGAAATTTTTTGTCTGCTTTTATTTTTTTCTTTACGCTTTCAATTTTCTTATCAATTGTTTCAATATCAGCAAAAACAAGCTCTAAATTTATTGTTTCAATATCTCTTATTGGATTAATAGTTCCATCAACATGTGTTATATTACTATCTTCAAAGCATCTTACTACTTCGCAAATTGCATCAACTTCTCTTATATGTGATAAAAACTTATTTCCAAGACCCTCTCCTTTGCTTGCTCCTTTTACTAAGCCAGCAATGTCAACAAATTCTACTATTGCATGTGTTATTTTTTGTGTTTTATACATTTCTGCTAAAACATCTAATCTTTTATCTGGTACTGGTACAACTCCAATATTAGGTTCTATAGTGCAAAAAGGGTAATTTGCACATTCTGCTCCTGCATTTGTAATAGCATTAAACAATGTACTTTTACCAACATTTGGAAGTCCAACTATTCCCATTTTCATATTTATTCACGTTCCTTTCTTAATGCATAAAATGGAGCTTCCAGCCGGAATCGAACCGGCGACCCCAGCCTTACCATGGCTGTGCTCTACCTACTGAGCTATAGAAGCATATTTTGTGCATATATGATATATGCACATTCTATTCTGTTATTTCTTTTGTCGCTTTTTTTCTTATTCTTTGTATTGCATTATCTACTGATTTTACCGGTGCATTTAGTCTTTCTGCAATTTGTACATAGCTTTCGCCTTTTATATATCTATTTAACACTCGCTTTTCAAAATCACTAAGCATTTTGTCTATAGTGCTTTCTACTCTTGCATAATATTCTCTTTTTGTTATAGTCTCAAGTGGGTCTTCTATTGTTTTTGAATCAAATGTATCTATTAACTCTGTGTCATTGTCTTCTCCCTCATAAGCCACCTGATTTAGTGATAAATATGAATTAAGTGGCATGTGTTTTTGCCTATTTGAAGTTTTTATAGCAGTTATCAATTGTCTTTCTATACATAAACCAGCAAATGTTTTAAAAGAGTTTTGTTTGGCTGTATTAAAATTTTTAATAGCTTTAAATAAACCTATTAAGCCTTCCTGTACAATGTCTTCTCTTTCTGCACCTATTATAAAATATCTATTAACCTTTAGATTTACTAGGTTTCTGTATTTGTTAATAAGATACTCTAACGCACATTTATCCCCAGATTTAACAAAATCCACTATTTTTTCGTCATCTATAGTGTCATAATTTAAATTCGAAGAAAAAAACACACTTTTTTTATTCATATTTTTCTGCACCCTCCTGAAGTTTTCCTCTATGAGAGTATTATAAGGCACAAACTTCTTTAATGTCAATAGAAAGTTTACAAATCCTCTGTAATTTGTTATAATTTTCTCAAAAGTTTTTAAAGTATATGGAGTGATTTAAAATGGCCTTTGATGGTTTAGTTACCAAAAGTGTTGTATATGAATTAAATAATTCTTTAGTTGGTGGAAAGATAGATAAAATTTTTTGCCCATCTTCTGATGAGGTTTTAATTGGTGTTTATGTAAGTGGTATAAAATATGCACTTAATATAAATATTTCCTCTGCTAATTATAGAATTAACTTAACAACAAATACAAAGCCTAATCCTCTTGTTGCCTCTAACTTCTGTATGGTTTTAAGAAAGTATTTGTTAAACACTAGGATTTCTCGAATTTATTCTTTAGGCTTAGAAAGAGTTGTTGTTATTGAATTTGAAGATTTAGATATGTCTGATAATTTTACAACCAAAAAACTAATAGTTGAACTTATGGGAAAACATAGCAACGTCATTTTGCTTGATGATTGTGATATTATAATAAATAGTTTAAGACATTTATCTACTTCTAATGGTTCAAATAGAGATATATTGCCTAAATTTAAATATCTATTTCCTACTTCTAATAAGCTAGATTTATTGTCTTATAATAATTTTGATGACTTTGAGGAATTATTTAATGATAAAAATAACGATTTACCGACTTGCTTTTCTGCTATGTTTACTGGAATTAGTAGAAATTTTATTGAACATTGTTGCACTCTATTAAATATTCCTTGTGAAATAAATAGCCAAAATTTATTTATTATATACAATTATATTTGTAATTTAATAAATAATCTAAATTCAAATAATATTATATGTGCATTGTATGATAAAGATTTCTATCTAGAGAATGGAAGTAAAGAAGGCAATTTGTCTATTAATTTCTTTTTGGACGACTTTTACACCAGAAAAGAAGATGCGGAAAACTTTAAAAATTTTAAGAATAATATATTAAAACTATTACTTAACAATATAAAAAAGCTACAAATAAAATTGCAAAATATTAATTTAAAGCTAAAAGAATGCAATGAGATGAATACTTATAAATTATACGGCGAATTAATTATAAGCAATTTATATCGTATAAACAATTATAATATTAATAGTGTTGACTTAGAAAATTATTATGAAGGGAACAAAATAATAACAATTCCTTTGGATAGTTCAATTTCGCCAAGTGAAAATGCTAAAAGGTTTTTTAAAAAATATAACAAGTTAAAATCGACTTACGAAATTGTAACTAAGCAAAAATTTGAAATTGAGCAAGAAATTGAGTACATAGAAAGCGTTATTTATTCTGTAAATAATGCACTCTCAATTGAAGAATTAAATGATGTGTATGATGAAATTTCTGGTATACTTGTAAAACCTTCTAAAGTAAAAAATACTTCTAACAAAAAAAAGAATTTTGAAGTAATAAAATATGCAATAGATGAATTTACCATTTTTGTTGGAAAAAACAATTTACAAAATGAATATATTACTCATAAATTAGCTAACTCAAATGACTACTGGTTTCATGTTAAAGATAGTCATGGAAGTCATTTAATATTAAAGACTGATGGAAAAATGCCTCCACAAGAAGTTATAAATAAGTGTGCTGCCATAGCTGCATATTACAGTAAGTCTAAATATTCATCTAATGTACCTGTTGATTATACTTTGAAGAAAAACGTAAAAAAAATGCCTAAAGCAAAGCCTGGCATGGTTATTTATACTAATTATAAAACTGTTAATGTAATACCTACTAAAATATAATATCGGAGATGAGGAAAATTCATTCCTCACCTCCTTCTTTTTTCTTGGGGTAACAGCTTTATGTTACCCCAAGTCAACGATCGCCCTGACCTTCACAAGGCGATCGTTGACTGCGATCACCAGCAATTGCCGTACTGTTGCTGGTGATCGCATTGCCCTAATCACTGCACAGAGCAGATCTGCTCTGTGCAACGATTCCTCTCTGCTCTCCCCGGATACGGAGAGAGTCAAAAAGTTTTCCTCCTGGAGAGCAACAAACTCTCCAAGTTTGACCAGTCGCCAAAGCTGGTCAAATATTTTAACTTTTTCGCTTTGAGGCATATTGCCTCCTTTCTAAGGATTAACTGCGCGAAATACAAGTTAATCCTTTGCCCGTTAAGGGACTTTTTGTTGGATTCTTATTATACATCATTTTCTTATTTATGTCAAGTGTTCATTACTTTATACTCTATTTCTTCCATATGTGGGAACATTTCTTTTACTCTTTTAAATGTAAGCATTGCATGGGCAGGTTGCGGATTTTTTTCTGCTTTGCTCAATAGTTTTTGTGTGTAGCAGTTTTCAGCTGTTTTAAATATTAGGTATCTGTTACGTACATAAGTATAGTAAATTTGATATCCATTTTCTAGGTTTTCGTAAAATTCTTTAAATGTATATTTACCTTCCATATCTCTTCTCATTTCCTTTTTATTTAATCATTTTATTAAATTCTTCTTCTGTTAGAATTGTTATTCCAAGCTCTTTTGCTTTTTTTAACTTACTTCCTGCATCTTCCCCTGCTAAAACATAATCTGTTTTTTTAGAGACACTGCTTGAAGTTTTTCCACCAAACTTTTCTATTACTTCGCTTGCCTCTTCTCTAGAAAATTTTTCTAAAGCACCTGTTAAAACAAAAATTTTTCCATCGAACCTATTATCTGTGCCATGTTCCTGTTTCAGCTGCATATTTACTCCTGCTTGTTTTAGTCTATTTATTAAGTCTATACTTTGTTCTTGTTTAAAGAAATTATATATACTCTCTGCTGTTATTAACCCGACATCTTGTTTCTGTTTTAGTTCTTCTAGTTCAGCATCTATTAAATTATCCATTGTTGTATATTCTTTAGCCAAGCTTTTCGCAAGCTTTACTCCTACATGTCTAATACCTAAAGAAGTTATTACTCTATATAAATCTCTTGTTTTGCTTTCTTCTATTGAATCTATCAAATTTTGTGCAAATTTCTTTCCATCTTTTTTTAATGATTTCAAATCTTCTAACGTTAGTTTATATAAATCAGCAATATTTTCTATTAACTTTCTACTTATTAATTCATCTATTATCGCATCTCCTAAACCTTTTATATCCATTGCATCTTTTGATACAAAATGTAATATTCCTCTGTACAATTTTGCAGGGCATTCAACACCTATACAACGTATAACTGCTTCTCCTTCTTCTCTTACAGCATTTGCACCACATACAGGGCAAGTCTTAGGCATTTCAAATTGTTTTTCTTCTCCTGTTCTTCTACTTTTTACCACTTCTACAATTTCTGGTATAACATCCCCTGCTTTTTGAATTATTACAGTATCTCCTATTCTTATATCTTTCTCTTTTATAAAGTCCTCGTTGTGTAATGTAGTTTTAGAAATATTTGAGCCAGCTACATTTACTGTGTCTAAAATTGCCATTGGCGTTATTGCACCTGTTCTGCCAACCTGGCATATTATATCTTTAACTCTTGTTTCTTTTTTTTCTGGCGGATATTTATACGCTACTGCCCACTTTGGTGTTTTATATGTTGTTCCTATTTTTTCCCTTAACTCTAAATTATTTACCTTAACAACTGCTCCATCTATTCCAAAGGTCAAACTTTCTCTGTCCTTACCTATTTTTTCTATAGCCTTAATTACTTCATTTATATTTTTGCATAATATTTTTACTGGATTTACATTAAATCCTATTTTTTCAAGATATTCTAGTCCTTGATAATGTGTAGTTATAGTTTTATCTTCCGTCTCTTGAATATTAAAAATATATATGTCTAAAGGTCTTTGTGCAGTTATTTTGCTATCCAACTGTCTAAGTGAACCAGCAGCCGCATTTCTTGCATTTGCAAATCTTTCTTCCTCGTCTGCCATTCTTGCTTCATTTAACTCATCAAACTCCTTTTTTCCTATAAAAATTTCTCCACGCACAATTATATTTATAGGTTCTTTTAATTTATGTGGTATACTTCTTACTGTTTTCAAATTATCTGTAACATCCTCGCCTACAAGACCATTTCCTCTTGTTGCCCCTTGTACAAAAATTCCATTTTTATATTCTAGTGCAGTAGATAATCCATCAATTTTTGTTTCTACAACATATTCCAATGGTAAATTATATTCTTCTGCCAACTTTTGCATTCTTGTATCAAATTCTCTGACTTCTTCAAAAGAAAAAACATCTTGTAAACTTTGAAGTGGAACTTTATGTGTTACTTTTTTAAACCCTTTTTTTATAGGACTTGTCCCAACTTTTTGTGTTGGAGAATCAGTAGTTATAAGCTGTGGATATTCCTCTTCAATTTGTTTTAATTCTTTCATTAATGTATCAAAATCAAAATCGCTTATAACCTGTTCATCTTCGTAATATTTTATAGTATAATATTCAATTTTAGGCTTTAATTCATTAATCCTTTCTTTTGCTTCTTGTAATGTCATTTCAATAAATCCTTTCCATTTTTAATATAGTCCCAACCTGAAAAGATTGTAGCTATAACACATATAATCATCATTAATGTTACTATTAAATTTATTGCGAAATTGTATCCTGTTAAAGAATTCGTAAATATTGCTCCAAATGGATTAGTATCAATAAATGCCAATATAATTGCAATCATTTGTGTAACCGTTTTTAATTTTCCCCATATACTTGCTGCAACAACTTCCCCCTTTTTTTCTACCGCAATCAATCTATATCCAGACACTATAAATTCTCTCATTATTATTATTGCTGGTATCCAAGAAGGTATTTTAGAATGTTCAACTAATATTATCATTGAAACAATTACCAATATTTTGTCTGCTATTGGGTCTAAAAATTTTCCAAATGTTGTTATTTGGTTTGTTGATCGTGCTATGTAACCATCTAATTTATCTGTAATAGATGCTATGATAAAAATTATATCTATTATGAACATATTAATAGGTATTCCTAATATTGTTCCTTGCATATTTATAAGTGAAATTATTAATATTACAAATACCAAAATAACTCTAAATACTGTTAACTTATTGGGTAAATTCATCTATATCTCTCCTCTTTGTTTTTTTCTATTATATATAAATTCTAAAAAAAAATAAATAGTATTTACGATTTTTTATAACATTTTTATTTTTACTATTTCTATAATATCCAAGATGTATTCACTTATTACAGGAAGATTTAGAGCAACTATTTTTTGTAAGACTACTAATAATATAGCTGTTAATATAGTAAAACCTATTCCTGTACCAATGCCTTTGATAATTCCAGACCAAAAATTTCTAAAGAAAAACTTTTTCCTGTTACCTAAAAGTTCTATTAATTCTAATATATTATTTTGAGATAATGTATAATTTATTTTATCTAATCTTTTTATTAATTCCTTTTCCTCTTTTTTCTTTTCAAACATAAAATCCACCCATTATTAGAGTGGATTTTTTTTGCTTTTTTATTCAATTTTACTAATTAAATTTATTCTTTATTATTTTTTACTAATAAATCTAATTTTTTTATTAGTTCTTGTAATTTTTTCATATCTTTTCCAATCATTTCCCAATCATTACTATTATTAGATTTTTCTAAATTTTCATTTGCCTTTATTATTGCTTTTATTGTTTCTTCTATAGTTTCTGTACTTTCTATTTCTATGTCAAAAGCTGATTGAGATAACAAATTATTTATTGCCTCTTCTATATTATTTCCTATAGCAAATTTATTTCCTGATGCAACAACTACTTTTTTTAATAATGGTAAAGAATTGTCTTCATTGGTATATTGCTGATAAATTGATTGCACATATAATAATGTATTTTCAATTGGAACAACTATAGTATTTTTTGTTATTTTTGTCCCTGTAACCTTAAGTTTTTCTATTTCTCTATATATGTTTTCATCTTGTTCTGTTAATGAATTTAATTGCATTGTTCCTATTGCATTACTATCTGAAGCATATTTGTATATCGTTAATTTTGGTGTTCCATTTTCATATGTTCCTACTGTATATGATATTATATTCTGTTTTTTATATGGTGTATATGGAATTACTAAACCTAGCTGTGCATTTTCCGAATCAATAGTCTTTACCATTGTATAATATGGCTCTATTTCCGTTCCCGTCTTTGAAGTTGTCTTTCCTGTAACATTTGTTGCTATTTGCCATATATCATCTCCTCTATATAAAACATCAGGCTGTATATTATGATATCTCGTGATTATATTTGCTTGAATTTTATACAAAAATTTTGGATATATAAATTGATTTTTTATATCTTCTTCAATTTGTTCATCTTTGTCTACAAATAAACTTGGATATATATTTCTATATGACATTATTATAGGATCTGCTCTATCTGTAATATAAAACTTTGTTGTTCCATCATATGCATCTATTAAAACCTTAACAGAATTTCTTATATAATTTATATCTAGCTTTGTTAATAAATCTGTTTGAATTGTAGACATTTGAGAATATGGATATTCACTAGAAGTAGTATATGCATCTATTACCCAAACCAATTTTCCTTCCTTATTTACTACCAAATATGGTTCTTCGTCATATAATAAGTATGGCATTAACGTTTTAGCTCTTTTTATAACATTTCTGTTTGTTAATATTTTGCTCTCTTTTGTTGTATTTGTTGAAAGAGCTAATCCAATATTTCCCTCTTTTATTCCTAATATAAATCTATCAATAAAATTAAGTTGAAGTCCTGCATTTCCATCGTAAGTTTTTTTTGCATTTTCAGCCGTATTAGAATTTAACTTTGGATAATCAAATTCTTCTCCATTTTTATTGTTCGTTACTACTGGTTCATTTGTCTGTAATCCGTAGTAAATTCTTGGTTCTGTTATCTTTATTACTTCATTGCTTTCAAAATCTTTTTGAAGATTTATTATTTCCCCTTCTTCATTGATTTTATTAGCTGCTGTAACTATTATCCCATATCCATGTGTATACTCATACATTTTATCGTTGTATGTACCAATGCTTTCTGATATTTCTCTAGGTGTTATATATGCTAATGATAATTTACCATTTAAATTAACTTTTGCAATATTACTGTTTCTATATGAATAATATCCTTTTGCTGTTTGTAACATATTTAAGTTCTTTAATACATTTTCCTTACTTGTTATTGTAATATTATTAATTACTTCTTGATTTTCTTCTTTTATTTTTGCACTTAATGTTTCATTATTAGCTATTGTTTTTTCTTCTATTTCTATGCCATAAGCCTTTTTGGTAAATTCTATATTCTTACTTATATAGTATTTTTCTTTGTCTAGCTCATTTGATTTTACAAGAAAAGTTTGGGTTATTATTAATACTATTAGTAATCCTATTAAATATACTGGAACTGCTGTTATACTTTTTATTACATTTTTAACTTTTCCCTTTTTGAAGAATATAACTGCCAAAATTATTGAAATTACCATTACTACTGTTAATACTTTGTATCCCCAAAGTTTTATTGTTACATCTGTAAAACCAGATCCATATATTGAATATGCTGTTTCTCCTTTTAATGTTAAAAATTTATTTGTTCCCATATCTTGTATTCCTACATATGTTAGGATTGATAATAATATAACTATTACAATAGTGTGAAAAACCAATTGTTTTGTAAAATGGTTATTCTTCAATATTTCTCTATTTATTCCATCAAAAAACATATTAAATGAAATTATGTAATACAATATGGTATATATTGTTAACCCTACTATGAGAAGCATTATATATATAAGCATAAATTCTATAAATGGTTTTTTAAACATGAAGTAACTGATATCATATCCAAATATCGGGTCCTCAATTTCAAAAGATGCACTATTAAAACATAGCATTATTTTTTTTAGCATTATATTTGTTGTAAAAGTACTTATTATTATTGAGCTTATAACTGCAATGGATTTATTTATTAACTTCGGCATTGGCTTTTTATCATCATCAAAAAAAGCTTTTAATCCTTTTTTTATTTTTAAATTTGTAAAATATATTAATAGAAATAATATTATAAAGTTTGCACTAAAGGCTATAGCCGTATATTTTATATTTTTCCAAAATATTTCTACATATTCTTCCCCTATTTCTAGTACTTCCAGATATTTACCTCTAAATAATACATAGCCAATTAAAATTGTCAATAATATAAATGCTAGTACAATTATAATTCTTTTGTTATCCTTTTTGGTTGTTATTTTTGTCATTTTAATCTCATTCCTTTCTAAGCTTATCTTCTATTGCTTATTTGGCTATATTAATACATTTACAAAATCGTTGCTGTTAAATATTTCCATATCGTCTATTTGCTCGCCAATTCCAATAAATTTTACCGGCACCTTGTTTTCAGCAACAATTCCTATAACCACTCCGCCTTTAGCTGTTCCATCTAATTTTGTAAGTACTAGTCCTGTTATATTTACTGTCTCTTTAAATGCTGTTACTTGTGATATTGCATTTTGCCCTGTTGTAGCATCTAAAACCATTAAAACTTCCTTAGAAGCTTCTGGTAATTCCTTGTCTATTACTTTTTTTATTTTTACAAGCTCGTCCATTAAATATTTCTTGTTGTGCAATCTTCCTGCTGTATCACATATTAAGACATCTGCTTGTTTCTCTTTTGCTATCTTTACAGCATCGTAAACAACTGCTGCTGGATCTGTTCCCTCTTCTCTTTTTACTATGTCACATCCTGCTCTATTGGCCCATATTTCAAGTTGCTCTACTGCTGCTGCTCTAAAGGTATCTGCTGCTGCAACAACTACCTTTTTGCCATCCTGCTTTAGTCTGTTAGCTATTTTCCCTATAGAAGTAGTTTTGCCAACACCATTTACGCCTACTACTAATATCACAGATGGAGTTGTTTCTAACTTTAAAGTATTGTCCACTTCTTCTAATACATTTTTAATTTCATCTCTTAGAGCTTGCCTTACAGCTTGCTCGTCTTCTATCTTTTCTTTTTTTATTTTATTTCTCAAATTTGTTATAATTTTGGTAGAAGTTTCTACTCCAACATCAGACATTATCAATGCCTCTTCTAATTCATCTAAAAGTTCCTCATCTACTTTTCTAAAATTGCTAAATACATTATTTAGTTTTTCATCAAATGAACTTTTAGTTTTACTTAACCCTTGTTTTAATTTATCAAAAAAACCCATATTTCCTCCATAATTTCATATTATTTTATCAATAGTTAGTATAGCACATTTCCTATGATATATCAATAACAAAGCTCAAACAATTAAAGGACCTTTTTAATATAAAAAAAATTTTTGACAATAGAATTATAAAAATAATATAAATCCCATAAACACCACCTCTTGTACAGGTATAGGACAAGTATGTTCATCGGTATATAGAAGTAGCACCAAAAAAAATCAATCTTTTTAGATTGATTTAATCATTAGCGTTACATTTGTGCAACGATTTTACTTAATGGAGCGATGACATGGGTCATTTGCGAAAAAAAAGAAGGATTGTATTTTCCATTTTCTAAGCACACTATTGTTTCTCTTCTAACATTTACTAGTTCAGCCAATTCAGATTGCTTCATTCCTACTTTTTCACGATAATCTTTTATTTTAGTTGTAAATTTCATTTTAGCATCCCTTTTTATCAATTATACAAAATAATATAACTCTAATAATTGAATTTAAAATAAGACCCCCCATCAACATATATCCAATTATCTCTGATGATATTTTAAATCTTAAGATTGCTGATAGAAAGCCAATACCTACAATTAATGCTGTTGTAATTTTAAAACAAATTGAATCACATTTTCTTAAATTTGTAATTTCCATTTCATCATTAACTTCTTTTTTATATCTTGCCATACGAATAAATAATGAGATAAAAAGAAAAAATGCAAATATTCCTATAGTATTCTGAATAGTCACATAATATTCGTGCCAATCATTTATCAAAAAAATGGTATTCAAATCAAAGTTACTATTTTTAGATTTTGGATTTTTTATTAATTTTAATTTTATACATTACATCATCAGCAATATCAATTAAATGTTCTACAGATTTATAATTACCTTTTAAATCTGATGAAAATTCTATAATTCTATATTTATACTAGTGCATTTATGTTTTTCTTTATTATAAATATTACTATACTTATAACTACTTTAATATAGGTAAATTTTTATCAAAATTTCCATAGTTTTTCATAGGCTTTGAATCATACATACCAATTACTATATTATCTTCATAATATTCATTAGTACTTTCTCTTTCCTTTATTCCCATACCAAAATACTTATAAAAAGCACCATTTTTATAATATATCTCATATGTAGGATCAGCAAAATAATAAACACCATCAATCTTAATAATAGACCAGGAATGCCCAATAGAAGCCCCTTTAGCTTGACCAATAGCAATAGTACTTTCAATACCAACTTGTGTTAATAATTGATTGTAAGTATAAGCAAAAGAGTGACATATACCACTATGATTAACATAAACATAATAAGATTCAGTATTTTTAAAATCATTTAAAGAATTATAATTATAAGAAATAGCTTTAGATAAATTATGATATATAATTTGAGCCTTCTTACTATCAGATAAATTCTCAGTAACACCATTCAAAAACTTATTAGCTTCTTTTTCAAAATTACTAATTAACTTATCATGTTCAGTCTTAGAGTTAGAAGAATAACTCCAATTTATAGTTTTACTATCCTTATCATAAACCTTGGAAAAATCATAAATACCATCAGCAAAGAATACAGGAAATTGATAATCTAATATTGAAAAAAGAAAATCAGCATAATTTTTATTAGGACATTTAATACTTGTCTTATAATTCAAGAAAGCATCAACAAATTCGAAGTTTAGCAATTTCATTTTTAGATTTGGACCTTTCTTTTTGAGCAATCAATTTTTTCTTAATATTCTTTTTAGTTATCTTACGAGATCTAGGGGATAAAATATACTTTTCTCTAAGTATTTGACCAACTTCAGGAGTAGATAAAAATATGTTTTCTCTTTCTGCCAAATATTCAGCAAATTGGGTGTAAGTACAATCAAAGTATTTAGAGGTATATAAAGTCTCAATTTCGTTTTTTAATTCATCTGTTAAAGCATGCTTGGGTTTTCTACCTCTATTACCATGAACAAAGAAGGACTTGCCAAATTTCTTGTATCCGGCAATTAATCTGTTGACTTGTCTAATACTTTTTAATTTTAGCTTTATTCTAGCACGTTCTTTGTTACCATTAGTTTCTACTAGTTTTTTAATAACTTCATATTTTTCTTTTTCTTTCAATGAGAGTTCCACCTTTCGCATATTGTCCTCCTTAATTTTAAATGATGCCCTTATTATATCATTTAAGAGAACAAGTATTTTTGGGTCGGGACATTTTCTCATTTCTTTACTTAAGACATTATCACATTTCTTTCATATATACTAAATTTTAATTTTTCTGTCAATTGACACTTTTAGTTTTAAAATATATAATTATGTATATAAAGCTATTTGAAAGGATGTTTATAAATGAAAGAAGAATTTATTGAATTATTAAAAAGTACTAATAGAGATGGCATTGATAAATTATTAGCCTGGATAGAAAAGTCTGACTTTTATAAAGCTCCTGCTAGCACCAGATTTCATGGGAGTTATGAAGGTGGACTTTTAGAGCACAGTTTAAATGTTTATAAAGTGTTAAAGCAAAAACTAAAACAATTTCCCTATGCAGATTTATTAAATATTAAAGAAGATACAATTATAATTATTACTTTACTTCATGATTTATGCAAAGCAAATTATTATTGTGTAGAAATGAGAAACAAAAAAAATGAAGACGGTATATGGGTAAAGGAACCTTATTATTCTATCAATGATACTATTCCATATGGCCACGGAGAAAAGTCTGTTATGATGATTAGCACATTTATTAATCTAAGTATGGAAGAAATGTATGCAATAAGATGGCACATGGGTTTTAGTGAACCCAAAGAATTACATAATACCCTTAGTCTAGTATTGGAAAAATATCCATTAGTTATGGCATTACATGAAGCTGATTTAGAAGCCACCTATATATTGGAAAATAGAGGTCTAAAATGAAATTAACATATACCATACAACCTAATGACAATTTTTTTAATGTAAAAGAATTATTAAAATTAAAGTTTCAAATTTCAGATAGATTATTAGTCAAACTAAAAAAAAATAAAAAAATTTGGCTAAATAGTACCCCTACATTTGTAGATTCGAGGTTAAAGCCTTTTGATATTGTTGAAATTCTTATTGATTTTGAAGAAAAAAGTGAAAATATAATACCAACACAGATAGATTTAAATATCATATATGAAGATGAATATTATATAGTTATAAACAAGCCTTCTGGTATTGCTATACATCCTTCAATATTGCATTACACAGATAGTTTAGCAAATGGTGTAAAGTTTTACTTTGAACAGAAAAATATTAAGAAAAAAATAAGACCTATTAATAGATTAGATAAAGATACTTCTGGAATTGTTATATTTGCCAAAAACGAGTACATTCAGGAATTTCTTGTTAAAGAAATGAAAAAAAACACTTTTTTCAAAGAATATATTGCTGTTTGTGAAGGAATATTTGAAAGTAAAATCGGAACAATTAATTTACCTATTGGTAGAAAAGAAAATAGTATTATAGAAAGATGTGTGTGTTCAGATGGAGATATAGCCATAACGCATTACAATGTATTAAAATCATTAAAAAATACTTCTGTAGTACATGTTACTTTGGAAACAGGTAGAACTCATCAAATACGTGTTCATTTATCTAATATTGGTCATCCAATATTAGGCGATACGTTATATGGCAATCCTTCTTCAGTAATAAATAGACAAGCATTACATGCATATAAAGTTAAATTTATACATCCAATTACAGGTTTAAATGTAGAATATATAGCCACTATACCTTCTGATATTAAATCAATTATCAAATAAATACTAGGACATAAAATCCTAGTATTTAAATAATGGCAAATCTATAAGCCGGGTTCTGTCTAGAATAGTCATTTATCTAGTACATATATTGCTATATGCATCATGCCACCAAATTAAGAAGACGACGAGCAGTCTTAACCTTCTTGTCTCGGTGTTGCTCCAAATGGGGTTTACACTGACCAAATATGTCACCATATTTGCGGTGAGCTCTTACCTCGCCTTTTCACACTTACCACTATAAGTGGCGTTTATTTTCTGTTGCACTTTCCTTAAGGTTACCCTCACTGGACGTTATCCAGCATTATTGCTCTATGGAGCCCGGACTTTCCTCGTACGCTACCTTTCGGTCTTGCTATACGCGACTATTCAATTTACCACTCTTTAATTATACTATAAATTGATGTATAAATCAACCTAAATGTCATATAATTCCTGCATTATCATTTTATAGTTAATAAAAAAAATGTCTTGATCTTTTAAATCTATCGCTTTTTTTTCTTCTTTTAATAAAACATATGCTTTATTTATATTTGATTGATTTGCTGGCTGTGCACTTACATTGTTTATTACATTTCCAAAACTTTCGTCTGCCTTATTTATACTATTCAATGCCATATCCCAATTATTCTCTGTTACATATACATATGCTTGTATTATATTCTTTTTGGTATCAATTATGTTTATCTGAAGATTATCATTAGTATAACTCTTACTATAATCTCCTAATTTAATATACATCTCTGCTATATTTTGCATTGACGCTATTTTATTTTCTGCTTTTATGCTTTTGGTAGTGTCATTTAATGTGCTTGAAAATTCCAAAGTTTTAGTGTTCCCTTTTTCTAAAGAATTTAAATCTATAAATAAGGAATTCCACGTGCTATATATCTTTTCAATTTCATATTTCATATTATTCCAATCAATTTTCTGGTTGATATCACTTAAAAGTATGCTATTAGGCACCATTATTATACTTGAGTTTCCCTGATTACTGGCATTGCTATTATTATCATTCATATTATCAGATTCACTTTCATTAGAAGACTTTTCTACACTGTCATTATTTCGCTTTGTTTCTTGTGAGCTTTCTCCATTTGTAGAACCTTGTTTTTTATTTTCCTCAATTAATGTATTTGTTTGTGAACTTTGAGCTCCCTGTTTTTTTTCTATTTTATAATTTGAATATGAAATATTATTAAATCCATTTAACATAGAAATTAAATCTTTTTCTAAATAACTTATTTGATCTCGTATTTTACTTTTTAGTTTTTCATCATCATTTTTATTATTGCAACCGGTAAGAATAAATAAACATATAATTAATAAAAAAAATATTTTTTGCATATAATAAATATTAATATTATTTTTTTTCATAATTTCCCCCTTATACTGTGTACTTATTATTTCCAAAGAACTTACATTTATTCTAAATATACATACAAAAAATGGAGGTTAATTTGATGGAGAGTATTGTTAAATTATACAGTGATAAGCCTGGTGAAATTTCAAGTTTTTTAAATAAATTTTTTACTACATCTGAATTTAAAATAAGTGACGAATTATTGTGGGAAAATCATTATAAAAATCCTACTGAAATAGCAGATATAATTGGTACTTTTATAGAAAATAATGATAAATATAAAATAAATATGTGGATTAGTTTAGATAAAGATTTTTTTATAAATATAAATGACTATAATGCAGATAAAATAATAAGATACCTTTATGAAAGGTATCCTTGGTAAAATATTATTCACTTTTCTTTTCACGTGTCATTAGCCTTTTTACTGCTTCCTTTGGTTCTAAATTGTTATAAAGTATATCGTAAACTGTGTTTACAATTGGCATTTCTATATTATATTTTTTAGAAAGTTTATAAGTCACTTCAATATTATCAAAACTTTCTACTACCATTCCTATTTCTTCTCTTGTTTCTTCCACTGATAGGCCCTTACCAATACATCTTCCTGCTCTTCTATTTCTACTATGTTCACTTAGGCATGTAACTATTAAGTCTCCTAAACCAGATAATCCATAAAATGTATTATGGTTACCTCCCATAGCTACACCAAGTCTTGAAATTTCTGTTAAACCTCTTGTTATTAAAGCAGCAAATGTATTATCGCCAAGTTGTAATTCTGCTGCTATACCGGCACAGAATGCCATAATATTTTTTAACGCTCCACCAAGTTCAACACCTTTTACATCTGTTGAAGTATAAATTCTTAAATGTTCATCCATTAGGGCATCTTGTACATTATATAAAACATCTATATACTTTGATGCTATAACTATTGCTGTTGGTATACCTGTAGAAACTTCTTCTGCGTGGCTTGGTCCAGAAAAAACTCCTATTTTTACATTTGGCATCTCATCATTTGCCACTTCACTTAATGTGTATAATGTTGATGATTCAAAGCCTTTAGAACAAATTATTACCGGCTGATTTGTAATATATTGCTTATATTTTTTCATTGTTTCTCTTGTATATTTAGATGGAGTTACATGAAAGATAATTTCGCTTTCCTTTATTGCTTCTTCCAAACTAGTTGTACATTTAATACTTTGTGGTATTGTAACATTTGGCAAATATTTAGTTCTTCGATTTTTGTTTATTTCTGCACATTCCTCATCAGAATGTGCCCACATAATAACTTTGTTACCAGTATTGGCTGCATGAATTCCAATAGCTACTCCCCAACTTCCACTACCTATAATACATATTTTTTTCATTAGCATTTTTCTCCTTTATTTTTTAAAGCTTATTTTATTTTCTGTTCCATTTAATAGCCTTTTTACATTTTCTCTATGATTAAATACTACAAGAACAGCTATTATAATGCTAAATACAAAATAACTTCCTTCTACTATATAATTGCTTTTTATAAATAAAACTAGTATAGGAAATAATATCGCAGCACTTATTGAACCTAGTGAAACCATTCTTGTTAGTGCTATTAATACTAGTCCAAAAACTAAACAAATAAGTCCTATTTGCCAATTTGTTGTTAGTAATACACCTACTGCCGTAGCCACTCCTTTGCCACCTTTAAATTTAAAAAATACTGGAAATGTATGTCCTATAATTACTAATATTCCTGCGAGTTGTATTAGTAATGGAGTGCTTGCACCTTTAGCAATTTTTCCAATTAGTAATGCTAGTAATATAGCAACAACTCCTTTTAATATATCACAAACTAATGTAATTGCAGCAGCAGCTTTTCCAACAGTTCTTAACATATTGGTAGTACCTGCATTTCCACTTCCCTTTTCTCTTACATCAAATCCTGCTACCCTTTTACTTATTATAACTGAAAAATTAATACTTCCTATTAAATATGCTATAATTGCTATTATTATATATGGCATCATAATAATTTCCTCCTTTTATAAATCTTTTTCATTTTTTTCTCTTACTATTATTCTTACTGGTGTTCCCACTAAACCAAATTCTTTTCTTAATTGATTTATTAGATATCTTTCATAAGAAAAGTGGAATAGTTCTTTGTCATTTACAAATACTACAAATGTTGGTGGCTTTGTTGAAGCTTGTGTCATATAAAATATTTTTAGCCTTTTTCCTTTATCTGTAGGTGGTTGCACTATTGAAATTGCTTCATTCAATACCTGATTTAGCACAGATGTCTGAGCTCTCAAGGCGTTTTGGCTTGCTACACTATTAATAAGTTCATATAGTTTATGTACTCTTTGTCCTGTTTTAGCTGAAATAAATAGTATTGGAGCATATTGCAAATATGATAATTTGTTATATACATCTTTTTTGTATTTTTCTAAAGTTCCATTTTCCTTTTCATATTCATCCCATTTATTTACAACAATTATTATGCCCTTGCCAGCTTCATGTGCTTCACCTGCAATCTTTGCATCTTGGTCTGTCACTCCTTCTGTTGCATCTAACATTAATATGCAGACATCTGCACGCTCAACTGCCAACAAACTTCTAATTACACTGTATTTTTCTATATTTTCATTTACTTTGCTCTTTTTTCTTATACCCGCTGTATCAATAAATACATATTTTCCAAATTCATTTTCAAATTTCGAATCAGTAGCATCTCTAGTAGTACCTGCTATGTCACTTACAATTACTCTATTTTCACCTAATATCTTATTTACCAATGAAGATTTGCCCACATTTGGTCTACCTATAATTGCAACTTTTATTGTTAATTCATCATCATTTTCTGTTATATCATTTGGCAATTTATCGTAAATTGCATCTAATACATCTCCAATTCCTAATGCATTAACAGCAGAAACTCTATATGGATCACCTAAGCCCAAGTTATAGAATTCATAAATTTCGTTAGGCATTTTTCCAAAACTATCTGCTTTATTACATACAAGTATAATTGGTTTACGTGATTTTTTTAACATTAGAGCTATGTCTAAATCGTCTGGTGTAACCCCTTGCTTCATATCCGTTAAAAATATTATAACATCTGCTACTTCTATTGCAATTTCTACTTGCTTTCTCATTTGAGATAATATTATATCATTAGACTTTGGCTCTATTCCTCCTGTATCAATTAACGTAAACTGTTTATCTCTCCATTCAGTTTCAGCATAAACTCTATCTCTTGTAACCCCAGGAGTATCTTCTACTATAGATAATTTTTTTCCTATTATATAATTAAAAAAAGTTGATTTTCCAACATTTGGTCTTCCTACTATTGCAACTGTTGGCTTTGCCATCTCTTTCACCCCTTACTTTTTACCTTATAATTTTACTATATTAAAGCAAAAATATCAAGCATTTTTGCATAACGAAAATAACTGTTGACTTTCTAAAAATCAACAGTTTAAAAAATACATATCAATTAGCATTTACAAATTATTTTGTTTCTGTGTTTTGTGCTATTGCTTCTTTTCCATTATAATACCCGCAATTTGGACAAACTCTATGTTGCATAATAAGTTCATGGCAATGTGTACATGCTACTAAATTTTTATTTTCTAATTTCCATGTAGATCTTTTTAAATGTGTTCTTGCTTTTGACCATCTTCTTTTTGGTTGTGCCATATTAATTCCCTCCTCGTAAGTGATATCTATATTATTTATAATAGTATCTAAATAATTTTGCTACCATAAAATTATACTAATTTTTTATTATTTTGTCAATACAAACTGTTTTATTTATTTTATTATTTTTTTCATTAGCAAATCTTCTTCATTTAATTCAAATTTATATTCTTCAAATGGATTTTTATTTATAAATATTTTGTCAGCTTTAAGCTTGTATATAAGTTCTGTTGCTTTTTTAGAATCTTTAGTAAAGATTGCCACAGTATTACGGAATGTTATTTCATTTATTTTACTAATTACTTCTTCTAGGTTAGTTTCATTATAATATTCAATACCAAAATTATTTATATATGCAATTTTATCTAATTGTACCAAAATGTTTTTAAAGTCACTACTATCTGCATATACAGATATATATCCATATGGATTATAAACTACGTCTTTATAAAATCTGGTTTTAAATTTTTTGTATTCGTACTTATCTCCCACAAATATTGCAATATCAAACATATTTTGATTTGAATATATTTTATTTATGTCATCGCAAATTTCTATATTAGTATTATATTTATTTTTTTTCAATTCTTGCGTAATTATTTCTACAATGCAATTGTTAATACTCAAATTTAGGTTTGGAACAAGTGTTATATTGTTATGGGTATATAGAACTTTAATTATAGATTCTATTGTTATTTCAACACTACCATCATAAATTATAGCAATATTACCATATCCATCCATACTTTGATTTTTTATGTCTTGAATAGTTAATTGTGGATTATAATTTAAATAGCTGTTTATGCTTTCCTTTATTTTGTCTAAATCTTCTGTATATCCTATTTTTTTATCCTCTTCTATTGCTTTATTTAAAGTCCACTTGTTTTGTTCTATCCCCTTAATTACTCCTAATAAAACATTCTTTATTTTGTCTAAATCATATGTATACATTTATATCTCTCCTCTTAATTATTTTCTAGTAATTTCTTCGAAGTGCGGGCGATTAAAATCGCCCCTACATTTTTCATAGATTACTTTACACTATCTAATTATTCTCCTATTTTTCTTGCTTTTATATAATAATCTTTTATAGCTTCTCCTAGTTCATTAATCCTTCTTCCTCTTTCTTCTGTTAAATCTTTAATATATGTAACATCAGGTTGTCCTTCTAAAATTGTATACTCTTGTACTTTTTGAATAGCTTTATTTAAATTTTCTGCCCAGTTTGCAGTATGCTTTACTACTTCAACATCAGCTGTTCCTCTTAATTCTTTTTTTGTATTTTCTTGTGCCTTTTCCAAAGCTTTTACAACCGAAAGAACATATGTTGCATTTGAATTTTTTTCTTTTTCTAATATAACAACTTTCATATCTTCTAGCAGTATAAACTTATATCCATTTAATGCACCTTTCCTTATAATTATTGGCGTTGCATTGTTTTGACTTAATTCCATTATATATTTCATATAAAGCGGAGTTCTAACTTTTTTTATAGGGTTTGGTCCCAATCCTGGGGCTGGAATAGGTTCTCCATCGTTTTCTCCAGAATTAAATATGTATTCTCCATATTTGCCTTTAATTTCTTCTATTGCTTCCTTAACATTATATTTCCATATTATTGTCTTAAAATCTTCCTCTTTTATTTTTCTTTCATCTCTCATTTTAGCAAGCAAATCATAGTCTATTACATGATTTAAATATGCCTCTTCTATCTTACTTATATATTGATTTTTTTGTTGTTCTTCTTCTGGCATTGCCATTTCTGTTATGGCTTCAGTTAGATGTTCTCTAATTAGATTGTTATCCTTGTTGAATATCTTATTAATATCTTCTAACTCTAAATTATTTTTTAAATATGCTTCTAAAATGTTAACTGCCTTAATGTCTCCAACTATTATTGCATCAATTATTTCATCATTAGAAAAAATTTTTTTATAAACTTCTTTGCTTATTAATCCATCGCTAAATAATTCAGTTATTTCTTGTAATGTTGCTTTATCATCATAGTATAAATCAGTTAAATCTTCATTTGTTAAATATGGCGATATATTTGATAGCTTTACTCTTCCTTTATTATAAAGCTCAAGCAAGTCTGTCTTTCTTATATTAAAGCTTATTATTTCTTCTATGTCAAGAATTCCCTTTTCACATAATATTGTTAATGTTTTAGAAATTTCTGGATTATCTTTGCTTTTCTTTTGGTGTAGAGAAACATATTGTTTTATCCATTTTTCTACTTCATCTTCAGTCTTTTCTGATCCATATTTAATTATTTGCTTTGATTTAATGTCTTTTAGCATTGCTATAAGTCTCTCACTATATTCTGGATTATTCAATATAGGCAATATTCTATCAATTGAAAAATAATCAATATATGATTCTAATGGTATTGAATATTTATTAAATTTTTCTGTTATAAATTCTTCTGACGGTACTTCTCTTTTTCCGTTTTCATTTCTACATATTACTGTTTTTTTCTTTGTTAAATCATAATATAGTTTTTGTTCTTTTTCGTAAATATCAATTAATCTAGTATCTTCTAATAATCCCGCCTCAGCAAATTGTAGCATATCTCTGCCCGAAAAGTATAATTGAATACAATTTTCATTTTGCATATTTTCCAAATTCATGTGAAATTTATATAATAAATCTGAAGATGGCATTAATTGTTTTGGTAGTTTTTTTAATATTGGAATAATTTCTTCCATTCTCAACCCTCTAATGATTTGTTCTTCGGTCGTATATGGTTCATAATCATCAACATATTGAAAATTTAAAGCTACTATTTGCATAATGTCTTCTGGCGTTTTAAATCTTTGTGTTAAATATTTGTCTTCAATAAGTTTTGATTTTAAACACACAAATAACTCTAGATTAGATAGTCCATCTAGTATTTGTGGATTTTTTCTTAAAAAATCCTTTATTTGTTTTTGATCTCTTCCCAACAATTTCATATAATATATGGTTTCATATGAATTGAGATATCCATTCTTTTGCATTTTAATAAGGTCAGAAATAGAAACATCTTTTCTACTGCTTAAAAGTTCTACTACTTGCATTTTTATCGCTTGCTTGGCTTCTTCATTTAAACCTACCATATCAATATTTCCTCTTGCTATGTTCCAACTAATCTCTTCATTTAGTTCTTTTTGATTAAATTTATCAAAATCATTATATATTACTGTCATGCAATTATTATTAAACTTATATCCTTTTTTCATCATTTCCAATATTCTTTGACTAGCATCTGGAATTATTTCTAACATTGCTTTTAAAATTACTTCATCTTGATACGTTTTATATAATTCCTCAAATGTTGGAATCTTTTTTCTAATTCCAGCTTCCCTTTCTGTTAAAATTCCTAATTCCACAAGTTTTGGTATCATTATTTCTCCAGTTAATGCAAAAAGAACAATATCTTCTTGATGAATGTTTACGTCATGTTTATAATCTATAATTGTTTGGTTAATTTCCGCCTTAATCGCATCCCAATATATTTCAATAAATTCTTCTTTTGGTATTTCAACATTGCGTCCACCATCATTTAATACAAATGGAAATTCAATAATTATACTATTGTTTCCACGGATAAATTCACCTTTTAGAATTTTTGGCAAAATTTTATCTCTTATAAACTTTTTATCTTCCATAATTTCCTCCATTTATATATTTATCTTGGTTCATCTCCCTCTTCTGATAAAACAACGCCTTGTTTTCCCAGGTTTTGTTCTTCTACTTGCACTCCTATTGATTTTTGTACCTTGCGTGCTCTCTCTTCCAAATTGATTTTCCAATTTTTACTATGATTCAAATGCTCTACTCCAAATGTTCCTTTTAAATCCTTTTTGTTTTTCGTCTGTACAAATTCCAATGCGACTTTTAATGGTAATATATATGTTGCATTTCCATGAGTAGGACTTTCTAAGATTGCTATCCTAGCTTTAGGTTGGATTATCATATAATACTTATCTAAATTTCCACCATATATTGGTTTTATATATTCTTCTGTTGTAGTTTCTCCGCCAAACTCATTTATTATATATTTCATATATCTTGAGTCTCTCGTTGGTGTTTCATTTTCAGGTGGACCTTTTTTTCTTTCTTTTACTTGCTCAGCCTCTGTTTCACATACTATATACTTTATTTCCTTTAGTTTTTTTAATGCTATCTTCTCATCATAAAGCTCACGCATTTTAGCATACTCTTCTTCAGATAAAATACCATTGTCTTTCATCCTTGTTAATGTTTCAAAATCTATTATATCCTCCATATATGCATTATTAAGTTTTGACATATAATGATTTCTTTTTTCTTCATCTTCTGGTAATATTATTTCTATTAATTCTCTTCTAAGTTCTTGTACTTTTTCATCATCTAAATTTTTTAAGTTTTCTATACTTATTATTTCTTCTATGTATAAATCCCTTAATGATTTAGCAGAAAGTTCTGGAATTTCCTGACTTGATATTACCGTTTCAATCATATTCCTTGATATATTTCCTTGCATAAATTCTTCTACTAATAAATCATAAGGAAGCTGTCTACTTTCTGCCAAGTTTAAAATGGTGTCTTCATCAAGAGTATGTATTGGTAATATTCTTTCAGATATTAATTTTGCAATTTCTTTTTCTTTCTCTTCTTGACTCTTTTCACTTTGCATATATTTATCAAGTACATTTTTCCATCTATGCTCATTTTCTTCTTTACTTTGTTGATTTATTAAATTATTATACATTTTTTTAAATCTTTGCGTTAAGTCTTGGTCATTTACTATATTAACCATCCTATCTATAGTTAAAAACTCTAAAAACTCTTGATTATCTATATCGTCTATATATTCTGATGTGTTGTTTTGTTGTTGCTCATATAAATCGACTATTCTTTTTTCATCAATTATTCCTTCTTTTAACAATTTTAGAATGTCTTGGTTTGTCAATGGAATAGTTGTTAATGAATTAAAACCATTTAAATAAATATCCATTAAATCATCTGAAATATTTTCGATATACTGTCTTGGAATTTTATTTAATAATCGCATTAAAAATTTGCTATTTTCTATTCCTGCATTAAAATTGTACATTTCTATAGAACCAAAGTTTTGGATTGTTTTTGCTCTAGTAGCATTTTCTATTACTTTTACAATATTCATATTTCTTCCATCTAAGAGTTGTTTATATTCATGAGTGTTTATGTCCTTTCTATCTATTAATTGTAAGATTTCATAGTCGCTCCAACCTTTAAACATATGACTACTAGATTTTAACATATCATGTATAACTTCGTCTGGCGTCTCATCTATTATGTCTTTTGGAGTAATAATAGATAAATTAAGTAGTTCTTTAATTTTCTTTATATTATTGAAATCAGCATTTTGTTTTTTTATACTTTGTTTTATATGCTCTAATGTTGGTTGAATCTGATCTATAAATTCATCATTAATTACAGCTTTTTCTTTCAATTCAGCCAATCTTTTACGTATGATTTTCCATGTCTCCACCGACATTTCTTCTTTTATTGAACGTTCTAAAAATTTCTTAAATATTTCTTGAAAATGACTAGGAGATATTAACAAATCTCTTGAACTAGCTTCATCTGATAATACTAAAGCAATTCCTTCTGTTCCGACATTTTTAATTACTTTTATTTCTTCTTTTTTATTAATAAGTAATTTTGGAATTACAATTTCGGTTCTTCCCCAAATGAATCCTTCTTTGCTCCAACCTGTATCTCTTTCCGAACTATTCTTACTATTTGAATTTAGTCTATCCGCTATTTTTTGCATATCAGTTACTGTAAAATAATGTTCCATAACTAAATGTTGGAATTCACTCTTGTCCATGTTTTTTAAATACTCGTCCAAATTTGTACTTTCCAAAATATCCTTTAAATATTGGTTTGCTCTCTTTATTTTTTCTGGTTCAAATATACCTTTAGCATTTACAACAGTTTCACCTGTCATCTCTCTAAGTATTTCTCTAATCGCATCACCGTTCATTTTTCAAAATTTTTATTTCATCAAATGCTTTTAATCCATTACTCATTATTCTTTTCACCGATTAATAATCAGTATCCTCCTTTTTATATTTTTAATAAACATCTATAACCATTTTACCACGTTTTACATAAAATGTCAAAATAAATATCTCAATAAAGGAGCACATTGTGCTCCCCCTATTGGTTTGTGTATGTTTGCTTTGGTGATTTATTAAGAGAATTGCCTATTTTGTCCATAAAGTCTGGAATATAGTCTAATAATCTATCTATTGATGAACAATGTTCTATTGGCAATAATCTAACATTGTTTTCTTGTATTACTATAAATGCAACTGGATTAATAGATACTCCTGCTCCAGAACCACCTCCAAATGGTAGTTTATATTGTATTTGTTCTTCTTTTTCTTTTTTATTATATTCATTTATAGCTTCTCCTTTGAATTCACTACCTCCTGCTGCAAACCCAAATCCAACTTTTGAAACAGGAATTATTATTACATTGTTAATTGTCTCTATTGGTTCACCTATTATTGTATTTACATCAATCATATTACGTATGCTATCCATCGCTGTAGTCATCAAACCTTCTATTGGATGTTCATTCATTTTTATCACTTTTTCCTTTCTTTAAATAGATATATATTATGTTTATAATATGTACTATTTTTAGTTGAAATATACAGTTAAGTTTGATGTAATATGCATTTTTGTTAATATATATGGGCATTATTTTATGCCTATATTTATCTGGTATATACCTGCTTATAATGTGAGGTAGTATATTTGATATTACTATAGAGATAAGGGTTATCAATTCAGTTGTTAAAATAACATCTTCCAATCCTAAGTCTAACTCTAAATCCAAATAATCTAGCCTTATATTTAATTTTTTTAATATATTGATATTTTTAATTGTTAAAAGTTTTCTTCCTTTTTCTATATCAAATTTTTCTATGTTCATTTTTGAATACATCTTTCTTGCTCTCTCACTATTTAATTTAAAAGAAAATAATTTTATTTTTCCAAATAAATAAAATGATAATTTTATTTTATAATTTTTAGGAGTTATTTGAATGATGTTAGATATCTCAAAATCTACAATTTCAAATTTAATTGTAGATAATACTATTATTATAAATACAGCAATTAATATTAAAAAGGTTAAAACTAACGGCATATGTAAATCTCCTTCACTATATTATTAGTTTTAACCTTTTTTTATATTTTAACCATTTTTTTGGTATTTTTCTACCAATATATCTCCAAATGTTTTTTCTTGCTTTGTCATAATTTTGTTTCTTCTAGATAATTCCAGCAAACCTGTAAAAGCTGTAACAACCTCTTTTTTATTACATTTATTTAACGAAAATAACGTGTTAAATACAAATCTTTTTTTGCGTATTAATTCTTTAAACATTACTTTTACTTTATCTGCCACTGTATAGTTTTCTACTATTGCAATTTTTTCTATATTTTTAGCATTTTGATTTAATCTCTTTGAATTCTTATCTATTGCATCTTTGTACAGCTGAACTATAATATCTTTTGAGTATTCTAATTCTAATTTTTGTTTAGGTAACTCTATTTTATCTGGTAATTTAAAAAATCTTTTAGAATTTTCTTTGTAATATTCGTTTAGCTTTTTGCTTATTTCTTTATATTTTTTATACTCTATAATTCTTCTTATTAGCTCTTCTTCTGATATTTCCTTTTCGTCTTCTTCTATTGATGGAAGAAGGCTTTTAGATTTCAAATATAGTAGTGTTGATGCCATTATTAAAAATTCACTTGTTATTTCCAAATTCATCTGTTCCATTTTATTTAGATATTCTATATATTGGTCTGTAATTTCACTTATTTTTATGTCACATATGTTCATTTTATTTTTATCAATCAAGTGACATAATAAATCAAGTGGACCTTCAAAGTTTTGTAATTTTATTGCATATTTATTTGTTTCTAAAGTTAATACATTTTGCATTTATTATTTCCCCTATTCTGTAATTCCTAATCATCTGAAAAAGCCTGTTTTATTGTATCCTGATTATATCCTTTTTTTCTTAAAAACATTTTTATTTCGTCTTCTGACATTGTTTGCTGTTTTTTTAATATTATATTCTTAGCTGATTGAAGTTCATATTCCTCTAGTTGCTCGATAATACTACTAAAATATGTTTCTATTATATCATTGCTTATGCCTTTTGAATATAATTTATATTCAATTTCTTTTATTGATAGATTTTGCAAGCTCATATATTCTGTTACAGCTTTCTGGATATATAATTTATCATTTATATATCCATTCTCTTTTAATTCTTCAATTATGTCTTCTAGCATATCTTTTTCTATAGTACTTGAAAATTTTTGAATTATTTCTTTTTCTGTTCTTTTTTTGTACATAATATATTTTAGTATTTTGGTCTTATTATTGTCATATTCTATAATTAAATCTTCCATGGATATGCTCCTTCCAACGGCATATTTGCCAGAGTTATTCTTCTGGTTCGGTCTCTTGTTCTTCGTCTACTGTTTCTTCACCTAAACTTTTTTCAAATGCTTCGTTGTATTTACCTCTTATTTTTTCTTCTATTTCTTTGGCAATTTGTGGATTTTCTTCTAAATATCTTTTTACATTTTCCCTGCCTTGCGCTATCCTTTGTCCATTATAGCTAAACCATGATCCACTTTTTTCTACTATGTCTAAGTTAACTCCTAAGTCTAATATATTTCCTTCCTTTGATATTCCTTTTCCATATACTATGTCAAACTCTGCTTCTCTAAATGGTGGTGCTACTTTGTTCTTTACAATTTTTACTTTTGCTCTATTTCCAACTACTTCTCCATCTTGCTTTATTTGTTCTATTTTCCTTATATCTAATCTTACTGATGAATAGAATTTTAATGCTCTTCCTCCTGGAGTTGTTTCAGGGTTTCCAAACATTACTCCTACTTTTTCTCTTAATTGATTTATAAATACTATAACAGATTTTGATTTATTTATTGCACCTGCTAGCTTTCTTAATGCTTGTGACATTAATCTTGCTTGTAAACCTATATGTGAATCTCCCATATCTCCATCTATTTCTGCTTTTGGAACTAATGCTGCTACTGAGTCAACTACAATTATATCTAGTGCACCACTTCTAACTAATGCTTCTGCTATCTCTAATGCCTGTTCTCCTGTGTCTGGTTGTGATACTATTAAATTATCTATATCTACTCCTAATTTTTTTGCATATACTGGGTCTAATGCATGTTCTGCATCTATAAATGCTGCTTCTCCTCCCATTTTTTGTGCTTCTGCTATCATATGTAATGCTAATGTGGTTTTTCCAGAAGATTCTGGCCCAAATACTTCTATTATTCTTCCTCTTGGAATTCCTCCTATTCCTAGTGCTATATCTAGACTTAATGCTCCTGTTGGTATTGCTTCTATATTCATTGCCGTAAAGTCTCCTAATTTCATTACAGATCCTTTACCAAATTGTTTTTCTATTTGACTTAATGCCATTTCTAATGCTTTTCTTTTTTCTGAATTTTCGTTACTCATATTTTTCCTCCCATTTCTTTTAAACATTTGTTTGTACTTATTATATATTAAATTTTTATTTTGTCAACACTTTTTTTCATTTTTTATTTTATTGTCTATACCATGTATCAATATTGTAGTAACATGTATAGTTGTTTGGCGATATTTCACCTATTAAGTTCGGACTACAAACCATTATATTTTTATTTCTGCACATACTTATATATGGAACATCTTCTTGTGATATTTCTATTAACCTATTATACTTTTCTTTTAGTATAGTTCCATCTGTAGTATTATTTATATTTGTTAATATTTCAAATATTTCTTCATTTTTATAATTAGCCAAATTGTTTTCAGCATACAATGTATTTAAATCCGGACTATATGAATTGTACATTCCAGTTAAAATAATATCGTAATTTTTATTTTTTAAATATGAATTATATGTGCTTAATGATACTTTATTTATATATATTTTTATTCCTGCATCTTCTAACTGTTCTTTTATACTTTCAGCAATTTTTACCCTTGTTTCATCTTCTGAATTTACTGCAAGATTCAATTCTATATATCTACCATCTTTTTGCCATTTACCATAATTTAATTTCCACCCTGTTGCCTCTAGTATTTCTTTTGCTTTTTTTGCATTGTAACTATTTCTTTTTTCTTCTTTATATAAATAGCTCCCATAATCCAATATAAAATCAGATACATTATATTTGTTATTTAATACCTTAGACGCCAAAGTATCTTTATCTATAAAGTAACTTATCGCCTGTCTAACTTCTTTGTTAGCCAAAATTTTATTGTCGCAATTTAGCGCTAAGTATATATATTCTCTTCCCTGATATTCTTTTAGGTTAATTCCTATAGTTCCAACATATTCTTGAATATTGGTATTACTTGTATTAATTAAGTCTATATTACCAAGTTTAAAGTTATTGTATAAATCTCCTACTGACGAATACTTATATATTTTGAGTTTTTCTATCTTAGCATTTTTTATTTCTATATTCCACCAACTGTTGTTTTTCTCTGCTTCTATATTATTTTCATTATCTTTAGTTATTTTATACATTCCTGTCCCAATTGGAATAGTTTTTAGAAAATCTTGGGTTTTATATTGTGTATTGCTTAGTATTGGAAATGTTAGTTTAAATTGAAACCATGGGTCTTCTGCGCTTAAATTAAGCCTTAATGTATTATAATCAATTTTTTCGACATTTTTTATATTGCTTACATTATTATAATATATTGAATCTGGCAGTTGTTTTATCTTGTCAATTGTAAATATTACATCCTCTAATGTAAAATTTGTATTATCTTGCCATTTGACATTATCTCTTATTTTTATTATATAACAATAATTATTTAGTTTTGAATATTCTTTTGCTAAACAGTCTTGTATTTGATATTGCTTATCTAATGTAAATAATGGTTCATAAATAATAGGTGACATATTTATTATCTCTTTATTTTTAGAAATTAAAGGATTTATGCTATCATATTCGGCTATTCCCAATCTCAATGAAGTAATCATTGTAACTTTTTCATAATGCAATTCATTTTCTGATATTTTTTGTGTATTCTTTCCATAAATTTTAAAAATTGCAAATCCTATTATTACTAATACTATCAATATAAATAAAATTCTAAATTTATTTTCTTTCATATTTAATTTTGTCCCTTTCCTCAATCATATTATAATATTATAAGTTTTATTGTCAAGCAATTATTTTTCTTTGCATCAAAAAGGCACACTATTTTTGTGTTAGTGTGCCCCCATATTCAATTAAGTATTATTTTCTAGATTCCACAATAAGTTTAATGCCTGTTCTGTCTTCTCCCTCTACTTCGACTTCCGCAAATGCTGGGATACATATTAAATCCACTCCCGCGGGTGCAACAAATCCTCTTGCTATCGCCACGGCTTTAACTGCTTGGTTCAGCGCTCCTGCTCCTATTGCTTGCATTTCTGCTTTGTTAGATTCTTTTACCAAACCAGCTATTGCTCCTGCAACTGAATTTGGATTTGATTTTGATGAGATTTTTAAAATTTCCATTTTTGCCTCCTGTTTTTTTTATTTTTTATTTCAACTATGTCTATATTTATATTACATTTTTTGGAAAATGTCTACTCTTTTTTGGAAGATTTTAGGAAATCTCATCGTGTTTTTCTTTGGTTTTTCGCCATTTATTTCATATTTATTCTTTCAATTTTTACAGTTCGACAATTATCTTCATTAATTTCAAAAATACATGCATTAAATATGCTTTCGCCTTCAGCTACCTTATACTTTTCTGGAAGAGATGTTAAAAATCTTTTTATAGATGCTTCTTTTTCCATTCCTATTACAGATTCTTTTGGGCCGGTCATTCCTAAATCTGTTATATATCCCATCCCTTTATTTGTAATATTCTCATCTGCTGTTTGAACATGTGTATGTGTTCCAAATAATACTGTTGCTGTTCCATCAATAAAGTATTTCATAGCTATTTTTTCAGCTGTTGCTTCTGCATGAAAATCTATAATTTTAATATCTGCTTTTACTTCATCTAATAATTCTTGTGCTACAGTAAATGGGTTCTCAGAAAGAACGTGCATATCTGTTCTTCCTATTAAGTTCATTACTGCAATTTTTTTGTTTTTGCATTCATATATATTAATTCCTTTACCAACCACACCTTTTGAATAATTGGCTGGTCTTAATAGTTTAGGATTATCTATAAAAGTAAATATATCCTTTTTCGCCCAAGTATGATTTCCCATTGTAATTACATCAACTTTTAGTTTTAATAATTCATTAAAATCTTTAGAGGTTATTCCCATTCCTGAGGCAACATTCTCTGCATTAACTATAACAAAGTCTATGTTTTTTTCCTTTCTAATTTTAGGTAAAGTTTGCTTTAATATATTAAGCCCACATTCTCCTACTAAATCTCCTACTGTTAATATTTTCATTTGTCTATACCACCTTCCTAATAATTTTATATCTGGGTATCCTTCTACAAGTAAATATTTTATATGTTTTGTTACCATGTGTCAATAAATATTATATAAAGGCTCTAGCATTTTTTTGCTAGAGCCTTATATATACATTATTTAGCGTATTCAACTACTCTGGTTTCTCTTACAAGATTTACTTTTATTTGTCCTGGATATTCCATTTCATCCTCAACCTTTTTAGCTATGTCTCTTGCCATTAATATCATTTTATCATCAGATATTTTTTCTGGTTTTACAATTATTCTTATTTCTCTACCAGCTTGTATAGCAAAAGATTTTTCTACACCTTCAAACGAATCCGCAACTCTTTCTAATTCTTCTAGCCTTTTAATATATGTTTCTAATGTTTCTCTTCTTGCACCAGGTCTAGAAGCAGAAATTGCATCTGCTGCTTGTACCAAAATTGCTTCTATCGTTTGTGGTTCAACATCTCCATGGTGTGCTTGTACTGCATTTATTACTTTTTCATTTTCTTTATATTTCTTCAATATATCAACACCTATTTCAACATGTGTTCCTTCCATATCATGGTCTAAAGCTTTTCCTATATCGTGTAGCAAACCTGCTCTTCTTGCTAATTTTGCATCTAATCCCAATTCTTCTGCCATTATTCTAGCTAAGTTAGAAACTTCTATTGAATGGTTAAGTACATTTTGCCCATAACTTGTTCTGTATTTTAATTTTCCTATTAGTTTTATCAAGTCTGGATGCAATCCTATTACACCTGTTTCAATAATTGCTCTTTCTCCTTCTTCTTTAATGATAGCTTCTAGTTCTTCCTTAGCTTTTTCTACCATTTCTTCTATTTTCGCAGGATGTATTCTGCCATCATCAATAAGTTTTTCAAGTGCTAATTTTGCTACTTCTCTTCTTAATGGATCAAAACCTGAAATTACTACAGCTTCTGGTGTATCATCTATTATTAAGTCAATTCCAGTTAAGGTTTCTAATGTTTTTATATTTCTTCCTTCTCTACCTATTATACGACCTTTCATTTCTTCATTTGGAAGAGCTACTATAGATACTGTTGTTTCAGAAGTATGGTCTGCTGCACATTTTTGTATTGCATATCCTAAAATTTCTTTGGCATTTTTGGTTGCCTCTTCTTTAGCTTTTGTTTGTGCCTCTCTTAGTATTGCAGCTTTTTCTGCAATCAACTGCTTTTCCAATTCAGAAAGTAATTGTTGTTTAGCTTCTTCTTGAGATAAACCAGAAATTCTTTGCAATTCTTCTACTTGTTTATTAAGAGTTTCTACAATTTCATTTTTCTTTTCTTCTAGTTCCTCACCTTTTCTAATTAAATCCCTTTCCTTTTTTTCTAGAGAATCTGTCTTCTTTTCTAGGTTTTCTTCTTTTTGCATAATTCTTTTTTCTTGTACTTGTACTTCGCCTCTTCTTTCTCTAATCTCTGCATCTAAATCTTTTCTGGCATTCATTATTTCTTCTTTTGCCTTAAAAATTTCTTCTTTTTTCTTATTTTCTGCTTCCTTGTTTGCCATTTCTATAATTCTTTGTGCTTCATTTTCCGCACCTTTTAACTTTGCCTCGGCTGTTTTTTTTCTTAAAAACATACCTACAAATGTAAAAATTACTGCTGCGATTAGAAAAACGGCGATATTGATTATTAAATCCATAATCATCCACCTCTTTCTATTTAATTTTCAATGTTCAATAAATATATATAGCTAATTTTTTTATATTTAGAATATATTTTTACTTACTATTATATTTTATATTTATTATGGTCAACTGTCAAGTATTTTATTGAAAATTATAATTGGTTTGAGGTGCTATTTTTTTGACTATATTTGTTTCTTAATTCTTATTTGATATATGTATATTTTCTATTTCCACGCCTAACTCCCTATTGGTTACATTTTGTATTTGAGCTATCTGCTCTGGCTTTAACTCACTTGCTTTTACTATTATATTTACGCTTTTATTGTTTACAAAGATTATTAAATCCTCAAATCCTTTTGTTTTTATAAGATTCTCTGCTATCATTATAGAATTTTTTAATTCATTTATTTTAGAAATCTCTTGTTGTGCTATATTTTTTTGTTCTGTTGTTACATTATCATTTTCTAATATCTTTTGGTATGATTCTATCATTTGTGAATACATTGTATCTCTATCTAATCTAGATTGAGAAAAATATTCGTCCTGTGTTATTTGGACACTTGTTCCTATTACCGGTTCTTCTGATGGTTTGTTTTCCTTTTCTTCCGTAATTTCTTCTGTAATTGCATTTGCATTTACTAAAGTTGCATCACCTATTGCTGCCATTTCCTCTGAATTTGCTAACTTTGCCGTTGGTATTGCATTATTACTTGTAAAGCTAAGATAACCTGCTGCTACAAACATTAGTGCAATTACAAAAATAATAACTTGATTTTTCTTTAAAATTTGCATTTTACTATCATTCCTTTCTCTCGCAAATTTAATTTGTTTTTTCCATTTCAAATACTTGAATCTTGTGTGTTGGCAATCCTGTTACCGCTTCTACTGCTTGAATAATATTTGCTTTAGTATTTGTATTATTCCCTCCCTCCGCTGTAATTATTGCCCCTTCTATCTTAGGGCTTACTATGCTTTGTGTTATTATAGTTTTAGTTCCACTTTTTTCATCATACACAATTTCCTTTTTTGTATCTGTTTCTACTACTTTTCTTGTTCCCCCTTGTGTATCCGCTTCTTGAGTATCCTTTTGAGATATGTCTTCATTATACATAGGTATAATTTGGCTTGTTTGAGAATATGTAATATATACCTTAACTTTTCCAACTCCATTTATTTTAGATAATATATCCTCTAAATTCTTACTTGTTAGTATATTTTTATCTTCACTTTCTTTATCTGTACTTATTGCTAATTCTCTGTTGTTTTTTTCTATATTCTTGTTATTTTCCTTTTTATCCTTCCCCCATATTATATTTATAGATAATAAAACTATTATTAAAATAATTATAAAGACTACTAAATTTTCTATGGTTTTTTTATTATTTTGTTCCTGATTACTTTTTACAATATTTTTAAATCTTTCTATTAACATTTTAAATTCTATTCCTCCTTTAAATATAAATACTTATTTTAGTTTATATTAATATTTTTCTCATCTATTTCATAAACCCCACTCAAATAATCTTTAAGTTTTCTTTTATCTTTTTCCGACAATTTTTCTTGCATATCATTTTCTGTACTTTTTTGTGAAATGTTTATATCCACATTCTGTATTGTTTCTATATCCTTTTTATTCTTTTCCATATTTTTATAAATTTCGATATCAATTTTTTTCAATGTATATTCCTCATCATCCTCAATTTCAAGTTTTATATTTTTAGCATTATAACCTTTTGCTTCTATCTTAGCTTTTATATCATTTCTTAAACTACTTTCATATATATCTTTTATATTGTTTGAATTATCCTCATCTAATGTTACATATAATTTACTATTGTTTTCTGTTTCTTCTATATACTTGTTTAATTCTAATATATCAGATACTTGTATTGTTTTTCCTGTTATTTTTGAAATTACTGGAGAAATTATAGTAAATAAAACATACACACCTATTACAATTTTTACATACTTTTTAGAATTTCCTTCTGGCAAAATCATTTCTATAATTGCACCTATTATAACTGCCATTATTATTCCTTGAGCCCAACTACTTATCCAACTTATCATATTAATTCACTTTCCTATCTATACATAAGTCCACTATTTGATATATTTATTATAAGTGTTACTCCTATTATTAGCATTACAGAGACACTACACATTATTGCCAAAAATATTTTAAATGTATCGCCCATCTGTTCTAATAGTTTTATTATTTTTTCATCTGCTATTGGTTGGCATAATGCTGCACCCAAATAATACATTCCCATTAGTAAAGTAAGTTTTATTATTGGAATTACACATATACCTATTATCACTATTACACCAACTATTCCAACAGCATTTTTCAAAATATTACTACAACCTATAACAGTATCTACTGCATCTCCCAGTATCTTGCCCACCACAGGTATAAAACTAGAAACCGCTGCTTTTGTAGTTTTTGCCGTTACTCCATCTACAGTACTACTCAAATTTCCTTCTATTGATATTATTCCTACAAATAATGTAAGTACAATACCTAATACCCAAATTACACTTGATTTTAAAAATTTAGATAGTTTGTCTATTTGTACTTTATCTGACACTTTAGAGATTATACCTAGGGCTGTTGCAACTAATATAATAGGAATTAGTATTGACACAATAAAATTTCCTATAAAAGTAATTACAAATAGTATTATAGGCTGTATCAAATTTGCTGAAACTATATTTCCTGTTGTTAACATTAGTGTAATTAGTATTGGTATTAGATTATTCATAAAACCAACTAAACTTTGTATTGAATCTTTTATCATTGATAAGATTTCACTAAAATTTGTCATTATTAAAGTTACTATTAATATATATTGTATGTAATATGTAATTTGTGATATGGATTTATTTTCCAAACCATCACTTAAACTCTTAAAGATACTATGTATTACTATTATTATAATAATTCCACCTATTATCGCTGATGAGCTTACAACTTCCTTACCTAATATTTTTAATATGCTATTTATTATTGTTTTGTTATCTATCTTCCCAACTACTGCTGAATTAAATAATTCATTAAAATTTATATCTTTATATACATTAGAAGAGTATTCTTGCGCTTCCTGTATAAAAGAAGAGATGTTTAATGAGCTTTGTTGGGATTGTAGTATTTCTTGCTTATTTAAAACTTCTGATTGAGCTATACTTATTGTTGGTATAAATATAATTATTAAAAGAAATAATATTTTTATCTTCATTTTTATTATCCTTTTATATTCTTTTTTAGTAATTTTTTTGAAGCGCATGCGATTAAAATCGCTCCTACATTTTTCATAAATTACTTTACACTATCATGGTAATATTTTTATAATTGTTTCTAACAAACTTGCTATAATTGGAATTGACATTGATATAATCAATACTTTTCCTCCAATATCTATTTTGTTTGCTATAGCTGTTTCTCCGGAGTCCTTGCATATGCTGACAGAAAATTCCGTTAAAAAAGCTATTCCTGTTATTTTTATTAGTAATACTAGAAACTCATTATTTATAACTGTTTTGTTAGATAAAGATGTCAATAAATCTATTATTGCAGACACCTTGTCCATAATTAATATTAAAATAATTACTCCTGCTATTATAGATACATATATTACAAATTCAGGTCTATATTGTTTTAAAATAATAATTATTATCAGTGCAATTAATCCTACTCCTATTATTTTTATAATATCCATTGTTTACATACCTTTCTACAAATTGAACATTGTTCTTACTGTTGTAAATAATGTGCTTATTTCCTTTATTACCATAGATAGCACAATTACAAGCCCTGCTAGTGTTGTCATCATCGCTTGGTCTTCTCTTCCTGCTCTTGTTAAAACTTGGTGTAATACAGCCACTAGTATTCCTATTGCCGCTATTTTAAATAACAAATTTATGTCCATAATAATATCTTTCCTTTCCTATATTAGTAATATTGTTATTGTCATACCTGCAACTATCCCTAATGTTCTATACATTTTTTCATTCTTGTTCTTTTCATCTTCTGCAGTTCTTATTTGAGTATCCAAAAAATTGTTTACTAATTTTATTTCATTTAATTGCCCTTCTATATCTGTTTTTCCTAATAATCTTCCCAAATTTTTTATTATTCCTATATCATCTTCTTTCATATTTGTTACTGTTGTATCTAGACTACTATTCCAAGCATCGCCTGCTGATTTACTCTCCATCTCTTCTACAGCATTTTTAAATATTTTGCAAACATTTCCTTCTACCTTTTCAGATATATACATAAAAGTGCTTGGAATTGGTTCATATGTAAATTTAATTTTTGTCATAAATATGTTTAGTGCATTTTTCATCTCTTGCAATTCTTTTACTCTATATGCATATTTTTTTGAAAAAGTTATCCCTATAATCGTGCTTGTTATTAATATTAGATTTAAAATTAATAATTTTATCCAAAACATATTATTCTCCTATCTTATATTTTTGCAGATTATTTTTCTATTTTCATCTAAAAACAAAAATCTTTCAAATGTATTTGTGTTGTATAATTTACCTAGTATAGGATTTTTGATTACATCTTCTATACTGTCTCCATGTGCTGTAAATATTCCCTTTATGCCTGAACAAACTGCATAATTTATAGCTTCTATGTCTTCTTCTCGCCCTATTTCGTCTGCTACTATTACTTTAGGACTCATTGACCTTATAAGCATTTTCATTCCGATCGATTTAGGAATATTGTCCAGTACGTCTGTTCGTAATCCTACATCATTTTGTGGTATACCTTTATACATCGCTGCTATCTCGCTTCTTTCATCTGCTAGTCCAACATTTACACCTCTAAACCCTATTTCTGGAATTCCATTACTTATATTTCTAACTAAATCTCTTAGTATTGTTGTTTTTCCTCTACCTGGTGGTGATACTATTATTGAATTAAATACTGTATTTTTATCCAAGTTTATTATGTATTCAAAAGTTTTATAGCTGCAATTTAGAACCTGCCTTGCTATTCTAAAATTCAAGCTGCTTATGTATGAAATGTTTATTATTTTGTTTTCTTTAAATACTACATTGCCTGTTATTCCTACTCTGTGTCCACCTTTTAATGTTATATAGCCATTACATATTTGCTCTTGATATGCATAAATAGAATTATCACATATATTCTGTAAAATATTTAGTATCATTTCTGAATCAATTGTATAATTTATTACTTCTTCAACTTGTCCATATTGCAGAATTACAGGTCTATTAACTCTTATTCTTATTTCTTCTAATTTGTCTAGCTTGCCACATAGCTTTTCCTTAATTTCAGGTGGTAAGACTTTTAGTACTTCTTCCATTCATCTACCTTTTTTTCCATAAAAAATAATCATATATTATATATATATGATTATTTTTTGTTTTTAGAACTGTTTTATTAAATTTTATTCTTCCCAATTGTGGTAAACATTCATAACATCATCCAAATCTTCCAAAGCATCTATTAATCTTTGCATTTTTTCTGCTCCCTTTTCATCTAATGTAACATATGTAGAAGGTACCATTTGTATTTCTGCTTGCAAAAATTCTATTCCTTTTTGTTCTAGTGCTTCTCTAACTGCAGAAAAGTCTGCCGGTGATGTTGTTATTTCATAACATTCTTCTGTTGCTTCAAAATCTTCTGCTCCGTTTTCTAATGCTAACATCATCATATCATCTTCTGATAAGTCTGTTGTTGTTTTGTCTATAATTATTACACCTTTTTTTTCAAATAAATATGATACACAACCTGATGTACCCAAATTTCCTCCTGCTCTGTCAAATGCATGTCTTACATCTGCTGCTGTTCTATTTCTATTATCAGTGCTTGCCTCAACTATTACTGCTACACCACTTGTTCCATATCCTTCATACATAACCTCTTCATAACTTTCTGTATTTCCAGCACCCGCAGCCTTCTTTATTGCATTATTTATAGTGTCATTTGGCATATTATTTGCCTTACATTTTGCTATTACATCTTTTAATTTAGAATTACCAGCCGGATCAGGTCCACCTTCTTTAACTGCTACTAATAATTCTCTTCCTAATTTTGTGAATATTTTTCCTCTTGCAGCATCTGCTTTTCCTTTTTTAGCTGCAATATTATGCCATTTACTATGTCCTGACATGGTATTTCCTCCTTTTTATTTTATTGTATTTAAACCTTTTATAAGTTTTTACTTTTTATATAATAGCACATCTTTTTCTTTTTGTGTAGTATTTTTTTTAATAAATTTGATAAAGCTTGACATCTATGCTTAAATGTACAGTTGCCTTAATAAAAAAATATTAATTATCGAAGATTTCACCTACTTTACTTATAGCATTTATTAAGTCTTTATATTCTATTTCTTCAGCATAAAAATTATCTTTTTGATACCTTTTCCATTGTTGTCGCATTTTACTATCATTTGCGATTTTCTCCACTATCTTCTTCCAATCTTTTATTATTTCATTTGTTCCTCTATGTTGTGCTGTTAAAGTTATCGCATCTTTTAAGGTTTTTTTATCAATAATTTTGTTTTGAGTATTTATAAGCATATAAACATCGTAATAGTCCCTAATTCTTGTTGAAAGCACCCCTCTTTTTACAATAGCTTCAAATTTTTCGGCAATGATAGTTTCTACATTATATGACCATATTTGTATTTTTCTATCTTCTAACATTAATGTAAAACTATACTCGATTTCTTTATATGTAATTTTGTCTCCTGTTGTAATATCTATTTTCATTATAACTGGCATTTCATTATTATATTTTGCTTCAAATGTAATTCTATACCCACCATAGTCATCATCTTCTCTAATTAATTCAACCTTGTTAATTTTTAATGTCACATTGTCATCAATTTCTATATTACATATTTCATCCATAATATTTGTAATATTATCTTTTGTTAATGGAAGGCCTTTTATTGTTGTATCCATATCCATTGTAGTTCTGCTATCAATTCCTAGCATTGCAGATATTAACATTCCTCCCTTTAATATAAAATTATCTTTATATTTTGAAATCGATATTCTTTCTAATAGTTTTTCTAACATATATGTTTGTAAAACTGATTGTGCTGCTACATTATTTTCTTTTGCCATGTTATTTATTATAGCTTTAAAACTCATTGTATTTCTTTTCAATTATAGCACCTCCATATAATTCTTCAATATATTTTGTATTTTAAATTTTTCTGCATATTCATATAATAAAATTAGATTTTTTTCTTTTTTCTTAATGTATCCTTTTATAGCATCATTAAATATTTGCGGATCTATCTTATTCCTATCTCTAATAATATCACATATTGTTCTTTCCATATCGTATATTTGTATTGTTGTTCCATCTTGTAATCTCATCTCTTTTAATCCCAAAAGATGTTTTTCTTTCTTTATATAATGAACCTTTATAGATTTATCATGTACAGTTATATAACTTGGAAATGTCATATCTATTCTTATCGGTGTTCTGTCTGTTAAGTCATAAAAGTATAATGCTGTATTATGTGAAAAGATTCCTTTTTTATATTTTTGTCCTAAGATAAAAAATTCATTTATTTCTTTATCTTTTTCTGCATATACTCCTTTTGATACTTTTTTCAAATATCCTGTTTCTTCTAATTGCCTTATATATTGTCTATGAATATCATTTTTTTGTGCCTCTTTTGCTAATAGTATGCCATTATTATTTTGTACTAATTCTTTAATTTTTTCTATATTATCCATTAAAAATCACCCTCTTTTTTGACAACCATACTCATATTATACATCATATCGGTATGGTTGTCAAATGTTATAACTAGATAAAAGCCATAAAACGAATCTATAATAAAATTCATTTTATGGCTTTTAGTTTAATCTATTTGTTCTAAATTAATCAATTCATTTTTTCTAAAAGTTAACTTTAACAAACATGGTGATTTTATATTTAAAATTGTATTTTTGTTACACATCGGATGTTCTAAATGTTCTATCTAGTAATTGTTCTTGTGAAGGATCTCTCGTACTTTTATCCTTCATAAATTTTCCTAATTCCTTTAAATTTCCTAATTTTCTTTCACTTAAATTGCTATCTAAATTAAAAGGCAAATTATTTACATTTGCAATATACTTTGCTGTTGCTTTAGCTCTAGTATAACTACTGGACCATATAATATCTAAATTTTTTAATTCAGCATTTTTGCTTAATTTTTTGCTTGTTCTTCTCCTTCTACTGACAATATTTCTTTTCCCTACTCTACACTCTTTAAGCTTTCTATCATATTTATCTTTTTTAGCACAAAATGTATTATAAAATTTACTATAATAGAAAATGCTATTGTTATTATTGCTGAATATATATAGCTCAAGATTGTTATATTCTGCATAAATCTTAGTGAATCTATTTCTATACTTAATATTATTCCTGTTGTTAAAAAAGTTCCGAATACTAATCCAATTATAACTCCTAATATTGTAAATATTATATTTTCCTTATTGATATAATTATCTACTTCTCTGTCATAAAATCCTAGTACCTTTAATGTAGCAATTTCTCTTTGTCTTTCTGCTATGTTTATATTCGCTAAACTATATAATACTACAAATGCTAATAATGCTGATGCTACTATCAATATTACCACTACATAATTCATGGTATTTAGCATATCACTTACTGTTTTCATCAATGTGTCTATAATGGTTACTGAAGCTACCCCATCAAATTTTAAAATATCTCTTGATATATCGTTTTGTCTTTCTATGCTTATATCTTTTGTATTAATATATATCATATTGGTTTTATATTGTTTTACATTTTCTTGATAAAAATCTTTTGTCATATATATATAATGCCCAACATGATTTTTGGTAATGTTCTCTACCTTAAACTCGTATCTTACATCATCTCCATCTATAAATGTTACATAGTCCCCATATGTAACTCCTAACATATCTGCGGCTTTATCTGTTATAACAATTCCATTGCTATTTAATTTGATCTTTTCGCCAGTTTGATAATTAATTAAGTTATATGCATTTTCATAATTATCTAGTGATTCTGAAATAAACACATTTGTATTACAATTTATATTATTTTTTTCTAATTTACCTGCAGAAGCGCAAATTTTTGTGTATTCTTCAATATCTTCATTATCATTCAAATACTTTTCTATATTTTCTAATTCATTTGTATTTGTAAGTGTAATTGCAGAATCATACTTAAATATTCCTTTAAATTGTGCATTTGGAATATCTACTACTGAATCTTTTATTCCAAATCCGGTAAGCATAAGCCCTGTACAACCTGCGATTCCTATAATAGTCATAATTGCTCTTTTTTTGTATCTAAATATATTTCTGGCAGTTACTTTCTGAGAAAAATTAAATCTTTTCCATATAAATGTCATCTTTTCTAATAATATTCTTTTTCCCTTTTTAGGTGGCTTTGGTCTCATTAATACTGATGGCATTTCCTTTAGCTCTTTTTTAGCAACTATTATTGTTGCCCCACCTATACATAAAAATGCAATTATAATTCCCAATAATCCTATTTCTACTCTATAGGTGCAATAGAATTTTGGTATATTATATATCATACTATATAGTTTCCACACAATGTTTGGCAATAAATATAGTCCTACAGTCATTCCCAAAATTCCACCAATCACACAAGCCAAAACAGAATATAATATATATTTAAATATTATTTGTGTATTAGTATAACCTAGAGCCTTTAATGTTCCTATCTCTATTCTTTCCTCTTCTATCATTCTTGTCATAGTTGTTAAACTTATTAAAACTGATACTAAATAAAATATAACAGGAAACATTTTAGATATATTTGACATGGTTTTTATAGCATCAAAAATATTTGTATATCCTGTATTATCTGTTCTATCCTGAATATACCATTTGCATTTTTCTATTTTTTTTATATCTTCTCTTGCACTATTTAATTTTTGTTGTGCTTCTGCCAATTTTTCTTCCGCTTCTATTTTACTATTTTCATATTCCTTTTTATTTTCCTCTAACTTTGCCTTTCCTTCTTCTATTTTCACATTACCAGAAGCTATTTTATCTTTTGCTTTTTTAAACTCATAAACAGATTTAATCTTAGCATTTTTTATTTCTTCTTTTTTGCTATTTAACTCTTTTTCACCTTTCTCAATCTCGCTTTCCCATGCTTTTAATTGTGCTTCGCCTTTTTGGATTTCACTTTCTATACTGTTTTTTTGTTTTCTAAGTTCATTCAATGTACCTTGTGTAGTTAATATTTGTGATTGTATTTCAGAAGTGTCAATTCCCTGCTTTTCTAATTCTGCTTGCTGTGCTTGTAAAGTACTTAATATGTTTTCTAATGTTTCTATTTGGCTATCTATTTGTCCAATTATTAATTTGGTTTCTTGTTTTTTTGTTTCAAATGTTTCCTTTGAAGATTTTAAATTGTCTCTTTGGGTAGATAATTTATTTTCTCCTTCTTGAATTTGTTTTTCTGCTTTTTCAAATTCTGCGTTTGCATTTTCTTCCTCTGTTCTAATCCTTTTCTCTGCATTTTGCAATTCTATTTTTGATGAGTTTATTTTATCTTCCGCTTCTTTAATTTTATTTTCTGCATCTGTGAGCTTACTATTAACCTCTTCCTTTTTATCGTCAAATTCTTTTTGAGCTTTTTCCACTTTGTCTGTAGCTTCATTTACCAAATTAGTATATCTTTTTTCTTCTCTTTCTTGTTTTATTTCTTCTAATTTATCTATTACTGGATTTACCAATTCTAAATATTCTGTACTATTAGTTACAGTCTCTTTTGCATTTTTAACAGTTACATATGCCCCAGTGTAATAATCTAAATCAATTGCACTATCTTTTGTAAAAATATAAAATGACACTGTTCCATTGCCTATAGATGTATTGCCTCTCTCTGTTGATATGTATATAGGTGTTTCTATTATTCCCACAATTTCAAATTCCTTGATTTTAAAAGTTGGATTATCATCAGCACTTGTGTCTGTATTTTCCAAAACTATCTTTTTCCCTATATAGTTTTCTGCCCCTTTTCCTGTTCTTATAATTGCTGAATCCAATAAACACTCATTCTCATTTTCTATGTTTCTTCCCGCTATTATTGCTGGTGTATTTATTTTTTCGTTGTATTCTATAACTTTGCAAATACTCTCTTTTCCATCTATTTTAGTTAATGAATCTTTTGTCTGCACTCCATAAACATTTTCTATTCCATCTATTTCTCCAATTTTTTCTATATCCTCATCGGTAAATCCTAATGTTGATAAAATACTTATGTCATATAAATTATTATTATCAGCATAATTATCTAAGCTGTCTAACATATCAGGACTAGATGCTACCAATCCTGCAAAAAAACCAACACCAAGAAAAGCCATAATTAATATGGATATAAACCTTCTTCTTGTTTTTTTAATTGTTTTTAAACTATTTTTTAATAATGACTTTTTCAATTTTTTCACTTACCTTACCATTCTATATTATCAATTGAGATAGGATTCTCATTTATTTCAACTTTTTCTGCTGTTCCATTTTTAAAATGTATAACCTTGTCTGCCATTGGCGTTATAGCCGTATTATGCGTTATTATTATTACTGTCATTTTTTCTTTTCTGCACGTATCTTGTAATAACTTTAATATTTGTTTTCCTGTTTTATAATCTAATGCTCCTGTTGGTTCATCACATAATAATAACTTTGGATTCTTCGCTATCGCTCTTGCTATTGCAACTCTTTGTTGCTCGCCACCTGATAGTTGAGAAGGAAAGTTATTTTTTCTGTCTTGTAATCCTACCTCTTCTAAAATATCATCAACATTTAGGGCATCTGAACACAGTTGTGTTGCAAGCTCTACATTCTCTTTTGCAGTCAAATTTTGAATTAAATTATAAAATTGAAATACAAAGCCAATGTCGTTTCTTCTGTATTCAATTAATTCCTTATCATTTAATTTTGTTATTTCTTTATTATTTACCCATACCCTACCAGAAGATGCTTTGTCCATTCCTCCTAAAATATTTAGTGCACTCGTTTTACCAGCTCCACTTGGTCCAACTATTACCACTAGTTCGCCTTTATCTATACTAAAATTAGTATTATCCAATGCTTTTATTTTTACTTCTCCCATTTTGTATTCTTTAACAATATTTTTAAATTCTATATATGACACAATATTCCCTTCCTTTTTCCTTTTGTTTGTATTATATTATATCATATATGTGAAATTTTTTTGAATTTTTAGTGTAATTTTAAAAATTTTTTAATATTGACTTATATTGATTAATAATATATAATGGTTTTTGAAACCAGATTAAATGGTTATTAAAAAGTAGGAGGTTTTAATGATTAAAAAAAATATTCAATGTTTTTCAACAATAAAAGAACTTTTATATCATTCTGCAACTGTCTTTGCCAATAACATTGCTTTTACTGAAAAAGTTAAGCAGAATAATGAGACTGTCTACATTGATCATACTTATACCAATTTGTTAGACGATATTAATGCATTTGGGACATCTCTATATGAATTAGGATTACAAGGTAAGCGAGTTGCAGTAATAGGTCATAATTGTTATCAATGGTCTATTGCTCATTTAAGTAATATGTTAGGTGGAATTGTATCCGTACCTTTAGACAAAGGATTGCAAATAGGAGAACTAGAAAATTCTTTAATAAGAAGTGAAGCTTCTGCTATTGTTTTTGATGCTAAACTTAAAGATGTTATTGAGGAAATTAAAAGAAATGGAAAAACAAATATTGAACATTTTATTTGTTTTACTGATGTTGCTAATTTAATAGATAATGGAAAAAAGAAAATTGAAGAAGGAAACACTAAATATATGAATTGTAAAATAGACCCAGATGTTATGAGTATTTTATTATTTACTTCTGGAACTACTTCAAAATCAAAAGCTGTTATGCTAAATCAACGCGGAATTGCTACTAATATATATGATATGCTTTTAGTAGAATCTTTTTACGAAAATGATGTTAATATAGCTTTCTTGCCATTTCATCATATATTTGGTTCTACCGGTATGTTAGTCATGTTGGCATCTGGATTAAAAACAGTATTTCCAGATGGTCTAAGGTATATAAAGCAGAATTTATTAGAATATAAAGTTTCTGTTTTTGTAGGAGTTCCTATACTAATAGATAAAATGTATTCTACTATAGTAAATGAAATAGAAAAGCAAGGCAAAACAAAACTTATAAGTTTTGCAATAGGTTTAAGTAATATATTGCTTAAATTTCATATAGATATTAGAAGAAAAGTCTTTAAGGAATTAATTAATGCTTTGGGTGGAAGTATGAGACTTATAATTTCTGGTGGTGCTCCATTAGACTTAAAGGTTTCTAAATGGTTTAATCAGATAGGAATTCACTTGGTACAAGGATATGGATTAACAGAGACTTCCCCTGTTATATCTGCTGAAAATGATATTAATATCAAATATGGCTCTGTTGGAATTCCTATGGAGCATACAAATGTTAAAATTGAGAATCCAGATTCAAGTGGAATTGGAGAAATAGTAGTAAAAGGTCCAAATGTAATGCTTGGATACTATAAAGATATTGAGCAAACTAAATCTGTTATTAAAGATGGTTGGTTTTATACTGGCGATTTAGGATATCTAGATAAAGATGGATTTTTGTTTATTACTGGAAGGAAAAAAGATTTAATTGTTTTAAAAAACGGCAAAAAAGTTTTTCCAGAAGAAATTGAGATTTTGGTAAATAGATTGGACGAAGTTGAGGAATCTTTTGTGTATGGCTTGCCAGATAAAGATGATAAAAACAATGTTAAAATTGCTGTTAAGATAGTGTACAATAAAGAAGCGGTAAAAAGAAAGCATTCGGAAATGTCTGAAAAAGAATTAGAGGAATATTTGTGGTCTAAAATTAAAGATATAAACAAAACATTGCCTATGTATAAATATATAAAACACATAACAATAACTGATGAACCATTAATAAAAACCACAACTAACAAGATAAAAAGAAAAGAAGAACTAGATAAAATTTTAGAAAAGGAGGTAACCTGTGGATAGAATTAAATTATCTGACAGAATTTTGCCTACATATAGCAAAGGTGAAGAAATATTTAATATGGTGTCTCATATAGTTGGTGGCGCTTTAGGCGTTGTTGCACTTGTATTATGTGTTATTTTCTCTGCTTTACATCATAATGTTTATGGAGTTGTAGCAAGTTCTATTTATGGCACCTCCCTAATCCTATTATATACAATGTCTAGCATTTATCATGGCTTAAACCCTGATACCAAAACCAGAACAAAAAAGATTTTTCAAATATTTGACCATTGTTCAATTTTTATTTTAATAGCCGGAAGTTATACTCCTTTTTCTTTATGTACTTTAAGAGAATATAATTCTGCTACAGGTTGGACAATTTTTGGAGTTGTTTGGGGATTGGCTATATTAGGAATAGTATTTAATTCTATAGATTTAAAAAAATATAAAGTTTTTTCTATGATATGCTATATTTTAATGGGATGGTGTATTATGATACGAATACGCCTATTGCCTCAATTACTAACTTTTAATGGATTTATGTTATTACTAATTGGTGGAATTGTTTATACAATAGGAGCTGTTCTTTATATCGTAGGCAAAAAGCATAAATGGAGACATTCTATATTTCATATTGCTTGTGTCATTGCAAGCTTATTACACTTTTTCTGTATATTTTTCTATGTAATTTAATTTACTAATAAAAGGGCGAATCGCCCTTTTATTATTTCATTCTTTCAAATAAAGGATTAATATCTTCAAGTTTTAAGTTTAGAGTAACTTCTATATAATTCCAAGTTGCTTTATCTATATGCAAATATTCGCGTATTTTCATAGCAGTCTCTGGCATAAATGGTTCTATAAAATTTGATATATTAGCTATTATATTACTACATGTATATATTGTATCATTAAAACCACTTATATCTTCTTTTGCTTGAATCCATGGTTTTCTCTCATCATAGTATTTATTAGCCTCATCTAAGAAACCAATTATTAGTAATACTGCTTCTCTAAACTCTAATTTTTCCACTTGCTCCGAAATATTTGTATACATTTTTTCAATTTTATCTTTAAAAGTAGTATCCATATTTCCTTCTGGTATAGTCTCAATACCTTTATATTTTAATGTTCTATTTACAAAATTCCCAAGTTTATTAGTAATCTCATTATGTGTTGCCTTATAATCTTCTATTGTAAAGTTTGTGTCTTTTCTTTCTGGTCCATTTTTTATTAGATGTAATCTCAATGTGTCTACATTAAGTTCTTCTATTGCATCCAGTATTGTCATTCCTATACCTTTACTTTTTGAAAACTTTTGATCATTAAAATTTAAATACTCTGTTGAAACTATCATATCTGGCAATTTGTAATTGTCCTCTAATGCCAATAGTAGTCCCGGAAATATTAGGCTATGGAAAGTTATATTATCTTTTCCATGCACCATATACATTTTATTATTATCAGATTCTTTCCACCATTGTCTCCAATCCAAATTGTTTTCTTCACAGTATTTCATAGTTGCCGTAACATAGCCTAAAACTGCTTCAATCCATACATACATTCTTTTATTTTCATAACCCTCAACTGGGATTTCTACTCCCCAGTTTAAGTCTCTTGTTACAGCTCTGTCTCTTAAACCTTGCTTTAAATATTTATCTGTTTCGTTTTGAGCATTTTTTCGCCAATTATTTTTGTGCAATGATACATATTCTTCTATTTGAGGTTGTAATTTAGATAATGCAATATATAAATTCTTGTTATCTTTAACTATTGTTTTATTGCCACATTCTACACATATTGAACCAGCTAATTCTTCTTTTGTTGGCACGTGGCCACAATCACATTGATCACCTTTTGTCTCATTTCCGCATACTGGGCAAATTAGTTTAAGTTCTCTATCTGCTAAGAATTTATTACATTTTTCGCAATAGTTATCTTTGTCTATTTTCTCATATATATATCCATTGTCATACATTTTCTTAAATAACTCTTTTACTTTTGATTTATGATAATCATCATTTGTCTTTGTATATAAATTATAAGAAAAGTTCATCGCTTCAAATACTTTGCAAAATTCTTGATGAAAACCTTCCGCTATTTTGCAAGGTGTGGTGTTTTCTTTTTTTGCTCTTTCAGTTATTGGTGTTCCATGACAATCTGAACCTGAAACATATATTACGTCATCACCTATTTGTCTATGATATCTTGCTAAAATATCTCCAGAAATCAAGCCTGCTAAGTGACCTAAATGCAATGAATTATTAGCATATGGCCATGCTCCTCCAATTAATATCTTTTTACTCATAGTATAATGCCCCCTTTATTTTTATTGTTTAAGCTCACACGGTTTCATTTTGTTCTACATTATTGTTTTCTACTTCGTTTACAACATTATTTTCATCTATTCCATTTTCTGTCTCGTTTTCATTTGTCTCATTTTCTATTTCATTTGCTATATTGTTATTTTCATTTTCCGTTGTATTTGTAGGTTCTGATGGCTTTTCTGGTTTTTCTGGTTCTGATGGTTTCTCCGGTTCTGATGGTTTCTCTGGCTCTGCAGGCTTAACAGGTTCTGGTTCTGGTTTAGTTTTATTCCATGGATTATTGGGGTCTGGGTCTGTTGGATCCCATCCTTTAAACTCTGCATCTGAAGATATTTTAGGAGTAGCTGGTTTTCCTAATGGTCCAGGATTTGAGCTTCTGTAAAATGTTACAGGTGTTCCAGCTTGGCAATTATAAAATACCCAATAAGCATCTGCCACTGTAAGTCTTATACATCCCATAGAAGCAGCCGTTCCAAGCTTATTATATTCCCAATACTCTAAGCTAGATTTATCATATTTTCTCAAATATGGAACAGAATGAAGTAATATGTTTCCTTCCACCTGAGTTGTATATTGTCCATATACATCTCCAAATAAACCTTTCCATTCCCATCCACCATATTTCTTTAAATAGTATGTACCACTTTGAGGAGTTGCATACCCTGTAGAGCATGCCATTGCTTTTATACACTTTGTATATTTTCCATTAGAATCTTTTTCATAAACATTAATTACATTTGCTTGGCAATTAATTTCTAATTTGTATCTTGTACCATTTTCTGTATCATTTTTTTTAACTTCTGGTTTGTTCTCTTCTTTTTTCTCTTCACTTGGTGTTTCTTTTATTGTATTTTCCTCTGTTGGCTGTTCTTCTTTAACATCATTTTCTGGATTTGTACTTGTTTGTATTGTTTTATTAACATCTAACCCTTGTTTGGCATTTTTAATTGTTTTTGTATCTTTTAAAATAAAGAATGCTTCTATCCCTAATAAAATTACCAATATTGATATTATTGCAATTAAAATAATTTTTATTTTTTTATTTTCTTCTATTTCTTTCATTCGTTTTCTCCTAAGATTCTGATTATTTCTTCATATATTTCTTCATGAATGTCTTCTATACTTCTTATTTCATCATTTCTTACACATTTTACAGTATACCAGTTGTATTTTTTTGCAACATCTATTGCAGCATTATAACTATCAATAATATGGTTTTTATCTCTTTCGTGTATATCTTTTTGGGTATCATGCGTAAATTTATTTTCTCTGTTTGCAATTAGTTCCAATGCTTTTTCTGGAGGCATCTTAAGGAAAAATACCTCTGTTGGGACTGGCAGTCCATATAAATTAAATTCAAAATCCCATAACCATTCTAAAAATTTTTCTCTTTCTTTCTCATTTGCTATTTTCCCTGCCTGATGAACCATATTAGCTGTTGTATATCTATCTGCAAGGATTATACCCCCATTTTTATAATATTCTTCATAATCTTTTTTATATGTTGCATATCTATCTGCTGCAAAAAATGTAGAAGCTATATATGGACTTACATCCTTTGCATTTTCTCCAAATTCTCCTGCTAAATACATTTTTACAAGTGAAGATGAAGGACTATCATAGTTTGGAAAGCTTACTAATTTATAGTCTATTCCATCTTTTTCAAATCTTTCTTTTAATTTCTCTAATTGTGTTTGTTTTCCACTTCCATCTGTACCATCTATTACAAATAATTTTCCCATTTGTTTTTACATCCTTTTCTTTAATTTTATATTACGTTTTACTCCAAAACCAATCTAAGTCTTTATCCTTTTTATTATCTTTTGGTTTTTTCGTTTTAAATTCTTCAAATTTTTTGTCTAAATACAAATACGATATGAATGATAAATATATAAAAAACATATCTCCAATAATAGAATACATTAATGCTTTTTTAATTTCATCTACTGTATCTGGTTTTAGTAAAATATAATCTGCCGAATGAAATATAAGAATCATTAAAGATGTAAAAAGCATTAATGCTATTACTATGCTTTTTCTTCTCTTGTAGGATATATACATTAATACAGTATATATAATTAATGCAAACACAATAATTAGTGGCTTTGTAAAATCAATTATTGGCATTTTACATTTACTCCTTAGTTTATTTTAATTTTTTTTCAATCAATTGTGCAAGGTTTTCTGCTTTTTCTTTTAAATATGCTTCGTCTTCTCCCTCTAACATTACTCTTATTAGTGGTTCTGTTCCAGAAGGTCTAATTAATACTCTTCCATTTCCAGAAAATTCCTCTTCTAATTTTCTAATTTCTGTTTGAATCTCATCATCTGTTTCATAGTCTTTTTTCTTTTTAGAATCAATCTTAGCATTTACTAATACTTGAGGATACATTTTAATAATTTTACACAATTCTGATGCTGATTTATTACTTTCTAACATTACTCTAATTAGCATTAATGATGTTAATATTCCATCTCCTGTTGGGTTATAATCTAATAAAATAACGTGTCCTGACTGTTCTCCACCTATATTATATCCATTTTTCAACATTTCTTCTAGAACATATCTGTCCCCAACTTTTGTTTGTTTTATTGTTATTCCATTTTCTTCGGCATATTTTTTTAAGCCCAAGTTACTCATAACAGTTGCTACTATTGCATTATTAGCAAGCTTTCCTTTTTCTTTTAGATACTTAGAAATAATAGCTATTAGTCTGTCGCCATCTATTTCTTCTCCATTTTCATCAACTGCTAAGCATCTGTCTCCATCTCCGTCATAAGCAATTCCTAAGTTACATTTATTTTCTACAACATATTTTTTTAGTACATCTAAATGTGTAGAGCCACAATTATCATTTATATTTATTCCATTTGGTGTATTATTTAATATATAGTGTTTTATTCCTAGAGCGGCAAATACTTTTTCTGCAACAACAGATGTAGCACCATTTGCAGTATCTATGGCAACTACAAAATTTTCTTTTTCATAATTTTCAAAGTCTTCTTCAAAATTTTTCCTAAAGAAATATACATATTCATCTAATAAATCTGTTCTTATTTCTGAAACGCCTATTTTATCATTTACAGCTGTAAAGTCTGTTAATTTATCTGAGTCCATTATTTCTTCTATTTCTTCTTCAATTGTATCTGGAATTTTCATTCCTTTATTACTAAAGTATTTAACACCATTAAATTCATATGTATTATGAGATGCAGAAATCACAACACTTGCATCTGCTTTAAGTTTTTTAGTCAAATATGCCACTCCTGGGGTTGGCATAACACCTAATATTTTTACATTAGCTCCATAGCTTAAGAAGCCTGCAACCATTGCACTTTCTATAAGAGTACCAGATATTCTTGTATCTCTACCTATTAATATTGTTGGTGTATGGTCTGTATGTTTAGATAAAACATATGCACCAGCTTTTGCAACTTTATAAACTAATTCTGGAGAGAGTTCAGTATTAGCGATTCTTCTTATTCCATCTGTTCCAAAATATTTTCTCATTTTTCAATCACATTTCCTTTCTTTTATTTATACTACATATTATTCTGCAAATTTTACTTTGTCAATTACTTTTGGTGTAAATACTTTTAAATAATATGGATTTATATCACTTAGTATATCTCTAATTAGAACTACATTTCCATCTTTATTTGTAATTTTAAGATTTGGAAATGTTTTTAACATTTCCTTATTTGAAAAAATTTTATCAACTAGTGATTTCATTGGCATATTTTTATATTGTTCAATATATTTATCTATATATTTTTCTTCTATATTTAGCTGTACTTTATTTTCGCTTACAAGTCTTACAAAAAATACCTTTAGCCCAATTCCTGTAATTACCATATCTATCATCAAAAATATCATAATAATTATAACAGCTTTTTTCAATTGTTTGTATGAAAATTTTTCTAAAAATTTGTCCACTTTTGGATTAAAATGTGTGATTAGATAAATTGCCAAAATTCCCCAGAACATAGAAAATGCTACACAAATTCTACCATTAATATTAAAAGCCATATCCGAGTAATCCCACCATACCACATGGAATATGGCTTCTCCTATTAAACTAACCACATATTCTATAATTGAGCCAACTAAAAAGCCTCCAAAAAATAATGTGTAATTATTCTTTTTAAATTTCTGTAGAGCCAAAATCATTATAACAGCTCCCAAACCATAAATTGAACAAAATGGTCCAATAATAAAGCTTTTTCGGCTTTCTAACACGCCTTTAGTTAATATTCCAAATATTGTTTCTATTATAAAACCAATAATACTATAAATTATAAAATATGCAAGTAAAGTTGTTATTGTAAATCCTTGTATTTTTAATGGTTCTTTTTTTGATTCGTTTATTTTTTCTCTCATTAGTGCTCCTTTAAACTACATCTTTTCTGGCATCTGTATTCCTAGTAAATTTGCGCCTCTTTTCAATATAATTCCTGTTGCATAAGTTAAATATAATCTTGCATCTTGTGTTTGTTGTTCTTCACCTATTATTTTGTTTTCATTATAGAAGCTACTAAATGCTTGTGCAAGGCTTATTAGATACCTTGCTAATATATATGGTTCATATTTTTCAGCAGCTTGCATAATTATATCTCCAAAATTATAGATTAATTTTATAATTTCTAAAGATTTTTCGTCTTGTAGCTTCTCAAAATTAACATTTTCTATTTTTGGAATGTATCCTGCTTTTTCTAAAACACTTTTAGTTCTTACATATATATATTGAACATAAGGTCCTGTTTCTCCATTAAAATTAAGCATTGTATCCCAGTCAAATAATTCATCTTTTATTCTGCTATTATATAAATCATTGAATATAACTGCTCCTATTCCTATTTTTTTTGCAATTTCTTTCTTATTCTCTAACTCAGGATTTTTAGCATCAATTATTGTTTCTACTCTTGAGGTCGCTTCATTTAATAAGTCTTCTAATTTTATTACATTTCCATCTCTTGTTGATAATTTTCCATTTTTTGATTGAATCATTCCAAATGGAACATGTACTAGTCCATTAATGTATTTTTCATCTAAGCCTAATAACTTAGCCACCTCAAATACCTGTTTAAAATGTAATATTTGCTCATATGAAGTAACATATATATTTTTATCATAATTATATTCTCTTGCTCTATACATTATAGCTGCTAAGTCACGCGTTGCATATGTTGTAGAGCCATTCGTTTTGCCTATTATACAAGGTGCCATATTTTTATCAGATAAGTCTATTATCCTTGCCCCTTCGGATTCAACAAGTTTTCCGGTACTTTCTAAAATATGTACTACTTCATCCATTTTATCTGCATAAAAAGCTTCGCCATTTAAAGAATCAAAATGTATGTCAAGCATATCATAGACTTTTTGAAACTCTTTTATACTTAGATCTCTAAATTTCTTCCATAGATTTGTACAATATTCATCTCCATCTTCCAATTTTTTAAAATTATTTCTGCAATCATTTAATACTGTTTCGTCCTCTTTGCAAAGCGCATTTATTCTTATATAAATTTTAGTTAATTCATCAATTGGATTTTCATCTATATTGTACTCTTCTCCCCATCTTTTGTAACCTTCTATTAATTTTCCAAATTGTGTACCCCAGTCTCCTAAATGATTTACACCTATGCAGTTATAACCCAAGAATTTATACAGTTTATATATACTATTTCCTATTACAGTAGTACGTAAATGTCCTATATGAAAAGGCTTTGCTATATTAGGCGACGAATAGTCTATTACTATATTTTTTCCTTCTCCTACTTTACTTGAGCCATAATTCTCTTTTAGTTTTTCTACCTCTGTTAAAACTTCAGAAATAAGCATCTGAGCATTTACATAAAAGTTTAAATATCCTCCCGCTATTTCTATTTTAACTATTTCATTATTTTCAAATGTTAATTTATCTTTTAATTCATTAGCAATAACTGGTGGAGCTTTTTTTAAATCCTTTGCCAACTTAAAGCAAGGAAATGCATAATCTCCCATTTCTTTGTTTGGCGGAGTTTCTATAAATTCATATATATTTTTTGAATCCACATTAGTTATTTCTCCAATTTTTTCCGATATAATTTTCTTAAAATCTACCAAATTAATTTCCCCTTTATTATATATTAATCTCCTAAATTTATTCCTATGTGTCTTGCTGTTTTCACCAAATCGTGATCCAGATTTACTTTTCTTATATTGCTCTCTGCGGTATTGCCAGATGCTGCACCTATTTTTTTATTGTTTCCTACTACATCTTCAAGTGGAACATAATTTAATCTACCATCTTTTATTACTGTTAATACATTAAATTTACCTTCCATAGCAAGCTCCATTGCTTTTGCTCCATATTTAGTTGAAAGGACTCTATCAAAAGCAGTTGGACTACCACCTCTTTGCATGTATCCCAAAACTGTACATCTTGCTTCTAACCCTGTTAACTCTTCTAATTCTTTTGCAACCTTAAATCCTGCTCCTCCTAATTTTGTATTATCTACACCTTTTCCATTGTTTCTTGTTCCCATTATAGTAATATCGCCATTTATTGGCTTTGCTCCTTCTGCTACGACAACTATACTAAATGCCTTTCCTCTGTTTTTTCTATTAAGTATTTTTCTTGCTGCACTATTTATATCATATGGTATTTCTGGAATAAGTGCCACATCAGCACCTCCCGCTATTGCTGATTCTAATGCAATCCATCCTGCATATCTTCCCATTACTTCTAATACCATTATTCTATGATGTGTTTCTCCTGTTGTGTGCAATCTATCTATCGCTTCTGCTGCAACAGATACTGCCGTGTTGTACCCAAATGTTATTTCTGTACATGCAACATCGTTATCTATTGTTTTTGGAACTCCAATAACATTTATTCCTTTTAATGATAAATCTCTTGCCGATTTTTGTGTTCCATCTCCTCCTAAAGTAAATAGACAATCTATTTCATCCTTTTTAATGTTTTCTACACATATATCTGATAAATCCTTATATACTTTCTCTCCGTTTTCTTCTACTGGGTAATTGAAAACATTGGCATTTGTTGACGAGCCTATTATTGACCCTCCTTTAGGTAATATACCTTTTGCATTACCAGTAGCATCAGTTGCTAACTGTACAAAATTGTTTTGTAATAATCCTCTATATCCATCTATAAATCCATAACATTCTATATTATTATTTTCTGCTGTTTTTATAATTGCACGCATTACTGCATTAAAACCAGAAACATCTCCACCATTAGCAAGTATTGCTACCTTCTTTATCATATGATTTTCTTCCTTTCAAATTAAAATATTCTTATAATATTATACCAATAAATAAAAAAAATACAACCCAAAGTTGTATTTTTTTACTGTATTTATGTTATTTTATGCTCTTGGATGAGCTTTTTTGTAAACATTTCTTAATGCTGGATCTTGAAATTGCATATATACTTGTGTTGAAGATATATCTGAATGTCCAAGCATTGTTTGTATTGCTTTAAGGTCTGCACCATTTTGTAGTAAATGTGTTGCAAAAGAATGTCTTAAAACATGTGGAGTTATATCCTTTGTAATATGTGCTTGTTCTTTATAATATTTAACAATTTTCCAGAACCCTTGTCTTGTTAATCTTTTTCCATTAACATTAACAAATAAAGCTTTTTCATTTTCGTCTTTTATAAGTATTGGTCTTGCTTTTTCAACATATTCTTTTAAAGCCTTTAATGATATAGAGCCTAATGGAATATTTCTTTTTTTACCTACTGTATTACATATAACAAAACCTTGTTCTAAATCAACATTTTCTATGTTCAACGAGATTATCTCTGTAACTCTCATTCCAGTTGCATATGCAAACTCTAACATTGCCTTGTCTCTAGTACCTTTTAAGTCTACATCCTTAGGTTGCTCTAACAACAATTCTACCTCTTGTGAAGTTAATACACTTGGAATTTTCTTTTCTACTTTAGGCGATTGTATATTTTCTGTAGGATCATTTTTTATTTTTTTAGTTCTTATTAAATATTGGTAAAAAGACCTTATTGATGCTAAATTTCTAGATATTGTTGAAGCTTTTTTTCCTTCTTCTTTTAAATAGTCCATATATTCTTCTATTTCTTCATTGCTTGTTTTTGTATAATTCATATGGTTTTCTTCTATATAATCTGCATATTGCATTATATCTCTTCTATATGATTCAAGTGTGTTTTTTGATACTCTTTTGTCATTTTCTAAAAATTCTAAAAATAATTTTATTTGCTTTTCCATTATTGTTATTCTCCTTCTCTCAATTAACATAAACTTTATATATGTTATACCAAATTTCGACTAAAAAGTAAATAGTTTTTCAAAAAATTTTATATGTAATTTATTACCATCTTTAATAAATTAGGTGATATGTATGTTTCAACCACGGCTGATATAACTAGCAAAATTAATATTATTACCGAAAATAATGTATGCCTTATTATCTCAAATTTAATATTTTCTCTTCTTTTATCTTTTATTATCGACTTATATACTTTTATTCCTGTAACTGCTAATGCTAGCAATGCCGGTATAAAAATTATATTTTGCATTAATAAGCTACATGTAGCAAATATAGCTCCTTTCCCTATTCCAAATGTTGCTACAGCTGAAGATATAGTATATCCCATACAAAATCCCCTAAAAGATACTATGCCAAACACTATAGGCAACCCTATTATTGTTGAACCAGCAAACCACATTATTATTGTAAGAATTACATTATCTTTTATAGAGTTTTTTATAAGTTCCATATTGTCAATTTTATAATTAGTCTTTAGTGAATTAGAAAAATTGTTAAGATATTCCGTTATCTGCGTTATTTGTGTTTCATTTGCATTGTTTATAAATATAACTCCTAAAATTAATCCTATTAAAAATAAAATTGATACTATTGCATATTCTCTTATGTTATCATATATGTGTTTCTTTATAATGTTTGCAATTGTACTTTTTGCAGTTGTTTTTCTCATTTTATTATCATTCCTTCTTTAGATATATATTTTATACATAATATCTATTCAATAAAATGAGTTTTAGAACCTAGCTTGCTGTTAATTTTCCATAAACTCCTCCGCCACCAGATTGTATTTTTATATTACCCTCTCTTGCATCTATTATTGTGTTTGCAACCTTTTCGCCAACTACACTTTCTATATCATCTTTAGACAACTTGTGCAATATATCCATTTCTGTCCCAAAAGTATTTAATAATTTCTCTATTGTTTTTGCGCCCAACCCTGGTATGAAAGTAAGTGGAACCTGATATATATATGGTGGCCTATGTTTTGGGCTTTTAAATTCCTTTTTGTCTTTTATTAATTCTATTCTATCAAATACTCCAAAAGTAACCTTTTCGCTTGAACATTTTGGACATCTTTCCACTGGTTCTTTTGTTTCTATTACCGAACTACAATTATCGCAAAATGTTCTATGGTATTTACCTAATTTAGGATCCAAACCATAGTTACACAGTACTTTTCTTCCCTCTTCATTTTTCAAAGCTTTTACAACTTCTTTAAAACTTATATCTTGCACTTGCATTTTATTATATTCTCTAGCTATTTTAGGCAATGAATGCGCATCTGAATTTGTTATGAATGTTTTATCTTCTAATTCTGATATTGTATCTGCCAAATATGTATCTGCACTTAATCCTAATTCTATTGCAAATATCTTACTAAATTTTTCTTTAAATATATTTTGCATTCTATCCACGCAATTTCCGTAATAACTTTTAAATGGAGTAAAGCAATGTGCTGGTATTAAAATTCCATTATTTTTTTCTACTATATCTATTAGCTCATAACCAGAAATATCAGACCTTTGCGTGCTTAATGTTATATTTTTTATATGCGTGCTCATTTCTTTTGAAAAAGCCTTTATATCGTCTAAGTGCGGAAAAAAGCAAACATTATGTGCCGCTCCCTTTTTCCCATTTCTTCCAACTTCAGATGTTTCCACTTCACTGCCCAATAATATGCATACTTTATCTTTATATATTATTCCACCATCTTCTATTTCATATGCCTGTCCTGTTCTCAAGAAATTCTCTATATCTTCTATTACATATGGTGATGCACAATCTATTATTCCTACTATTTGTATTCCTTTTCTATCTGCACACTCTTTTGCTATATTAGCAAAGTTCAAACTTTTTGCTGCTGTTATCTTTATTGGTTTTCCGCTTTCACTTCTTCCTATATGTACATGTAAATCTGCAAATATTTCTCTCATTTCTTACCACATTTCCTTTTCCTTTTACAATCCTAATTCATCATAAAATCTTCCTGGCTTTCTTAAAGTGTTTTCCACAGAACTGCTTTCTTTATTTTCAGCTATTTTCATATCTGTATCTTTTGTTAAATCTGATAACGGGATCCCTTGTATTCTTCCTTGTACAATAGGATATATTCTAGATATTACCTTCATTCCTTTAACCATGTCATTATCATCTGGAATACTATTTATCTCTTTTGCTATAAAACTTAGAACACCTAAAACATCTGGAATAATTACTTCTCTATTTTCATTCATATCTTTATTGCCTCCATTCTATTTACAAAATCCTTAAATATTTCTAAATATCTATTTTCTTTATCCTTTAAATTTCTAAATTCCAATAGAACTAAGGCTTCATCACATTTAAATCCAATTCTTTCTGGTCTGTCCAGAAGCATTCCACCAAATTGATCAATTAATTCTAAAATATCTGCTTCTGGCTCTCTAGGTTCTAGCCCACTATATCTATTTACTTGTTCACATATTCTGCAAAATCTTTCGTCAAATCCAAGATTTCTTAAATACTCGGCTCCTTCTTTTGCATATGTTTTGATTTTCTCCATATCAGAAAAATTATCAACTTTTTTACAATTACACAATATGCATGCTGTTAAAATTAAATTTTTATCCAAATCAATTTCTGTGTGATCTAGAAATAACTTGGCCAACACCGTCTTAAAAATAACAGTGTTATTAAAAAAAGTATTAGCTTTTTTTCGCAAATAATATGCTATTTCAAGTTTCTTTACCCAGTCTTTTTCTTCCATTATATATGTTGCAAAAGTTTCCATTTCAATGTTTCCTTCCATAATAAATGGGAATGTCTTATGCATACAATTATGTGATTTCCCTTACGCAGATTATATGATAAAAAATATTACATTTCAATAAAAATAATGAAATGTAATATTTTTGTAATATTTTACATGGTAATTATTTTATTAGTATAGTCTAAGTTAGACCAAGAATCGCTTTCATATCCTAGAGTATATACATTGGTCGCAAATATATCAGTTTCTAGCATTTCCTTTAATGCCTTATTTTTAGATTCATCCATATATTTTTTTACTGAAGTTACTATTTGCGCTCTTTTATTATGTTTTACTATTTGTGATATCAGTTTTTTACCTTTTTCATTAAAACCTAAAATTCTTGCATATGGAGTTGTTTTTTTAGAAGTCATCATTTTTTCACTTGTTATTCCTAGTAAAGCATATATTAGAATTCTTTGTATTCTTGTCTGGGTATATCTTTTACATTTTACTATATTGACAAAGTCAACAACATTATTGCAAGAATTTGCTGCATTTTTTATAGCATTTTCTAATCCCTCTGATACATCTGCAAGTTGAGCAATATCTCCCACCTTCATTTTTCTTAAGTTATATATTATTTCTTTCTGAAATTTTGATAAATCTAATACATAGTGTCCTCTTCTTAGTTCATCTGCTAAAAGTGCATACGAAGACTTAGGCATAACTTTTTGTATTTCTTCAAACTGACCTGTTGCTATCATTTTTCTTATTGCTGTTGCGCTTGCAAAATCATCTATAATTATTTCATCATTATATAATACTTTTTCTCTTCTAATTCCTATTGGATTTAATTTGCTTTTTAACTTTTTTATTGCCTTTAAATATTCTATTGCCAATATATTGTTTGCCCCTGTTAATATATTTGCATATTGTTTAATATCATTCAAGTACATCATTACAGCATTTTCTCTAGCCTTTGGAAAGGATATTCCTTTTTTTAGCTCATGGTTTAATATATTGGTATATTCTTTTGGCTCCATATAAAAAACATTTGCTATATTGTTTAAACTAGCAATATCTTTTGCCTCTATACCAAAAGATATTGTATCAACTATTTTTAATGAGTCTAATAATTTTATAGCACCTTCTGCAAAGTTTTCTGCGCTTGAAACACTATATACAGTTGGTAATTCTATTACTAAATCTACTCCATTAGCCAATGCCATTTTTGCTTTTGTCCATTTATCTATAATAGAAGTATTACCTCTTTGTACAAAATTTCCTGACATCACACATATTACAAAATCTGCACCTGTTTCTTCTATAGATTTTTTTATATGATATAAATGGCCATTATGAAATGGATTATATTCAGCTATTGTCCCTAATACTTTTGGCATAAACTCACCTTCTTTATATTGTATTGTTTTTTATTTATTGTTATAATATCATATAATAAAAATATTTACAATTAGAAGGAGAAAATTAAATGGAAGAAGTTATTATATATACTGATGGTGCCTGTAGTGGTAATCCTGGACCAGGTGGTTGGGGAACAATTTTAATGTATAAAGATAATAAAAAAGAAATTTCTGGTGGCTTAAAAAATACTACCAACAATGTAATGGAACTAACTGCTGTAATAGAGGGATTAAAGCTTCTAAAATTTCCATGTAATGTTCATCTTTATAGTGATAGTGCTTATGTGGTAAATGCTTTTAATCAAAATTGGATTAAAAATTGGGTTAAAAATAATTGGAAAACATCTGATAAAAAAGAGGTAAAAAATAAAGAGCTTTGGCAAGAATTACTTTCTCTTACCAAAACTCATAAAGTCACATTTCACAAAGTAAAAGGTCATGCAGACAATGAATTTAATAATAGATGTGATGAATTAGCCAGAATGGCAATACATAGTTAGCTTAATTATTTACCTTCTTTTTTAGAAGGTTTTTTCCTTATTTCCTTTTGCATTTCTTCTACCTTATCCCCTATATTATCTTTTATTTCGCTTGCACTCTGGGTTATTTTTTCTTTCATGCTTTCAACTTTATCTGACATTTCTGTTTTTACTTCCTTAGCCTTTTGTGCTATTTGCCTTGCTTTTTCTTTTATCTTAGCCTGCAAATTTGGGTATGCTTCCATAAGTCTTTTGTTGAAAAAAGATTTTCCTATTAATACTTCCCTTACCTTTTTTGTAATTTCTTCTGTGTTATCCTTTATTTTACCTACATTTATGGTTTTAACAGTTTTTGTAAAACTTGATATTACATTATATGAAACAATATTATCTGTAATAAATATTGTAAAACAAATTGCAGAAATAATATTTAACATAGAATTTGAAAGCATATTTAAATATTTAAATGTTATTGGATTTAATACATACATAACCAAACATCCCAATATTCCAAATGGCACAACTGTTTCTAGACATATTCTTCCATTTATGTTATATTTTTTAGCGCTATAATCCCACCATCTTGCTTTAAATATTTTTTCCATTATGTAACTTGTAAAATACTCTAATGTTCCACATATTATTACTGCCATCAAAAATAATACTATTGGATCTTTGGTATAGTTTTTTAATAAAATTGTAATGGCTAGTCCACCAAATCCATAAATTGGACAATATGGGCCTATTAAAAAGCCTCTATTTACAAATTTTCTTTTTTCTATAGATACTAATGTTGTTTCTATTATCCAACCCAAAATTGCATAAATAAAAAACAGCATAAAGTATGTAAATACATTTCTCATTTTTTTCTCTCCTCTTCATAAACAAACAATTCATTTTTAAATTTAACATATTTTTCTTAATTTAGCAATAAAAAATCCTTCATATTCTTGTGTTGGACATATGCATAAAGTTCCATCTATTGTTGTTGGTAATTGTGGTAATGTTTCCTTACCTTCAAATTCAATTGGAACAATTTCCATTCCTTTATTCATTATTGTTTTTACTATTTCTTCATTTTCTTCTTTTAATATTGAACACGTTGAATATACCAATTCTTTGCCACCTTTTAATATTTGTACTGCTTTATTTATTAAACTTCTTTGTGTTTTTTTGCATTTTTCAACAAGCTCTAATGTAAAATACTTATTCAAATCTGTATTATTCATATTTATAGTACCACTTCCACTACATGGGCTATCTAGAAGTATTTGATCAAAAGAGAAAAATTTATCTATATTTCTTGCATCTTTTACCATAACATATGCTAGAGCTCCTTGCTTTTCTAGATTGTATTTTAGTCTCTCCGCTCGTATATTACTCATTTCGCAGGCTGTTATATTTGCATTGTTATTAGTAAGTGCTGCTATTTGTGTGGTTTTTCCTCCTGGCGCTGAAGTCATGTCTAAAATATCTGTTTTTTCTGTAGGATTTAAAATTATTGGTGGCAACATAGATGACAAACTTTGTAAATATATTTCTCCATTTTTATACATTTCTAATTTTTGTATCTCTTCTTCATTTCTATTAAGTATTATAAAAGCCTCTTTACTCCATTTTACTTTTTTATACATTATTCCATTTTCAACTAGCCTCTGTTCAATTTCTTCTGCTGTTGTTTTTATTGTATTAACTCTAAAAGTAAGTTTTCTTTCTAACTTATAGCCTTCTATTATTTGATTAGCTTGCTCTTCGTTATATTCTTTATATAATCTTTCCATAAAAAAATCGGGTAATTTGTTCATCTAATTATCATTCCTTTTTATTATTATTCTATCATCTTCTGCTTTATCTTTTATTTTATCTGCTCTATATGATTTTATTATATATTGGCTCTTCCCATCAAATTTTATTGTAACTGATTTAGTATAATCATTGTTACTTTCTTCATGTTTTTCATCTATTATTAGACTAGCATTACACTTTTTTAGTGTTTCAAATGTAGATATAAATCCAATGCCTGTACCGCCAGTTTCTTTGTGTGTTGTTACAGGTTCCAATCCTAATTTTAACAATGTTTCTATTTGAAATTCTATACCTGTATCACATATGCAAAATTCATAACAGTTATTTTTTATACCCAATATTGCTATAATACTTTTAAACTTATTTTTACTAAAATTTATTGCTATTATTGCATCTTTTAAATGATCCCCAATTAAAGTTACTAATCTATCCTTTTCTATAATATTATTAACTAATGGATATACATTTCCTTCTATTTTTAGCTTAAAATCAATATTATTTTTTATACATTCAATTTGCATATATTTAAACATTTCATCAATTTCTTCTATTCCTGTAAGCGATAGCTTTTCCACTTGTTTTATTGATTTCATTTTATTAGAATATTCTTTTGATAAACTATTTATTTTGTTCGTAATAGCTAGTTCCCTTCCAACTTCCATATTTGTATTATTTATAAAGTCATTTACTGTCATCTCTAATGCTTTTTGTCTATTATAGAATTCATGATTAATTTTGCTAATCTTAAACTTTTCCTCTGAAAGAACTTTTATTTTCTCATCCTTTTGTTTAATTTCATTTTCATAATCTGCCATTGTTTTTTCCAATAACTTTTGCTTATAATATAAAACCAATGTTTTTTGAATCATAACAAACATAATAGTACCTAAAATAATAAATGAAATCAAAATATGCCTTGTCAAATTGCCATAATAATTGCCAAATAAGGTGTATACAAATATCACAGCAATACTTATGTTTATAGTTATTATGTCTATATACTCATTATTGATTTTTTCCTTAATAAAAGCCAGCCCTTTATTAAATCTTTTAATTCTGAAAAGTACACAAATTGTTAGTCCTTGTATTACCACCATTAAAATCATCATAACTATTTTGGCATTATTTACCCTATTTAATATATTTTGTAATGGAAAAATAGCAGTCACAGAAATAACTAATGACATTATACATACCGCAAAAGCCAGTAAAATCGCTGAAGGTCTAATTTTCTCAGTACTTATTTGATTTATTATTATGGCAGATAATATAATTATTATAATCATTACTTCATTTGTTTTAAAATAACTCTTCATTAGAAGGTTTAAAGCACTTAAAAAGAAATTAATAATAAATATCAAAGCACATGTTTTTTTACTATAGTTTTTATTCATAATCCTAGCATATATATAGCTTGTATAGTTTAATAGAAAGAACATTTTTATAAGTGTATTTAATAAATCAATTTTCACTTTTCTCACCTTAATAATTAAATATGACTATATTATAAATAAAAAAAGAGAAGTAATCAATATTTTTTTACTTCTCTTGTATTTTTATAATCCTAACCAATATCTTAACCATTCCCAGAAATCCATTCATATCACCACCTATTTTTTTATTTTTTACAATAAAAAAATATCACTTATATTCATTTATATAAGTGAACAGTAGTGATTCAATTATTTGATTAAATCTGATTTTTGTCATTTAGCGATTGTTACTTTTTGTGACATTTTGTCACTTTGTAGACATACTTTCTTTCATCTACCAAGTAATATTTGAATTTTGCCACAATGCAATGCATTGTGGCGCTTTTTAGATCATCTTTTTCTTTATTTTATTGGCATAATAATATATAAATTCAGTTGGTGTTGGTACTCCTGTTTCATAATTAATTTTTGCTGTGTAATATGTGGTTAAATCTTCTATTGCAGATATTCGCCAAGCATAAAGTATTGCATTCTGCATTGCTCTGCTTATAGTACTTGTAGACCTTTTATATTTACCACCTAAATATTGTATTATTGATATTTTGCTTTCATTATTTTCTTGCATTATTGCATAATATATAGAGTCATGTAAATACTTTCTGCCTTGTAAATGAGTTCCTACTCCTATCAAATCAAGTTCTTTGTCAATTTCTTCCAATATTTCTTTATCATCATTTGATTCATTGTGTTTAGTATTTTCAGTGTAGCTTATATTATCTGTATACCCATTTAACAATAGTAATGTATCTATTACGCTTTCTTCCGAATAACCTTCCTGTTTTTTATAAAATATAAAATCAACTTTATTATCATGTAAATAATCATAAACAGAGTCTGTGCATATGTTTGTAGTTACTATTATTTTAGGCAATATTTTTAACTTAATTTTCCTTAACTCTTTTAGAAATCCAAATCCACTACCTTTTCCATTTGTTAATTCTAGATCTAATATAATACCGTCTGGCATATTATTTTTTACACAGTTTAACGCTTCTACTTCCGAGTTTGTTATTGCAATAAATTTTATCTCACTTTTTGCTCTTTCAATTTTCTTAAATATTTCACAAGTATTAACATCATCTTCCACTAATAATAATTTCATTTTATTCTCCATAAAAATAAATACCTCTTGTTTTTTCATATATTATCATATTTTTTCATTTTTTTCCACTAATATGTATTGTTTTTTGTCATTTTATAATTTGTTTATAATTTTAGAATTAATTTGATATTAATTTTGTGAGGTTTTTTATGAAAAAGCAAATTGGTTTAAGAATAAAAAATATACGTGAAAATATGAATATGTCAAAAGAAGAATTTTCTAAATTACTTGGTATCTCTGGTCAATATCTAGGAATTGTTGAACGTGGGAAAAGTTGCTTATCCATTGAAAAGTTAAAAAGACTTTGTGATTTAACCAATACCAGTGCTGATTATATTTTGTTTGGCAAAAATAATAATATAAAATCGGAAACTAGTAAAATATTAGAATCTTTTAGTAATGAAGAAATAGAACTTGGTTGTGAGACTTTAAAAAAATTAGCAGTTTTTATTAAAAGTATAAATTAACCTGAGTGGCTAAAACCGCTCAGGTTAATTTATTTCGTTTGTTAGTTTTCTTCAAATTGTGAATTATACAATTTTGCATATGCACCGTTCTTTTTTAATAATTCTTCATGCGTTCCTTGTTCTACAATATCTCCTTGATCCATTACAAGTATCAAATCTGCATTTTTTATTGTAGATAATCTATGTGCTATTATAAAGCTTGTTCTACCTTTCATTAAATTATCCATTGCTGATTGTATTTGTTGTTCTGTTCTTGTGTCTATAGAACTTGTAGCTTCGTCCAGTATCAATATTTTAGGATCTGTTAAAATAACCCTTGCTATTGTTAATAATTGCTTTTGACCTGCTGAAATATTACTTGACTCTTCATCTATTAGTGCATCATATCCTTTAGGCAATGTTTTTATAAAGTGGTGTACATGTGCAGCTTTAGCGGCCTCTATTATTTCTGTATCTGTTGCATCTTCTTTTCCATATTTGATATTATCCTTAACCGTTCCATTAAATAGCCATGTATCCTGTAAAACCATTCCAAATACCTGTCTTAGTTTTCCTCTATCAAACTTCTTTATATTTGTTCCATCAAGCAATATTGCTCCACTGTTCACATCATAAAATCTCATTAAAAGCTTAACTATTGTCGTTTTTCCTGCCCCTGTTGGACCTACAATTGCTATTTTTTGTCCAGCTTTTATATCTGCATTAAAATCATTTATTATTATTTTATCCTCATCATAGCCAAAATGAACATGTTCAAATTCCACATTGCCTTCTATATCTTTTGTACTTTTAGGATTCGCAATAGTTTTTATTTCTTCTGGTTCCTCCAAAAATTCAAACACTCTCTCCGCTGCCGCTACCATGGCTTGTAACATTCCAGAAACTTGGGCTATTTGATTTATTGGTTGAGTAAATTGCTTATTATACTGTATAAAAGACTGAATATTTCCTACTGTTATTTTGCCTTGTATAGCAAAATATCCACCTAGTATTGCTACTGCCACATATCCAACATTACTTATAAAGTTGGTTACCGGATGTATTAGTCCAGATAGAAATTGAGATTTCCAACCAGATTTATATAACTCCTCACTTGCTTCTTCAAATTTGTTTATTACTACATCTTCACTGTTGAATGCTTTTACAACAGTGTGTCCTCCATAAATTTCCTCTACCTGTCCATTTACATGTCCTAAATAATCTTGTTGAGCTTTAAAGTATTTTTGCGACTTAGATACTATTGTTTTAACTAAAAATGCTGCAATTGGTAGTATTATCAAAGACGTAATAGTCATTTGCCAGCTAATAGAAAACATCATTATTAATATTCCTATTAATGTGCAAATAGCTGTTATTATTTGCGTAACACATTGGTTCAAATTTTGAGATAATGTATCTACATCGTTTGATATTATTGATAATACTTCTCCATTTGTTTTTTTATCAAAATATTTCATAGGAAGTTTATTAATTTTTTCTATTAACTCATTGCGCATTTTATATGTTATTTTTTGTGCCACTCCTGTCATTGTAAATCCCTGCACTGCAGAGAATACCATGCTAATCAAATACAATGTTAATAATGTTAGAAGAATTTCTGCAATTTTTTGAAAATTAATTCCTTCTCCTCCTGATAATTTACTTATTAATCCATTATATATTTCTGTTGTTGCGTTTCCCAATATTTTTGGTCCTACAATTGAGAAAATTGTACCTCCAATTGCAAATATCATTACTATAACCACTGCAATTTTATATTTAGATAAGTAGTTTTTTATCAATTTATTTGTAGTCCCTTTAAAGTCTTTTGCTTTTTCTATTGTCATTGGTCCTTTTCCTGGTCCCATACCTCCCATTGGAGGCTTTTTTGTTTGATTACTCATATTATTCTAGCTCCTCCTTTGAAAGCTGTGATAATGCTATCTGTGAATATGTATCACAATTTTTCATAAGCTCTTGATGCTTTCCTATTCCTACAATTTTTCCCTCTTCTAGCACCACAATTTGGTCAGCATTTAGTATTGTGCTTACTCTTTGCGCAACTATAATTACAGTTTTGTTTTTAGTTTTTTCTGCTAATGCTGCTCTTAATTTACTATCAGTTTTTAAATCTAATGCTGAAAAACTGTCATCAAAAACAAATATTTCTGGGTCTATTGCAATCGCTCTTGCTATTGATAAACGCTGTTTTTGCCCACCAGACACGTTTGTTCCGCCTTGTGCTATCTCTGATTTATATTTTTCTGGCTTTGCTTCTATAAATTCTGTTGCCTGTGCTATTTCTGCAGCTTCTTTCATCTGTTTGTCAGACATTTTAGGATTTCCATATTTTATATTTGATTCTATTGTTCCAGAAAATAGTAAGCCTTTTTGTGGAACAAAACCTATTCTTTTTCTCAATTCATGTTGAGGTACATCTTTTATATTAACTCCGTCTATTAATAGTTCTCCACCAGTTACATCATAAAATCTTGGTATTAAATTTACAATAGTAGATTTTCCACTACCTGTACTTCCTATTATTGCCGTAGTTTTTCCCGGTTCTGCTGTAAAATTAATATCTGTTAATATTTCTGCATCTGCATCTGGATATCTAAATGAAACATTTTTAAATTCAACCAATCCTTTCTTACTGTTGTCAAATTTTTTTGTATTCTCATTATCTTTTATTCTTGGCTCTTTTTCTAAAATTTCATTTATACGATTAGCAGAAACCTGAGCACGAGGTATCATTATAGATATCATAGAAATAACTAAAAAACTTATTACAATTTGCATTGTATATTGTATAAACGCCATCATATCTCCAACTTGTATATTTCCATTTGCTACATTATGTCCTCCTACCCATATAATTAGTAAAGCCACTGAATTCATAACAAACATTAATGCTGGCATCATTAAACTCATAGCCTTATTAACAAATATATTAGTTTTCATTAATATTTTATTTGCATCTTCAAACCTTTTTTCTTCTTTCTTTTCTGTATTAAACGCTCTAATTACTGGCAAACCAGTTAGTATTTCTCTTGCAACTAAATTTAAACGGTCAACAAGCTCTTGTAGTTTCTTGAATTTTGGCATTGCTATAATAAATAATGTTAATATTATTCCTAATATACATAAAATTGCCAAACCTATTATCCAAGCCATTGAAGTATGGCTGTTATTTAATACCCTTATAAAACCGCCTATACCTACTATTGGCGCATATACTACTACTCTAAATAACATTGCAATTAAATTTTGAATTTGCTGTATATCATTTGTGCTACGTGTTATTAGTGATGCTGTAGAAAACGCCTTAAATTCCTCTATGGAAAAGCCTAAAACCTTTTTGAAAACCTTATTTCTTAGGTTTTGTCCTAACTTAGCTGCAACTCTCGATGATAAATACATTATTATTATTGCTGCAATCATACTTATTAATGCTATTCCTAACATCTGCATACCTGTAAATAGTATATAATCATTTTGTATTTTATCTAAGTCCATCCCTATTTGGGCATATTCTTGCTTTGTAGCTTGTATTGCAACTTGTTCTGTCATATTGCCAAATTTCTCGTCTATCATTTTGCTACTTTCTTCCAAAATATTATTCCTTGTTTCTTCTGGCATATTTTTAATTATTGTTAGCAAATCTGCTTGTTCTAGTATGCTTTGTTGTGCTTTAGGTGTGTTCTGTAGAATATTCTTTTTGATCTCTTTGGCTGTTTCTTCATTACTTATACTATATATTATCATTAATGGTTTTGCTATTAATGTATCAAGTTCTTCTTTCTGTTCTTTCTTTAAATTATTAAGTACATAAATATCTTGATTTTCTAATTCTGGATATTGTTTTAAATATTTTTCATACTCTTTATCCTCCATTTCTTTTTTAGAAATTAGAGTATAACAATTTAATATTTTTTCATCATCTGTTGAAAATAGTAATAAATTTTCCATTTGCTCTTTTCGTATTGCTTCTGGAGAAACATTTTGTATTCCCCCTTGTTGTATTCCAATATTAACTATTTTAGATGTATAATCTGGTAATGCTAAGTCTGTACCTGCTTGCAAACATAGCAAAATCACTATAATTATTACTGAGATTAGTGATTCTTTTAGGTTTTTTAATATTTTAAGCATTTGCTTGTTATTCCTCCTTTTTATGTTTTAAATGATTTTAATCTTTATGTGTTGCATTAATTATATTATTGTGTTTTTTGGGTAAATTCTTTGATTTTAAAATAAACTTGTGGCCATGAATACACTTTTTCTACTTCTCCTGTTTCTATATTATTATTTGTTGTGCCAACAAACATATATGATTTTATTCCTGCATCATTTATTTCTTTACAAAATTTAAAGCAATCATCTATAAATACATCTATATTGTATTCTCTAGCTATCTTTAATTTGTCAGATGAATTTATTAATAATCTATCATATTCTATTTTGTTCTTTTTAAGCCATTCTTCTGTTAACCCCTCTACGCTTTCTATTCCATCTTGCTCATACCTTGCGGTTATAATATAAATGTTGTTTCCTTCTTCTTTTAATTTTTTTATAGTTTCTGCTACATATTGTTTTGGAGTTGCCTCTCTTAAAACTCTTTCAAAGTGTTTATACCAAAATTTTTTTAATGCTTCCTCTTCCCACTTATACATATTCTCTATTTGATCATATGTAGGTATGCTTCCTAAATTTTTAATATCCCCCGTTCCCTTCATTTCCTCAATATCATATATTTGTGAATCTGCTAACATAATTTCAAATGAATTTGACATTGTATCATCTATATCTATTCCTATATTCATACTATTTTTGTTCCTTTCTTAATAAATTTATTACATCATTTTTTTATTTTTCCCACATATCATACATTATTTTAGCATATTCTAGTTTATATTACAAATATTTTTTCCTTCATTTCAAATGAATTTCTAATATTGAAGACAAAAATAGGCGATTTTAACCGCCTATTGATATTTCAAAAAAATTTTAATTTTATCTTGCCAAACCAGTTAATATCTGTTATTATATATATTGTATTTTAAATATGCCGATGTGGCGGAATTGGCAGACGCACCAGACTCAAAATCTGGCGGGAAACCAT
>ERZ779956.11-NODE-11-length-146122-cov-3.920352_pt1 | contig 146122 bp, 115 predicted proteins | sample MGYA00511940_ERZ779956 | MGnify/ENA primary metagenome ERZ779956 (study PRJEB29588, sample SAMEA2154992) | human gut metagenome | biome: human gut; feature: human-associated habitat; material: faeces | place: Denmark | collected 2008/2010 ...
TCTATACTGACAGCCGTATTGTGGATGCGATCTCCGATGCACTGAAATATCAGGGAGTCGAGATAAAAAGTTTTCTTGAGCCCTCTGCCGGTCAGGGTGCTTTCATTGACTCTTTTCTGCGCAATGACAGATACCCCGGTGCCGAGGTAATGGCATACGAAAAGGATTTGCTGACAGGCAAAATTCTGTCGGCATTACACCCATCTATACTGACTCGCATAGAGGGCTTCGAGAAGATTGAGCGCGACTTCAATGGTTACTTCGATGTCGCCGCCTCGAATGTTCCTTTTGGCGACTTCGCGGTTGCAGACCCGGCGTATGCCGTAAGCAAGGAGATTGGCTACCGTCAGGCGGCAAAGTCGTTGCACAATTACTTCTTTCTCAAAGGTCTTGATCAAGTTAGAGAAGGTGGTCTGGTCGCCTTTATCACATCGCAGGGTGTGATGAACGCTGCCAGTCCCTTTATCCGCATGGAGCTTGTGAAGCAGGCTGACCTTGTGGCTGCACTGCGTCTGCCAAACAACACTTTCAGCGACAACGCCGGAACTGATGTTGGCTCTGACCTTATCATATTGCAGAAGCACACCGAAAAGAAGTCTTTGTCGGCTGACGAGGAGTTTTTCATTCAGTCGGTCATTGACCGGGGTACAAAAGTGCCGGGCAACAAATTCTTTCAGGCGTTTCCCCAGAATGTAATATGCACCGATGCAAAGGTTGGCACAGACCAGTATGGCAAACCGGCTATCGTGTACCATCATGACGGAGGTATCGACGGAATTGCCGGAGACTTGCGCAAAGCTCTCGATGAGTCGCTACACCTGCGCCTGAATCTGGAATTGTATAATTCCAACGGTATCAAACCGCCTACGCCTGACCCGGTTACACCAACTCCTACGCCCACTATCAAGCAGGAGGCAAAGGCAGAAACTCCGAAGGTAGAAAAGAAGTCGAGCCTCACGAATACACCGCTGATGCAGCAGTATCAGGAGATGAAAAAGAAACATCCCGATGCTGTACTTCTTTTCAGAGTTGGAGATTTCTATGAAATTTTCGGCAAGGATGCGGTTATCGCCTCGGAAATATTGGGTATAACCCTGACCCGTCGCCAGACCGGTATTGACAGCCGCATAGAATTGGCTGGATTTCCACATCATGCCCTCGATACCTATCTGCCCAAACTTGTACGGGCCGGTAAACGTGTGGCAATATGTGAGCAGTTGGAAGACCCCAAACTGACAAAAACGCCCAAGCAAAAGGTCGTCGAGACGGTTACACCCAATCAGCCGCCCAAAGTAGAACCTAAGCCGGAGCCAAAACCTGAGCCTGAACCTGCTCCAAAACCTACTCCCGCTCCCATAGAGCCAACAAAGGCAGAACCATCCAAAGAGATTGAGACAGACGGTAGTCCTGATTATACCGATAATCCCGACCCTCGCCTGTATGCCTACAATCTCTTTGGAGAATTAGAGCCAATCGGAAAGCCTCGCCGTCAGCCGAAGCCTGCGGAGGATGCACCAAAGCCGAAACCAAGTGTTGAAGTCAAGGATATTCCGGTTAAAAAGTTCCGTCCGCTCAGTGAGAAAGAATTGGAATTTTACGGCTCTCTCAACTGGGAGGACAATCCTCCTATCAATGGATTCTATGAAACCATGATGTCGATTGCACACCGTCAGTTGGAAGAAATGCGACTTGAACGCGAGGCGGCAGAGGCCGCCAAACAAGTCGCCACAAATGGCGAGACTATCCAAGAAGGTGATACCACAATCCAGCGTACCGAAGGCGACTTCATACCCGGCAGACAGCCAAGAGTGGCTACACAAAAGCCGGGACCTGTTACGGTCGATATGTCTCCCCGTCCTTTCTCGGAGGATATTCAGTTCTTCCACCACAACGGCAGTATGGTCGTTCAGGACGACATGGTCGGATTCCTTTCTGAAGTCCGCAAGAACGGCGCAACGTTCAATCCGTTGTCCCTCAAACCGGAACAGGCGAAGCGAGCCATGCTGTATGTTACTCTGTCTGAGACGTATCAACAACTCTACAATTACGAGGCTGAGACGCATGAACCATCGGAACATCTGCGCGAACACCTCAATCAGTATTACGACGAGTTTGTGGAGAAATACGGTAATCTCAACGAGAAACAGAATATGAGATTTATCCTGATGGATGCCAATGGCAGGGATGCTCTTGCATTGGAGCGCGGAGAAAATGGTCGGTTTGTCAAGGCTGACATTTTCGATCACCCCGTTTCATTCGCCATTGACGAAGTTACTTCAGTAGATACTCCGATGGAGGCTCTCTCCGCATCGCTCAACAAATACGGAGAGGTCAATCTCGAATATATGTCAGGACTGGTGGATATGGATAAGGATTCCTTGGTGGATAACCTCGAAAGACACATATTCTATAATCCGCTGGTCGAAAACTACGAGATTAAAGACCGCTTCATTGCCGGCAATGTCGTGGCGAAAGCCAACGATGTAAGGGCGTGGATTGACCGGGAGGAAGAGCGCATCAAAGGCTTTCCCGGCTATGACGGCGTTGAGCCGTTCATCGCCTTGTCGAAAGACTCCCTCAAAGCATTGGAGGAGGCCCGGCCCCGCCGTATCGAGTTTGACGAACTTGATTTCAACTTCGGTGAGCGTTGGATCCCGACAGGCATCTACTCCGCTTATATGTCGTACCTGTTCCACACTGATGTGAAGATTGCCTACTCATCAGGTATGGACGAGTATTCGGCAGAGGCTTCGATAAAGAACATGACCATCTGGGAGGAATTCTGCGTCAGAGGCTATTACCGTACTTACGACGGTATGAACCTGTTGAAACACGCCCTTCACAACACCGTTCCCGACATAAAGAAGTCGGCTGGCAAAGATGACAACGGCAACGACATAAAGGTGCCGGACAACGAGGCTATCCAACTTGCCAACACAAAGATTGACGAGATACGAAACGGATTCTCTGAATGGTTGGAGGCTCAAAGCCCGGAGTTCAAGGAGAAACTTGTTGACCTCTACAATGATAAGTTCAACTGTTTCGTCCGACCGCAATATGACGGCAGTCACCAGACATTCCCTGACCTCAATATGAAACTATTGGGTGACAGATATGGAATCCATTCCATATATCAAAGTCAGATGGACTGTATCTGGATGCTGAAACAGAACGGAGGTGGGGTGTGCGACTTCGAGGTTGGCTGTGGTAAAACGTTGATAATGTGCATTGCAGCACATGAAATGAAGCGTCTTGGGCTTGCTCACAAACCGATGATTATCGGTCTGAAAGCCAACGTGGCCGAGATAGCCATGACCTATCAGAGTGCCTATCCCAATGCCCGGATACTGTTTGCCGATGAAAAGAGTTTCAAGGCTGACAACCGTGTGGCGTTTTTCAACCAGATCAAGAACAACGACTATGACTGCGTGATAATGTCGCATGACCAGTTCGGCAAGATACCGCAGTCACCGGAGATGCAGCAGCAAATCCTTCAGGCGGAACTTGATACGGTTGAAGAGAATTTGGAGGTACTGAAACAGCAGGGCCACGACGTAAGCCGTGGTATGTTGAAAGGTCTAATTAAGCGAAAGGAGAACCTGACCGCCAAGATAGCGACCATTCAGTACCAAATGGACCAGAATAGAGATAATGTTGTGGATTTCAAACAGATGGGTATTGACCACATCTTCGTTGATGAATCGCATCAGTTCAAGAACCTTATGTTCAACACCCGACATGACCGTGTGGCGGGTCTCGGCAACTCGGAAGGCTCACAACGTGCGCTCAATCTTCTCTACGCTATCCGTACCATTCAAGAGAGAACAGGTAAGGATTTAGGAGCGACATTCCTGTCGGGTACTACAATCAGTAATTCGCTTACTGAATTGTACCTGCTGTTCAAGTATCTCCGCCCGAATGAGCTTGAAAGACAGGAGATTCGATGCTTCGACGCATGGGCGGCAATCTTCGCCAAGAAGACCACCGACTTTGAGTTTAATGTGACCAATCACATAGTGGCAAAGGAACGCTTCAGGTTCTTTATCAAGGTACCTGAACTTGCGGCATTCTACAATGAGATAACGGATTACCGTACCGCCGAAGATGTGGGTGTTGACCGTCCTCAGAAGAACGAGATTCTACACAATATCCCACCGACACCACAGCAGGAGCAGTTCATCGAGAAGCTGATGAAGTTTGCCGAGAGTGGCGACGCCACTATACTCGGCAGGGCGCCGTTGTCGGAGAGTGAGGAAAAGGCGAAGATGCTCATAGCAACGGACTATGCCCGCAAGATGGCTCTTGATATGCGCATGATTGACCCCTCCTATGAGGATGACCCGAACAACAAAGCCTCACACTGTGCCAAGATGATAGCTGAGTATTATAGAAAATATGATACCCAAAAAGGCACACAGTTTGTTTTCAGCGACCTCGGGACTTACAAGCCGGGAGAATGGAATGTCTATTCCGAAATCAAGCGCAAGCTGATAGAGGATTACGGTATTCCGGCTCATGAGATACGCTTCATTCAAGAGTGTAAGACTGAGCGTAGCCGCAAGGCTGTAATTGAGGCTATGAACAGCGGTGATGTGAGGGTTTTGTTCGGTTCGACAAGTATGCTGGGTACAGGCGTAAACGCCCAAAAGAGAGCGGTTTGCGTCCATGAACTTGACACACCGTGGCGACCGTCAGACCTGACTCAGCGAGAAGGTCGTGCCATACGCGCCGGCAACGAGATTGCCAAGTTATATGCTGATAATAAGGTCGATGTAATCATCTATGCTGTTGAGAAGTCGCTGGACTCCTACAAGTTCAATCTTCTCCACTGCAAGGCTACGTTCATCGACCAGCTCAAATCCGGAGCGCTCGGCGCGAGAACCATTGACGAGGGTGCAATGGACGAGAAGAACGGCATGAACTTCTCGGAGTATATGGCTATTCTCTCCGGCAACACAGACCTTCTCGACAAGGCGAAGCTGGAGAAGCGTATTGCGGCATTGGAGTCTGAGCGGAAGGCTCACAGCAAGGGTATTGCCGACTCCAAGTTCAGGCTCCAGACCATCACCCACGACATCGCTAACAACGAAGCGGCAATCAGTCGCATGAAAGAGGATGCCGCACGGTATCAGTCGGTAGTTCAGCGAGACAAGGACGGCAATCCGGTCAACAATCTCACCATCGACACCTGCAACCTCCGTGACGAGCAGAATATGGGTATTCACCTGCAAGGTCTGGCGATGAAAACCGACACCCACGGTCAGTATAAGCGCATTGGAGAAGTCTATGGCTTCCCCATAAGCATTATATCCGAGCGTGTGCTGGCCGACGGAAAAGAGTCCGTACAGAACCGATTTGTGGTCGAAGGCAACTACAAATATAAGTTCAACAACGGCTTTATCGCCATGTCTGACACCCATGCCGCCTGCATGAACTTCGTCAACGCTCTGGAGAAGATACCCGGCATCATTGCCCAGTACGAGGAACGCACCGCCAAACTCAAAGCCGACGTTCCCCAGCTCGAAGCCATCATCGCCAAGCAGTGGGGCAAGGAGGACGAGTTGAAGCAGCTCAAATCAGAACTTGCTGCCCTTGACCGCAAAATCACCGCCGCCCTCGCTCCCAAGAAAGAGGAACAGGACGGCGAAGAGAACAAGCATGTCAACACTGTCGAGGCTCCAACCCAATCCAACGACTCCAAAAAGTCAATGGTGGCGGAACCAACATATAATTATAGTTGCCTAAGTAACAGGGCGATGAAGAGACTTTGAATAAGACAATTCAAAGTTAAAATCCCATCAGGTCACCCAAAATTCCCCAATTTATATTTTTATATCACTAATATTCAAGTGGTTGTAATTTTTTATATGCTTGAAATGGGAGACGTTTCATAAGTCGCCCGGTGGTGGATTTTTGTGTTCGTAATTTTGCATCGTGAAACCAAAACAAACAAAAAATATGAACACAAACGCACAAATCAACTACAATGACGTGGATACCTTCCCGAAATTTGCCCGCGTCACAGTTAGAATCCTGATTGAGATTCTGAAAACTCTGATGAAGAAAAACGAAGCCCCCATTTTAATGGTAGGCGGCAAGCATATCTATCTTCAGGAGCATGTGATGAAAATCTTCGGATTCGGGCAAAGGAAGGAACGTCAGCTTAGGGCAAACGGCGAGATAGAATACATGATAAGCAAAAACGGCACCGATATATTCTATTTCGGAGAACATATTGAAGATTACATTGCCCGAAACTTTGTCTCTTCAAAATCTTCTGAAGGTGCCAGAATAAGAAAGCAGCGAACCGAAAGGTTCAAGAATACGGAAGTCAAGATAGATTCCGGATAATCCCCCCAATTTGTTTATGGAAAATATCCAAGAACAAGAAGTGCTGATTGCCCGCAACAACGAGACGGGACAGGTAGGCGCAGTCGTCGGTCAGAATCCCGACGGCACACCACAGATGGCAGACGCAAAGACTGCCAAGTTGAGCGACCTCGTTAAGTTCAACAAGGGTCAGAACCCCCTCGAAGCGTTCATCTCAAATTTCGTGCGTCAGGCAAAGAACCCTTCGCTCTTTGGGTTCTTCAAACTTCCGGCTGACCGCTATGATGCAATTGCCCCGGCAATGGCCGACCTTATCCAAGACCCAGCGTCAAACGGTGAGATGCTCAAGCCTTACGAGGTAGATGTAAAATCTGCGGCTCAGAGTCAGGAGCAGACTCCGGCAGAAGCTACAGCGCAGAAATCTGAAACACCGGAGGAAAAACCGGCCGCCGAAACTAAAATGTCTCCGATAGATCCTAATCGCATTGATTGGGATACAATCGAAAAGGAATGGGGCATTACTCGCAGCCAGCTTGAAGACTCGGGCGCGCTGAAACAGATGGTGTATAACCACAAATCGCCCCAGCTCTTTACGGTCACGCCCTCTTTCGGAGGTGAAAGATTTGAAGCAGAGGCTCGTCTTTCATTCCGTAGCAATCCGGACGGAACATATTCACTCATCCCTCACTTTGTAAAGAATGAGCCCAAACTGGAATTGCCATTCATGGGGCATGAATTTACAAAGGAAGAAAAGGAGGCTCTTGCCAATAACGGCAATCTGGGGCATCCCGTGGAACTGACAGACCCCAAGACAGGGGAGGTCAAAAAACACCTGGTGAGTATCGACCGTCTGACAAATGAAGTTGTCAGTATTCCGCTTGATAAAGTTTACATCAAGAATCAGATTGGCAAGACTGAACTGTCAATGAAAGAAATAGGGATACTGAAAGACGGCAGTGTTGTCCGAGACAAAGAAATCGAATTGAACAACGGACGCAGGTTTACCAGTGACCTCCAGTATAATGCAGACAAACGCGACGTGGAGTTTGTAAAGGTTGTAGGTCAGCAGCAGTCGCAAAGTAAAGAAACCCGAAATTCGTGGGTCGATGCCGACGGCAATCCCAAACGCATTGGCAAATGGAAGGATGTGGTCTTTACCGAGCAGATGAAAGATGCCTACCAAAGAGGCGACAAAGTGGAAATCGGCGAATTGGTAGATAAAAAGGGACAGCCCTGTACTGTCTTTCTACAGTTTGACAAAGAGAAGCAGCGACCGGTTACTGAATACCACTACAAAGAGCAGAAAAAAGTGGTAGGCGTAGCCGAAGAGAGCAAGACCCAGTATTCCGTAAACTCGGAGGGTAAGACCAACGAGGCTACAAAGAATATCAGCGACCCGCTTCAAAAGGGACAGACTGCCCCGAAAAATGAAAAGCAGCAGACCGAACAGAAAAAGAAAGGTCCGAAGCTTTAATCACAAGATGAAATAGATCCCGAGCCATTTTCTCAATGGCTATCCTCTTCACTGACATGGGGAGGCAGGCCCTTCCCATGTCTTTCTCAAATCTCTCTCGACAATCAAAATAAGTAATAATCAAATAAATACGTTAATATTATGAATCTCGTAATCGCAAACACCAACGCAACCGCTTTCGCCGTATCCCGCGCTCTCAACTGCACCGACCGCACCGAGGACGGCCACTACACAAACGACACCATGAGCATCATCGTTGCTCATGTGGCCCCTGACATGGTGGCTCCCAACACCCTTCAGGACTATACCGGAGGGAGCGATTTCACCAAGGAGCTTCCCTTCGTTCCAACGAAGCACCTCTACCATGTCAAGGACAAAAAAGCGGCAGAGCGCATTTTCGCGCTTATGCGTCAGGCTGACGAAGTGGTGTTTGCCTCAAATGGCGGCTGCATCGAGCAGGGAATGTTCGATATGCTTTGCCAGTCGGCAAAGGTCGGACGCAAACGCTCACGCATGTGGTTGACCTCTCTGACCAACAAGGCAATCAATCACGCATACCGCTATCGTACCGGCGGACGAGATCTTTACCGTCTTGCCCGTGCCGGCAACGCTATGATGGCATGTGACAATCTCTTCGAGATCAACTTTGGAGGAACGCTGGCACAGGCTTACGGAAAGGGAGCCTTCCCCCTTCGCCGACCGGATACTTCTATCCTCTGGACTCTGTGTGAGCTGGTGGATAGCCGCAAGAAATTCCGCCAAGGTGGCAAGCAGTACACTTTCGGTATGACAGTCGAATATGCGGGGCAGCACGTGAAGTTATGCCCGGCCAACATCTGGGATGACGAATCCGTTGTACTGAACAGGATATCGCAGCTTCGGAACCTGATGGGTGGGACCCTGTCAGCCTATGTCATCGACTGTTCTGATGTCGAGTCGCAGGAACTCGTTGAACTGTTCACTCATTCGACTCTACAGACAGAGGCCATGCGTCAGCTCGGGTTTTTGCCGGCCAAGACCAATGCGCTGGCTACCGCACTCTACGAGAAGGGGCTTATTTCCTCACCGCTGACTTCTGTTGCAGAACTCCCCAAGCGACTGAAAGACAGTCTGACCAAGCGTTATTCCGGCGCGAAGCATTTCCCTTATGAGGACAATTCAGTGTGCCGCCACAGCCACGGAATAATCACCACAGGGCGCAATCCCATCTTCCTGTCTTCTGACGAAGAATGGCTCTACGGTTTCATCGCGAAGCGCGTCGAGCAGGTGTTCAGTCAGAAACGCACGGAGCGGGAACTCGTACTCTGTGTGCCGGTGGCAAACCTTGAACTGTATGGTTCAGCCATTGTCCCTGATGATTTCTACATACCGGAGGGCAGTGAGATCGAGGTGAATGTGACCGGAGTGTCACATTCCTCCTTCTCCGAGAAGTATCCGGGCAACGTAGTAGGGGCGGATTTCCTCGAAACCATCTACGAATATTTCGAGATGGAAGCCGGTGACGACTATCCGGTCTGTGAGTATGCCGACATGGGGCTTGCACTACAGCGTCTTATCGACAACGGTTTCGTGGAATCTATCCTCGGTGAACTCTTCCCGACGGAGAAGGCCCGACTTCTGATGGCCCTGACACGCAACACTGATTTCGGCTGCGTCGGTACTGTAATGTCGCAGATTGGCGACATGGAGAAGACGGTCTGGGATGGTGGCACCCTCGCAATCCTTCACAAATATGAGGACTGGCTCTCAAACCAGATAATCTCGCTCATCACCGACACCGCCATATTCTGTGCCAAGCCCATGGCACATCGCTGTCCCAAATGCGGGCAGGTGACTCTGACGGAGTACCCGATGGTAATCAGTTGCTCCCATTGCAACTTCGCTCTCCCCAAGCAGTTCCGAGGTTACGACTTTACCGCGAAGGACATCGACCAGTTGCTGACACACCGCTACACTTCGCCCATCTATGGTCTCAAAGGCCGCAAGGGGCGTAAATACTGCGATGCACTTGTGCTGGATGCTCGATTCCGTCTCACATCTGCACCCTCCGAAGCAAGCATATTGTCATGAGAACGGTTGAGATTGACGAAGAGGTTCTGGAATCAATGTTCGAGCAGGTTGAGTATCTTCATTCATTGGTAAGGACAATTTCCAGACTCGTTGTTTCAAAGAAACCGGATGACCTCCTTACTACCGGCGAAGCCGCCGCAATACTGCGAATGAGCACTCGCCATCTTAACAATCTCAAAGCGGCAGGAAAAATTCCTTTCATACAGATTGACGGCAGAATAATGTATCTCGCAAGCGATATTGCAAAATATATAATCATGCAGAAGGCCAAAATATGATTGACATTGTATTTACCAAACGTAATGACAGGGTGAAGATGTTTTTCAGTCGCTGCAAGGAACTTAAAGACGCTCTGAATCATATCTGCGAGAATTGTCGTCCTATCCTTAATAACGATGCCTATCTCACGGATGCTGAACTGGCGCAACGGCTCAGAGTAAGCAGACGCACTCTTCACGACTACCGGAATAGCGGTATGTTGCCATACTATGAGATAGGCGGCAAGTATCTTTATTCCGAAAAAGATGTCGATAATCTCTTGATGAGCAATTATCGTAATGTAATTTGCAATCCTTGAATATGACAGAGGCAAGAATCCTTAACCGGACTCTTGCCTCTGTTGTCGTTTGGAGGTTACTGTTTTTTCTTCCGGCCCCGTTTCTTTTTGGTGAAGAGGTCTCCGGCCATGACCTCTCGGATATTCTGCATATCCTCCATGATTGAGGAATCAAGTACCCGGGCGTAGTGCTGGGTCATCTTGATGCTTGTGTGTCCGAGCATCTTCGAGACATTCTCGATACGTACCCCCTGTGACAGGCATACTGTAGCATAGGTGTGGCGGGCAACGTGAGTGGTGAGAACCTTGCCTATCTCGCAGATGTTTCCTATCTCTTTCAGGTAGCGGTTCATTACCTGATTGCAGGGAACCGGTAGAAGCGTTCCTTTTTCAGCCGCCTTCGGATTGTCCTCATATTTTTTGAGTATGGCTTTGGGTATGTCAAGCAGCGGTATATTCTGGACAATATCCGTTTTCTGGCGTGGCTTGCGAATCCACATGTTGCCGTCGTTGTCCTCGACAACGTGTTCTCTTTTCAGATTGGAGATGTCAATAAACGCCAGTCCGGTGAAAGCGGCCATTACAAACATGTCTCTGACCACATCAAGTACACCGTCAAAGTGCCTCCTATATATTATATGGAGTTCATCGAGGGTGAGGAATGTGGGATTGGTCTGTACCGTTCTGACCTTTATTCCGGCAAAAGGATCTTTTGTAATCCAATCGTTTGCAAGAGCCCGGTTGGTGATTTTCTTCAGACCTTTCATGTAACGCGCCACAGTGTTCTGCTGCTGGTTACGGTCAATCTTGAGATACATCTCAAAACCGTGGACGAAATCGCGGTCAAGACTTGTCAGTGGCAAGTCTTCGACTTCATACTTCTTTTTGATGTAACGCTGGAGCAGTCGGGTAATGGTCTCGTATTTCTTGATGGTGCCGAGCTCGAAATCACGGCCCATCAATGCACGGCATTCCTGATTATGTTCCTGAAATGTCGTTATTATCATACGTTCCACTACCTTGTGAACACCGATATTGAAAAATCGGTTGTGAAGTTCCTGTGCGGTTGCGACAACACCTTCCGACTGCATATCCTGAAACAGCTTGAACAGCTTGATATTTGTCTCGTCGATATAGTCGTTCAAATCTATCGCGTTTTTGGACGTGCCCTTGGCTCGTTCCTTTGACTGATTCCAGAGAGTAGGGTCGATATACTTACCCGTATTGGAATCAATTCTTGTGCCGTTCACAGAAATTCTCATGCGAATCGCACATTCTCCTGTCTTTGTCACGGTGCTCCTTCGATAGAACAGCACCGTCAATCGGTCTTTCTTCATTTCTTCTATGAGTAAAGAGGGTTAAATCGTCAAGAAACGAGGCCTTTCCGGAGGTGATTTTTAGTCTTTGCAACAACAGGCATATCAGCGTGTTATATGCGTTTTGGCGCCACGGATTTCAGAGAAATTGGTGCCAAAAATTTCTGGCACTGTTTTTGGCACCAATTTGGCACCAAAATGATTTTCGCTGAAAAATCCTCCGAAGACATTTTTTCCTCCGCAAGTCCTCGAATTTCTTTCAGACCATACTGAATTTTCTACGCGAAGATAATAAAGACGCTTCCGACTCTCTCTATGCAAATCGTTGAAGAATAATGAAATGAGTATAAATCTCAGCCATGGATACCCATTCGGGAGGCTCTTGCAAGCCATTGGCACCAACGGGGAACCTTCATTCCTCATCGTTCTTCATCGGCGTGCATAGGGCAGTAAAAAAGCAAAACGCCGATTATGTTGATAATCAGCGTTTTGCCTTAATTTAACATTTGAATAGGTGGTCCCACTAGGGCTTGAACCTAGGACCCACAGATTATGAGTCTGTTGCTCTAACCAACTGAGCTATAGGACCTTGCAGCAATCTTTTTGCTGGCTTTGGCGGAGTGAGGGAGATTCGAACTCCCGATACCCTTTCGGGGTATACAAACTTTCCAGGTTTGCCTCTTCAGCCACTCGAGCATCACTCCGGATGTGAGTTGTACGTTGAGTACGCATCCGTTTTCGAAGTGCAAATTTATAATTAATTTTTGGTTTAAGCAAATTTCAGCGGTGTACGGATGCGTTTTTTCTGTAAATAATTTTACGGCAGATGCCGCATAATTAATAACTGTAGCCGTACTCCAAAGATTATCAGCCGTTGCGGCGGATTTTGCCATTTTCAGTGCGCGGTAGTGCCGCTGTGAATTTAATTGATTTGGGACATTCCACTGCAGTGAGATGTGTGCGGCAGATATCCTGTAACTGCTGCTCAAGTTCAGAAGTGTTGGCCAATTTGGAATCAGCCAGCTCCACGACCAGTTCAACGGCAGTCCCCCAGACTGGGTGAGGGGCGCTCCCTACGAAAAACGGCATTCCGACATAAGGTTGAAGTTTTGCTTCAAGCTGTTCGGGGAAAATTTTTATGCCACCGCTATTGATGACATTGTCGTAACGTCCTTTCCAGATGAATGATTGTGGCGACAGAAGGTCTACAATGTCGTTGGTCTGAAGCTGACGGAAACTGAATCGCGGAGCGTTTATTCTGAGGCAGTCACGGTGATCAGTGGAAAAGCGTATGCCCGGCATGGCCGTATAAGCATCGGTCCCCATACGTCTGAGGGCTACATGGCTGCAGGTCTCGGTCATGCCGTAAGTGGCGAATGAGTTCCAGGGCGCAGACAGCAGCGCCTGTTCTGTGGCATGGCTGATTGGGGCGCCACCTATTATCACGTTCCGCAGACGCTTTATTGCAACAGGATTGCTCAGCAACTGGCTGCACTGCGACGGCACGACAGCAAGCAGATCTATGTCACCGTAATCGATGGAGAGAAGCCCGTGATTTGCCGGGGATTCATAAGTTAAATCGCAGCCGGCTTCAAGTGCACGCACAATCATCATTTTCCCCGCTATATATGCAGGTGATAGAGTAAGGTGAAGATGCGAATGACTGCTGATGTTGAACCGGGCATTTGTGGCGCGTGCCGACATGACCATGTCGGATTTCAGCAGGTGTATCTCCTTTGGTGTTCCGGTTGAACCGGATGTATGGGCTATAATGTATGGCCGACGGTCGCACCATTCTGCCATGAATTGCTCAATCAGCTGTTGCATGGACGGAAATACATGTTGTCGCCTTCGAGTTGCAATGGCGACGGGAAGTTGTTCGTGTAAAGGGCGCCTGTGCCAAGTCCTTGCGGCATAGTGGGATTATAGCGTGCCACCCACTGGGCGATGGCATTGAGGCCGATGTTCGATTCGAGCGCCGAGGTGGCCCACCAGCCGATATTGCGGTTCTCGGCCAGTTCAATCCATCTGTCGGATTCCTCAAAACCTCCGCAAAGCGATGGCTTGAGGATGATGTAGGCCGGCGATATGGTGTCGAGCAGACGTGTCTTGAAGTCGTCGGAATGAAATCCTATCAGTTCCTCGTCCAGAGCTATCGGGATAGGTGACAGCCGGCACAGTCGGGCCATTTCCTCCCATTGTCCGCTTTTGATGGGTTGCTCTATGGAGTGTATGTCGAACTCCGAGAGCCTGTTGAGCCGGTCTAAAGCGTTTTGTGGGGTGAAAGCCCCGTTTGCGTCGAGCCGGAGTTCGATGCTTCCGGATGGAAACTCCCTGCGGATATTTGCCAGCAATTCCGCTTCGTCGTCAAAGTTGATGCCCCCGATCTTGAGCTTTACGCATCGGAATCCGGCATCAAGTTTTTCGGCAATACGGGCGCACATCTCCTGCTTTGTTCCCATCCATATCAGTCCGTTAATCTGAATGGGGGAGGATTGTGTGGTGAAAGCCGATTCAATCAGTCTGGAGCTTCCGCGTGCGTTGAGCGACAGCATTGCCGTCTCGTATCCGAACCGGATAGACGAGATTTCAGGCAGCGTATCGGCCGACGGATTGTTGCAGAAGCTTTCGAGATGGTCCGTATACGAGGGTGTGTCCTCTGCGCTTAGGCCTTTGAACAGGGCGCACTCCCCGAGGCCGCTGACCTCAGGAACCTCTGAGTCATGAACGCGCAGAATGAAAGTGTCCTTCACTTTCATTCTGCTGCGTGATGTTATTGCAATCTGCTTGAAGCGGAGTGTGTATGGTTCGAAATCAGCAGTCAGCATGGTCAGACATTTATCCCGGGAATTTGGGGAACTGGTCGAAATCAGGGTCGCGTTTTTCAAGGAACGCATTCTTCCCCTCCTGAGCCTCGGGCATGAGGTAGTAGAGCAGGGTGGCGTCGCCTGCAAATTCCATCAGGCCCGCCTGACCGTCAAGTTCTGCGTTCAGCGCACGTTTGATCATTCGTATGGCCATGGGCGAACGTTTCAGGATTGTCTCGCACCATTCCACGGTTTCATCTTCCAGCCGCTCAAACGGCACCACGGCATTGATCATGCCCATTTCGAGGGCCTCGGCGGCGGTGTATTGGCGGCAAAGATACCATATTTCGCGTGCTTTTTTCTGACCGACGCAGCGCGCAAGGTACGAAGAGCCGAAACCTGCGTCGAAACTTCCAACCTTGGGACCGGTCTGTCCGAAACGGGCATTTTCCGAAGCGATGGAAAGGTCGCACACCACATTCAGCACATTGCCGCCACCGATGGAGTAGCCGTTGACCATGGCTATCACAGGCTTCGGAATGGAACGGATGGCGCGGTGCAACTCGAGCACATTAAGGCGTGGGGTACCGTCGGCATCCACGTAGCCTCCAAGCCCTTTGTAGTGTTGGTCGCCACCTGAGCAGAACGCCTTGTCGCCGGCGCCCGTGAGGATAATCACACCTATATCAGCTGCGCCGCGGCAATAATTCATTGCGTCAAGCATCTCGAAGTTGGTCCTCGGACGGAACGCGTTGTAAACTTCGGGGCGGTTGATGGTGATTTTGGCAATCCCTTTATATTGTTCAAACAGGATATCTTCGTAGTCCTTTATTTTTTTCCACTCTCTCATATTGTAATATACTTTTGTTTCGGTTGATCAATTGTTGGTAGTCGTCTCGGTGAGCACAGCGGCATCAATCCCGGCGTCTGTGGCTATCTCAAGTATGGCTGGTGCTGGCCCGGCGAAAAATGCGGGTACGGCGTCCTGCAATGACTCATAAGAGTCTGCGTGGTAATATTTAAGACCGAACGCATTTGCTATAGCCTTGGCATCCACATTCAGCTGGCACCGGAAAAGACTGTCGACTTCCGGAAGCGAGCGCGTGGTCTTTATGTATTTGAAAATTCCGCCGCCGCCGTTGTTCAGCAGCACAATGCGCAGCTTTGAGGTAAGGTAGTTGCTGGCAAGAGCGCCAAGATCATACTGAAAACTCATGTCGCCGGTTATCAGCAATGTGTCTCCCCCCTTGTATGCCAGTGAGGCGCCTACGGCAGTTGAGGTCGAGCCGTCTATGCCGCTCACACCACGGTTGCAATCCACCCGGTGAAACTTGTCCAGGCATGACATTGACGCCACGCGTACGGCCAGCCCGTTGCTCAGTTGCAGATTCATGCCTGAAATCGGAGCTGCCTCTATCACATGACCTATAGCTGTAGCTACATTCCAAGGGACAGCCTGCAGCTTATGCCAAAGCACTACGCTACGCCGGTTTGCTATATCAATCCAGTTTTTCTTGAACTGGCTTATCCCGGCGCAGTTTTTATTAAGGAAATTGAGGGCGCCGGCGAAGCGGGGGAAAAAAGCCGGCGCCGAAATCTGTATTGCCGTGGAGAGATGTCGGTATGTATCGATGAGGTTCCGTTCAGTCCCCACATGCCAATGCTCCGCTATGTCGGCCTGACGCAGAAACCGTTTCAGCGAAGCCGACACTATGGCGCCCCCGAAGCTTATCAGCAGGTCAGGCACAAAACCGGCAGACTTATCAGCGGATATGCCGGAAAACAGGCTGTCGGATACCTGCAGCACGTCGTCTGAATGCAGGTTTGAGAGACTTTCGGCGAGTACAACCACATTAGGCAGCCGGCCAAGGCTGGATATGGCCTTGTTCAGAGCTGCATCCGGTGCGCCAAAACCTGCGACAATCAGGATGTTTTTCTGTCTGACATCGTTAGCAAGGGCGCGTGCTGTAGTTGTGGATACTTTTTCGGGAGGCGTGACAACCGAAATGCGGTGGAATTGCTCGTTGTGATATTCCGCCTGAGCGGTCAGCGGCTCGGAAATCCGGATATTGATATGAACCGGACCGGGACATCCGGCGAGAGCGCAATCAAGAGCTTCGTTCAATCGGCGGGTATATAGCCATTTCTGCTCCTCGTCGGCCGGCTCCGCTTTCATATCCACGGATAGTTTTACGAAATTTGACAGTGCGTCGGGCTGCCTCATGGTCTGGCTGTCGGCCTGGTCAATCCATTCTTCCGGGCGGTCCGCCGAAATCACTATCAGGGGGAGATGTTTGTGGTAAGCCTCGCACACAGCCGGAGCATAATTGAGTAGGGCGGTGCCTGAGGTGCATACCAACGCCACCGGGCGCTGTGAAATCTCGGCGATACCCAGTGCGATGAACGCTGCCGACCGTTCGTCGACAACCGAAAGCGTCATTAATCCGCCGTGTCTCGACACGGCCATTAACAACGGAGCATTGCGGCTCCCGGGTGAGGTGACAACACTCTCAACACCGAAAGCCGCAAGCGCAAGCGCCGCATGGCGGCAAGTCCATTTATCAGTATTCAGCATAAGGTTTACGTCATAAATGACAACTTATCGGGAACAACCGGTGTGGTTGCTTCCACAGGAACGCGCCACTTATTTGTTGACGCGGAAACGGTCAACCCCGTCGCGCAGGAACGCTACCACCTGATTGGCGGCTGCTATTCCGGCATTGATGTTCGCCTCGGAGGTCTGCGCGCCCATTTTCTTGGGGGTGAAGAACACTCGGCCTGCAAATTCAGTTTCCATGGCCTCGGCATTGTCGGGACGCACGTCGGCCACATATTTCAGGTCGGGACGTTCGCGCAGAGCCTTGCACAGGCCTTCTTCGTCAATCACCTCCTTGCGGGCGGTGTTGATGAGCAGGCCGCCTTTCGGCAGCAGTGTCACCAGATCGAAACCTACCGATTTGCGTGTCTCGTCGGTAGCGGGGATATGAAGCGAAACAACCTTGTTGTTCTTGTAGAGGTCTTCAACGGATTCAACGCGGGTCACATCGGCTGCAGCCATCACCTCTGCGGGGCAGTAGGGGTCGAGTGCGCTCACATTCATACCGAAGCCTTTGGCTATGCGGGCCACATTGCGGCCCACCTGACCGAATGCATGGATACCGAGCGATTTGTCCTTCAGTTCCGAGCCGGAGGTGCCGTTGTACATGTTGCGCACAGCCATTACAGCCATGCCGAACACAAGTTCGGCCACGGCATTGGAGTTCTGACCCGGCGTATTCTCAACACACACGTTATGAGCAGTGGCGGCAGCAAGGTCGACGTTGTCGTAACCGGCACCGGCACGCACCACAATCTTCAGCTGTTTTGCAGCGTCAAGCACTTCGGCGTCAACTTTGTCGCTGCGCACAATGAGGGCGTCGGCAGTGGCGACTGCATCAAGCAGTTCGGCCTTTGAAGTGTATTTCTCAAGAAGTGCGAGTTCGTAACCGGCATCTTCAACCACTTTCTTTATTCCGTCGACAGCAACGGCTGCGAACGGTTTTTCTGTAGCAACCAGAACTTTCATTGCAAATGAGTTTAGTTTGGGTTGTTATTCTATTATGCCTTTGCGGCAAACTCTTTCATTGCAGCAACAAGCACATCCACGCTCTCCATGGGGAGTGCATTGTAGAGTGATGCGCGGAAGCCGCCTACAGAGCGGTGCCCCTTGATGCCTACGATGCCCTTGGTGGCAGCAAAGTCCATGAATGCTTTTTCAAGTTCCTTATACTTGGGTTTCATCACGAAGCATACGTTCATAATCGAGCGGTCCTCATGGTTGGGAACAGTAGCTTCGAAGATGGGGCTTGCATCGATAGCCTCGTACAGACGGGCTGCCTTGGCGAGGTCGCGCTTCTCAAGCTCTGTCACACCGCCCACTTCCTTATAATAGCGCAGTGTCTGGAGTGCGCTGAAAATGGGAAGCACAGGGGGAGTGTTGAACATCGAATCCTTGTCGATGTGGGTCTTGTAGTTGAGCATGGTGGGGATGGGACGCGACACATGGCCGAGTGCATCCTCACGTACGATAATCAGGGTTGCACCGGCGGGAGCGAGGTTTTTCTGTGCGCCGGCGTAGATGATGTCGTATTTGCTCACATCAACCGGACGTGAGAAAATGTCGCTGGACATATCGGCAACCATGTGTACGGGCGAATCGGGATCCTTGCGGATTTCTGTACCGTAGATGGTGTTGTTGGTTGTGATATGGAAGTAGTCTACATCGGTGGGGATGGTGTAATCACGCGGGATGTAGTTGTAATTGCGGTCCTCGCTCGATGCCACAACATCGACTTCGCCGAACAGTTTTGCTTCTTTAACGGCTTTGTGAGCCCATACGCCTGTGTCGAGATAAGCGGCTTTGGTTGCAAGCAGGTTGTAGGGAACCATGGCGAACTGCAGGCTTGCGCCGCCACCGAGGAACAGCACGCTGTAGCCTGCAGGAATGTCGAGGAGTTCTTTCACCAAAGCGCGGGCTTCGTCCATTACTGCCTGGAATTCTTTCGACCTGTGCGAAACTTCGAGGATACTTAAACCGGTGTCGGCGAAGTTGATAACTGCGTCAGCCGTGTTCTGAATCGTGTAGGGACTAAGAATGGAAGGCCCTGCATAGAAATTGTGTTTCTTCATGTGCTTTGGTTGTTAGTATTGTTTGAAGATTTTAACTTGCGGACTCCCATCGGGAGTTCACATGCAAATATAGCTCAATTTGATGAAACTCCAAATTTGCCAGTAAGAAATTCGGGCGGAAAAGTGATAAAATTAAATGGTTCTTTGACGAACCGCTTCATAAATCATCACTCCGGCTGCCACCGACACGTTGAGCGACGAGATGTGCCCACGTTCCGGAATGGCTACTCTGGCTGTTGAAAAGCGAAGCACATCCTCGCTTATACCGGTGTCCTCCGCACCCATCACGATGGCGGTGGGCAATGTGAAATCAGCGCGGGTGTAGGGTATGTCGGATTTTTCAGTGGCGGCCACAATCTGGAATCCGCAGTCGCGCAGAAATTTCACGGCATTGATAATGCTGTTCTCCCTGCAGATGGGCAGATAGGCGAGTGCTCCGGCCGAAGTTTTCATGGCATCTGCCGTGACAGATGCGCCTCCGCGACGAGCTATGACCATTGCATCAACCCCGGCGCACTCGCATGTACGGGCTATCGCTCCGAAGTTGCGCACGTCAGTAACACCATCGAGCATGACGATCAGCGGCGTTTTCCCCTCTTCAAACAGGGTTGGCACCAGTGTGGCAAGCGAACAGTAGGACACTGCCGACAGAATGGCGAGTACCCCCTGATGGTTGCGACGTGTGATGCGGTCGATTTTTTCTACCGGCACTTTCTGTATGAGGATGCCGCGGGATTTCAATGCCGTCATAAGTTCAGGCGCGAGGGCGCTCTGAAGCGTGTTTGATATAAGCACCTTGTCAAATTCCTTTCCGGCTTCTGCGGCTTCAATCACGGCACGGATGCCGTAGATATAATCATTCTTTTCAAGCATTTTTCAGTTTTGTTTAGGCGTTGTCAATCAGTGCGCGTGCATTGGCGAGTGCAGCCTGGTCGATAGTGGATCCCGAAAGCATCTGAGCTATCTCCGCAATCCTGTTTTCGGGGGAAAGAAGCTCTATGCGCGTAATGGTGGAGCTGTCGGTATCGGTCTTGAACACCCTGAAATGGGCATTTCCCTTGGCTGCCACCTGAGGAAGGTGTGTTATGGCTATCACCTGAATGTTTTCGGAGATATCTTTCATCAATGCACCCATGCGGTGAGCCACATCGCCTGAAACACCGGTGTCCACCTCGTCGAATACAATCGACGGCAGCTGCATCTTGTGCGCCACCAGCGATTTTATCGAAAGCATGAGGCGCGAAATCTCACCACCCGAAGCTGTGCTTCCCACAGGCATAAGTGGTTGGTTTTTGTTGAAAGCAAAGAGGAATTCTATGGCATCGATACCGGTGGCCGATAGCTGTACAGGCTTAATGGAAATCTCTACCTGCAGATTTTTCATACCGAGCGGTGTTGCGCGCTCTTTGAGGTCGGCAGCAAACTGCTGTGCGGCAGCCTTACGTGACGCCGAAAGCTCCTCAGCCTTCTCCATGGCTGCACGTTTGGCCTTTTTGGCAGCAGTCTCGCTTTTCTGTAGTCCTTCGTCGCCAAGATCGATGGCCTTGATTTCGTTGGCAAGGCGGTCGCGTATTTCAATGAGTTGCTCAATGGTTTCCGCCTGCTGCCGGCGTAGAAGGTCGTAAAGCAGATTTAGCCGTTCCTCAACTTCGTCAAGCCTGGCAGGGTCATCGCTCAGCGCTCCGTCGGCATCGGCGAATGTTGCGGCAATATCGCGTAATTCCACGCGAAGGGCTTCCAGACGGTCGGCCAACGCCTCGCCGTCGTCGACATACGAGGCGATCTGTGATGCTTCAGCAGCGGCTTCGCGAACGAGATCGTCGGCATTGGTGTCGCCGTCGGTCAAAGCTCCCCCGATAAGTTGCAGCGACGCTTTCACCTGAGCCATGTTGGCAAGCAGCTTTCGTTCGTTCTCCAGCTCCTCAAGTTCGCCAGGCTGCAGTGAGGCGTTAACAAGCATGTCGTACTGGTAGCGCAGAAACTCTTCGTTGGTTCGTGCCTTGTCAAGCGCGATACGCTCCTGTTTGTATTGTCGCAAAGCCTGCCGGTATGAGTTGTATAGGGTATGGAATTCGTCGTTGAGGGTCGCATTGCAGGCAACGGAATCGATTACCTGCAGCTGATATGGAGGCGATGCAAGCAGCAGGTTCTGATGCTGCGAATGTATGTCGATGAGAAACAGCCCCGCCGTCTGCAACTGTGCCAGATTTACCGGGGAATCGTTGATAAACGCACGGGAGCGGCCTGTGGTACTGATTTCGCGGCGTAATATCACGGTATCGTCATCCCAGTCGATATCGTTTTCCTCGCAGAATTGTTGCAAAGAGGTGTAGCCGTCAGCCGAGAATGTGGCCTCGATAACAGATTTTACATTCGGGTCGCGCACCACCTTGGTGTCAGCTCTACCGCCGAGCAGGAGGCCGAGGGCTCCGAGGATGATTGATTTTCCGGCACCCGTCTCACCTGTGATGATGTTAAGCCCCGGAAAGAAAGTTATGTCTATCCGGTCAATCAGGGCATAATTGGATATGTGGAGCGTCTTAATCATTTCTGCGATCCTGCCTTAATCTGGTTAATGCGTTTCATTTCTGTGGGATACAGCGGCGTGAGCAGAGTGGCTACTGTTTCACGCTCGGTCTGCGATGCTTTCGAGTAGATGTTTACAAGTTCGTCAAGTTTGGCATCCTTGAACAACGACAGGGCCACATTCATCGGGTCTATGTCATATACCTTCTGAAGCACCGAAAGTGATTCAGTGATCTGTGCGCGCCCTTTGTCGGGAGCCAGGAACATCTCGTCAAGCCCTTTGCGGTGATAGTTGTACAGCAGCGAACGTGTGGCCGAGGTCGAGGGTTCTGTGAACGCGCCAAGCAGAGCCGAACGGTTCTTTTTGTCCTCGAAAGCTTTCCATCCGCCTTCGCCCGACGACTGTGCCATCTGCACAATCATTTTCAACCGTTCAAAAGCCTCGTCACCGCCGTTGGGGGCGAAGCTGTCGCGGTCAAGTGCAATGATAAAGTAGGCATAGAAGTTCAATATGGCTGTTAGCTGGCTTTCCATCGTATTCACGGTGAAATTAAGCGGTTCACCCTGCTGATAAGAGAATTCCACATTGGAATCCTTGAAATTGAGCAGCGTGGTTGTGTAAGTGCTGTTATAGACGGGACGGGTGGACTGCACCTGAATATCGCCCTTTATCACATCGTCGGCATACTCAGCGACTGTGAGAAAAACGCGGCAGTCAATCCGTTCATTCACCGCATATTGGTCGTTGGTGAAATGATTGGAATTCATGTATTCAGTGATGGATTCCTGCAACGTCTGGAACACATCCTTGCTCACATTCTGCAGTTGGTCAGTGTTGATAGTCACCTCACAATTGAGTTCCTGTGCCTTTGCTGCCCCACAACATATACATAAAAAAAGAATGAACGGAGCTATAGCCGATATGCGTTTCAGGGAGTTTGTCATATTTAGTGAAATGTAATGCTTCGTAATGATGTGTGGGCACCACGCTGTCATTTGCCTTGTTGCTGCGCGTGTCGCGTAATGGCCGCGAGAATATCTGATGCTACTTCCGACTTCGGTTTGAGCGGGAAAGTGCGCGAGGCACCGTTGTTGTCAAAGATGGTGATGCGGTTTGTGTCTGTTCCGAAACCGGCGCCCTTGTCGTTGAGCGAATTCAGCACAATCAGGTCAAGATTCTTTCTGTGCAGCTTTTCAAGAGCATTTGTCTCTTCGTTGTCTGTCTCAAGTGCGAATCCTACCAGAATCTGTCCCTGACGTTTCTGTGCGCCAAGTGTGGCCGCTATGTCGGGATTCTTTTTGAGCTGAAGCTGAGGTGGCGCGTCTGTGTGCTCGCGCTTTATTTTCTTTTCAGCCACATCGGCAATCCGGTAATCCGCCACGGCAGCCGACATTATGTATGGCCGATGATGGCGATATCCGTTGTCGGGAACAGTGCCTCGCAGGCGTCGAGCATCTGTTGTGCGGATTCAACCTTTATTATGTTGACTTTGCCGTTTTTCGGGCGGGCCTCGCACGGACCGAGAACCAGACTGACATCTGCCCCCATGGCAGCGGCGACATCCGCGATGGCTACCCCCATTTTGCCTGTAGAGTAGTTGCTGATGTAGCGTACCGGGTCAATCTTCTCGCGGGTCGGACCAGCTGTAACAAGAATCCGTTTGCCGCAGAGCTTATGTTCTTCCGGAGTAGCGGAGTTTTTGAAAAAGTCATCCACCGCGCGGAATATCACTTCCGGTTCGGCCATCCGTCCTTTCCCCACGAGGTGCGATGCAAGCTCACCTTCGGCAGCCTCTATGATATCGACTCCGTCAGAGGCGAGTGTGGCAAGGTTCCGTGTTGTGGTGGGATGCTGCATCATGTCGAAATCCATTGCAGGCGCTACGAACACCTTTGCGCGGGTGGACAGATATGAGGTGACGAGCATGTTGTCGGCTATGCCGTTGGCCATCTTGCCTATGGTCGATGCCGTAGCTGGGGTAACCACAAAAACGTCGGCCCAGAGGCCGAGGTCAACATGGCTATTCCACACGCCTGTATTGGCGGTGAAAAATTCGCTGATCACTGCACGACCCGATAGGGTGGAAAGCGTGAGAGGTGTTATGAATTCCTTAGCGTTGGGAGTCATGATCACCTGCACTTCGGCACCGGCCTTAACAAACAGCCTCACAAGCATGGCGGATTTATATGCCGCAATGCCGCCGGTTATACCTACAACTATGTGCTTTCCTTTCATATCGGTGTTGACTTGTGCAATATTACATTCAGGTGCGGGTGCGTTATTTGCGCATCCGCAGTTTGATGGCCGTAAAAATCCTTTTTGTATCACTGGGGAAATCGCCCTGCTGAATCCAGCTGAAATAGCCGGGGTCTTTGGTTAATACTTCGGATGCAAGGCGTCCCTTGTATTTGCCGAAGTTGATAACTTCCCGGTGCTGGTCGTCGTAGACAAGGCGTCCCATGATGTCCACATTTTTCTGCTGCGACGAGAATTCCGACAGTGCCGCCACATCGTTTGGCAGGTCATCGTATCGTTCAAGTTGCGCGAGAAGCACTTCATAGGTGGCGCGTGTATCGGCGTTGGCAGAGTGTGCTCCGTCAAGGTCCTTGTCGCAGTAGAATCGATAGGCGGCAGTCAGAGTGCGTTGCTCCTTCTTATGGAAGATGGTCTGGACGTCGATGTAACGCGGGCGTGTGAAATCGAAATCCACACCGGCACGGGCAAATTCTTCCGACAGCATCGGCACATCGAAGCGGTTGGAATTGAAGCCGGCAATGTCGCAGCCCTCGAAGCTGTCGGCGAGTTGGCGGGCAATTTGCCGGAACGCAGGTTTATCGGCCACGTCCTCATCATAAATGTGATGGATGGCTGATGCCTCCTCGGGGATATGTCGCTCGGGGTTCACACGCACCGTGCGTTGCTCGTCGTGCCCGTCGGGGAAGACCTTGATCATCGAGATTTCGACAATGCGGTCGGTGGTTATATTCGTACCGGTGGTTTCAAGATCGAAAAACATCACCGGTTTGGTAATATTCAGTTTCAATGCAAAAACAAAATTTTGTAGAGAATTACGCTTAATGCATTATGATGCCTGGCCGGAGAGGAATTAGAAATCCGTCACCGCCATCGGCATCAGGATAATGACAAGGCTGGTGTTTTCAGGATTGTCTTCCGGTTCGAACAGTCCGGGGCGAGAGGGGTCGGCGAGTTTGATGATAACATTCTGCGTGTCGATGGTGGAGAATATCTCCATGAGGAACATGGCGCTGAAACCGATTACCATCTCATTGCCTGTAAAATCGCAAGGCACTTCCTGCTGTGCGAATGTACCGACGTTTGGGTCGTCGACTTTCATCTCGAGCATGTCGGGCTTGAAGCGGAATTTTATCAGTCCGTGCCCGGGATCGGTGCAGACTGCAACGCGGCGTACAGCGGTAATGATAGTGTCGCGGTCCACTGTGACAACGTAGGGATTCTGAGTGGGGATCACACGGTTGTAGTCGGGGAAATTGCCTTTGATGAAGCGGTTGTTGAGCGTGAGGTTCTCGGTTTTGAACACGGCGCTGCGCGGCGAAATCTGCACGCTTACAGTTTCGTCCTTGTCGAGGAGGGATTTGAGAATCACAGCAGGCTTGAGCGGAAGAATAAACGATGCAGCTATCTCCGGAGCGGAAGTGTTGTCGATGTAACGCACGAGTTTGCGCGTGTCGGTTGACACGAACGTGATGCCGTCGGGCTTGATGTCCCAGAGGATACCCATCATCTGCGGACGTAATTCGTCGGAACCCACGGCGAACAGAGTGTTTTCTATACCGTTGATTATCTGAGAACCGGGGCAGCTGAAGCTCATGGTCTCCTCGGCATCCTCAACAGTGCGCGGGTACTGCGAGCCCTCGAGTGTCATCATGTCGAAAACGCCACCGGGGAACTTGATTTTCATGGCGCCGTTGGATGGATTGATGCTGAATTCCACATCTACATCAGGCAACTCCTTTGCAATGTCGGATATGCGTCGTGCATTCACGCAAAAATCGCCCTCGCCCTCCGATGCTGTAATAGGGAGAACTGCAGTGAGCGTGTTTTCGGAATCTGAGGCCGTGATGGTAAGTTTGTCCGACTCGACTTTCCAATGGAAATTGTCGAGAATGGAGAGGGTGTTCTTTGAATTAATCACCTTGCTCACACCCGACAGGGTGGAATAGAGCGCTTTGCTCGCGATTTTGAATTTCATATATTGTGAGGTTGTTTGGTTCAGCCTTGAAGGGCATCGCGCATGCGCTACACCCATACATTTATCCCCCAAAGTTACAAATTAATCTTCGTTCTGGCAATAGCGGGAATTACAAGAATCGGCGCTACAAGCATAGGAGAGCAGGGGCCAATATGACGCATTCAAGACAATTCCGTTTTGGCCGTTTAAATCCTGTCCGACACGAACAAAACGGATGTTCTGCAGGTTTTATTTAAAGACATAGAAAAACATACACAACTAAATTTACTTATAACGTCATGGCAACAACAACCACAATGCCCAAAAGCATAAAGGGCACTCGTACAGAGCAGGCACTGGTCAATGCCTACATGAATGAATCACAGTCCTACAGCAGATACATGTTTTACAGCCAGCAGGCCGAAAAAGAAAGCTATTTCCCGATACAGAAGGTGTTCGAGGAGACCGCTTTGAATGAACTGCGCCACGCCAAGGTGTTCATGAAGATGCTTGAGACCGGTGTGGTGCCCTGCAATGTGACTGTAGATGCAGACAAGATTCAGGACACTGCGGCCAATCTTCAAATCGCAATCAAGGAAGAACGCGACGAGGGCGTGGCACGGTATCTGGCCGATGCGAAGATTGCCGAAGAGGAAGGCTTCCCCGAGATAGCTGACCATTTCCGTGCAATCGCAAGTATAGAACAGCATCACCTTGACCGTTTCGAGCGCTACCTGAAACGCGTGCAGGACGGGACCGTATGGAAACGAGACACCCCAATTTCCTGGCGTTGCCTTGTGTGCGGCTATACATTTGTAGGCACCGAACCCCCGATGACATGTCCGGCATGTGACCATCCTTATCAGCACTACATGGCTCTTGACATGGACTGAATCGCCTGCAATAAAAGTGCCCCACAATCCGGCCGGATGAAGCCTTTTTTTACAGTAATATATTGCGTCGTGAAGGTATATTTAATTATCTTCGCGACGCATTTTTACTGTAACAATCCGTTATAACCCGACAGAAACTCCATGTATACCCCGTCATCCGAATTTTTTCAGTTTGTAGATGCTCATGTTAATGAGGATCCTGTCAGATTGCGCCTGAAATATCAAAGCAAAGGAGAGAATTGGGTACAGGATGCCATAACGCACATAGAATGTCTACACAAATGCAATGGCAAATTCGGAGATTTACAGCCGGAACTGATGTTGCATCCCGTTTCGGTGGAGCAGGCGAGTTCTGCCCGTGTGGCACGTTTCCATGCAGAAGTGATGCATTGCCACGCGCAACGGGCGGTGTCGTTGCTTGACATGACCTGTGGGCTCGGGGTGGATTTTGCGGCCATGTCTGGGGCCATCACTGACGATTCAAAAAGATGCCTCGCCATTGAATTGGATGAAAGGCGCTGTGCCGTGGCTCAATATAATTTCAGGGACCGCGAGGGGGTGAAGGTTGTGAATGCCGATTCGGTGCAATGGCTGTCTGATTACAAAGGCGACCGATTCGATGTTGTATTCATCGATCCGGCAAGGCGCAATGCCATGGGGGGGAGAGTGTTTAATCTGCACGACTGTCAGCCGGACCTTGTCGAGCTGATGCCCATGATTGCATCCAAAAGCAACGTGCTTATCGCCAAGCTGTCGCCCATGCTTGATGTGACCCAGACATTGCGCGATTTGCCACAGGCAACTCATCTGTATGTGGTGGAGGAAAGAGGGGAGTGCCGCGAACTACTGGCCGTTGCCGACTTTTCGCAATCTGACGCCCCATGCGGACTTGATGCGGAGATTGTGGCCACAGACTGTGACAAGACTTTCCGCTTTTCGTTGGCGGAGGAGCGGCAGGCGGAGATGCGGTTCGGCGTGCCGGAAAGAGGCTTATATCTGTATGAGCCGTCGCCGGCGATGATGAAGGCTGCGCCGTTTGCCACCTTGTGCGCACGGTATGGGGTGCGTAAGCTGCACCCCAATTCGCATGTTTATGTTGCAGACAGTCCGTATGCCGATCTGCCGGGCCGATGGAACAAGATAGCTGATGTGGTTGATTTCTCCTCCAGAAGCGCGAAAGCCTTGTCAGCCAAAATAGGAGGCGCGGCCGATGTGGCTGTGCGCAATTTCCCGATGCGTGCAGAAGAATTCCAGAAACGTTTCGGATTTAAAGGTGGAGACACTTGGCGCGTCATGGCCACCTCACTGTCACACCCGCGAAAAAACGTACTGGTGCTGTTGGAAAAACAGCCGTAGGCTTATTTCCGCTGGAACATGCGGGCCATATCCCGCTTGTCGTCGCGCTCTTTGATTGATTGGCGTTTGTCGTATTCCTTTTTACCACGCCCGATGCCGATTACAAGCTTTGCATAGCCACGCGACGATATGAACAGCCGTAGCGGAACGATGGTGAAGCCCGACTCCTTGCCGTTCTTTTCAAGCTGGCGTATCTCCTTGCGGTTCAGCAGCAACTTGCGGTCGCGTCGCTCGGTGTGATTGTTGTATGTGCCATAGAAATATTCGGCGATGTACATGTTTTTCACCCATACCTCACCGTTGTTGACGTAACAGAATGTGTCGGCCAGCGAGGCTTTGCCCTGTCGGATGGATTTGATTTCCGTGCCGGTCAGCACAAGGCCGGCAGTAAAAGTGTCGCCTATGGCATAGTCGAAAGTGGCTCGGCGGTTCTTTATATTTATTTCCTTGAATTTCATGCAGACAATGGGCTTTTTAGATTATTCGGGCGACGAGCCGGTCAGATCAGGGCGTTAAGCAGAATAGAGAGAAGATAGGTCGGACCGAGGATGGAGAGAGTGGCGATAATCATGTACAGTCCCACATTTTTCTCGTCGACGCCGGCGAATTTAGCCCCTTTCCATATAATGAATATAACGTAGAACGGAAGGAACTCGATTAACGCAAGGTGAGTTTTGACAATATTTGACACGAGCGTGATAGCTCCAAGAAAAGTCAGGCATTGCATGATAAGGACAAACCATCTGCCCTTGGGTTCAATCAGCACAGATGGCGCCATGATCCGGGGCATGTACACCATGAAAATATACCTCGCAAACTGCGATGAGAGGAATAATGTCACAAATGTGACAATAGCCTTCTGAATGCAGCTCAGCAGATCGTCTGTGCCATAAAGCGCCCGGACAAGCCAGGAGAGTGCAAACAGGCATATTGCCGGAAGGAAGCACGAATAGAAACACCGTGTGGCACGATGTTCCTCCCACACATTCTGCTCTTCCACGTACGAAGCGCTACGCACCCGGGGTGGATCGGCAGAAATACCGTCTTCGCGCGCGATGCGGAACTGCTCTCCGCTTTCGCGTTCGATGTCCTCCCAACCTTTGGTCGGGGCAAATATAAGCTGTACGAACTGCTTTAGATATTGTGCAAGCACCTTGGTTGACTTTTCCTGATAGATTGTTTAGCTTGCAAAGTTACTTAAAGTTGGTTAACTTTGCAAGCCGGGAAGGGGCTGCATGGCTGTAAGCCGAATGAATTATTCATAACCCCCATAATATAATTATGCTTAAAGGAATTCTTTCTATTGCGGGAAAGCCTGGCTTGTTCCGTCTTGTGAACCAAGGAAAAAATATGCTGATTGTCGAGAACATCGCAACAGGCAAACGCATGCCGGCGTATGCACGTGACAAGGTTGTGTCGCTCGGCGATATTTCAATGTACACATTCGATGGCGACGTGCCTCTGTCGAACGTGCTCGAGAAATTAAAGGAAGTGACAGAATGCAAGCCTGTTGATGCAAAGAGCATGGACGATGCGTCTCTGCGCGCATTCTTTGCAACAGTTTTGCCCGATTATGACGAGGAAAGGGTATATTCTACCGACATCCGCAAACTTTTCAGCTGGTACAATCAGCTCCTTGCTGCCAATATAACAGACTTCGCCGAAGAGGAAACCGCAGCCGAGGAGGGAACTGAAGAAGCCGATAACGCTGAATGACAGACAGCATTGTATAAACCAAAAGACTACAATTGGGAACCGTAAGAAAAATGCCGCAACACGAGGCTGCCGCCTCTGTTGCGGCTCTCTATAAGGAGCATTTCGGAGCAGCACCGGACTCACTCTCCATAATTGCGGGCGCAGGGTCGAACCGTATGTATTTTCGTGCGTGCTCCAAGGGGCAACGCTCTGTGATAGCGACCTTTGGAACTGATCCGGCTGAGAACCGGAGTTTCATATATCTGGCAAGGCATTTTGCTTCGCTTGGGCTGCCTGTCCCGAATATTCTGGCTGTATCGGCCGACGACATGGCCTACTTGCAGTCGGACCTTGGTGACACTTCACTCTTCAGTGCCATAGCGCAGTCAAGGCAATCGGGAAATTTTTCGGGCGAAGACGTCGGGCTGCTGCGTGATTCCTTAGCCATGCTCGCGAGGGTACAGTTCCTCGGTTCCCGCGGCATTGATTTCAATCGTTGTTTCCCTTCGCCGGCCATGGATGACGACATGATTCTGTCGGACCTCAATTATTTCAAATACTGCTTTCTGAAAACCAGCGGTACGGAGTTCGATGAAGCCCGGCTCGCCTCGGAGTTCGACCGATTGTATGCAGTCCTGGCCAAAAGGACCGCCACGGCGCGCCAATTCATGGTGCGTGATTTCCAGAGCCGCAACGTGATGCTGACTGAAGGTACGCCTTTCCTGATAGACTTTCAGGGAGGCCGCCGCGGACCGGCGGAATACGACGTGGCTTCGTTCCTTTGGCAGGCCAAGGCGCACATTCCGGCCGGCCTTCGGAAGGAACTTGTGGATTATTACATCTCATTCGTGAAAGCTTCGTTCGGAGATGAGTTCGACGAGAATGAATTCCGCGACTGTTTGCCGTATTTCGTACTTTTCAGAATGCTGCAGACGCTGGGCGCCTACGGTTTTCGCGGTCTCACCGAGCGCAAGCCGCATTTTATTTCAAGTATACCCTCAGCTGTGCGCAATCTTGCCTCATGGCTAAAAGATTCCGGTCTCGAAAGGGTGTTCCCTTATATAACTTCTCTTGTATCTGATCTTGAGGGCTCTCCTTTGGTCTCGCAAATCTCTGCTCTTAATTCTGTCCCGGAGCTTGAAGGGCGTCTCACTGTCACGGTGTCAAGTTTTTCATACAAGAAAGGCGTACCGATTGACCTGAGCGGTAATGGCGGCGGTTTCGCATTTGACTGCCGCGCCATCCACAATCCCGGGAGATATGATGAATACAAGCCTCTCACGGGGCGTGATGTCCCTGTGATACAATTTATCGAAAGCAATAACGAGGCTGCCGATTTCCTGTCGGCTGCGGCGCAGATGGTCGACGCTTCAGTGCGCCGCTACTTCGAACGGGGGTTCACGTCACTTTCGGTTGCGTTCGGCTGTACCGGAGGGCGCCATCGTTCGGTGTATTGTGCCGAGCATATGGCACACTATATTGCTGAAATGTTTCCGGAGGTAAGGGTGGTGCTCTGGCATCGGGAACAGGACATTATGGAAATTTTCAATGGAGTTTCCGCAAAAAAGTGATTGCAGCCATGAATAAAGCAATGATTTTTGCTGCCGGTATCGGCTCGCGCCTCAAACCTTTTACCGACAGCCATCCGAAGGCTTTGGCCAGAGTAGGGGGTGTGCCCGCGCTGCAGCGTGTGATTGAAAAATTGCGCGATGAGGCCGGAATAACCTACATGGTGGTGAACGTGCACCATTTCGCATCTCAGGTGGTGGATTTCCTGGAGCGGAACCACCATTTTGGTGTGGAGATCAAAATCAGCGACGAATCTGACTGCCTGCTTGACACCGGAGGCGGCCTGCTGAAGGCGCAACAGTTGCTCGACCTATCCGATTCCGATGCTGTAGTGCTGCATAATGCAGATATCCTGACTGATTTCCCGATTGCGCCGATGATAGACTTTCACCGGGCGCAATGCGCTGATGCCACTCTGATGGTTTCACCACGGCAATCGTCAAGGGTGTTCAGGTTTGACAGCGGCATGAACCTGGCGGGATGGCAGAACCTGAAAACCGGCGAATGCCGGCCGGTATATGCCGGAGAGCTTGCCAACAGCAGGGCTCTGGCGTTCGGGGGAGTGCATGTAGTGTCGCCGTCGGTTTTCAACCGTCTGGAATCTTATAGCAGGACCATCGGTTCCGATGTGTTTTCCATAACACCTTTTTATATTGACGCTATAGGGCATCTTGCCATTAAGGGATATTGCCCGGCGTCAGCTTTCCGTTGGTTTGATATCGGGACACCGGAAAAACTTGCCGCTGCAGAAAAGGAATTTTGTTAATTAAAGGTTTTTTGTTAACTTTGCAGTCGCTTTGGAGGCATGTACTCCGGAGCCCCCAGTGTGATGGGAAATTAATCACTACATTAATTTTGAGTAACACAACAAATTAAACAAAAATGAAAACATTTCAACTGATCGCCGAGCCCCGTGTGGATCTTGGCAAAAAGGCTGCCAAGGCCCTCCGTTCCGAAGGTAAAATCCCCGTTGTTCTCAATGGCGGCGAACCCTTTGAACTTCCCTACAAAGGCACTCTCAATCCCGGTGAAAAAATCGTGGAAATTGAAAATGGCCGTGGTCTGATCACAACCGACCTTACCGTTACCAACGAGGCTATCCGCAAGCTCATCTACACTCCCGAAATCTTCGCTATCGAGCTTCAGTTCAACGGTGGCAAAAAGATGGCTGTGCTCCGCGAGGTTCAGTTCCACCCTGTAAAGGACAATATCCTCCATCTCGACCTGCTCGAAGTAAACGACACCAAGCCCGTCGTAATGTCCGTGCCAGTCAAGATTGAAGGCCATGCAGAAGGTGTTAAGGCCGGTGGTAAGCTCACACTTTCCATGAAGAAACTCAAGGTTAAAGCTTGCTACACCGAAATTCCCGAACGCCTTGTCATCAATGTCGACCACCTCGGTCTGGGCAAGACACTTCAGGTTGGAGAACTTCACTTCGAAGGTCTTGAACTCGTTTCTCCGAAAGAAGCTGTGGTTTGCGCCGTTCAGCTCACCCGCGCCGCTCGTGGCGCCGCTGCCGCCGCCGCTGCTGCTGCAAAATAAAACAGCTTAGCCAATGAAATATCTTATAGTGGGGCTCGGTAACATCGGTCAAGAGTATCAGGGCACCCGCCATAATATAGGTTTCAGAATATTGGATGCCTTTGCCGAGGCATCCAATATTTCTTTTACGACCGACCGTTACGGCGATGTGGGTACAGGGCGCATCAAGAATCAGCAGGTGGTGCTTCTCAAGCCGTCAACCTATATGAATCTGAGCGGTAACGCCGTGCGCTACTGGAAGAATAAGGAAAACATTGATATTGACCACATCCTTGTACTTGTCGACGACATTGCGCTGCCGTTCGGAGCGATACGAATCAAACCGGGCGGAAGTGATGCCGGGCACAACGGGCTTAAGAACATTGCGGCGATGCTTGGCACGCAGGCTTACCCCCGGCTGCGTTTCGGCATCGGTAACGATTTCCCCAAAGGTTGTCAGATCGATTATGTTCTCGGCCATTTCACTCTCGACGAGAGACAGAAGTTGCCGCTGCGCGTAGATGTGGCTGTGGATGCCATCAGAACGTTCGTCCTTGCCGGAATCCAGACCGCGATGTGTGATTTCAACAATAAGTAAAGAGACTACAGGTCGTAGACATTCAGTCCGAGTGTTTCGTCGAATTTTCGGTCTAACTCCCCGTCGAAGACGCGCACAACAAATTCGCCGGCTCCCGACAGTGTGGCACAAAGCAGATGGCCCGCAATTGCGGTGTAATCTTCGCATCCAAGTGTGACGTGCAGGTGCAGATAGGGCTGCCCGTCCTTTGCAGAGATGTTGCCCGTAAGGTTGGCAATCTCCATCTGTCCGGTGAATGTGCGGTCGACGTATGCTTTTGTGGCCGGATTGAAGAAACGCAGCGTGGCCTCGTTAACGGCGCCAAGTCCTTCGATTACGCCGCTGTTAACGTTGTGGTCCTTGCAGAAGTCGGCGAGAACCCCGCTTATTTCCGAGTGGTTGGCAATGCTGACCACATAGCTGTCGCCGAACTTACGGCAGCCGTATTTTTTATCATTTTGCATCTTGCGGTTGTTATTATATTTATAATCATGGTTCGGCGGCTGCATAGTTTGGCCACGACCATTTATTTGAGGCAAATATAAGGAATAAAATCAGGTTTAATATAATTCTGTCATGAAAACAGAGGTCAGAATCGACAAATGGCTATGGGCCATGCGTGTGTTTAAAACCAGGACGGTGGCCACAGACAGCTGCAAGAAAGGTCGTGTCAGCCTAAAGATAGGAGGCAAAGACCCGGAAGTGACAGCCAAGCCGTCGCGTATGATCAAGGTGGGCGACGTGGTGATGGTGCGCAAACCGCCCATCACATATTCGTTTGAGGTAAAAGCCCTGACGGAAAACCGCCTCGGGGCAAAGCTTGTGCCGGAATACATGACAAACATAACGCCGAAAGAGCAGTATGACATGCTTGACGTGATCCGTATAAGCGGATTCATTGACAGACGCAAGGGGCTCGGACGTCCCACAAAACGAGAGGGGAGGGAGCTTGCATCCTTCACCGACCAGATTTACAGTGACGACTCCGACTTCGGCTTCGATTTTGACGAGGACGACTTCGACGAGTAAACATCCGCAAATGCCCGTCAACTCCTGTCCATATTATAAAAAACGGAGGAAAGCATTTTATCCATGCTTTCCTCCGTAATGTTTTGTCCTTATAGTGCCGAATTCAGGACACGATGTGCCGTCTATGTGGCACATGGAGCTGAATCAGCCTTCTATTGCTTTGGCGTTGAAATAGCCGCTCATGGCTTTCCAGCACAGGGCAGCCAGAAGAGCGCCTGCAAGCGGGCCGACTACCATAATCCAGAAATCGGGCCATGCCGAGGGGCTCCAGAGGGCCGGGCCGAAGCTGCGTGCGGGGTTGACAGAGCAGTTGTCCACAGGGATGCCTACGATGTTTACCAGGCCGAGCGCCAGACCGATGGCGAGGCCGCCGAAGTTGCCGAAGCCTTTCTTTGCGTCGGTCACACCGAGGATGACCAGGACGAAGAAGAATGTAAACAAGCATTCAACCATGAGTGCCATACCAGCATTGGCACCGGGCTGCAGAACGTTGGCGGCAAGATTGCTTTCGCCGGTTATGCCACCGAATTCAAATCCGGGAGCCATCTCCACCATCCAGTAAAGGAATCCGGCACCGATGGCTGCGCCGAGAAGCTGCGACACTACATACCCGCAGAATTCACCGAAATTCATGCGGCCGCTCAGCCACATTGCAAACGATACCGCCGGATTTACATGGCAACCGGAGATGTTGCCTATGCAGTAGCCCAGACACAACAGAACCAGACCGAAACACAGACCGATGCCCAACACACCGATTTTCGGTCCTGCAAGCACTGCGCTTCCGCAGGCCAGGAGTACAAGGAACATTGTCCCGACGCACTCCGCAAGATACTTTCTCATAATAACTGATATTTGTGCATCCGTTGCGTCTTTTCAATAAATGGCGACAACTTTTGCGGGTTTGGTTTAAATATATGATAAAAATTAAACAAGAAAGTTTAATTTTGTGTTTAGGTTACAAATTTAAATTTATGAACAATTCGCCTGTTTTGGAGCGCCATCCCTGGCAACCGTTTGTACCGGATAATGCCAAAGTGTTGATTATGGGGACATTCCCTCCGCAGCCACACCGGTGGCGCATGAATTTTTATTATCCCAATCCTACCAATGATTTCTGGAGGGTCATGGGACTGATATTCTACGGCGATAAACTGGCGCTATATGACAAGGAGAGGAAAGAGTTTGATCTTGCTGAGATAAAGGTCATGCTCAACCGTGAGGGGATTGCACTTTCTGATACAGGGCACAAAATTCGGCGCCTTAAAGGCAATGCGTCTGACAAGTATCTTGAAATCGTGGAGCCGGTGGACCTGCAGGGATTGCTTGACCGTATGCCGGAGCTTACAGACATTGCCACAACCGGGGAGAAAGCGGCAGGTGTGGTAGCTTCGCTCACCGGTTCGAAGATTCCGCCGGTCGGCTCGTTCGTTCAGCTGAACTTGCCCGAACGCCGCCAGTCTCTCAGGGTGTGGCGCATGCCCTCAACGTCGAGAGCCTACCCCTTGGCCGTTGAAAAAAAAGCAGCCGCATATGCACGCCTCTTTGCCAGCGATAAATCAACTTTTTGGGAGCGGTAAAAATTGCCGTGCAAGTTTTCTATGTAATTGGGCCTCATTTGATAAAAAATTTGTAACTTTGTGCTGCCTTTTGAGGGCGCATTATGTTTGGTTGCCACGTTGTTGGTGGCAATTTATTGATAAACAGCTATAAAATGATTAACATCACTTTTCCCGACCAATCGGTAAAGCAGTTTGAAGACGGCGTTACACCCCTTCAGATTGCGCAGTCGCTGTCGCCTCAGCTCGCGCGCGACGTTCTCGCTGCATCTGTAAACGAACAGGAATGGGATCTTACCCGTCCCATCACTTCCGACTCGACCATAAAACTGTTCAAGTGGGATGACTATGAAGGCAAGCATGCTTTCTGGCACAGTTCGGCCCACCTCCTCGCTGAGGCGCTGCAGGAACTTTTCCCCGGTGTGAAATTCGGTATCGGACCGGCTGTGGAGAACGGCTTCTATTACGATATCGACCCCAACGGCCATTCCATCACGGCGGCCGATTTCCCTGCTATCGAGGCCAAGATGCTTGAACTTGCCAAGAAGAATGAGCAGATTGTACGCGCTGACATCTCCAAGGCCGATGCACTCGAAATGTTCGGGAACCGTGGCGAAACATATAAATGTGAGTTGATCTCCGAACTTGAGGACGGTCATATCACTACATATACACAAGGCAACTTCACCGACCTTTGCCGCGGTCCGCATCTCCCCTCAACCGGAGCAATAAAGGCTGCAAAAGTGATGTCGCTTGCCGGGGCATACTGGCGCGGCGATGAAAAACGCAATCAGCTTGTGCGCGTCTACGGCATCACCTTCCCGAAAAAGAAGATGCTCGACGAGTATCTGCAGTTGCTTGAGGAGGCAAAGAAACGAGACCACCGCAAGCTCGGCAAGGAGATGGAACTGTTTGCATTCTCTACCAACGTAGGAGCCGGTCTGCCACTGTGGCTTCCCAAAGGCGCGGCATTGCGCGACCGTCTGGAGCAGTTCCTCCGCAAGATCCAGAAGAAATACGGTTACCAGCAGGTGATCACCCCCCATATCGGCAACAAGATGCTCTATGTGACATCGGGACACTATGCAAAATATGGCAAAGACTCGTTCCAGCCGATTCACACACCGCAGGAAGGGGAGGAGTACATGCTCAAACCCATGAACTGCCCCCACCACTGCGAAATTTTCAAGACCTTCCCCCGTTCGTACCGCGACCTGCCTCTGCGTCTGGCTGAATTCGGAACGGTTTACCGCTACGAACAGACCGGCGAGCTTCATGGTCTGACCCGCGTGCGCGGTTTCACTCAGGATGACGCCCACATCTTCTGTGCCCCCGACCAGATCAAGGATGAGTTCCTGAAAGTCATGGATATTATCTTCTATATATTCAAGGCTCTGGACTTCAATAACTTCGAGGCTCAGATTTCGCTTCGCGACCCGAAAAACAAGCAGAAATATATCGGCAGCGACGAGAACTGGCATCTTGCAGAGACCGCTATCATCGAGGCGTGCGAGGAGAAAGGCCTCAATGCACGCAAGGAACTTGGTGAGGCAGCCTTCTATGGCCCGAAACTTGACTTCATGGTCAAGGACGCCATTGGCCGCCGCTGGCAGCTCGGCACCATTCAGGTTGACTACAACCTCCCCGAGCGCTTCCAGCTGGAATACACAGGCGCCGACAATCAGAAGCACCGTCCGGTGATGATTCACCGTGCCCCGTTCGGCTCGCTGGAGCGTTTCGTTGCCGTGTTGCTTGAGCACACTGCCGGAAAATTCCCGCTGTGGCTCGCCCCCGACCAGGCCATCGTGCTCCCCATTTCGGAGAAGTTCAATGATTACGCCTACGAAGTGGCGAAACAGCTCACGGAGGCTGATGTCCGCGTGACCGTGGATGACAGAAACGAGAAAATCGGCCGAAAAATCCGTGACAACGAGCTTCGCCGCATCCCCTATATGCTGATTGTAGGTGAAAAAGAAGCGGAAAATGGTGAAATTTCTGTAAGAAAACAGGGCGAAGGTGATAAGGGTACGATGAAAATTGCTACCTTTGCAGACGAAATCGCTCGCCTTGTGAGTGAATTGAAATAAGAAACGGACTCTAACATAACAAAATCCGGGATATTTAACACTGCAAACGGCAGTTCCCGAAACAGTTAATGGATAAAAAACCACAACACACCGGGGCTCCGCGCCCCACGCACTCCAGTGCACCACGCCCGCAGGGCGCACCGGGCTTCCGTCCCGGCGGTACTACAGGATCACGACCCGGAGGATTCTCCGGACCGCGTCCGGGTGGCTTTTCAGGCCCTCGCCCGAGTGGTCCCCGTCCCCCGATGGGACCGCGTATGCCGCGCAAAGAAGAGCCATATGCAGTCAACGAGCGTATACGTGCCAAGGAAGTGCGCCTTGTGGGCGATAATGTTGAAAACGGAATCTATCCGATTCAGCAGGCTCAGAAGATGGCAGACGAGATGGAGCTGGACCTCATCGAGATTTCTCCCACCGCCCAGCCCCCTGTATGCAAGATCCTGGACTACTCGAAGTTCCTTTATCAGCAGAAAAAACGTCTGAAGGAACAGAAAGCCAAGGCAACGAAAGTTGTGGTGAAGGAGATTCGGTTCGGACCTCAAACCGACGACCACGACTACAATTTCAAACTGAAACATGCGCAGAGCTTCCTGCAGGAAGGTTCGAAGGTGAAAGCTTACGTGTTCTTCAAGGGGCGTTCAATCCTCTTTAAGGAACAGGGCGAAGTGCTTCTGCTGCGTTTTGCCAACGATCTGGAAGAGCTTGGAAAGGTGGAACAGATGCCGGTGCTTGAGGGGAAACGCATGATTATCATGATTTCGCCCAAAAAGAAAGCCTGACGAAGGGTTCCGGAATCTGGCCATGTCATACTGATGCCTTAGCGCATAAATGAAATTATCTGTCGCCCTCTATGGCTGCGGCAATAATATAAACCAATAAATATTTACAAAAATGCCAAAGATTAAAACCAACTCGGGTGCTAAAAAACGCTTTGCACTCACCGGGTCAGGAAAAATCAAGAGAAAGCACGCTTTCAAGAGCCACATCCTGACCAAGAAAACCAAAAAGCAGAAACGTAACCTCACCCACTTCGGTCTGGTTGACCGCGTGGACAATGCAAGCGTAAAAGCTCTGCTGGGCATGCGTTAAGCAACCCCGACGGTACATGACATATCCGGCAGTTTCAAAAGCCCCGGATGTGCTGTCCGGTTTTAAGTTCAACAAAATTCATTAACCGAATGTGTAGCATAAAGAGTGCAGAGAACAACTAACCGCACCGCTCACAATCAAAAAAAGAACAAAAAATGCCAAGATCAGTAAACCACGTTGCATCACGTGCTCGCAGAAAGAAAATCCTGAAACTTACCCGCGGTTACTTCGGTTGCCGTCGTAACGTATGGACCGTTGCCAAAAACACATGGGAAAAAGGTCTTACATACGCTTACCGCGATCGCAAGGATAAGAAACGCAACTTCCGCGCCCTGTGGATCCAGCGTATCAACGCTGCTGCCCGCATGGAGGATCTGTCTTATTCCAAGCTGATGGGTCTGATTCACAAATCAGGTATCGAAATCAACCGCAAAGTTCTTGCCGATCTCGCTCTGAACAACCCTGCCGCATTCAAGGCTGTTGTAGACAAAGTGAAGAACGCCTGATTCAGGCCCGGCTCTTAATCACACATCAAAGCCATCGTGACGCAGCGCGTCTCGATGGCTTTGATGCATAATAACATAGCATCAGAACTATTTGTGACCCATAAAATTGCGTGCTGCGGAACACAAAACTTGTATAATATAGGGCATATGTCAAATTTTTTTGCGAAATTTGCATGAAAATAAGTGCATTATGTAGGTTTACACAACATGCGCTTCAAATAAACAGCCTGCGCGTTCACGTTACTTATCGCGCGTTTATTAATCATTAGTAAGTTAATGCAGTTCACAGCATCGCAAATAGCAGAAATTGCAGGTGGAGTTATCGAAGGCGACGGCAATGCGGTCATCTCCACATTTGCAAAAATTGAAGAAGGCAAGCCCGGAGCGATTTCGTTTCTTGCAAATCCCAAATACACCCACTACATCTACACTACAAAGTCCACGGCAGTTCTGGTGAGCAATGATTTCGTGGCTGAGCATCCTTTAAGCTGCACGCTTATCCGTGTGGCAGACCCTTATGCCACAGTTGCACGCCTAATGGACATGGCGTCGAAGGTCATGCAGCCCAATCCCACAGGAATAGAGCAGCCGTGCTTCATTGCCGAAGGCGTCGAAATTCCCGAGGATGCCTATGTCGGCGCATTTTCCTACATTGCCAAGGGTGCCAAAATTGGAGCCGGAGCAAAAATTTATCCGCAGTGTTATGTTGGAGAAAACGCCAGTGTGGGTGAGAATTCCATTCTGTATGCCGGCGTAAAAGTATATCACCACTGCCAGATAGGAAACAAATGCATCCTCCATTCAGGTGCAGTGATAGGTGCTGACGGATTTGGGTTCGCGCCTGTCGACGGTCACTATAACAAAATCCCCCAGATGGGAAATGTTGTCATCTGCGACGACGTGGAAATCGGTGCAAACACAACTATCGACCGCGCCACCATGGGGAGCACCGTTGTTAACCGCGGCACCAAACTCGACAACCTCATTCAGGTGGCTCATAACTGTGTGATAGGAGAGAACACAGTTATGGCGGCCCAGGTAGGCATTGCCGGTTCCACCCACATCGGGAAGAATTGCATGGTCGGAGGTCAGGTGGGCTTCGCGGGACACATCGAAGTCGGCGACACCGCTCAGATTGGGGCACAGGCCGGCATCTCAGGGAATGTCAAAGCTGGAAGCAGGCTTCTCGGCTCGCCGGCCATAGACATCCGCCAGTACGCCAAGCAGGTCGTACTGGAAAAGAATCTTCCATCTCTTTATGAACGGTTGAAAAAACTTGAAAAAGAGATTGCTCAGCTGACGGCCACTCTTAATTGACGGACAGCCGGGATGCAGTGCAGATAAAACAACGCCAATCAAGATAATTATAAACCAATTCTCAATATACCACACCTCCCATGATGCAACAGACACTCGGCGGTGAGTTCACCGTCAAAGGGAAAGGTCTTCATACCGGCCTTGAGATAGAAGCCACCTTCTATCCTGCACCCGAGAACCACGGATATAAGTTTCAGCGTATCGATCTTCCCGGCGAACCGGTGATTGACGCTCTTGCTGAGAATGTTATTGAAACCGGTCGCGGCACTGTGATTGCAAAAGGCGATGTAAGGGTTTCTACTATCGAGCACGCTCTTGCGGCCCTCTATGCTGCCGGAGTTGACAACTGTCTTATAAAACTTAACGCACCTGAAGTGCCTATTCTTGACGGCAGTGCGAAGATATTTGTCGAAGAGATAGAACGCGTCGGTCTCGTTGACCAGAGCATTGATAAAAACTATTACGTAGTAAAGCATAAGATTGAGGTTCGTGATCCTGAATCGGGCGCCCATCTCACAGTGCTTCCCGACAGCGATTTTTCAGTCGACGTTATGATTTCCTACGATTCTCCCGTGCTGACAAACCAGTACGCCCGTCTGGAAAACGTTGCTGATTTCAACAGGAACATAGCTTCGAGCCGTACTTTCGTGTTTGTACGCGAAGTGGAGGCGCTGCTTAATGCAAACCTCATCAAGGGTGGTGACCTTGACAACGCCATTGTAATTTACGACCGCAAGCTCCCGCAGGAGCAGCTCGACCATATCGCCGACCTTATCGGTGTGGCACATAAGGAAGTGAGCGATTTCGGTTACATCAACAACCGTCCGCTGGTGTTCGAGAATGAACCAGCCCGCCACAAACTGCTTGATGTCGTAGGTGATGTCGCTTTGATCGGCCGTCCGCTGAAAGGCCGCATCATCGCCTGCCGTCCGGGACACAAAATCAATACAACTTTCGCCAAACAGATCCGCAAGGAGATTCAGCGACAGGAACTGCAGGCTCCGAGCTACAATCCGTCCGCCGCTCCGCTGATGGACATAAACTGTATCCGTGAGCATCTGCCGCACCGCTATCCCATGCTGCTTGTCGACAAAATTATTGACAAGAGCGAGACCTACATCGTAGGTGTAAAGAACGTTACTGTCAACGAACCCTTCTTCCAGGGGCACTTCCCCCAGGAACCCGTGATGCCCGGCGTTCTGCTGGTGGAAGCCATGGCTCAGACAGGCGGTCTGCTTGTTCTCGGCACCGTTGAGGATCCCGAGCGCTATTCCACATACTTCATGAAGATAGACAATGTGAAATTCCGTCAGAAAGTGGTTCCCGGCGATACACTGCTGTTCCACGTGTCGTTCCTGACACCGCTGCGCCGCGGGTGCGCGCTGATGAAAGGTGTGGCCTTCGTAGGCGACAAGATTGTGTGCGAGTGCGAATTCATGGCTCAGATTGTAAAGAACAAGTAACACATACAGAATGAAACAACCTTTTGCATATATACATCCGGCCGCAAAAATTCACCCCAGCGTGGTGATCGAGCCGTTTGTCACCATCGACCAGAATGTCGAAATCGGTGAAGGCACACATATCGGCAGCAATGTCACAATCATGGAAGGTGCCCGCATCGGCAAATACTGCAATATCTTCCCCGGAGCCGTAATTTCCGGCATTCCTCAGGACCTCAAATTCAAGGGTGAGGATACGGTAGCCATTATCGGCGACCATACCACCATCCGCGAATGTGTAACCGTGAACCGCGGCACAGCGTCGAAGGGGATGACCAAAGTAGGTAACAACTGCCTGATCATGGCTTATTCCCACGTGGCTCACGACTGCGTTATAGGCAATAATGTGATTATCTCAAATGCCACACAGATTGCCGGCGAGGTTCAGGTTGACGATTTCGCTGTTATCGGCGGTGGTTCGCTCATCCATCAGTTCTGCCATCTCGGGGCTCACGTAATGATTCAGGGTGGTGCAAGGATAAACAAGGACATTCCTCCGTATGTAAAGGCCGGCCGCGACCCCATCGCCTATACCGGTATAAACTCCATAGGTCTGCGTCGCCGTAATTTCAACAACGACCAGATCATGGCAATTCAGGAGGTGTACCGTTATCTGTATCTTTCGCGTCTTAACGTATCCGATGCTGTGGACCGCATTGAGGCAGAAATTCCCGCTACTCCTGAGCGAGACGAGATTATTGAATTTATCCGTAACTCCAAACGTGGCATCGTCCGCGGTTACGTTTAATTCCACCCTCACCAGAATTTTTCAAGCGCATTCGTGGCCTATGGAAAGGGCAGCGAGTGCGCTTTTTATCAACGTGTTTAATAGGCGCATACATGTGCCTTACTCAATTATAGAACCGTGCGATGAAAATACAACTGCTTGTTGTCGGGGCAACAACCATTCCATATGTAAAAAACGGTATACAGGAATTCACGGACCGTATCAGACGCTTCCCCACACCTTTTGAAATCAAGGTGGTGGCAGATGTAAAGACATCAAAAAAGACAACGCCGGATGCTCAGAAACAAGCCGAGGGAACTGCAATACTTGCGAATGTACAGCCGTCAGACCATCTGGTTCTGCTTGATGAGCGCGGACGACAATACACCTCACGTGAGTTTGCCACATTTATAGAACAGAAGGGCGTGGCCGGTGTCCGCAATCTTATTTTTGTGGTGGGTGGACCATATGGATTTTCAGAGGAGGTCTATAAAAGGGCCAACACCCTGCTGTCGTTATCTAAAATGACATTTCCTCATGAACTTGTGCGTCTGCTTTTTGTAGAGCAGATTTACCGGGCTTACACCATTACTGCAAACATGCCCTACCATCATGATTGAAAGTATTTGAATGGCGGGATGAATCAGGATTCTGTAAAATGGAGGTCAGTCAACTATAAGTTCCCGCAGAATGCTGTCAGATTTCAGCCATTCCCGTTCCGGTATACGCATATTGCCTGACGGCAATAGCTCCAGCATTCCGGATGGCAGCCCAATGCTGTTACGGTTGAATTTTCTGGTGAGTCCAGAGCCGAACCGCTCAAGCGCAAATTGAGGAGAATATCCCGCTGAAGTGCGCAAGGATGTTATTATGTAGTCGTTATACCTGTTCCCGTCAGTTTCGTCTTCCTGACTGCAGGCTGTGGCCCCGGCTGAAATGGTGTTCATGTACACCTTCATATTACAAGGATTCATGCGCCGAATCTTTCCGTCGAAACTGTGTGCGGATGCTCCCAGCCCGAGGTAGGGTGTATAGTTCCAGTATAGGGAATTGTGCACCGCCTGCTTTCCCACTTTGGCGAAATTGGAGATTTCGTAATGGCCGTAACCATTTTTCACCGTAAGTTCGCACAACAGCCGGTACATGCCGATGGCCAGTTCCTCCGGCGCCTCGCTTATCCGTCCGTTAGCAAGCATGGCATACAGCCTGGTACCGGGTTCGTAGGACAGGAGATAGGCTGAGAGATGAGGCGGTGAAAAGTGTAGCATCTGCTCAAGATCCCGCTCCCACATCTCCATCGATTGCCCGGGTTGTCCGTAAATGAGGTCGGCATTATAGTTCATTCCGCTTGAGGCCAATGCATCAAGTGCCTTATAAGCCGCTTGCGACGAATGTCTGCGTCCTATGGCTGACAAGGAGGCATCGTTAAACGACTGCACGCCTATGCTTACACGATTTATTCCCAAGTTTGCATATAGGCTCAACGATTCCTGTGTAATATCTTCCGGATTCCCTTCTATGGTCACCTCCTTCATGCCGGAGAGATCTGCACGTCTGTTGATGCCGGTCAGTAATCTGTCGAGCGATTGAGGAGACAGTATCGACGGGGTTCCACCTCCGATGTAGAGCGTTGTGTAGCGCTCTGAGATTTCATCAGCACGCAAGTCGAATTCACCTAAAACGGCATCTATATACCCATCGGTATCAGCGTGACTGGAAGATGAATAAAAATCGCAGTACGCGCATTTACTGCGGCAAAAGGGGATGTGTACATAAAGGCCGGCCATTCTCTTTTTTATTTTTTAAGATGACGCTGACAAATCTCCTTGAATTCGCAGTATGTGCAGGCGGCATCATCGTCAGCACACACAAATGGCACATCAGGATTGAAAAGCTCTTCGAGATATGGAATCAAGGCATCATTGAATTCGGTCAGATAATCACGATAATCAAGAATTTTCCATCGCTTGGAGCTTTTGTCGGGTGATTTGTATTCTTCGTGCTCAATTTGCTCCGAGGTGGGCTGCTGGCCGGTTGTAAGCGGAGAAACAGGCTGGACCATGAGTTTGCGCATGGAGTAGACCATGGGTTGAATCGGGCCGGAATAGGGGAGAAACTGCGCATAAGCCTGCGAATACAGCATCACCTGGGCGAATGCCTTGCACTTATAGTCATGAAGCATAGCCTCGATACCGGGAGCATGGATTTCGTCGCTGCCGGTTTTGTAGTCAATGATTCTCATGCGCTCGAAAGTGGAGGCATCCTTCAGCATGTCCACGCGGTCCACTCTGCATGTGAAGTTTACGGAGAACGCCTTACCTTCCGACCCTTGAAGACGCAGCACGCCGTCCTTCTGCCATTCGCCGTGAAGATACACGAACGGTGTGAGTTGCTGCTCTTTCCGCAAAACTTCACGTACATTTTCCCGGATTATGTAGCCTATTATCTTGGTCTCTCCGTTGAGCGGTGTGTAGCACTCTTTGCCGAGATTGCGGAAAAATTCGTTCACGGCCCGGCAGATCAGGCGGTCAAGCAGTATCCTATCCGAGCGCATTGATTCAAGTACATCTGAAGTTATCAGTGCGCCGCCTGACGATTTTTCCAGTTGAAGATCGAACAGTTTCTCGAACACATCATGCACGATTGTGCCGAATGTGCTCTCATCAATCCATTCGTTGTTCTTGTCCTCACGCCTGTATCGGGCCACCATCTCGAAGTAAAACGACATGGGACATCCAAGATAAAGCTTTATGGAACTGGCCGAAAGGAATAGCGGATGTTCCGCCGACCGGTAGCGGTTGAGCCGGGCCATGATTGCCGGTGTCTTTGCAACCTCTATTTTAGGCATGTTGAATGATGCCGCAGAATAGGGTAGTACCTTGACCGATAGCTTTTTCGGGCGGAACAGGTGAATCAGCTGGTTGATGTAGCGCGACATCTGCGTCTTTCGGGAGAGCGAGCGTGCATCGTAGAGCAGATAAACCTTTTCGGCTCGGGAAATCATGCGGTAGAAAAAGTAGGCGTAGGCGTTCTCATGCTGCTCAGGCGTTGAGAGCCCATAGGCACTCCGGAGCACAGGGGGGATGAATGATGCCGTGAAGCGTGCACGCGGAAACAGGCGTTCGTTCATCGACGGAATGATAATGTTCCGAAAGTCGAGCGCACGGGCCTCGAGCACACCCATTATCTGAAGCCCCTGCATCGGCAGGCCTTCGAAATTCAGCATCTCGCCTTGCAGAATCTTTTCCACAAGATTGAAAACCGTGGCATTTTCGATGTAAATCTTGCCGGAGTAAAGATACTGCCGGCATAACGCTTCAAGTCTGGCAAGGGCATCGGAATATCTCCGCAGAAAAGCCTCCTGAAGAATGGCGGCACGGTTATGATCCTGATCGGAGGCAACGGCTGCATGCTGCAGGGTCTCATTGTCCGTATCGTTTGCATCCAAGTCTATAGCCGCATTCTCAGGTGTATCTGCCTCGTTTACGTCAGCGGTGGCTGGGTCGGCTTCACCGTCGGAAATAAGGCGCGATTTCACCACCTGCTTTAGCCAGCATATCAGGTTGTTCAGATAAGAAAATACTTCCGCGGCATCGTTTTTATCCGATATGAAACGGAAAATGGACTTCAACGATGCCCGTTCCTCTGTATCAAAGAAATCTTCCGGGATATTAAACAGTCGCAACCGCTGTATCTCCATTACCATAGCGGTTGACAGTGCCGGTGAAAATGAGCGTACCACCGGATGCGAAAGCACTTTGATTACATCCTCATAAAAGAATGTGCGTCGGGCCTTAGACTGATATGACCGCATATGCATTGTAACAATGTCGCGTATCAGTCCGGACACAGCGGTGTTGCGCAACTTGTATCCCATTGTGATGTTCAGCGGGTTCACCCTTTCCGGAATGGCGACGAGCAATGGGGTGAGCATGGTCTCTTCCGGAAGTACAACCGCAGTTTCGCGCAGAACTTCCGCCGTTAATTCCTGGTCGGCAGGATACAGCGCGTCGAGTAATTTTCCGACGGTTTTGGCCTGCCCAACTCTCGACGGAATGCCTATGACTTCAATTGAGGGATAATCCGGTATGGGTGGGACGCAGTCGTATAACGGCGGATAATCTTTGGCATACCGCTCTACGATGTTGGCTGCATCAAGCATGTGTCCGGCAAAAGCAGGCGATGAGAGATCCCAGTAGAAATCGGCCAGCGGCTCGGACGTGCTTTCATGACGCATGTCCTGCAAACGTGAGAATATAGCTTTCTCAGTATTCGACAGGCTGTTGAAGCCGATGAAAATGTATCTACGGAAAGGAAGAGCATCCGGTGTGGTTTCGTTCAGAATCCGGACAGCATTCCTTACGGCCATGCCGCGTGTATGTAGCGCTGCCGCTTCAAGGCGCTCCGTAAACTCGGAATATATTTCAAACATCACCTGCCAGAGCCTGAGAAACCCCATACTCACACTGGTGGACGCTCCGGAATCGGAGGCCGGATGCGCCACATGATTCCAAAATTCTTTTACTTCCGCCGGGATTTTTTCGTCTGACCAGTAATGGCGTATCACATCTATCTGCTCGGGCGTAAGATAATTGGCTGAAATCTCCTTGAGATTCCCGACGTTCCTGAACAGTTCAGCCGGGTCGGCCATGGCGTCGTCCACGTCGTCAAAATCGTTCAGCAGCACGTCGGCCCACTGCACAAACCTGTTGAAATCTATGGTATCAGCCTTTTCTGCTCCGTTACGTCGCTTAATGACGTTGCAGTAGACGTTATACAGGATGAAAATCAGCTCCAGCCTGTCGCCGGGAGCCGAATCCGAGAAACTCTCTATTAAATCAACGATGGTGGTTGTGGCAGGCAACAGGAGCGGACGCCCGTTTTCGCGGGCAATCCGGTTCATGTAGTCCATGAAATAAAGCGCACTGCGTTTGTTCGGGAATACGAAGCAGTATTCAAACAGACTGTCCGCTTCATTGTCGAAGTATGCTCTGGCTATGCTTTCAAGAAATGGAGCCATATACGAATAGATATATGTTCGGTTGTCAGAGTTCGGTCATATGGTCGTCCCACTCTTCAATATTCTCAGACTGTAAGGATGCGGCCACATTTATCAGACGCTGATTCGACGAACCTTTGAAGCGGAGCGATGTATCGCGCAACGATGCGATATATGGGCCGTCAACCACCACATCGATGTACTGCCAAAGATCGGCATATTCTGGCTGCCGCCATATCTGTCCGAAATCAAATCCGGTGTAGCACCATATACTGTAACCACGTTCCTTCAGGGCTTTGGCAAGCGCCGTGAGCGCTTCAGGCGTGTAAAGCGGATCGCCTCCGGTAAACGTGACATTGAAGCCATGCTTCTCCACCACCTCCACAATGGAGTCAATTGGCATGGGTTGGCCGGCTGAAAAGTCCCACGACTGCGGGTTATGGCAACCTTCGCAATGATGGGCGCAACCGGCGAAATAGATAGATGTGCGAAGCCCCGGGCCATCTACTGATGTTCCGGGGACTATATCAAGAACCTGTAAGGTATGTTTTCCCATTATGAGTACATGATGTTAAGCTCCGCTGTGGAACGCGTGGCATGCAGCTTATTTGTGCACTACACGGTCGGCAAGTTCGGCAAGTTTGGCCGAGTTCCATCGGTCAGTTGTGCCTACAAGGTAGCCTGTGATGCGCTGCAATTTGTCGATGTTGTGGCTACCGCACTTGGGGCATTCGTCGAGCCCTTCCTGTGCGTCCTCATATCCGCAATTCATGCAGCGGTTGCGGTTGTGGTTCACCGAGCAATATCCGATGTTGTTGCTGTCCATGAGGTCCACGATGTCGGAGATGGCCTGCGGATTATGTGTTGCGTCGCCGTCAATCTCCACATAGAAGATATGTCCACCGCGGGTAAGTTCGTGATACGGGCCTTCAATTTTTGCCTTATGACGCGGGGAACATTTGTAATAAACGGGGACGTGGTTCGAGTTTGTGTAGTAAATCTTATCGGTGATTCCGGGAATCTCGCCGAAGCTTTTGCGGTCCTTCGTGGTGAATTTACCGGAAAGACCTTCGGCAGGAGTGGCAAGAACGGAGAAATTATGTCCGTAGCGTTCGGAGAATTCATTGGCGCGCGAACGCATGTGGCTCACTATGCGCAAACCGAGTTTTTGCGATTCCTCCGATTCTCCGTGATGCTTGCCGGTAAGCGCCACAAGGCATTCCGCCAGACCGATGAAGCCGATGCCGAGTGTGCCCTGATTGATGACGCTTTCCACCGTGTCGTTGGGTGAGAGGGAGGATGCGCCGTTCCATAGGCGCGACATGAGCAGCGGGAACTGCTTGGCAAGTGCGGTTTTCTGGAAATTATAGCGGTCACAGAGCTGGCGTGCGGTGATTTCAAGCAGCTCGTCGAGTTTGGCGAAGAAGCGCTCGATGCGTTCCGACTGATCTTTTATGGGCATGCACTCTATAGCCAGGCGCACAATGTTCATGGTCGAGAAGCTGATGTTGCCGCGCCCGATGGAAGTTTTCTCTCCATAGCGGTTCTCAAAAACGCGGGTGCGGCATCCCATTGTGGCCACCTCATGTTTGTAGCGCTTGGGATCGGCGGCATCCCAAAGTTCATGCTGGTTGAATGTGGCGTCGAGGTTAAGGAAGTTGGGGAAGAACCGGCGGGCAGTCACCTTGCATGCCAGCTGATAAAGATCGTAGTTGGGGTCGCCGGGCTTATAGTTTACTCCGGTTTTCTTTTTCCAGATCTGTATGGGGAAGATGGCGGTGGCACCGTTGCCTACACCTTCATAGGTGGAATGCAGGAGCTCGCGTATTACGCAGCGTCCTTCGGCCGATGTGTCTGTTCCGTAATTGATGGAGCTGAACACCACCTGATTGCCTCCGCGCGAGTGGATTGTGTTCATGTTATGGATAAACGCCTCCATAGACTGATGCACGCGGCTCACGGTGGCATTGATGGCGTGCTGTACGGCACGTTCTTCACCCGACAGACCGTCAAGAGGTTTCTTGATGAAGTCCTGCAATTCACGGGTGTAATAGTCCGAAAGGTCGAGTTGTGTTATCTCTTCCACCTTTTTCAGTTCCTCGACAAACGAAGAGCGCACAAACGGGGCAAGATAAAAATCGAACGCCGGAATGGCCTGACCGCCGTGCATTTCGTTCTGAGCTGTTTCGAGCGAGATGCAGGCAATCACACTGGCAGTCTCTATTCGTTTGGCAGGACGCGATTCTCCGTGGCCTGCAACGAATCCGTTCTGCAGAATGTTCTCCAACGGATGCTGTACGCAGGTAAGCGATTTGGTGGGGTAATAGTCCTTGTCATGAATATGCAGATAGCCGTTGCGCACAGCTTCGCGGGCCTCGGCCGAGAGCAGGTAGTCATCCACGAAGGGTTTTGTGGTCTCCGATGCGAACTTCATCATCATTCCCGCAGGAGAATCGGTGTTCATGTTCGCATTCTCGCGGGTTATATCGTTGTTTTTGGTTTCTATGATTTCCAGGAATATGTCGCGAGTCTTAGCACGACGGGCAATGCTGCGCTGGTCGCGATAGGCGATGTAGCGTTTAGCCACCTCCTTTCGGGGCGATTTCATCAGTTCCAGCTCCACGCGGTCCTGAATCTCCTCCACTGTCATCTGATCCTTGCCGGTGATGCCGATACGGTCGGATATTTTCTGTATTAGAGCTTCGTCTTCGCCAAGCGGGGTCTGAAGCATGGCTTTACGGATGGCCGCTTTGATTTTTTCTTCATTGTAGCCAACTACGCGGCCGTCGCGTTTCAACACGGTCTGAATCATCGTCGTATTTTGGTAAAAGGTATATGGTAAGATGTTATTCCTGCGCCTGTACAACCGGCATTATCACATGGTTTTAGACATGGCGCAATTGTGAGACAAGACAAAGGTAGGTATAATACCTCATTTACCAAAATAATTCACCGAAAATCTTGCAAAATTTTTATTTTGGGAAACTTTTTGAACGACGACAAAATTTAAAAACTTTATATATAAGCGCTTGCAAAATATTTTGGAAAACTTAGACGTTGATATGTGGATTCAAAGTATTCTGCCATGTGAATGCATGCCATTAAAAACGCTGCATGACATTCAGGGCGCATCATCGTTTCAGCAGCCTGTTCAACTGCATTATGTCTGCTTCCTTTACCCCTGATTGAACAAGCGGGACAGAGGTGTTGTGATCGGTAAGATAAACCGGATTTCCTGCTGTGTAGGTACTGTCGGCAAGCGAGCACGAAGCTTCAAATACCGGTGTGGCTACTCCGGCCATCTGCATTGCAGTGTGGAACAGACTCCGCTGAGGGGATACGGGCTGCACGCTGTTCTGCCGGATGTTTCGCTGTATGGTCGGGTAGTCCGCTGCCAACGAATCACTGACCCATGCCAACGATGCCACATGCAGTTGATAATAGGTGGGGGATGGCGACGCATGCAGGAAGCGGTTACGACTGTCATCGAAAATGTCCTCGCCATGATCGGAGCTGTACAACAGACCGGAATAGCAGCCAACCTCCTTTAGCACACTGATAAGATCTGCCAAAACACAATCGGTGTAACGGATTGAATTGTCATAACCGTTGATGAGGCTTGCGCGGTTGGCAGCATTTGCATCCACCGCATTGTCAGGTAAGAAATAATCAAATCCTGAAGGATAACGGTCGCGATAAAGGAAATGCGAGCCATACGTATGCAGTACAAAAAATTCCTTGGCATGGCGATTGTCCTGCAATTCCTTTTTCACCCATTTTACCATCTCATGGTCGAATGGGTGCTCCACGGCTGCCAGTTGTGTGTAGCGTACATCATCTGCTTCAGCTCCGAAAAACTCGGTATAAGAGCGGTTGGGTGCCTGGTTCGAGAAAAAATGGGTGTGGAATCCGGCCTCTTTCATCGCGGTGATAATGCTTTTCGAGCCATTGATTTCGTTAAAATTCTCGGCCGACAGTGCGCTCATGAGCATCGGCACACTTTTATGTGTCGTGTTCGATTCCGAAATGGATTTGCCGAAGAATGTCACATTCGGTTCCTGTGAAAGCAAGGGATTCGTTTCACGTGCGTACCCATTTAGCTGCCAGTTGAGCGCACGCGATGTTTCACCGACGACCAGCACATACACTTCGCGCAACGATGAATCTCGGAGGGAACGCGCATCGAATGTATAGTCGGCAGATGTCTGCATAAAATTATTGGTTTCCTTGGCCCGTCGGATGGCCTCAATCATATTGTTTACGGCATTAACCGGGAAAATCTCGTGTTGCAGAGCCGGTTGTGGAGTAACGGCAAGTGAGCCGGCGGCCGCAACACATCCGCATATGGCCGACAGGCCACCCACGCGGATTACCTTGCGCCTGAAATGTTCGTTGATAATAGATTTTTTTGCGACAGCAATGCCTCCCCAGATCAACGGTGGCAAATAGAGCACCACCACAGCACCAATTGCATAAATAAGATTCCCCAGTAGCTCGTTAACTTCCCGGACGTTAGTAGTGACAACATTCAGGAACATATCAACTGCAATGACTGATTCCCCGTAAAGATAGAGCAGCACAAGCTGAAAGGCTGCTAAAATCATGAAAGGCAACATCAGCAGCGACATGATGCCGATCTTGCGGCAGGCAGCCATAAGCAACATATATACCCCCACGGGCAACAGCACGTTTGAGATCTTACAGAGAATAGGGCTCGTCTCTGTTACATCAAGCAATATATTCGGAATGATAAGTGCAATTACCACCCACCAGTAAAGGCATTCCGGCTTTCTGAAAAAAGATGTTATCGGCTTATATATGCGATTTAATAATGTCATGATCTGGAAATTAAGTGTCACCTGATGATCTCGGCATACATCCGTATGCATGCCCGGGGCTGTCATTTCGTCAGAATGTTTCGTTCAGCCCGAACGAGAATGCTTTTGAGTCCTTGCCGAATCCGACATCGACCCTTACGTTGACTCTTTTTTTGAATTCCCAACGGTAGCCGGCTCCGAACGAGGGGAGAAGCTTGTGGCGCGATATCTGAGAAAAATCATCGAACACGCTCCCTACTCCGCCCCAGACCACGATGCCGTTGCGTCGCCACACCTTCTGCCTCAGCTCGACCACAACATCGGCTTCGTTCTTGGCACGGTAACGGCCTTCATAATAGCCACGGATGCCATTGGATGCATCTATTGTAGGGAGCATGGTCCAGGGAGTGTCCCCGTAAGTGTTGTGGCTGTGAAGCTGCATGGCAACAACTCCGCTTTTCCACCACTGTTTATAGACGGCGAACGTGAACTCAGTGGATGAAAAAGCATAATTGTTTCCTATGCCGCGTGGGAAGAACTTCTGCTTGAGTGACAAAAGGACACCGCGCGATGCATTTGTGGGAAAATCTCTGCTGTCAACCGCAAAAACTATTCCGAATCCATAGTTGAACATGCGCGCATCCTGGCCTCCCCAAAGTTCAGGCCGGTCAAATTTGGTCGCTTTGCCGTAATTGAAGTCGATGGCCGGTCCGATGTAGATGTTTTTCATCATCTGCCACTGCAGCTCAACCCAAAATTTCGACTGCAATTCAGTGTAATCGCACTCGTTGTCATCATTTCGCTGGCTATCAAAAGTCAGTCCCCAGAATTTAAGCGGAAAATGAGCGAAATCTGCATGATACGCAAGGTGAAAACGATTGCCAGGGGTATAGTGGTCGCCTTTTACCCCCACACGGTAGAATCCGGTCACACTACCCTGACCGAACACCGATACGTTGCTCTGTAAAGTTGCAGTGTCACGGCGTGTGCGGTAAAGGCCGGCGGCCACAAGCGCAAGCTGAAAACTTGTGCTCTCCGAATAGCTCGGGCCACCAAGAAAGGTCACATCAAACTTCTTATCCGGTTTCTCCTTGTTTGAATCGTCAAAATATCTGATTACTTTTTGTATGAGGTTAAGCTTTTCGGGCCGCACACTGTCGGTGGCAACGTTGGTGTCAAATTCACCTGCCTGCATGCCTGGTGATGCAGGTGTCAAAGCGCTCACACTGTCCGCGAGGGTGTATGAGTGCAGATCCGTTGCATGCATATTGACCGCAAACGCCAAGCCGAGGATGAATGTAGTGGCTCTGTAGGCAAATAGGTGCATATAATGTTATGATCAGGAATGAGACTGAAGGGGGCGGAAACTGATACCCCGAATTGTACCATTGGAACTGCAAATTTACGAATTAAATCCGGTAAAACCACTTCAATCAGGCACTACCATGAATCCGGAAGAAGTTTCAGCCAACAATTCCATCATTTCTGCCATCCGCATAGTAGTCAGGCACCATGCGGATCAGCGTTTGAGTGGATTCCCTTCATAGTAGTTTACATAAGCCATATTGACCAGACGGTTCCCTCCGGGGGTGGGATATCGGCCGGAGAAATACCAGTCGCCGGGATGGTCGGGCACAGCCTTGTGCAGCCCTTCGAGGCTTTGGAATACAAGCTCGACTTTAACGTCAATGTCAGCCGGAGAAAGCATCCGGGCCATTTCGGCTGAAATCTCTTCGGCCGCGAAGGGCGCATAGATGGCACGGACAGCGTTCACCTGCTGTTCCGCCGGAAGCTGCAGCTGCTCCAAGCAGGCATGATATGTTTCGTGAATCACATACTCCAGCCCACGTTTGTGCAGCAGCGACATTGCTGCACGGAATGCTGCAAATTCACCCAGACGGCTCATGTCTATACCGTAATAGTCGGGATAACGCACCTGAGGAGCCGATGAAACAACAACAATCTTCCGCGGATGCAGGCGTGAAAGCATTGACAGGATGGACCGCTGCAGGGTAGTGCCACGTACAATCGAATCGTCAATGACGACAATCGAATCTATTCCGGCTTCAACGGTGCCGTATGTTATGTCGTAAACATGGTTGGCCAAATCGTTTCGTGAGGCGTCCTCGGCGATGAACGTGCGCAGCTTGATATCTTTTATCGCTACCTTTTCAACTTTCAGATGTCTGTCGAGCACTTGACTGATTTTGTCGTGCGTCAGTGCGCCGATTTTCTGCAGCTGTTCAATTGCATCGGCCTTCTGGCGGTTAAGGGCATCCTCGAATCCTTCGGTCAGACCGATGAATGCCGTCTCTGCTGTGTTCGGTATAAAGGAGAGTACGGTATGGTCAAAATCATAATCAACTGTGCGGAGCACCTCAGGGGCGAGATTCCGCCCGAGAGCCTTGCGTTCCCGGTAAATATCCTTGTCGCTTCCGCGCGAAAAGTAGATACGTTCAAACGAACAACGCCGGTTGGTATCCTCTTCAAGAATCCGTTCAACCTTTATATCGCCCTGTTTTGACACAATGAGACTCATTCCGGGCATAAGCTCCCTGACGTCATCGGCAGCCACATCGAACACAGTCTGGATTACCGGACGTTCGGATGCCGCAACTACAATTTCATCATCGATATAATAGAACGCAGGACGGATGCCGTGGCTGTCGCGCAGCACGAACATATCGCCCGAACCGGTGGCGCCACAAATCACGAAACCTCCATCCCACTGCGGGGCGGCCATCCTGAGCACATTCTCCATGCTCAGACGGTTCTCGATTGCCTGACCGAGCTCCGGATCCTCGAGCGTGTCGCGTAGTTCCCGATATAGCCGGTGATTCTCCTTGTCAAGGGAATATCCGAGCTGTTCAAGCAAAACAATCGTGTCGCTGAACAGACGCGGATGCTGCCCGCGCTTCACAATCGACTCAAAAACATCCTCGACGTTAGTCAGGTTGAAGTTGCCGCACATAAGGAGGTTTCTGCTCCGCCAGTTGTTACGGCGCAGAAATGGATGAACATACGAAAGGCCGCTTTTGCCGGTAGTAGAATAGCGGAGATGTCCCATGCAGATTTCCCCGAGAAACGGCACCTCCGACTCAATCTCTTCGTAGCCTGACGCAGCGTCCACACCTTCTTTTGCTTGCGGCAGGATGCGCGAGAAAATTTCGGTTATTGCGTTTGGGCCGAGGGCACGCTCACGGAACACATACTCATGCCCGGGAGCCGAATGAAGTTTCACAACCCCGATACCGGCACCTTCCTGTCCGCGGTTATGCTGTTTCTCCATCAGAAGATAGAGCTTGTTGAGGGCATAGGAATATGTTCCGTATTTCTCTTTGTAATATGCAAGCGGTTTGCGCAGACGTATCATGGCAATGCCGCATTCATGCTTGAGAGGTTCCATCTGAAAAATATGTCCGAAATGTACAGGAGCCCGATTTGCCGGGCTCCTGAGTTATATTTGGGATAGTATGTTGCTCTGTTTGTTATTATCTGATAAACAACATCTCGCGATATTTGGGGAGAGGCCACATTTCGTTGTCCACCATCAGTTCGAGTTTGTCAATATGATAGCGGATGCGCTCCATTGCCGGAACCACATTGTCGTGATAAGCCACTGCCTTTGTGCGTTCGTCGGTGATGCGGTTGGCTTCTTTGCGGGCGTTGATCATGCGCTCGGTCTCTTCCTTGATAACACACATGTGCTGCGAAATCTTTTCGATAGTGGCGAGGTCGCGTGCGGTGAGTGCATTACCCTTCTCAATGGGGAAAAGCGTCTTGAGCTTAACAAGATTGTCGACCAGCACGCTCTGATAGCGGGTGGCTACGGGAACAACATGGTTCAGGGCAAGATCGCCGAGCACGCGCGATTCAATCTGCACTTTCTTGGTGTAAGTCTCCCATTTCACTTCGTTGCGGGCTTTAAGCTCGAATTCAGTGAACACGCCTGTCTTTTCAAACATCTCAACCGATTCCTTGCGGAGATATGCATCGAAAATCACCGGCACTGAAGTCTCGCAGTCAAGGCCGCGGCGTTCGGCCTCAGCTTTCCATTCATCGCTGTAACCGTTACCGTCGAAATGAATGTTCTTCGACTGAATGATCAGAGCCTTAACCTCCTCGAGTATTGCGTGGTAAAGCGATTCTTCACGGTCCACGCGCTCATCGACCTTTTTCTTGAAGTCGGCCAGCTGTTCGGCCACGGCGGCATTGAGGGCAATCATGGCCGACGCGCAGTTGGCACTCGAACCCACGGCACGGAATTCAAATCGGTTGCCGGTGAATGCAAAAGGCGACGTGCGGTTGCGGTCGGTATTGTCAACCATGATTTCAGGAATCTGGGCGACACCCATGTCAATACCCTCTTTCCCTGAGAATGTTATCAGCTCATCATTGGTGCTGTTCTCCAGACGGGTCAGTATGTCGGCAATCTGCGAACCGGTGAATATGGAGATGATGGCTGGGGGAGCTTCGTTGGCACCAAGGCGGTGGGCATTGGTGGCCGACGCGATAGAGGCTTTGAGAAGTCCGTTGTGACGGTGTACTGCTGCCATTACAATCGCGAAGAAAGTGATGAAACGGAGATTCTCGCGTGGGGTCTTGCCGGGAGCGAAGAGCAGTGTGCCGGTGTCGGTACCGAGGCTCCAGTTGTTGTGCTTGCCAGAGCCGTTGATGCCTGCGAAAGGCTTTTCATGAAGAAGCACACGGAAATTATGCCGACGCGCAACATCGTCCATAACCTTCATAAGCAACAGGTTGTGGTCGTTGGCCAGATTGGTTTCCTCAAAAATGGGAGCAAGCTCGAACTGGTTGGGGGCAACTTCGTTGTGACGAGTGCGGGCAGGAATGCCGAGCTTGTGGCATTCTATTTCAAGGTCAAGCATGAAAGCCTGAACTCGAGAGGGGATGGCACCGAAATAGTGGTCCTCAAGCTGCTGGTTCTTTGCGCTCTCATGGCCCATGAGGGTGCGACCGGTCATCACGAGGTCCGGACGGGCTGCATAAAGCGCCTCATCCACCAGGAAATATTCCTGTTCCCAGCCGAGATAGCTCAGGACATGCTTCACGTCCTTGTCAAAATAGCGTGCAACATCTGTCGCAGCTTTGTCCACGGCGTTGAGCGCACGCAGCAGCGGGGTCTTGAAGTCAAGCGATTCGCCTGTGTACGAAATAAAAATAGTAGGTATGCAAAGCGTGTCGTTTACAATGAACACGGGTGAAGATATGTCCCATGCCGAGTAACCACGTGCCTCGAAGGTGTTGCGTATACCTCCGTTGGGGAAACTCGATGCATCAGGTTCCTGCTGTACGAGCAGTTTGCCGGTGAACTCCTCTACCACGCCACCTTTGCCGTCGTGCTCAATGAAGCTGTCATGCTTTTCGGCTGTGCCGCCTGTGAGGGGATGGAACCAGTGGGTGTAATGGCGTGCACCGTTATCGACTGCCCAGCGCTTCATCCCTTCAGCTACACTGTCGGCCAGCTGACGTGAAATGGGCTGCTTGTTGTCAATTGCAAAAACAAGTTGGTCAAATGTCTTTTTCGGAAGATATTCAAACATGCGCTGTCGGTTGAACACCGCTTTAGCGTAATAAACTTCGGGGCTCTCCGCCGGGGGAGTGACTTTAACCGCCTTGCGGTCAGATGCCTCTTTGACTGCCTTGAATCTGAGTAAAGACATAATGTGTAAAACTTGAATTGAATAATTGAATTCACCGTACAATCTGTTCCGGTGTTTTATTTCATATTACAGATGAATCAGCTCTATCGGAAACCTGATTTTGAAGTGCTGAACACCTTTTTGATTCTATCTATGGCCTCAACGGTGTTTTCATATGTGTTGAAAGCCGTGAGGCGTATGTACCCTTCGCCCGAGGGGCCGAAGCCGCTTCCGGGAGTGCCGGCCACATGACAGCGATCCAGCATAATGTCAAAGAACTCCCATGACGTTGTTTCATCCGGCGTTTTGATCCATACATAAGGTGCGTTTGTGCCGCCGAACACCTCGAACCCTGCATCCAGCAGTCCCTGACGCAGCACCTCGGCGTTCCGAAGGTAATAATCTACAGTCTCGCGGGTCTGCTGCTTTCCTTCGGGTGTATAAATAGCAGCGGCCGCACGTTGTGAAATGTAGGATGCGCCATTGAATTTGGTACATTGACGGCGATTCCACAAATGGTTGAGACTTACCATCTCACCCTTTGAGTCCGCACCCTTCAATGCTTTCGGCACAACGGTGTAACCGCAACGGACACCGGTGAAGCCGGCTGTTTTGGAGAAACTGCGGAATTCTATAGCTACTTCTTTAGCTCCTTCTATTTCATAGATGCTATGAGGCACATCGTCCTGACGGATAAATGTCTCGTAGGCCGAATCGAACAGAATGAGCGAATGGTGCGCACGGGCGTAATCCACCCATACTTTCAGCTGTTCGCGGGTCAGCGTGGTTCCCGTGGGATTGTTTGGGTAGCAGAGATAGATCATATCGGGCACTTCGGAAGGGAGTGCGGGTACAAATCCGTTTTCAGCCGTTACCGGCAGATAAATGATGTTGGACCAACAACCGTCGGTGTCGAGCACTCCGGCACGTCCGCCCATTACGTTTGTATCCACATAAACAGGATACACCGGATCGGTCACAGCCACGCGGTTGCCTCGTGCAAGAATGTCGCCGATATTACCCGTATCGCTTTTGGCTCCGTCGCTGACAAAAATCTCGTCGGCATCCATATCGATGCCGCGGGCACGGTAATCGTGTTCCACGATGGCCTCGCGGAGAAATGCATAACCCTGTTCGGGACCGTAGCCGTGGAATGTTGAGGAATCGGCCTGGTCGTCGACGGCTTTATGCATGGCCTCGATTGCAACCATGCATAATGGGCGAGTAACATCGCCGATACCCATTCTGATTATGTCAACCTCAGGATGGGCCTCTTTATATGCGTTGATACGCTTGGCTACCTCTGAAAAAAGGTAGCTTTCGGCAAGGAGAGTGAAATTGTCGTTTATATGAAACATATGAGGATTTATCTGTTGGTTTGTCTGGTTATTCAGGAAGAGGTGCTGTACCTGTGAACACCTCGGTTGCAGGTCCCGTCATAAAAACATGACCGGATGCAGTGTCATAGGCGATTCTTAAATCGCCACCGAGAAGCTGCACAGTAATCTCGCCGGCTGCAGTACGGCCCGACAGTATCGAGGCCACAGCAACCGCGCATGCGCCGGTACCGCAGGCCATGGTTTCGCCGCTGCCGCGTTCCCACACGCGCATTCTCACTTTTTGCGGAGTAAGGACCTCCACAAACTCGATGTTGGCACGGTCGGGCCAGATGGGGTGGTTTTCCAGCGCCGGGCCTAACAATGCGACATCTGTTGCATCGAGGCTATCGACAAACACCACTCCATGAGGGTTACCCATAGAAACGGCATCTATTGAGATGGTGCGTCCGCAGACTTCCACTTCTATATTGCGGTTCGTATGACTGCCGGTTACAATGACCGGGATGCGCTCAGGAGTGAGTTCCGGTGTCCCCATATCCACTTCCACTGTTTCCACTTTCCCGTCTGCACCGGGATTCAGACGCAAACATATAACGCCCGAAAGAGTTTCGAGCGTTACATTATGGGATGAAGTAAGATTGTGGTCAAACACATATTTGCCGACGCAGCGTGAACCGTTGCCACACATCTTGGCTTCGGAACCATCGGCATTGAAAATGCGCATCTTGAAATCGGCGACTGACGATGGGAGGATGAGGATGATGCCATCACCTCCTATGCCGGTGTGGCGGTCGCTCCATACTCGCGAAATGTGTGCGAGCAGCTCATCATCGTTAAGAATCCGGCTGTCGGCTCCTCCAAATCGTCCGTCCGTGCAATCCACGTAGACGTAATCGTTGCCGAGGCCATGCATTTTGGTGAAATTAATCATCGTTGCCATGCTTGAGCATTTTGAAAGCGCAAAGGTATAGATTATTTTTTGATTTATGGAGCTATCCAAGGTGATTTTTTTGAAAAAAATTTCTTTTGCCGGATGTAATAGTTCCAGCCATCCTGCGTTAAAATATTATATGTGTACACTGTCATTCCTGCCTACCGGGTCTGCCGTTATGTGACACATCCTTTTATAAAACAGACACTGATGGATTTACAAAATAAATGTCTGCGTTTGCTTCTGATTCTGATTGCATCCTGTGTGTTGCCTGAAATTTCGGCTCAGGATGGATCAACTGCATACAATTATCTTAACATAACATCGTCCGCGCGTATATATGCGCTTGGTGGAGTCAATATCACTGCCGTAGAGGATGAACTTAGCGTAACAGACCAGAATCCTGCGTTGCTCGGCCCTGAGATGCACAATCAGGTGCTGATCGATTATATGCGATATATGGGGGGCTCCAATTTTGCGGGAGCCCGCTATGCACATGCTGTAGGGGAGCGCGGCGCATGGAGCGCCGGTCTGCGTTACTTCGGTTCCGGGAGCGTGCCGGCGGCCGATGAGTTCGGCGTAGTGACCGGAACTTTCTCGCCAAAGGATGTGAATTTCGGCGGTTCGTTTTCATATGATATAACCGACCGGCTGCGTGGTGGCATTGCTCTTAAATTTCTGTACAGCAGCTATGAGGCATACTCGGCATTTGCTGTGGCCACGGATCTGGGTATAAACTATTTTAATCCGGATTCCGAGCTGTCGGTCTCGGCAGTGGTTGCAAATCTCGGCGGCCAGGTGAAGAAATTCAATTCCACGTACGACCGTCTGCCCATCGATGTGCGTCTTGGCATTGCAAAGATGTTTCCCGGATTTCCAGTGCGATTCTCCATAACCGCCTGGAATCTCACAAAATGGCATCTTCCTTATCTGGAGACAGGCGACGGCACGACCTCGGAAGAGATGCAGGTAAAAGACAAATTCTCATCCAATCTTTTCCGCCATCTTGTATTCGGGTTCGACTTCATACCCAACGAACGTTTTTTTGTGGCCCTCGGCTACAACTATAAGACTCGTACAGACATGAGCACCTATTCGCGCAGCTTCCTGTCGGGTTTCTCGCTGGGTGCGGGCATCAACCTGCGGCGCTTCAACGTGAGCCTTGCCTTCGCTCAGCCACATTCTGGCGCAACCACACTGATGCTCAACATGAACCTCAATCTGAATGATCTATTAAACTGAATTAGTCACTATCCGGCGTCGTAATGATGCCGGCGTTTTTATTTCCAAATACAATGCAGACTTCACAATCACCGAAAATAATCATCGCGATTGACGGCTATTCATCGTCCGGCAAAAGTTCAATGGCAAAAGCCCTGGCAAAAATCATAGGCTACAATTATGTGGATACCGGAGCAATGTACCGCGCTGTCACCCTCTATGCCATGCAGCACGGAATGATTGACGGAGACGGGAACGTGGATGCCGATGCGATTGTCGCCGCGCTTCCCGAAATGCATATTGCATTCACTCGCATGCCCGATGGTTCGCAGCACACCATGCTTAACGGCACGGATGTAGAGGATGCTATCCGGCGGCTTGATGTGTCGAACAATGTTTCGACCGTGTCGGCCATCGCTGCTGTGCGCCGCGACCTTGTGGCCAAGCAGCAGGCATTCGGAGTAAGCAAGGGAATTGTGATGGACGGCCGGGATATAGGTACCACCGTATTCCCCGATGCCGAATTGAAAATCTTTGTTGATGCCTCGGCACAGACACGTGCGCAGCGACGGTTCAAGGAGCTTACGGACAAAGGTTCGAATGTGACATTTGAAGAGGTGCTTGCCAATGTGGTTCACCGCGACCACATTGACGAGACCCGTGAAGAAAGTCCGCTTCGCCGTGCGGCCGACGCAATTTCACTCGACAACTCGGCCATGACTATAGAGCAGCAGAATCAGTGGCTGCTCGAACGTTTCAACGAGGCATTAACCAAAAGCACAGCTCATGAAGGTTGAAATTGATTCCGGTTCCGGATTCTGTTTTGGTGTGGTCACCGCCATACGCAAGGCCGAGGAGGAGCTTGAGAAATCCGGCTCACTGTATTGTTTGGGCGATATAGTGCACAACAGCGATGAGGTGCAACGGCTGGCCGACAAAGGACTGAAAGTGATAGAACACGACCGGTTGCCGAAACTTCACGATGTGAAAGTGCTTCTGCGGGCGCACGGTGAGCCTCCGTCGACCTATGAGCTGGCACGGCACAACAACATCGAGATTATCGATGCGACATGCCCGGTGGTCCTCAAACTGCAGCAGCGCATCAAAAGCGCTTTCGACTCGACCGATGAGCCGCGGCCGCAGATTGTGATCTACGGCAAGAACGGGCATGCCGAAGTGAACGGGCTGGTAGGGCAGACCGCCGGAGAGGCGATAGTGATAGAAAACCTGTCGGAACTTGACCGAATAGACTTCACACGTCCGGTGGCACTGTATTCGCAGACCACAAAGTCGCTCGACGGATTTCAGGAGATAATCTGCGAGATAAAAAAGCGTTTGGTCCCCGGAGTGCGTTTTGAAAGCTACGACACCATATGCCGTCAGGTGGCCAACAGAGTGGAGAAACTTCAGCGGTTCGCATGCGCCCACGATGTAATATTATTTGTGGCAGGGAAAAAAAGCAGCAACGGCAAGGTGCTTTATGCCAACTGCCGTGATGTCAATCCGCACACACATTTCATTGCCAACGATTCGGAAATAGATCCGGAATGGATTGCAGGTGCGGAATCAGTGGGGATATGTGGGGCCACATCCACTCCGCGCTGGCTTATGGAGCAGGTAAAACTAAAGGTGGAATCATTAGCAGCAATTGATTGATGGACAACTTTGTCGCCATTGATGTGGAGACTGCCAACCGGGAACCGTCGAGCATATGCGCCATCGGAGCCGTGAAAGTTGTGGACGGTGCGATAGCCGACCGGTTCTATTCGCTTGTGAAACCCGAACCGGAATATTATGCGCGTTATTTCACTGAACAGGTGCACGGCATAAGTCCGGAAATGACAGAGGATGCACCAACTTTCGACGTGGTGTGGCGCAGATTGCACCGCTTCATCGCAAGGCTTCCTCTGGTGGCCCACAACAAGGCTTTCGACGAGCGCTGCGTACGGGCCGCTTTCAGGGTTTACGGTATGGATTATCCAGATTATCCGTTTTTCTGTACACTCATGAAAGCCAGGCGGACCATTCCCCGGACAATGTGCTCTTCCTATTCTCTCCCGGTGCTGTGTGATTTTTTCGGCATACCGTTTTACAATCACCACAACGCATTGGCCGATGCTGAGGCCTGCGCAAAAATAGCGCTTACAATTCTATAAAAATACTTACAGAGAGATGCAATTACTCCAAACGAACATAAAGAATTTCAGCCGTAGAATAGCAAACGCGGCTGTCATTGCTGCCTGCATGGCCGGAATGATGATTTGCATTACGTCATGCGGAAAGAAACACGCTTCTGCAGAGGAACTGGTGCAGGCGGAAAACATGGGGCGCCAGCGGGCAATGGAGCTTAAGCACAATGTTTTTATCGACACCATGTTTGTGGAACGTACGCTCATTGACGTGCGCGAGCGCGAACAGCGGCTGAGAAATGAAGGTGCCGAAGATCTGGCTGACCGTTACATCAAAGGATTCATCAACTGCCTTGATTCCGTGAACCCCGGCATTGCGGCGCAGATAAAATAGCTCGTTACCATCGCTACAAAAGAATTCCGCCCTGCATCATGGATCTCTCCATCGGTGCAGGGCGGTTTCTGTTCGTTATGGATACGGGTGTTATTTGGTGGCGATAACTTCTATCTCAACAAGCACATTCTTGGGAAGAGTCTTTACAGCCACTGCCGAGCGGGCAGGGAAAGGAGCGGTAAACACCGAGGCATAAACTTCGTTCATAGGAACAAAGTCGGCCATATCCGAAAGGAACACTGTTGTCTTTACAACATTGTCGACCGACAGGCCGGCTTCTGCAAGGATGGCGCAAACATTGGCCAGCGATTGCTTGGTCTGGGCTGTTATCCCTTCGGGAATCTCGCCTGTTGCAGGATTTACCGGAATCTGTCCTGAGATGAAGACGAATGAACCGGCGTCGATAGCCTGGCTGTAGGGTCCGATTGCTCCGGGAGCTTTTTCGGTTGCGATTTGAGTTTTCATGATCAATATTAATTTATTGGTTGGTTAAAGTTTCTGTTGATTCATCACTGCCTTTCTGCAGTGTGTCTATGTCAAGGTCCATCAGCAACGTTTTATTGCCAAGTTCCACAAACTGCTGCCGGAGTTCGGCTACAGCCGTGCTGAGAGCGTGGAAACGGCTGTTGAATTTTGGAATGAAATTGGCCGAACCGGATGCGCCGACGCGCTCGAGCACCAAACCGACCGACACCTTTTCAGGCTCCACCGCCGGAGCGATGGCCGGCTCGTTGTCCGGGTTGTCCACAACTATGCGGTTGAGCAGTCCTGCCTGGGCAAGTTTCGCGGCGGCATCGTTAACAAGCGTAATCGGCAGACCGTAGTTAACTGCTATCTGATGAGGTGTGACCGGTGTCTGGCCGTCCACAAATCTCCGTACGGCAATAGTCATTACTGCCAGCATAACTCGCCACTTGTAGTTATTCGAAATCTTCTGAATCTCACTGTTAAAACTGAACTCGAATATGTTCTGTGATGAGAAGCATACCACAGCCCCGGCCAGTGTGATGGTCCACACAAGCTGCAACCACAACAGTAAAAGCGGAAGGAAGGCGAACGAACCATAAATGGCATTGTAACGTGTCACATAAATCTGTCCCGTAACGAAAAGCCATTGCAGAATCATATAGGCAGATCCGGCCATGATGCCTGCCACAAATGCGTTCTTGAACTTGACTTTTGTGTTGGGCACAAGCATATATGTTCCGGCGAAGAAAAGCCATACCAATACCACGGATGCAAAATCCAGCAGAATTTTGATGAGAGGGGATAGGACACCCGACGGCAGCAAGGCGTTGAGCGTAGTTGACATGAACACCATGATGCCCGATGCACAAATCATAAGAACGGGCAAAATAAGGAAGATGGCTGTATAGTCGGTAATCTTGCGCCAGAACGAGCGGCCTTGCTTCAATCCCCAGATCGTGTTGAACACATCTTCCACCCCCGACAGCAGTGAGATGAGCGTCCACAGAAGGAACAGAATGCCAACGCCGACAAATATTCCTTCGGATGACTGGGCCAGGTATGAGTCGACAAATGAAAATACAGTCGACAAGGCCTCCCGCTGAACAGGGAAGTTATTGAACAGCTGTGTCTCAAGAAGATTCTGGAATCCGAAGCCGCGACCGATGGCAAACACGAGCGCGAGCATCGGCACAAGCGCAAGAATCGTCTGATAAGTCAGTGCCGCAGCTCTGACCTGCAATTCCCCGTTAAGGAAAGAACGCACCGACAGATTCACGGTTTTCACGAAGTTCACCCATGCCGTGCGGCGCGTATCGTTCCACACCCCCTCGGTCACATAAGTGTAGAGGCTCAAGCAATGCGCCCATAGCCTACCGACAAGGCCGGCTATGGATTTGTTTTTATTTTCAGTGACTTGCGAACTCATGAATAGCAGAATCAGGCAAACTTGCCATATAGATATTATTTATGCTGCAGAATGTAGGTGCGGTAAGGCGCCGCAATTCCGTGCAGGCGATGTTTTTTTACCTTGAATTCCTTGCCATAAACAACGTCGGCGTACACTCCGTCGGGCAGACCGGTGGGAAGATCCACAAAACCGGCTACAGAAGATATGTTGACCACCGCCGCACCCTTCTTGCCGCGGTTGACAAGCAGAATGGAACCGTCGGGACTGAATTGCAGGTCTTCTTTCTGTCCGGACATGGCTTTTCTGAATTTGTTCACAGCCACAACTTCCGGATGGAAGAACTCGTCGTTACCACGCGCTCCGATAACATTGTCGCCCCAGTAGTTTTCGCGTGTGGAGCCCATGGGGCGGCTGAAAAAGAGGGGAACGCCATTCTGACGTGCTGTCAGGAACACCCACCCGGTGCGGATCTGGTCGTCGGTCAGCGACGCGCTTTCATGAGCGTTGCAATATGTGTCGTGACTTTCCACCCATGTCGTGAGATATTCCGGTGCCGCCTGATGATGCCAGCCGACAATGTCAAGACCATTGACCGAACCCTTGGCCAAAGCCTCGCGGAGCACATGGCCATAGCCCGAAGCTGTCTGACCCATGTAGTCGGCATATTCAAGTTCGGGAACGTTTTTGTCCTGCAGAACCTCACCGTAGACGAACAGCGAATCGTATGGTTGTGAGAGTGAAACGCCTTTTACGCTTTTGCGTCCGGTGACCACATCCCAGAAGTCATTTTCCTTCACGCCCGATGCCGTGTCAACCGGATCGGAATGCACACCGATGTGCTTGGCTGTATCGTAGCGGAAACCATGCACACCCAGCGAAAGCAAATCATTCACAAAAGTGAGGTAATATTTCTGAAAGTCTGGATTCTCGGTGTTTACATCGGGAAGAGAGCCCATGGCCCAGAGAGTGCACTGTTCGCGGTCGTTATAATTGTTTATGGGGGTTAGTCCCTTGGAATGGAACATCCGGTCGCGTCCACCCACAGCCCTGTAAAAATCATCGGAAACGGCATCCACATCGAACGCAGTGTGGTTTGGAAGCACATCGACAAGCACCTGCACGTTGTACTTGGCAGCCGAATCCATCATCTCTTTCATCTGGGCACGTGTACCCACGATGGCATTGCCTATTTTCCAGTCGGTCGGCTGGTAATAGTAATACCAGGATCCATCCTTGCCGCCACCGTCGTATATCTTGGTGATTTTGCCTTCAGGGTTGAAGTGCTGTTGCACTGGTGAAGTCTGCAGCATGGTGAATCCCGCATCAGCGATGGTTTTCATGTTTTTTGCGATGGTAGGGAAATTCCAGCTCCACACGTGCAGGATTGTCTCGGTGTTTGTGGCATCGGGATTGTGTGTGATGCGGTCCTTGGCCGCACCGATAGTCGGTGTGAGCAACGCGAGAGCCAGAACAGGTGTCAATCTTTTCATGTCGGTCAGATGAGGTTAAATCAATGTCTAAATGTAAGTAAGACGTTTCAGGCAAAGTTACAGAATAGAATTGAAACAGAAAAGCCGGAAGGCACCAAAATGGATGAATATGGTGTCCTCCGGCTGATTGTTTTACGGTTTAACGACTGACCTCATTCTTTTTCCGCTTCCGGGGCAATGAGCTTGTAGCCCTTGCCGTGGATGTTGATAATCTCGATCTGCGGATCATCCTTCAGATGCTTGCGGAGCTTGGTGATGTAGACATCCATCGAACGGGCATTGAAGTAATTGTCGTCGATCCAGATGGTTTTGAGCGCATAGTTGCGTTCCAGAATCTCGTTCACGTGCGCACAGAGCAAGCTGAGCAGTTCAGATTCCTTGGTGGTGAGTTTTGTCACCTTGTCGCCGATCATCAACACCTGCTTCTGGGTGTCGAAAGTGAAGCGGCCAATCTTGTACATTGTCACCTCCTTGCCTTTTTTGCCTTTTACACGGCGCAGAATGGCTTCGATACGGAACACAAGTTCCTCCATCGAGAAGGGTTTGGTGATGTAGTCGTCAGCTCCTATCTTGAATCCCTCGAGAATATCCTCTTTTATAGTTTTGGCGGTGAGGAAGATGATGGGCACCTCGCCGTTGACCGAGCGGATTTCCTGGGCAAGCGTGAAGCCGTCCTTCTTAGGCATCATGACGTCAAGCACGCATATGTCGTATTTGCCTTTCAGAAAGGCCTTATAGCCGGCTTCTCCATCGGCATAAAGATCGGCGTTGAAGCCTTTGGCCTGGAGATACTCCCTCAGGAGCATGCCTAAATTTTCATCATCCTCGCAAAGTAGGATTCGCATACGATCGTCCATAATTGTCAGTTTTATATTTATATTATTATAATTATTATTTTTTTTAATTTGTTCACGGCGGTATGATGTTTTTTCATATCTGCCATTACTCGGCGCTGTCGTCGGCCGTGGTTTCAAGCAGCGGGAGGGTGATCACGAAACGGGTACCTTTCCCGATTTCACTTTCAGCCTTGATTTCGCCCCCCATAAGGGTTATCATCTTGTGCACATAGGCGAGGCCCAGCCCGAAACCTTTCACGTCGTGGCGGTTGCCTGTCGACACTCGGTAGAACTTCTCAAAAATCTTTTTGAGGTCCTCCTTACGGATGCCGATGCCGTTGTCGGCGACAACAATCTCAAGCCTGTCGCGCGCCACATCGCGTGTCTCCACTTTCAGTTCAAGCGGACGCTCCTCATTGCGGTACTTCAGCGCATTGTCCAGCAGATTGAAGATTACGTTGGTGAAATGCATCTCGTCCACATTCACAATGGCATCCTCGGCGTTGAAGCTGGTGGTTATTTTGCCCCCATAGCGTTCCACCTTGAGGCGGAATGTGTTGACCACATTGGAGATGACAAGGTTGGCGTCCACATCCTGCATGCGCAGTGTGCCCTTCTGCTTGTCGAACATCGACATCTGCAACACCTTTTCCACCTGGAATCGCAGGCGCTTGGTCTCGTCGTTGATCACACCAGAGATATGCTGCAGCATTGTAGGTGATTTCCGTACGGAATCGTCGTTAAGCATCTGGGCTGCAAGCGAGATGGTGGAGATGGGTGTCTTGAATTCATGTGTCATGTTGTTGATGAAGTCGTTCTTCATCTCTGTGATTTTCTTCTGACGGAAAGCCACAATGATGGTGTAGAGGAACACTATGAGCACCACAAACGTAAATACAAACGATGGGATCATGAATCGCACCGAACTCAGGATATATTTCGTCTTTGAGGGGAAATAGACCTTGAGATAATTCTTTTTTGCCGCCGGGTCGTTGCGGAACAGCGACTGCACGAACATGCTTTTCTCCACGGCAGCGGGGCCGAGATTCGCGTAGCCCGAGGACTGGTAAAATACCTTACCGTTGCGGTTGACCACGGCAAATTCAAACGGGAGTTCCAGTCCGTTGTTCTCAAGCTCGCGTGTGAGATATTTCCTTACGGAAACGGAGTCGGCACGTTCCTCAATGGGGCGGTCGCCGGCCTTGTTCATGATGTTGATTATCACATCGTCGATTACACCTTTCTGATACAGATACTGACCTTTCAGCTCCTCACGCATCGAATTGTAACTCGACGCGACATTGTTTTCGTTCTGAATCTTGTAGATTTTCTCAGCATCGGATTTCAGTGTCACTTCACCGGCCACGCCACTATGTGTCGTGAACGAATAGCGTACACCGCCAAGATGGGGAGTACCTCCATATTGTGCATATATGGACGAGGATTCAACCTCGGCCACGTCTTCTTCAAGGAAAAACTTCGTTTCGTCCTGTTCGAGCAGCGACGACACTGCGTAGAGCGAACGTCTGACGCCCTCGGTGAATTGGTCGTCGCGCATTCTAATCATGCTCTTCATGTAGATGATCTGAATGTAAAGCAAGCCAACGAGGGTCAACGCCATCAATATTGCCAGCAACCAGATGGTTGATTTCTTCATTTCCGGAAATGTTGAATGTTAATGGACTTCACATCAATATGATTGCTCATATGTCGGCAAAAGTCATTTTGAATTTATTTTATAATATTAACAAATGTGACGGTGTTATTGTTTGCCGAGTGTCGCATTTCACCAATCATAATTTTAACATTACAGTGCAAAATTAACATAACGAGGACGACTACGCAAATTTACTATGCTAAAAAATGTTGGATTGCCTATTAAGTATTGTGGCACGTAGTTCCGACAAGGATACACGAGCCGGTAAATGCTGAGACTCAACCAGCCATAAAACGCCCCCTGACTCCGTAATCCGGGATTCAGGGGGCGTTTTATCTGCAAGTCAGTATGTCAAGGACTTATCAGTCGATTGCACATGGGTCAGAACGGGAAATTTATACCGAGATTTACCGAGGCATTTGAACTTAACGGCAGTCCTTGTTTTGCGAGTTTGCCAAGAGTGTGGTCCATGCCGAGGAACATGTTGAAGCCGGTGACTTTCAGATTTGCAATCCATCCGAACGACTACCCGAAACTGCCGACCGCTACATTGGTGCCTGCAGAAAAACATTTTACGGGGGCGACGGTGGCCGAAAGGCGGAATTCAGTCCAGCTGTATTTACCATTGATTCTCGTTGTGTTCAGAAGTCCGAAGGTCAAATGCCGGTAGACGGGCAGTGTGTACTGTGCGCCCAGGTTCATCGTCGCACCAAGCATGCGGGTGCGCGAGCCGACTACGCCGTGGTCTTCAAGCTCATACAGTTCCGACAATTGGTCGCCGAGCCGGTCAAATTCATTATCGAATGAATTCTCGGCGTCATCGTCGACATTGAAAGTGAATGCGTCTGTATTCACGGTCTTTTCGCCTCCGGTGGTAGCCAGTCGTGTGTCGCTCCATGAGATGAATCCCAAATCTATGATTGCCGCAGAGAACTTCCAGTCCGACCACTCATATTCGGCACCCAGGTCAAATGCCATTCCGAATCCGTTCGGCCCACCATATGAATCAAAATCGGCACCTGACACATATTCTTTTCCGGTGCGGTCGTTGAAGTCGTGTTTGTATTCGAGGCCCTTCACGGAGGCATAGATGTCAGCATTGGTGCGTGCGGTCCACATGTTGTCGCCCAGTGTAAGATCGGCCTGCTTGAAATAAGCGTCGATGTTGCCGGCTCCTACAAGGAACTTGACGGCAGCTCCAACGCGCAGCCCTTTCACCTGTTTGATCTCGCGTGAATGATTCAAGGCTATTTCCGCATAAGCATCGGCGTGCGCCCTGAAACGGCTTATGTCGTATGTGCTGTTTGTGGCTCCCTCCTTTGCAAGTGAGAACAGCGAACCGGGAACATTTACAGCAACATTCGACACCACATTGATTCCGACGGTGTTATATCCTCCGAATGCCTTGAATCCGGCATTGAGTATATTGAGCCTTACATTCGCCTGCACCCGGTTGTTGTCGTGAATGTTGCTCATGGCTTCAGCCACACTGATTCCGGGATTGGTGAAAAGTACGGTCCGTCCGTCAAGATTGTAAAGCACAGAGGACGTGTGCAGATTGCCTCGCATGGCCACGTTGATGTTGCCAAGTCCGGGGAAGCCCACGTAGTTGCGGTCGGACCCGAATGCAGGATTCATCTGGCTGCGGTAGGTGTAGTTTTCAAGGAAATATCCTGAATAAGTGCTTTGAGCCCCAGCGTTACCGGCGCATGAGAGCAGTGCGGCAAAGAGGATGGTGTATGCGTATCGTTTGAATATGAATTTCATGTTTGTGTTGAATTTTGGATGGAATGGATGTGTAAAATTATGACTCAGGCTGCATTGCAGGAGATTGGTAGTGGTTCACCTGGTCAGAGCTCTTTTTCGTAATAGCCGGACACTTTTGCTCTTACCTCTTTAAGAACTATCTCCTGGTCGGGCGAGAGCGGGGTTTCTCCATCGGCATTCACCCGGGCTGTGAAGGTGATGCCGTCGAGGTGCGTTACAGTCTGCCCCTCGGTAAGCTCGATGGTAAATGGGAAATCCTCGGCATTGGCAGGCAGTGTGACACTTGTCAGTTGAGCCTGCATCCTATTGCCGTCCTTGTCGAGCACATAGGCGGAGAGTTTGACATCCAGAGGCACCCTTGAGGTTGCGCGAGCAGAGACGTACAGCTTCTCTACTGTTATGGCATCCACATCCTCGTCATTCCATCCGTCCTCAGTTTCCGTATAGACAATAGATGATCCGTTCTGCAGTGCGAGGGGGGCAAAGAAATCATAATGCCCATCTATTCCGGGGATATCCGTACCCAATGAGAAGTCTGCCACGTTTTGCAGAGGGATGCACGGGTTATTGAGGCGCACTCCCAGGCTTGTAGGCAGTCCGTTGCCGGATAGCACACCCGACAGAGATTTAAATCCTACATGCTCCAGATTCCCGGCATACCCGGGCAGCGGGTCGGACGGCATGGCAGGCGACAGGCAAAAGTGATAGGGGCCGTAAGCTTGTCCGTGGCCTATGGTAAACCATGGATTGTCGATGGAATATTCGCCGGAGGGTTGCCCGTCTCTGATAGCAGTCAGCGTGAGCCCCGTGTTGCAGTCGAGATTTTCAGGTCCAACCGGATTGTTGAGCCCAAGATAAATCTGCGGATTTACAAGCGAAATATTGGTTTCCTCGCCGGACAGGAAATCGGGCATATCCGACAGGTCCACATCCTCAATATTCACACCGGTGATAAGATATTCTATCGCGCCGGAAAAATTTGTTGCATGAATGTCCGACAGGGTGTAGGAAACAGAGAAATCAATCTGGGATGGTAACGACATGCCGTTTTGCGCCGTCAGAGTAAGGATGCCCTCCGACACCGTCATGGCGCTCTTGAACTTTAATTCGTGAGCCTGGTAATCAAGTACCGCGCCATTTGCTGCCATATCGATTGAGGTGGCCATAAGGTCGATCGTGGCGGATGCGCCCGGCGAAACAAGGTGGGGTACAGAGAGAACGCCTGTTGCGGCATCGTAATTGCCGGCAGAAGCTGTTGCTTCAAGGCCCTTGGGCAAGAAAAGTTTGAGATTGGAGAATTCCACCGAAGTCACTGTGCCTCCAAAGTCCGGGGCAGAAAGATGTATCCTGAACAGCATGGGAGTGACTCGTATGGATGTGACGGCGTGGACAGCTTCGTCGACGCCCGTTATGTCGTACGTGAAATCCGTAGTGGTGGATTCGATTGAATACTGCATGGAAGAGCCGGATGCCACGGCATTTTTCGCCAGTGCAGCCGGAACAGAACTAATCTGTATGGTTTTTGTTTCGAGCGCAGGAGCGGCGCATTCGATTACGTCAACGTGTATCGGATTGGAATTGAATGAGCCTGATTCATTCACAGCATAATATTTGCGGCCATCAGGTGCGGTATATATCTGAATTTTGCTTTCCTCGTCAATTTCAATAATACTGTTTAGTGTGATTGCGTCAAGATTCATCGGGATAACCAGTTCATCGACCCTGAATCGACTGGTTGTATCGATATTCGACAGGTCGTAGCCGTCGTCGACACATGCAGACAGTGCAATGAGCCATGTGGCAGTCACGGCAGCCTTAACATATAAGCTTCTGTTCATGAGAAAGTAATTAAAATGTGTTGAAATAGATAATGAGTGTTTGCATCTGCCAAAATTAGCAAAATTTAATATATATTCCAACTAATTAAACATCGTTTATGGCCGATTGTCAACATCAGCCACAACTCTCACAGCGAAGCACTTTAAATCAAGACTGTTAAGCGGGTTTCGGCCGTCGGGACTCATCTACAAAATAAGCCCTGACTGAAACAGGATGGCAGGTGTGTGTGGCTTGGATTCCCGATGTTTGCGGAGGCAGGATGGATTTGCTGACTGCCGGGCGGCGGCTATTCTGAGCTTCTCTAATGTAGCGGGGCTTGTGTTTATGGAGTCGAGTAGCTGCATAAGGTTCTTGCGTTTCTCTCTTAGTTCCGGCGACATGAACAGTCCGGGCTGCACCTGATGTGCCTCCACAATGTCGCTTATGATCACTCCTGCGCGACGGTAAACAAGGCCGGGACGATAGATTGATTTTAACCCTTCAATAGCTTCCCGTGTAAGAACCATGAGGTCGTTTGCCGGTTCCTCGAGATGGCGGTAGGCAGAATTGCCGTATTGGGGGAGGTCCGTGCGGTACTTGTTTGTCTGAATAAAGACACAGATCCCGGCGGCGAACGAATTCTGACGCCTCAATTTGCGTGAGGCTATTTCAACAAAGCGCGCCATATGTTCGCTAAGTTCCTCCAGGCGTGCGACCGATGGAACCAGCGTGCGGGTGGAGCAGATATGCTGTTTTGATGCCGTTTCCGGATCTGCATCGATACATGGTTCGCCGTTGAGTTCCATCCATGTGCGTTGCGCCGTGACGTTGGCTATCCGTTCCACGTCGTAATGATTCAGATCGGCGAAATCAAGAGCTGAGATGATTCCGTAACGAGAAAAACGGGCAGACAGACGGCGCCCTATGCCCCACACCTTGTCAATCGGCGTCAGCGCGAGAGCTTTACGGCGTTTGTCTTCATCGTCAATCATACACACCCCCCGGTAACCGGGATACTTTTTGGCAAATCCCGCCGCTATCTTAGCCAAAGTTCTCGTAGGTGCTACGCCAACAGATGTAGGTATGCCAACCCAACGGCGCACCCTACGCACAGTTTCGCGTGCAATGGCCTCCATCCGTTGTGCATCTCCGTCGGGAAGCTGGAAGAAGCCTTCGTCAATTGAATATACCTCCACATCGCCCACCACACTTTCAACGGTATTCATCACACGTGCCGACAGGTCACCGTAAAACCGGTGCTGTCCAGGGAGGACCGCCACATCGTATTGCCGGATGATGTCGCGTATTTTAAATATGGGCACACCGCGGGTGATGCCAATAGCCTTGGCTTCGTTCGACATGGCCACAGCGCACCCGTCGTTACTGCTGGTCACAATAACCGGGCGATTCATCAGCCAGGGCTTAAACAGCCGTTCACAGCTGACAAAAAAATTGTTGCAGTCAATCAGTCCGAACATAAAATTGGCGCAGATATGAAGTAGCAGCGTTTCACACTTTCAAAGATAGCAAATCCCGCCGTGATTTGAAATGCATCCGGCAGGAAAATATATCAATATAAGATAGGGAAGGGGCGCTACCCCTGTATGGCAGGAATAACGCCCCTTGAATTATATTGCATTAGCTCTGTTCAGATAGAATTTTCAGAACTTCTGCCGGATCTGTAGGCTTTTTCCGGATCAATAGTTCCACTGGCAAGCCACCATCGACAACGAGTTGTCGCCTACCGTACGGAGATCGGTAATCATGTTGTAGCGGCAGTTGATATAGGTAAGAGCCTGGTCGAACGATACATCAAGCATTGTGAGCTGGTTGTTGTTGCAAAGCAGACGCTGCAGGAATGTCTGGTTCGAAAGGGTGAGCTGGGTCAGGTCGTTGTAAGAGCAGTCCACGAAGAGCAGCTGCGGGCAATCGCTGACGGTAAGAGATGTCAGGTTGTTGTAGGAGCAAACCAGATCGAGAAGCACGGGGCACTGGCGCATTGCCAGAGACTGCATGTTGTTGTCGGAGCAGATAAAGGTGCTGAGGGCCGGCAGGTTGCTTACAATGAGCTGGCTGATTTCGTTGTCGTCCACATTGAGGTTCTGCAGATTGTCCACACCTACAAGGGTCAGGCCGGTAAGCTTGTTGTAGCCGCAGTAGAGATTCTTGAGGTTGGTGCAGTATTCCACTTTAAGGGTCTCAAGATGGTTGCCCTGGCAGTTGAGAGTCTTCAGGGTCGAGGAATTTGCAACATCAAGAGCTACAAGATAGTTGTTCGAGATGTTTACTGTCTCCAGAAGAGGCATTCCGTCAAGGCTGATTTCCGTGAGGCGGTTCTTGTAGATGTTCAATGTCTGCAGACCTTTGCATCCGTTAAAATTCACCTCTTTGATTTTATTGCGCTGGGCATCGATGCGGTTGAGGGCGGCGCAGCCGTCGAATGTCACTGCTGTCAATGCGTTGCGCGATACGTTCACTTTAGTCAGGGCATCGAATCCGGAAAGATCCAATGTGCCTGCAAGATGCTTGTCTGCCCATTCTATGGCTGTGACATGTCCGTTTGCGATGGTGACACCTTCCCATGTGGCGGGCGACTTGACATCCGAGATTTTCAGAGCTTCTGCATTTGTTGCAGATTTTTCACCGGGTTGCGACAGGAACACCTGAAGCTGTTTCAGTTCGTTTTTGTCGATTTTCTGTGCTGATGCGCTCATGCATCCAACCATGAGGGCCATCAATAAGAGAGCTTTTTTCATATAAATAGTTGTTAGTAGTTGATGTTGTGAATTAATAGTATGTGTTGTTCCTTTTTTCTTGTGTTCATGACCTTTTTATAGGGAAGAGCAATTGAAAATGAGTGAACGCAACTCTCGTTTTTCGAGTATGTGTGTATTTTTCAATGAGGTTGAGAGCACTTGTTTCGGTTGCTTTTACTCTATTAACATTTAGTGTTAAGAAAAGGTTGAAATACGGTGACAAAAAAATTACAATATTTTGAAGGCATGTGGCACATGGTTATAAAAAGACGTGGCGCATATTGCAAATGCGCCACGTCTATCCCTGTTAATCAATATATTGTCCGTCACCGTGTGCAATATTTCGCCCGGTGAGGAATCAACCGCTATGCTTCAAATGATGCTTTGAGCTCATCCAGCTCCTGACACGCGAGTTCCCATAGACTCATGGCGGTCTCCACGCGCCGGGTTGCCGCCTGATGTTGGTTAAAAATATCGTTCTCCACGCTGCCGGCTGCAATTTTTGCCTCTATGTCGGCCAAAGCACTCTCGGCCTCGGAAACAGCCCCCTCTGCCTCAGCGACTTTTTTGGCGGCACGCCGCAGCATCTTGTCGCGCTCGCGCTGCTCGGCATATGTGAGTTTGCGCTGCTCCGGCTTGTTTGCGTCCACAGAACTTTCGACCGGTGCAGGCTGCGCAGTTTGAGCCGACGGAGCGGATTTTGACAATTCAAGCTCCTGCAGCGATGCAAGTTTCTTTTTCTCAAGAAACTCATAGATGCCGCCAAGGCATTCCCGCACTTTTCCACCGCCGAATTCATAGACTTTCTCAACAAGTCCGTCAAGAAATTCACGATCGTGGCTGACAACAATCACAGTACCGTCAAAATCCTTGATTGCCTGTTTCAACACGTCTTTCGACGGCATGTCGAGGTGATTGGTAGGCTCATCGAGAATGAGGAGGTTGACCGGCTGCAACAACAGGCGAATCATGGCAAGGCGTGTTTTCTCTCCGCCGGAGAGCACACCTACTTTTTTGTCTGAGGCTTCTCCCCCGAACATGAATGCGCCCAGGATATCGCGTATCTTCAACCTGATGTCGCCGGTGGCAACGCGGTCAATCGTATCAAACACGGTGACCGACTCATCGAGCAGCTGGGCCTGGTTCTGCGCAAAATATCCGATCTTGACATTATGTCCGATTTTCAGGTGACCGCTGAAAGGGATTTCACCCATAATGCATTTCACAAGGGTGGATTTTCCCTCGCCGTTCTTGCCTACGAACGCCACTTTCTCTCCGCGCGATATGGTGAACGTGGCATGGTCGAACACCTGATGGTCACCGTAAGCCTTGCCGACATTGTCGGCTATCACCGGATAATCGCCTGAACGTGGAGCAGGCGGAAAACGTAGGTTGAGGTGTGAAGTATCGACCTCATCAATCTCTATGCGCTCTATTTTTGCAAGTTGCTTCATGCGGCTCTGCACCTGCACCGCTTTGGTTGCCTTGTATCTGAACCTCTCGATGAAAGCTTCGGTGTCGGCAATCTCTTTCTGCTGATTCTGATAGGCACGGGTCTGCTGCTCTATGCGCTCGCGCCGCAGTTCCACGAACTTGGAGTAGTTCACCGCATAGTCGTAGATTCGGCCACAGGATATCTCAATGGTCCGGTTTGTGACATTGTCGATGAATGCCCTGTCGTGACTTACAAGCACCACGGCCTTGGCCTTCTGTTTCAGGAACTGCTCAAGCCACTGGATGGATTCTATATCAAGGTGGTTGGTAGGCTCGTCGAGAAGCAGCACGTCGGGGTGTTGCAGCAGCAGCTTTGCAAGCTCCACGCGCATGCGCCAGCCTCCGGAAAATTCCGATGTCGGACGATCGAAATCAGTCCGCACGAATCCGAGGCCAAGGAGAGTTTTCTCCATCTCGGCCTCATGGTTTTCGGTCTGTTCTATGGCGAGACGGTCGGTAAGAAATGTGACTGAATCAATGAGCCGCTGATAAGCTTCCGATTCATAGTCGGTGCGTTCGGCAAGCTCCTGATTCATCCGGTCAAGATGAGCCTGCATCGCATCGATATGCGAGAAAGCTTTGCGCACTTCCTGAACGAGGGTTGTCTCGTCGGCAAGTTTCATCTGTTGCGGCAGATAACCTATTGTCGTGTCCGACGGAACAGCAACAGAGCCTGCAGTGGGGTTCTGCAGGCCTGCTATAATTTTAAGCATTGTCGACTTCCCCGCACCGTTCTTGCCTACAAGGGCGATACGGTCACGCGGATTGATCACATAATTTATATTGTTGAAAAGCGGCACAGCGCTGAATTCAACAGTCAGATTCTGAATGGCTATCACAGCTGTTTAGAATGGGATTAATGATTGGGGACGTGGAGAGGAGGACGCTTTCTACCTGAGTTGTCGGCGTTTGTGAACAACAATGCAACGCGACTCGGTGATGACGATATCCAGAGCCACATCATGAGGCTCTGCCGGGATATCCTCGTCGGCACAAAACTGAAAATCATAACCTACTCCCACCTTGGTAGCCCGCGAGGATGCCAGCAGACGGTCATAATATCCTTTCCCTCGGCCCACCCGGTTGCCGCACTTGTCGAAAGCCACAGCAGGCACCACGATGAGTTCGATGTCGCCGATATTTGCCTTGTCGGTGCCCTGAGGCTCCTCAATGTGAAAAGAGCCCAGCGCCAGCGTCTGCTCGTCGTAGGGAAGGATGTCAAGGTTCACACCATTGACGCGTGGTAGGTAAAAATGCTTCAGCTTGCCCCACTTACGCAGGAATGCATGCGTGGAAAGTTCATCGGGCAACGAATGATACATCAGAATCCGGTCCGCCAGCATAAAGGCTGCCGATTGCTCCAGACGCCTGAACACACGTTCGGCCGCATCCGCCTTTTCCTGTTCGGAAAGCAGATTCTTGCGTGCCTTGACGCGGGTGCGTATGTCATTTTTGTTCATGCTTGGTTGTTTGTGACGTTGAATTCACCGCGTCGCCCGGTGCTGCGGGGGCAGCATCCGTATCGACCGGCCTTATCGGGAAGGCAGCATTGCCCTTAAGCAGTTCATCCACCGCACGGCGCACATTGATATCGGTAGTGTTGATTATTGTATGGTAGGCATTATAATCAAGTGCGTCGCGGGCTATGAGTGCCTTCAGTTGATTAACAAGCAAGTCGTGTGAAATGTTGATGTAATACCACCGGGCACGCACACCATTCTTTGCAGCATAATTGACGAACTGACGCAGCAGGACATCATCGGAGGGGAGGGCGGCCAGAAGCTTGTCGAGGTTATCGGCCTTTGCAAGGCGTCCGCGGTTGGTGTCAACATACTCAAATGCGAATTTCTGCAGCAAGCCTGCATTGGCCACATTGATAAGATAGGACGTCACACCGGAAGTGTCGTTCGGAACAAAGATATCCGGCATAATACCACCTCCGCCATACACCTTGCGGCCATTCTGTGTTGTGAACACCAGAGATTCGTCAAGCTTGATGGAGTCACGGCTGAACATCTCGCCACGGTTATAACGGTCGATGATATCGTGACCGTAGACAGCGCTGTTTGAATAGTCTTTCTGGATGCATCGGCCCGAAGGTGTATAGTAGCGTCCTATTGTAAGACGTATAGCACTGCTGTCGGGCAACACTGACTGACGCTGTATAAGCCCCTTACCGAACGAACGGCGTCCCACAATCAGAGCGCGGTCGTTGTCCTGGAGCGCACCGGCAAAAATTTCGGAGGATGATGCCGAGAATTCGTCAAGCAGCACAACGAGCTGTGCATCCTTAAATGAGCCGTTACCGTCAGCCTGAATACCCTGTGTGGAATAAAGGTCACGCCCTTTGGTTGTTACAATGGTCTGGCCCTTTTCAAGGAATTCATTTACCATGAGGAACGCAATCTCCATGAAGCCACCCGTATTGCCGCGGAGATCGATGACAAAATCCTGAGCACCCTCATTCTTAAGGTCTGTGAGTGCCTGCCAGAACTCGTCGTAGGTGGTGCGCCCGAACTTGTTGACCTTCACATAGCCGATACCGGGACTGACAATATATGAGGCGTCGATAGAGGTGACCGGAATGTCGCCGCGGGTCACATCAAATGCAAGCAGCTTCTTGGCACCCGCGCGCTTCACTCCGAGCTTGACACGGGTATTACGGTCTCCGCGCAGGCGCTTGATCACCTGTTCGTTTGTAATGCCGATTCCCGCCACACTTTCATCATCAATCTTGACAATGCGGTCGCCGGCTTTAAGGCCTACTTTTTCCGACGGGCCGCCCGAGGTCACCTCAATCACTGTGATTGTGTCGTTGTTTATCATGAACTGCACGCCCACACCGCAGAACGAACCGTCAAGATCGTCGTTAACGGCCTGAAGATCCGACGCAGGAATGTAGGCTGAATGCGGATCAAGATTCTGCAACAGACTCGGCAGCGTGTTTTCCAACAGGCTGTCGATATCCACCTCATCCACATAATCCTTGCGGATAAGATTGATGATGGTCTGAAATTTTTTCTGTGTAGGTGTCGGCCCGCTCTCGTGGTTAACAATATCGCCTGCAAGAAAACCCAATATAAACGTCACGGCCATTATGACTGGAAGCCACAGCGCCGCATTAGGAGTTCGCTTCATTTATATTATCAGTAAATAAGATATCATTTCTGAAGAAATCACGCATGAGCCACCGGAGGATTTAGATCCGCGATATGGCAGCATTCCACTCCGGCCCTTCGCAGAAGGTCGATGCCATCAGTTATACGGTAAAGTTCGTGAAAGACAACACGCCGTATGCCGGCCTGAATTATCAGCTTGGAACATTCCACACACGGGGATGCCGTTATGTATAGCGTGGCACCGTCGGCCGAATTATTGCTGCGTGCCACTTTTGTTATGGCGTTGGCCTCTGCATGCAGCACGTAAGGCTTGGTTACGCCAGAATCATCCTCACACACGTTCTCAAACCCCGATGGAGTCCCATTAAAGCCATCGGAGATAATCATTGAATCCTTTACAATTATCGCGCCGACTTTGCGTCGCTGACAATAAGAATTCTCGGCCCATATCTGAGCCATGCGCAGATAGCGCCGGTCGAGAGCAATCTGCTTTTGAGCCTGGTCGGTATGCATAGTTTGCTTTGTCCGGACCTTACCCGGAGTTTAATTTGCAAATTTAGTCATTTTTAAAGATTGCGGCAAAACGAATCGGAGCATATTATCTCACCCGCCTATTATTTGTGCCATTATTTGTGCCCAGATGTATCTGAATCCTGTTCAGAAAGGGCTTGAAAAGCGCCGGGATATTCCGCATTGACAACCAAACCGCTTCCGGCGGCGTTTAGTTTTCAGATATGACAATTAACATTCATCATCCATACAGACAAGACATGACAACCGATTATACATCCGGACATTCGTCACAACTACCGCATATCATCGTGATTGGCGGAGGATTTGCCGGGCTCAACGCCATAACTCACCTAGACCTGAGGCTCTGGAGGGTCACAGTAATCGACGCGAACAATTTCCATTCGTTTCCCCCGCTGTTTTATCAAGTGGCCTCTGCCGGCCTGGATGCTGCCAGTATCTGTTTCCCGCTGCGACGTGAACTGCGCAAGTTGCGCTCACCTAACGTGGCATTCAACATGGGGAAGGTCGACAGCATCGACACCAGCCGGAAAACGGTACACACAGATCTTGAGACGCTGCATTACGACCGGCTTATAATAGCCGCAGGAACCACAAACAACTATTTCGGGAACGACGAACTGGCTCAATCCGTATATACAATCAAGTCGACCGACGAGTCAGTCCGCTGCAGAAACGACATTCTGCGGCGACTTGAGAAAGCCGCTATAGAGACCTCGGAGCAAAAACGCAGTGAGATGTTGCATTTCGTTGTGGTTGGAGGAGGTCCGACAGGAGTGGAAATTGCCGGAGCACTCGGTGAGATGAAACGGTATGTGATTCCGCGCGAATATCCCTCCATCCGCCAGTCCGATGTCAGCATAACCATAATTGAGGGCTCATCACGCCTTTTGCGGACAATGAGTGAATCTTCATCAAAACGTGCAGCCGAAGGGCTGGGCGCATTAATGGTCGAAACAAAGCTCAACAGTATCCTTAAAACGTATGACCCCGACAGAAGGTGTGTAGAACTTGTTACAGGCGAGACACTCCCGGCATCCATGGTAATCTGGACTGCCGGAGTCACAGGTGTGCGGTTCGCATTCCAAGGGGTTGAAACTGATGCCAAGACAGGCCAGCCTACATTTGTAAGTAATGGAAACCGCTTGCTCACCGACCGTTATTGCCGCATCAAAGGCTTGGAGGATGTTTATGCCATCGGCGACATATCACTGGTTCTCGGAGATGAGGCATGGCCAAAAGGGCATCCTCAGCTCGCACAGGTGGCCATACAGCAGGGGAGGCTGGTGGCACGGAACCTCAATGAATATGCCAGACGCGGTGCAGCGGCAAGGATACGTGAGTTTTCATATCGCGACAAGGGCTCAATGGCCACAATCGGCCGCAACCGGGCCGTTGTCGACATGGGCAAAATTCATTTGGGCGGTTTCCCGGCGTGGATGGCATGGATGGGAGTGCATCTGTTGTCGCTGCTGGGCATGCGCAACAAAATCACCGTTCTGATCAACTGGATATGGGCTTATTTCAACTATGCATCATCGCTCCGGCTTATCATCCGACCGAGCAAATTGCCGAACGACCATATGTGAAACAACGACAGGAAATACTTCATCCTGCATACAGTTTTTTATTCAGGCAGCATGAACGTTGCCGTCACCGCCGACGTTATTTTCACAAAACATTCACAATGAACAACACGTTTCAACTGCGCATCAATGTACTGGCATTACTTCTGATTTCAACTGCAGCGGGAATTGCCGGAAACAAAGATAACGACTATCTGCAACAGCCGCTCCCGGAGCATTGGAGCTATGTGCCTGAACAGACCACCGACATCCCTTCTGACATTAACGGATGGTGGACATCGTTCAACGACTCCCTCCTTGACACGCTTGTGCAACGCGGCATGGACACGAATTATGACGTTTCAGCGGCATTGCATCGTTCCAAGGCTGCCCGCGCAGCGATGGGACAGGCACGTGCCGGATGGTACCCGACGGTGTCAGCCTCGGCAGGATGGACTGCCATGCGGTCAAGCGGACTTACCGGCCCTGTTGCCGGCAACGCCGTGACTGACCGGTTCTTTTCCGCCGGACTTAACGCATCCTGGGAGATAGACATTTTCGGCAAGATTGCAAAGGGAGTGGAGGCCAAACGCTCGGCCTATATGGCTTCACGCGCCGAATGGGCTGGTGTCATGGTCAGCATAACCGCCCAGATAGCTTCGCAATATGTGCAGATCAGGATGCTTCAGGAGCAGCTTGAGGTAGCACACGCACATCTTGCCACCCAGCAGAAGATTGTAGATATTGCAAAAGCCCGCTATGAGGCCACGCTGTCATCGAAACTCGATGTCGCCCAGGCAGAAGAGACCTACTATTCCACCGCATCAACCATCCCGAATATAGAGAACTCGCTGCATCATGCCGTAAATGCTTTAAGCGTGCTTACCGGTATAGACGCAAGGCAACTGCGCGACATGCTCGTGGCCGATTCCACTGCCTCACATCTGCCCGACGCAGTGCAGATGGTCAGCGCAGGAGTTCCTGCCGACTTGCTGAGACGCCGTCCTGACATCATTCAGGCCGAGATGAACGTTTCGGAACTGGCAGCAATGGTCGGCGTGGCAAAAAAGGACTTTCTGCCGACCTTGGCCATAAACGGCGCCATAGGCACAAGTGCCAGAAATTTCAGTGATCTCGCCAAGAAAAACAGCTTCACATATTCGGTGGAACCCACACTGTCATGGACTCTTTTCGACGGTTTCGGCCGAAAATTTGCATTGTCGCAGGCACGCGAGCAGATGAAGGCCGCCATCGACAGCTATAATCTTACGGTACTTAATGCCGTGAGCGAGGCCGACAATGCCATAAGCACCTATTTCCAAAGCATCAGCTACATGGACGCCATATCACGCATCATCACCGCCAACGACGAGGTGTTCCGACTGGCTGTCGACAGATACAAAAACTCGCTGACCCCCATGAGCGATGTAGTCACCGCACAGATAAATGCCTTGCAGGCCGAAAGCGAGCTCATAAGAGCACATGGGTCTGCATTGTCGGCACTGATAAGCCTGTACGAGGCCCTTGGCGGCGGCTACGAATTAAATTAAACACATATTTGTCTTACTCTAAACATCAACACATATTATGAACCGGGTACAACTGTCATTATTAACTGGAGCGGCCACACTGCTGGCGCTCTCATCATGCCATTCCAAGAACTCGGCACACAACGGAGAGGCCACTCAGGATGTAAGCGTTGCATTGCCGACCACCGACTCGGTCACATTATACAAATCTTACCCGGCCTATGTGCAGGCCTCGTCTGAAGCCGATATTGTAGGCCGTGTAAACGGCTACATCACCGAGCAGCTCTATGATGATGGTCAGTGGGTGGCTGCCGGAGCTCCTCTTTTCAGGATAGAGTCTACAAGCTATGCCGACAAGGTTCAGCAGGCCAAGGCGCAGCTTGCCACTGCCGTGGCCGCCCATGACTATGCATCAAAACAATACGAGGCAATGAAAAAAGCACTTGAAAGCGATGCTGTGTCGAAAATGGAAGTTATTCAGGCCGAAAGCAACATGCATCAGGCCGAGGCGTCAATCCAGACGGCCAAAGCAGCATTGCAGACCGCCAACACAATGCTTGGATACTGCACGGTACGTGCGCCGTTCTCCGGCCATGTATCCGCCGGAGAACTCATACCGGGCGATTTTGTTGCCGGCGAGAACTCGCCTGTGGTTCTGGCCAGAATTTACGATGACAACTACGTCAGTGTAAATTTCTCAATCGAAGACTCAAACTACTTCGAAATAAGCGATACCAGAAGCGGCAAGAAAGTCGATCTGTCGCACGTCCCCGTCACCTTCAGCGATTCCATCCTCACCGAATACTACGGACCGGTGGAATATGAAGCTCCGGGAGTCGACAAATCAACCGGAACCATAAAGCTCAGGGTTAAGCTGAAAAACCAGAATGGAGAACTCAAAAGCGGAATGTTCGCCACAGTGAAACTCCCGTATGCCGTTGATCCGAAAGCAATCATCATACGTGATGCAGCGATAGGCACCGACCAGTTGGGAAAATATGTCTATGTTGTCAATGATTCCGACAAAGTTGTATACACACCCATTCAAGTCGGAGATTTGTACCAGGACACATTGCGCATCGTGTCTTCAGGACTAAAAGCTACCGACCGCTACGTGACCAGAGCCATGCTGAAAGTGCGCGACGGAATGACTGTAAACCCCGTGCAGACACCCTCTGCCACATCACATGACACCGCAGAGAAACAACACTTCAATCCGGCAAATAAGGCTCATTATTAATTACGCACGCCATGTTTTCACGATTCTTCATAGACCGCCCGATTTTCTCGACTGTGCTGTCGATTCTTCTGGTGCTGGCAGGAGTGATAACGGTCAAGACACTCCCTATTGCCCAGTATCCGAATATATCTCCTCCCACCGTGGAAGTGTCAGCTACATACCCGGGAGCCGACGCCACCACTGTGGCTGAAGCAATTGGCGAACCTATCGAACAGGCTGTCAACGGGGTGGAGGGGATGCTCTACATGAGTTCAAACTCCGACAACAACGGATCTTACAGTCTTCAGATTACCTTTGAAAACGGAACTGATCTGGACGATGCCTCCGTGAAAGTACAGAATCTTGTCAGCCAGGCATCCCCGCAGCTCCCATCGTCTGTGACGCAACAAGGCGTGAGCGTCAATGCTCGTTCCTCCAGCATTCTGCTGTTTGTAGCACTGGAAAGCGATGATCCGGAGCGATACGATGCGCTTTATCTTACCAACTACGCCCAGCTTCACATCGTCAACGAGCTTGCACGAATCGACGGAGTGGGAGGAGCCAACGCTTTTGGTGCAGGCGACTACAGCATGCGGATATGGATGAATCCGGATAAGATGCGTATCCGGGATGTCGACCCGGCAGATGTCATTGCAGCCATCGAGTCACAGAACATGGAGGTATCGGCCGGTTCTGTAGGGGCACAGCCATCAAGCACCCCTGCTGAATTTCAGTTCACACTCTCTTCCAAAGGCCGGCTTGTCACACCTGAAGAATTCGGAAACATAATCATAAAAGTTGATAAAAACAACGACATACTGCGGCTGAAAGACATTGCGCGTGTGGACCTTGGAAGCGAGAGCTACGGCAGCGTATCTCGCGTGTCGGGCCAGCCGGCCGGCCTTATAGGCATATACCAGCGGTCGGACGCGAACGCAATCGCGGTTGCAAACGCTGTGGAAAAGAAACTCGACGATCTCGAGCGGTATCTGCCGGATGGCGTTCACTGCCGGATACTTATGAACACCACCGACTTTGTGCACGAGTCAATCGATGAGGTAATGGTAACCTTTGTGGAGACCACCTTGATCGTGATGCTTGTCATCCTGCTTTTCCTGCAGAACTGGCGGGCGGTAATCATACCTATGCTGACAATCCCGGTATCTCTGATAGCTACGTTCGCTGTCATGAAGATTCTTGGGTTCTCGCTCAATACCCTTACACTGTTCGGCCTCGTACTTGCCATCGCTATTGTGGTGGACGATGCCATAGTGGTGGTGGAGGACTGTTCGCGAATAGTGGACGAGGGGAAGATGTCGCCGGCCGACGCCGCAAAGAAAGCCATGGTGGAGCTGCAGGGACCGGTGATAGGGGAGGTGCTTGTACTTTTATCGGTGTTCATCCCCACGGCATTCATATCGGGCATAACCGGAGAACTCTACAAGCAGTTCGCCTTGACAATTGCCGTGTCCACAGCATTCTCGGGATTCAACGCACTTACTTTTACTCCGGCGATGTGCGCTTTGTTCCTGCGGCCAAAGAAACAGACGAAGTTCTTCCTATACCGCTGGTTTAATGTCGGATTCGCAAAAACTCTAAACCTGTACTCGAGTGCAATCGGTAAGCTGTTGAAGCGCCCGGTTGTAGCCATCGGGATATATGCCGCGCTGTGTATCGGCGCGTTCTGGGGATTCAGCCGCTGGCCAACGAGTTATGTTCCGGAAGAGGACATTGGGTATTTCCTGACCTCGGTACAGCTTCCCACAGGGGCATCGCTCGACCGTACGGACAAGGTGGTGACACAAGCCTCTGACATTCTGCTGTCAATGCCGGAGGTTGCGGATGTGATTGAAATGTCAGGCTTCTCCTTTATGGCCGGAGGTGCAGGCAGCAATCTCGGAACAATGTTTGTGGTTCTGAAACCATGGAGCGAGCGAAAAGGGAAATCGCACACCGTCGAGGCGGTAATGAACCGCTTTAACGAAGAGTGCGCCACCATACAGGAGGCCGTGATTTTCGCTCTCAACCCACCGGCTATTCCAGGTCTCGGTCTGACTTCGGGGCTCGCAATGCAGCTTCTCGACATAAACGGGCATGGAGCCGCCCAGATGTCAACCGTGCTTGACGACATAAAGCGTGAAGCCCGTAATTATCCTGAAATAGCATCAATCACATCACTGTATGAAGGCGAAGTGCCGCAGTACCGCCTGAAAATGAACCGTGACAAAATCCAGAGCATGGGGCTCACAATGGAAGATGTCTATTCGGCTCTTTCAAGTTTCGTGGGAGGACGCTATGTGAACGATTTTGTGGAGTTCAACAAGGTATATCAGGTGAACATCGCAGCCGACGACTGGGCCCGCGCCAATGTGGGCGACATAATGCGGCTCAGCGTACGCGGCAACACGGGCGAAATGGTTCCGTTCGGCTCCTTCGCCACAATAGAACCTATAATGGGTTCGTCATCGATCAACCGTTACAACATGTATGAATCCGCATCGCTAACGGCAACACCCGCTCACGGAAGTTCATCTTCACAGGCCATCAGCGCGATGGAGGAGATAGTGGCGAAAGCCACAGGCAACTCCTACGGATACGCATGGACCGGCGAGGCATATCAGGAGACTCAGACCAGCACTACGGTGTCAACCGTACTGATTTTCGCATTGATCATGACCGTGTTGGTTCTCGCTGCACAATATGAGAGCTGGACCGACCCGCTCGCTGTGGTCATTGCTATGCCTACGGCCATACTCGGCACTATCGTAGGATGCCTGTTCATGAATCAGAGCATCAGCATCTACACGCAGATAGGCATTGTGCTGTTGCTGGGCCTGTCGGCTAAAAATGCCATCCTCATAGTTGAGTATGCCATAGACTACCACAAGGCAGGTATGTCCATAAGGGAAGCAGCCCGTCAGGGCGGAATTGTCCGCTTCCGTCCAATCATGATGACTGCACTGGCTTTCGTGTTCGGTGTCATGCCTATGCTTTTCGCCACGGGGGCCGGAGCGCAGAGCCGAATCAGTCTCGGAGCTGCAGTGGTGTTCGGTATGGCCGTCAATGCGATAATCGGAACACTGTTTGTGCCTAATTTCTGGGAACTGTTCCAGAAGTTCCAGGAGAAGTATCTTTCCAAGATCTTCGCCGGAAGCAAGCAGTCGGCCACACCTGCCGCCACTCCGCAGAAGACAGACGGCAATGGCGTATGAGCGTTCTTAAGAATGTATGATAACGAACAAAGGCGATGGATTCAATTGTAAATCCATCGCCTTCATTTATTTCGTCAGCACTTATACCGATACTTTCAGGTTGAGTGCGTAATCATTTTAATCAGTGCGCTTTATTAATCAACAAACCTTGACTTCAAGAGCTTTGTAGGCGCGCTCTGCCTTTGCGCGGGCTGCGGCAACGGTCTCGTCTGTGGCAAGAATCACGGCCATGCGGCGATGCCCCTTCACTTCCGGTTTTCCGAAAATGCGGATCTGCACGCCGGGCTCACGGAGCACCTGCTCGAGATTTCCGAATTCCACCTGTTTGCTGTCTCCCTCTACAACAACTGCGCGTGAGGCCGAGCATCCGAGGAAACGGACTTCAGGAACGGGGAGGCCGAGCAACGCGCGTGCATGCAGGGCGAATTCGCTCAGCTCCTGAGAAATCATGGTCACCATACCGGTGTCGTGCGGACGGGGTGAAACCTCGGAGAAAATAACGTGATCATCCTTCACGAACAGTTCCACGCCGAAGATGCCATATCCACCGAGGGCATCTGTGATCTTTTTGGCTATCTCCTGTGCCTGTTTAAGCGCTTTCTTATGCATGCGCTGCGGCTGCCACGACTGGCGATAATCACCGTTGACCTGTATGTGCCCGATAGGCTCACAGTATGCAGTGCCTGACACTGAACGTACGGTGAGGAGTGTTATCTCGTAGTCGAAATCAACGAACCCCTCCACAATCACACGGCCTGCGCCGGCGCGGCCCCCGCTCTGAGCTTCGTTCCATGCAGCCTCCACATCCTCAGGCGATTTGACGGTGCTTTGTCCATGACCCGACGAGCTCATGACAGGTTTCACTACACAGGGGATGCCGATAGCCTCCACTGCTTCGAGAAACTCCTCTTTGGTCGAAGCGAAACGATAGGGGGATGTGGGCAGTCCGAGCTCTTCGGCCGCAAGACGGCGTATGCCCTCACGGTTCATAGTCAGCCACGCGGCACGTGCGGTGGGAGTCACATTGAAACCCTCCTTTTCCAGTTCCACAAGTTCGGGTGTAGCAATTGCTTCTACCTCGGGAATAATGTGATTAGGTTTCTCATTTTCGATGACGCTGCGCAAGGCGTTGCTGTCAAGCATGTTGAGCATATGGCTACGGTGTGCCACCTGCATTGCCGGAGCATTGTCGTAGCGGTCGCATGCCACCACTTCCACACCCATGCGCATCAACTCTATTGCAACTTCTTTTCCTAATTCGCCGCTTCCCAGCAACAGGGCTTTGCGGGCCACCGGTGTGTACACCGAACCAATTTTTGCCATAAACAGACTCTATTCTCTAAATATTTTTATTCCGGAAATTGCACAAATTCCGAATTCGGGTGCAAATTTACATTATTTTTGTAATAATTAAAATAGAGGCGACACAAGCCTCGGTAAAAAGTTTAGCAAAAAAATTGCTACCTTTGCACCTGCATTTCGCGCGGGGGATTAATTACAGTTTATCATCTGGTCCGCCTCCCGCTGCGCTGCACGCACTCCAACTGATGTGCGTGCACTTTTCCAAACATCGATTTCACAACAGTAAATGGACGATAACTGCCAGATATTTTCGTTCGGACGTTTTGAACTGAATCCAAACGATTCGAACAATGCTCCCGACTGGAACTGCCTGCCGGTGCTCCCCACACGTAACCTCGTGCTCTTTCCCGGAGTCACAATCCCCATCAGCCTTATGCGTGCCAGCTCGCTGGAACTGGCCAAAACAGCATCTGAAAAGCACATCCCGGTAGGGATTGTTTGCCAGCTGAACCGTCAGGACGACAGCATCTCGGATACCGCACAGCTGTGTCAGTATGGCGTCGTTGGTGATATATTGCAGGTAATCGACCTACCCGGCAACGAGCATACCGCACTGGTGCGTGCAAGGGGGAAATTCAAGATTACCGGAAAAAGCGACCAAACTGTAATAGACAAGGCTTTCCATATCTGCGCAAAGCCGGTGACCGACAGGGTGCCGTCTGCAAAGGACAATGAATTCAATGTCCTTATCGATTCCATAAAACAGCTGTGCACCGCCATCGCGAAAAATGCCGACGGAGCGGAAGGGTTGCTCATGACGATCGAGCACACCACCGATCCGACCGACCTTGTCAACACCACGGCCACGCATCTCCCGCTAAATCCGGCCGACAAAATGAAGATGCTGTCAAAACATCTCATCAAGCAACGTGCCTTCGAGTTGTTCCGGTCCATGTCTAAGCTGATGAACAACATGGCCATAGCCAACGACATCAAGGAGCGTGCAAAGGAGGAGATGAACCAGCAGGGGCGGCAGGCCTTCCTGCAGCAGCAGCTCAACACCATCCGCGAGGAGCTTTACGGTCCGGAAGGGGAGGAGATTGACAATCTCCGCAAAAAGGTGAAGGAACTCGAACTCCCGGAAGCGGCGGCAAAAACCGTGGAAAAGGAGATTGACAAACTCTCGCGCATCAATCCCGCCATCCCCGACTACTCTACATTGCTGTCGTATCTGGAAACTGTGCTCGATCTCCCGTGGAACACCACAACTGAAATCAACAATGATTTTCAGGAGGCGGAAAACATACTGAACAACGACCATTACGGCCTGGAAAAGGTCAAGGACCGTATCCTTGAACAGATGGCCGTCATCATCAACAATCCCAAAGGTCGCGCCCCCATAATCTGCCTGGTTGGAGCTCCCGGTGTCGGGAAAACGTCACTCGGGCAATCCATTGCAAAGGCTCTTGGCCGCACCTACCAGCGGGTGTCGCTCGGCGGCCTGCATGACGAGGCTGAGATACGCGGCCATCGCCGCACGTATATCGGGGCAATGCCGGGGCGTATCATGGATTCCATACGCCGTGCCAAATCGAAGAATCCGGTGATACTGCTCGATGAAGTTGACAAAATCGGTGCCGATTTCAAGGGCGACCCCTCGGCGGCTCTTCTCGAGGTACTTTACCCGGAGCAAAAATGCCATTTCCATGACAATTATATTGATGTAGATTTCGACCTTTCCGACGTTCTGTTCATAGCCACAGCCAATACTCTCTCCACCCTGTCGCAGCCGTTGCTCGACCGTATGGAGATTATAGAGATCTCAGGCTACCTGCTTGAGGAAAAAATGGAGATAGCACGCCGGCATCTGCTGCCGCGAGTGCTGGCGAACCATAACATCACACAGGCCGACATGAATATCAGCGATGATGCGTTGCGTTACATCATCGAGCACTACACGGCCGAAAGCGGTGTGCGTCAGCTGGAAAAATCACTGTCGTCGCTTGCTCGCAAAACCGTGCTGCGCAAAATGCGCAGGCAGGATAATCCCTCTGTCATCGAACCGGAACATCTTTACGACTACCTCGGACTGCCGCAAAGACACCCCGACCGTTATGAGGGGAACGATTTTGCCGGCGTCGTCACGGGATTGGCGTGGACATCGGCAGGAGGTGAGATTCTTTTCATTGAATCCTCGCTGGCCAAGGGGAGCGGCGAAAAACTCACCCTTACCGGCAACCTCGGCGATGTGATGAAGGAGTCGGCCGCGATTGCCCTGCAATATGTGAAAGCCAATGCAGAGACACTTGGCATCCCGTCGGAGATGTTCACCACCCACAACCTGCACATCCACGTGCCGGAAGGTGCCATCCCCAAGGATGGTCCGTCGGCCGGCATAACAATGGCCACGTCGATTGTATCGGCCTTCACCCACAGAAAGGTGCGGTCGAAGCTTGCAATGACCGGCGAGATAACACTGAGAGGGAAGGTGCTTCCTGTCGGGGGCATAAAGGAGAAGATTCTTGCCGCCAAACGCGCCGGGATAAAGGAGATAATCCTTTCATCGGAGAACCGGCGCGATGTGGACGATATAAACAGCCGCTTCATCGAGGGCCTCACGTTCCATTATGCCGATACGGTGCTCGATGTGCTGCGCATCGCCATAACAGACGAAAAAGCATGAAACAGGCATAAACCCACCACGACCAACCATTCAGACTATGGCAGAAACATCCCTGTTGCAGCGCCTCGACGGCATAGAATCGCGATTTGAAGAAGTGTCGACATTGATTACTGACCCTTCGGTGATTGCGGATATGAAACGGTATGTCCGCCTGAATAAGGAATACCGCGAGCTTGAGAAACTCACTGCGGCCACTCGCCGCTACCGCCTGCTGCTTGCCGAGATCGACGAAGCCAAGGAGATTCTTGAAAACGAAAGCGACGCCGACATGCGCTCCATGGCCCATGACCAGCTTGATTCTGCGCAAAGCGCTTTGCCGGGGCTGGAAGAGGACATCAAGCTGATGCTGATACCGGCGGACCCGGAGGACGCAAAAAATGCCATTGTGGAAATCCGCGCCGGCACCGGCGGCGACGAAGCCGCCCTGTTTGCCGGCGACCTTTTCAAGATGTATTCACGCTATTGCGAATCGAAGGGATGGCAGGTGGCGGTGACCAGTTTCAGCGAAGGCGCAGCCGGAGGGTTCAAGGAAGTGGTGTTTGCGGTAACCGGCGAAAGTGTGTACGGCACACTGAAATACGAAAGCGGCGTACACCGGGTGCAGCGCGTCCCGGCCACTGAGACTCAGGGGCGTGTGCACACATCGGCTGCAACTGTCGCGGTACTGCCTGAGGCGGAGGCCTTCGATGTGGAAATCAATGAAGGGGAAATAAAGTGGGAAACATTCCGAAGCGGTGGTGCAGGCGGCCAGAATGTAAACAAAGTGGAATCAGGGGTGCGGCTCCGCTACATGTGGAAGAACCCGGTGTCCGGACAAACCGATGAAATACTGATTGAATGTACAGAGACACGCGACCAGCCCAAGAACAAAGAGCGTGCGCTTAGCCGGTTGCGCACATTCATTTACGACAAGGAGCATCAGAAATACGTTGACGACATAGCATCGAGACGTAAGACCCTTGTATCCACCGGCGACCGTTCAGCCAAAATCCGTACATACAACTTCCCTCAGGGGCGCATAACCGACCACCGCATAAACTACACAATCTATAATCTTCAGGCGTTTATCGACGGCGACATACAGGACTGCATCGACCATCTGACCGTGGCCGAAAACGCCGAAAAACTCAAGGCTTCGGAACTCTGACCGCCGCCATAACAGCAGACTAATTTAAACATCATACAACTATGACTCGTCAGGAACTAATCAACAACATTGCACGGAAGCGTTCATTCCTTTGCGTGGGACTCGACAGTGACCCGCTGAAACTCCCGGAATGCATTCTGAACAAAACTGTATCGCCGGCACAGGCCATGCTTGAATTCAACAAGGCAATAATCGATGCAACCGCGCCTTATTGCGTTGCCTACAAGCCCAACACGGCATTTTACGAAGCGCTCGGTGCCGAAGGTTGGGAGGTGCTCGGACAAACCGTGGAATATATCCGCAAGAATCATCCTGACCAGTTTATAATCGCCGACGCCAAACGCGGCGACATAGGCAACACCTCGGCACTCTATGCCCGTGCGTTTTTCGGGCAGATGGGAGTGGATGCACTCACCGTAGCTCCCTATATGGGTTCAGACAGCGTGAAGCCTTTCCTCGGACATGAAGGCAAATGGGTGATTCTGCTCGGCCTGACTTCCAATCCCGGTTCACACGACTTCCAGTTCCTGACCACAGGGGGCGACGACACGCGCCTGTTTGAGCGCGTACTCGACACGGCGCAACAATGGGCCACGCCCGACGAACTAATGTTTGTTGTCGGAGCCACCCAGGGCGATATGTTTGCCACAATCCGCCGCCACGCGCCGTCGAATTTCCTGCTTGTGCCCGGAGTTGGGGCGCAGGGAGGTGACCTCGCCACAGTGTGCCGTTATGGAATGACGGATGATTGCGGACTGCTTGTCAACTCCTCCCGCGGCATCATCTTCGCTTCACGCGATGAAAACTTCGCACAGGCTGCCGCCGACGCTGCCAAAGAGCTTGCCGGGCAGATGGATAACCTGCTGAGCGAGTATAGCAAAATTTAACGCGCCCCGTTTAGCTGTTTTCGGGGAAAATGGCTAAATTTGTCTCAATTGTAACTATCAGACCAAACAACCTAAACTTTTCATAAAGTCATGACAACAATCGACAACTACAACTTCAACGGCAAAAAAGCCATTGTGCGCGTTGACTTCAATGTGCCTCTGGACGAAAACGGCCACATCACCGACGACACCCGTATCCGTGGTGCTCTCCCCACCCTCAAAAAAATCCTGAACGACGGCGGCAGCCTCATCATCATGTCGCACATGGGCAAACCCAAAGGGAAAGTTAACCCCAAATTCTCTCTCGCCCAGATCAAGGACGATGTTGCCAAGGCTCTCGGCAAGGATGTGAAGTTCGCTCCCGACTGCGCAAACGCTGCAGAAGCCGCAGCCAACCTCAAGCCCGGCGAAGTGCTCCTGCTCGAGAATCTCCGTTTCTATCCCGAGGAAGAGGGCAAGCCCGTTGGAATCGAGAAAACCGACGCCGGCTACGATGCCGCCAAGAAGGAAATGAAAGAGAAGCAGAAAGAGTTCGCAAAAACTCTTGCAAGCTATGCTGACGTATATGTAAACGACGCTTTCGGTACAGCTCACCGCAAACACGCTTCCACAGCAGTTATCGCCGACTATTTCGATGCAGACAGCAAGATGCTCGGCTACCTCATGGAAAAAGAGGTTAAGGCTGTTGACAAAATCCTCAGCGACATCCAGCGTCCCTTCACCGCCATCATGGGTGGTTCGAAGGTATCTACCAAAATCGGCATCATCGAGAACCTCATGGACAAGGTTGACAACCTCATTCTCTGCGGCGGTATGACCTACACATTCGCAAAGGCAATGGGTGGCCACGTAGGCCAGTCAATCTGCGAGGACGACAAGCTTGATCTTGCACGCGACATCATGGCCAAGGCCAAGGAAAAAGGCGTGAACCTCGTGCTCGGCACCGATTGCGTGGCTGCCGACAGCTTCTCCAACGACGCCAAGACCCAGATAGTATCTGTAATGGATATCCCCGAAGGATGGGAAGGTCTGGATGCAGGTCCCGAAACACAGAAAGCTTTCGCCAATGTTATCCGCAACGCCAAGACCATTCTCTGGAACGGTCCTGCCGGTGTGTTTGAATTCGACAACTTCACAGCCGGCTCGCGTGCCATTGCAGAAGCTATCGTTGAAGCTACCAACAACGGAGCATTCTCGCTCGTTGGCGGCGGTGACTCTGTAGCATGTGTCAACAAGTTCGGTCTGGCCGATCAGGTTTCATATGTATCCACCGGCGGCGGTGCACTCCTCGAAGCCATCGAAGGCAAGGTGCTCCCCGGCGTGGCCGCAGTGAAAGGCTGATAACCGGTTCAACATACAGACAGGGCGTCACACCATATAGCGGTGTGGCGCCTTGCCATTTAATAATTGGCCATATTGGCATATTATTGGATAGTAACAGAACTGTTTACGTAGTAGACCCCGACGACAGGAGGATTCACCACTGAAATTAATTGAAAAAATTATTGGATTTATAAAAAAATTTGTAGCTTTGTGTTGTAAAACATGAATGCGCAGTTATGTTGCACATGTAGCCGTGACAGCAACACTTGCAATTGGCCATTTTGTCGCTCGTTCATTTAGAAATTTGTTCGATCAACAACATGATTAAAAAAGCACTCGAAAAAGTAATAAGCGACGATATGTCGGAAATCTGGTCAGTTCTTGACAATGAAGAGAAGCGCCGGATTATCGATGCCTTTGTGGTTCATAATTTCAAAAAGAACCAGATGATTTATGCCGAGGGTGAGGAGCCGGAATATCTCTGGTGCCTGCTTCAGGGCAAGGTCAAGAAATTCAAGGATGGAGTAGGGGGACGAGTGCAGATTCTGCGGCTTATCCGCTCAGTGCAATATTTCGGTTACCGCGCTTACTTTGCCAACGAACCGTACAACTCTTCGGCCGCAGCATTCGAGCCTTCGGTGGTAGGAACCCTACCAATGACCCTTGTCGAGGACATGATCAACAAGAACCGGAAACTCGCCTGGTTCTTCATTCACGAACTGTCGCGCAATCTCGGCGGATCCGACACAAAAATTGTCAACCTGACGCAGAAACATATCCGTGGCCGTCTGGCTGAGGCACTTATTGTACTGCGCGACCATTATGGCTTCGAGGACGACAACATGACGCTGCGCATTTACATGGCACGCGAGGATCTGGCCAACCTTTCCAACATGACAACCTCAAATGCAATCCGTACGCTGTCTGGCTTCGTGTCAGAAAAACTGATAACGGTTGATGGCCGCCGCATATGCATTCTCAACGAACCGATGCTGCGAAAAATTTCAAAATTCGGATAAATCACTTTCAGGAACATCGTTATCACAACATAAATAGCCCGGCTGCAATAAACAATTTGCAGCCGGGTTGCATTTTATAAATAAATTGTACTGTTGTGATAACAAGAAAACTCTACGGCATATTATTGTCTGTATTAATCGCCGTGGCCGTAGTCACGGCTGCATTGTCGGTCAATGTCGATAAGCTTGACGGTGATCCTGCATTCGAGAAAGCCGTCGCAATAATAAAGAAATACGAATCCCTGCACACGGCACGCAACTGGCCGTATGTAGGTTACGGCCACCGTGTGCTGAAAGGCGATCCCTACAAGAAGGGCGATGTGCTGAACGAGGCGGATGCTGAAGCACAATTGAGAAAAGATCTCAAGAAATTCATAAAAATGTTCGACAGTTACGGTAACAACGCATTGATACTTGGCGTTCTCAGCTATAACATCGGTCCGACAAACGTTAAGAAATCCAGTGTAATCAAACTGCTCGAAAAAGACCGCGACAAACTCCGCGCAGCCTATCTGAGTCATTGCAGATATCAGGGGAAAAAACATCAGCAGATTCTACGCAGACGCACGGAAGAGTTCGACACGCTGTTCGGGCTCCTGCTGAACGAATATAAACAACAGTAACAGCGCAATTACCTTTAAGCCGGAGTATAATGAAACCTCTCAGCATAATCGCATCAATAGCAATCATATCGTCAGCTGTGCTGACGGGATGCAGTAACAAAAAACGAGATATGACCGACATGCAAGCCGCTAAAGATGCGGCCGTCAGTGGTGCGCAAGCAGCGCATGACGAAGCGCCGGAAGAACTTACCACATTAGGTGAACAGATTGCTGCCGGAAACGCCAAGGCGTTTGCCAAAGCATGCAGTTACCCTATTGAACGGCCTTACCCATTGCGCAACATCGCCGACACCGCCTCGATGGAGTCCTATTTCCCGGTTATGATTGATGATTCCATCAAACAGGTGATTAAATCCGCAGACAGCAGCAGATGGCACAACACAGGCTGGAGAGGGTGGACACTGGATAACGGCGAGTATCTCTGGTGGGACGGCGACCTGTACGCCGTCAATTATGTCTCCGCAGCAGAAAAAGCGTTGCTCAAGCGTCTGGCTGATGAAGAGATGGAAAGCCTTGCTCCTGAATTGCGCAAAGGCTGGCGTCCATACTTCTGTCTCATAGGTGTTGACAATGGCTCGATCTACCGCATTGACAAAAGTTCTGCCGATTCAGTCTCAACCGGCAGCGTTTCAGACATTGCAACCGAAGCAAACAATGCTTACACCGATACAGACTGCACTTACCGATTGCTTGTATATACTAAAAACAGCGACCTCCACACTGCACCGGCCGACTCGATGTGCGGCACAATGAATGTGGAGGGCTCTGCCGGTTCACGCCGGCTGTATTTCAAGAATCGAAGGGGACACCGGGCAGAATTTGCGATGGACATATCTGACGATTCCTCTCCGGCTATAGTCATTGTCAACAGGAGCGATTCGGCATCGCATCCTGTGGAACATGTGTACTGGCGTGATTATCTCGCCATCCCGCGCTGACCACACGGATGATACTCATTCATTGCCATCAGCTGTACTGAGGTCAACGGCATAGTACACTTTCCGGCCGGTGGGATAGATGCCGGCGATAAACATAACGGGATCGGCCGAACTCGACGCCATGATGGCCTTATAGATTTTTTCAACGTCGGCTTCCGACTGCACACGGGCGTTGTTTATCTCAAGGATGATGAAACCTTCCTTGATTCCGGCCCGGCGGAATTTCCCGTCGGACGACAGACCCTTGACCTGAACACCTCCGGCTATGCGAAGCTCACGACGCTGTTCGGCCGTCAGTTCCTTCAGCGCGCATCCGAGAGCCGAGAAATCGTTTGCCTTGGTCATGGCCGTGTCGCCCTGACTGTTACGCAGCGTTACGTCGCACACCTGTGCCTTGTTGTTTCTGACTAACTTTACCTTGATTTTATCGCCGGGACGATACTTGTTGATTTCGCCGAGCAGCTGCGCGGTGTTATGCGTGGGGACATCGTTCACAGCTATAATGATATCACCCTCCTTGATTCCGGCCTCGAGGGCGGCGCTGCGGTCGAGCACTTCGCCAACCAGAATGCCGTCGTTGACAACGGTGATATTTTTCTCCTTAGCAATCTGAGGTGTGAGTTCCGTAAACATAACGCCAAGAACAGCGCGCTGTACAGTACCGAACTGACGAATATCCGAAACCACCTTGGTCACAATCGAAGTCGGGATTGCAAAGGAATAGCCCACATAACTTCCGGTCTGCGAATAAATGGCGGTATTGATACCGACAAGCTCACCCTTGGCATTTACAAGTGCGCCGCCTGAATTGCCGGGATTAACAGCTGCATCTGTCTGGATGTAACTCTCGATACCCATTGAGCCGCCACGAACACCCTGCGCCACGCTGCGTGCCTTGGCGCTGACAATGCCGGTTGTCACTGTGGAAGTGAACCCGAAAGGATTGCCCACTGCAAGCACCCATTCACCCACACGGAGTGCATCGCTGTCGCCGACAGGGATAACCGGCAGATTCTCCGCCTCGATTTTAATCAAGGCTACATCGGTGGCCGGATCTGTGCCTACAACAGTAGCATTATATATGGAGTTATCATTGAGTGTGACCTCCAGACGGTCGGCACCGTCGATCACATGATTGTTGGTGACAATATAGCCGTCTGGGCTAAGAATCACACCGGATCCGAGTCCGCGAGCCTGTTCCTGAGGCTTTTCCTGCTGACGCGGACGTTCCTGCGGGCGCGGAATTCCGAAAAATTCATAGAACGGATCGGGCAGATATCCCTGCGAACCTCTCGACATATGCTGTGATGCATAATTCTTGATGCTCACCACACCGTTGATGGTGCTTTCGGCTGCGTGAGTGAAATCGGTCGGAGGAGTTGCCGGGCCACTGGCCACAGTGTAGAAATTGCCGTTACCTGATTGATTGGCGACAGGAGATGTGCCTGTAACGATGTCTGTATGTTTTTCCACAACGTTCAAGGCTACCGCAGTGACTGCCGAACTGAGCACGGCAACACCGCATGCTAAAAATGCAATTTTCGAATACAGTTTCATAATCGAATTTGAAGTGATGGATTTTGGATACAATTGGTATATATGGTTTTCAATGTCTGTTGGATTGTAAAATAACGGAAAAGTTTAGACAAGTGAGGCACACCAGAACAAAGCTTAATAATAATTGGCTAAAGGTCACTGGAATTAAGTGAAATTCACATTAACACTGTTAACAACCTTAACACACGTGCAGGCTTGATTTTCCCGTCGATCCCCTCCGGGTTTTAAATTGTGTGAAATTGTTGCCCGATTCTCAAAAAAGCCCTCACGAAAACGAACCTGAATACACTCTGAGACGTTTAAACGATAGATTTTACCAAGCGCAAGGCTACATTTATATTGGCTGACCCGCATATAGAGCTTTGCCGGATTGAGTTATGGCATTAACGACAACAGACCGACGGACTACATTTAACACTAATCTTTCAATATAACCAGAAAAGATATGAAATACACTAAACCACAACTTCCTTACGCAGAAGATGCTCTCGAGCCTGTGATAAGCAGACGTACAATCGAATTTCATTACGGCAAACACGAGCAAGCCTACATTGACAATCTGAACAAACTGATTGAAGGCACGGAATTTGCCGAACTACCACTTGAAGATGTAATCCACGACGCTAAAGGCCCGTTGTTCAACAACGCCTCACAGGCATGGAACCACATCTTCTATTTCTTCTCTTTCTCTCCCGACGGCGGCGGAGAACCTGAAGGCGATTTGCGCAAAGCCATAGACCGCGACTTCGGTTCGTTTGAAAATTTCAAGAAAGAATTTGTCGACGCCGGTACAAAGCTTTTCGGCTCCGGATGGGTGTGGCTGTCGCGCGATAACAGCGGACGGCTGTTCATCACCCAGGAAGGTAATGCCGGCAACCCGATTACCGACGGGCTGACGCCTATCCTGACGTTCGACGTTTGGGAACACGCATACTATCTCGACTACCAGAACCGACGCGCCGACGCGCTGAACGCGCTGTGGGACATTATCGACTGGCCGATAGTCGAAGCAAGATATTGATAAATACAACGACTACTACAGCAAACAAGAGCACTTAATTGTAAGCATAATGTGATGAATGGAGAGAGTGGCACCTGTGAAGGCCCCACTCTTTTTTTATATCAGATGGTCATATGGGGATTTGGCGTCAGAATGTCATATGGAAAGCTATGCGCAAGCCCGAGCGGTCAATTCCGGGGACATTTCGGTAGGACAGGCGCCATACATAATCTATACGCAGGCATTTCAGAAAGTTGTCGATGCCGGCGCTGATTTCCATGTACGGACGGCGATGCATCGGAGTGGCAAGCGCTTCGGCAGGGAAAAGCAGCAAGGGATGCTTGCCGCCAATATCTTCTTTCCCTATTTCATAGGCAGGATTGTTTTTGGAAGTCAGCCGCCCGAGCCATCCGCGGAAGGCAACCACCTCGCGCAGTTTCAGTTTCTTCAGCAGCGGAACATAGTTGAATAACGCCCCGTTCAGCCAATAGGTCACATCCCAGCTTACAAACGAATCGTTGATGAACTCAAGAGGATTAAGGAGTGCGAAACTTTCAGGCTGAATGGTATAGGAGAGGTTGGCATTCGGAGTGAGCAGATGGAAATATGACGTACGGCTCCACTCGTGTCCGCCTTTGAGAATTATGTCGGCGAAACCGAAGGCCGAGAACCAGAAGCGTTTCTGCACGCTCAGTTCGGTGCGGTTCACCGGATAGCGGCTTCCGAACAAACCTTCGGGAGCAAACGTATGGCTCAATACCACAACCCAGGGGTCAAGATTTATGGGTATGCGTGAAGACTTGGTCTGATAGAATTTCTCCCCGGGGGCATACCGCAACTGCACATTGAACAGTGTTTCGTTGAAATGATTCAGCGAATTCCCGTCGGTTGTGACAAACGGAACCCAGGGTCCCGGTTCCTGACGCTCCACAGCGGCACCTACCGACACCGAGAGATTGTTGGCCAATTCAAGCTGATATTTCACCGCCGTCTCCTGTTTGTAGGTTATCAGGTGATTGTCGCCACGCTTGAAGGCAAGAAACATATTGTCGGCATTTGTGAACATATAATGCTGTCCGAGCTGGTCAATGTCGTAACGGTGATTGACTATGACGGAGTGGATAGGGAATTCGCGTGAATGGTATTTTTTCCTGTTGAACGAATACTCTACTTCGGCGTTATACTTCCATTTCCTGTCGCGGAAGCCATAGGCCGCATAACCGCGTGCAAACCAGTGAGGCGACAGATTTGCTGTCGTGATGCCACCGGCACGCAAACGCAGTCCTTCCACCGAATTGCCGCTTACAAACGTATTCAGCGGACCGATGTCGAATTTGGAAGGATTACCCGTAGGCACATAACCCACCACCATAAGCTTGATGAACCGCTCCGCGTAGCGATAAACCGGCACGGACCTTAAAGCGGCAAGAAGCTGCTTCATGCGCGGTTCATTTTTGGATGGAGCCACAGGGGTGTTGTCAGCCCAGAAGTTATCCGTACGGTTGTATGCATCATCGTCGGTGAATTCCGTGCCAAGCTTGTCAAAATAAGCACTCAATGGCGAAGGCGTGAACGAATGGCCTGTATAGCCTGTGGCTCTGCGGGCATACATGCTGGGGGTTCCCTTTATAACTGTAAAGACAGCATCAAATTCATCCAGTGTTTTGAGGCGCGAGCCATCGGGAGCCTTGGCGTATTCCTGAATGATTTTCAGGCGGTCAACAAAATTAAGGTTGATGGTAGGGGAGACTCCCATGTCCACCCGCTTTACAAACATCGTAGTATCGCCCTCCTCGACATAGAGTCGCCCCAAAAAACCAAATGTGGCCGGATTGCGCGGAGCGAAACTCAGAACGATACACCGTGCGTTGTTGATCGTCACGGTATCGGTCAGATAAAACTTGTAGAAATCGGGCGCTATCGGTGAAAGCGGGCTGACAAAGCGGTTTTGCAGGAGATTGATGTTGTCATCATAAAGATCAACTTCCCTGAACACATCCTCCACCATTGTCTGGATGTTCTGCAGGTCGGCGATATCGTCGATGCCGTTCTGTCTTACCGCATGCACTATCTCCTTTTCACTCTCAGGATGTTTCCGGTATATCACATCACTGACTTTCTCTTTTACTGAAAGCGGCAACACCGGCACGCCTGTTACATCCAGCGTATCGACAAAATCTTTCAGAAAGGAGAATTTGCCCGGCTTCCCTCCGGTTGCAGAGGAATCTGACACATGAAAGTCATGCAACCCGAACGTCATGCGCTCGTATTTGCGGTAATTATAGAAATCGTTACGCCGTGGGGCATTGGCGCTTCGCGCTCTACGAATGCGGTTGACAAAGTCGACGGCAGGATTATTGCGCTTTGAGTATTTTTCCTTCGTCCGCTTTACCACCACCTCTTTGAGTGTCACACCACGCAGGGTGTCACCGTCCTCATCGGTGCTGACCGGCGGATTTGCGCCTGAAAGAGCCTGAGGAAGGAAACACAGAAAGGAAAATATTATTGTACCTATTATCGAATTATGTATTTTCAAAGTCGTGTTGAGTCTGAACGAATGCTTAACTTTGCAAAGTTAAGCATTTATACCCCTAAAAATATGGCCAAAGAGATAGAGCGGAAATTTTTGGTGAAAAATTCCACTTTTCGGGAACTTTCCACAACAGCGATCAGGATTAAACAGGGATATCTAAGCCGTCTGCCGGAGGCAACGGTACGCGTGCGGATTGCCGGTGACAAGGCTTTCCTTACGGTAAAAGGGAAGAACGACGGCGCGGTGCGCGACGAATGGGAATACTCCATTCCTGTGGCCGACGCAGAAGGCATGCTCGAAAGATGCGCGCAAGGCAGCGTAATCAGCAAGACCCGCTATTTAGTGCCGGAAGGCACGTACAACTGGGAGGTTGACGAGTTTCACGGCTCACATGAGGGGCTTGTGGTAGCAGAGATTGAACTGCCGCACCCCGACGCCACCTTCAGATGCCCCGACTTCATCGGAGAGGAAGTGACAGGCAATCCGTCTTACTACAACTCAAATCTGTAGCGCGCCGGAAGTGTAGTTCAACGGCGGCACAGTTTCACCACATTCTCAACATGATGGGTATGCGGGAACATATCGACAGGCTGCACGGCCTCCACGCGATATAATTTGTCGAGGAGCGCAATGTCACGCGCCTGAGTGGCAGGATTGCAGCTCACGTAGACAATCCGTTCCGGAGCGGCGTTCAGAATGACGTTGACAACATCCTCATGCATGCCGGCGCGGGGCGGGTCGACAATCATCACATCCGGACGCCCGTGCTCGGCCACGAAGTCATCGGTGAGCACATTCTTCATGTCGCCTGCAAAGAATTCCGTGTTCCTTATGCCGTTGACTGCAGAATTAATCTTTGCATCTTCGATTGCATCGGCCACATACTCGATGCCGATGACCTTACGTGCCTTCCGGGCCACAAAATTAGCTATTGTGCCTGTTCCTGTGTATAGGTCATAGACAAGCTCATTTCCGGTGAGGTCCGCAAAATTTCTTGCGACCTTATACAGCTCATAAGCCTGGAGCGAGTTGGTTTGATAGAAAGATTTCGGACCGATGCGGAAACGCAGGCCGTCCATCTCTTCCTCCACGAATTCACGCCCGGAGTGCAGCTGCACGTCAAGGTCTCCGATTGTGTCGTTAAGCTTGGTGTTCACCACGTACATAAGTGATGTAATTTCCGGAAAGGCAGTCCGCAAATCATCAAGCGCGGCCTTTATCACATCCGGGTTGTCCTCGCCGAAAACCACCACTACCATCACCTCTCCTGTTGACAATATGCGTATCATCAACGTGCGCAGGCACCCCAGTTGTGCCCTCAGATCGTAGAAGGGGAGATTATGCTCAATGCCGTATTGCTTGAGGTGCAGCCTGATGCGGTCGCCCAGTGAATCCTGCAGATGGCAGGCCTCGATGTCGAGCACCTTGTCGAATGCGCCGGGAATATGGAAGCCGGCACCGGAACGGTCGCCGACATCCTCGCCTGAGCGCAGCTGTTCCCATGTGATCCAACGCTTGTTCGAGAAGGTGTATTCCATCTTGTTGCGGTATTCCCAGATTTTTCCCGAACCGATTATTGGGGAAATCGAGGGGAGCTCCACCTTGGCGATACGTGTCAGTGCATCCACAACCTGCTGCTGCTTGCTTTGCAGCTGGAAATCGTAGGGGAGATGTTGCCACCGGCAGGCGCCCCCCGCCGCAAGTGCCGAAATGTCCACACCGCGGAGCTATCCTGATTGGAGATGGTGTGACAATAGATTCGATGTGCCCCTCGGCGTATGACCTTTTTTTACGGTCAATCTTTATGTTGGCCACATCACCGGGAGCACCGTATGGCACAAACACCACCAGATCATCCACCCTGGCAATGGCATTGCCCTCGGCAGCCACAGCCGTTATCTCAACATTCTCCAGCAGCGGGAGTTCTTTTTTCCTTTTTGACATATGAATTATAACTTGTGGATACCCCGACTGTCACTGCATGATATGGGCATATGATAGCACAGAAAGCAATCATGCATTGTCGGCTCTGGTTTCACGGCTGCAAAGTTAAAAATTTACTATCGAAATCAACACCGGTTTAACATCAAAAGCGTAATTTAACTGAAATAGGGGTAAAAAATGGGGACCGATTAAAAATATTTCACGGCAAAATCGTATCTTTGCAACTACCATCAAAAACATCAAACAGGCCTGACGGTTATCGTTATACTGGCATGCGATGCAAACAGGCAATAATTTTATACTCGAAATAAATTGAATATTAATCTATTATAATCTTAAAAAACTTTCAACCCAGATGAAAAAGATTTATACATTTGGCGACGGTAAGGCAGAAGGCGATGCTTCAATGCGCAACCTCCTTGGAGGAAAAGGTGCCAACCTCGCTGAAATGAACAAGTTGGGTATGCCCGTGCCCCCCGGTTTTACAATCACAACCGACGTCTGCACTGAATACACCCAATATGGCCGCGACGAAGTGGTCAAAGACATCAAGAGTGAAGTTGAAAAAGCCATAGCACACGTTGAATCCCTCACCGGTACCAAATTCAACGACCCCCAGAACCCGCTGCTCGTTTCCGTACGTTCGGGTGCCCGTGCATCAATGCCCGGCATGATGGACACAGTCCTCAACCTCGGTATGAACGACGCCACAGTCAACGCACTGGCCGAAAAGAGCGGCAACCCCCGTTTTGCATGGGACAGCTACCGCCGTTTCGTGCAGATGTACGGTGACGTGGTTCTCGGCATGAAGCCCAAAACCAAAACCGAAATCGACCCCTTCGAAGCCATCATTGACAAGGTAAAGGAAGAAAAGGGCGTGAAATTCGACACCGAACTTACAGTAGAGGACCTCAAGACTCTCGTCGCCCTCTTCAAGTCGGCCGTTAAGGAGCACACCGGAAAGGACTTCCCCGAAAGCGCCTGGGATCAGCTGTGGGGCGGCATCTGCGCCGTGTTCGACAGCTGGATGAACGAACGCGCCATACTCTATCGCCGCATGAACCAGATTCCCGAAGAATGGGGTACAGCCGTAAACGTTCAGGCAATGGTTTACGGTAACATGGGCAACAACTCCGCTACCGGTGTGGCATTCTCACGCGACGCCGCCACAGGCGAGAACATCTTCAACGGTGAATACCTCATCAACGCACAGGGCGAGGATGTGGTGGCCGGAATCCGCACACCTCAGCAGATCACAGTTGAAGGCTCGCGCCGCTGGGCTGCCCTGCAGGGCATCAGCGAAGAGGAGCGTGCCGCAAAATATCCCTCGCTTGAGGAATCCATGCCTACATGTGCCGCAGAGCTTATCGCCATCGCTCACAAGCTTGAGGACCACTACAAGGACATGCAGGACATGGAGTTCACCATTCAGGACGGCAAACTCTGGATGCTTCAGACCCGTAACGGAAAGCGTACAGGTGCGGCTATGGTGAAAATCGCCATGGATCTGCTCCGCGCAGGCGAGATTGACGAGAAAACCGCTCTTCTCCGCATGGAACCGCAGAAACTCGATGAACTTCTGCACCCGGTGTTCGACAAATCAGCCCTCAAACGCGCCCTCGTGGTAGCCAAAGGTCTCCCCGCATCTCCCGGTGCTGCAACAGGTCAGGTGGTATTCTTTGCCGACGATGCAGAGGCATGGGCTGAGAAGAAAAAGAAAGTGGTTCTCGTCCGCATCGAGACATCTCCTGAGGACCTCCGCGGTATGGCCGTGGCTCAGGGTATCCTCACAATGCGCGGCGGTATGACCAGCCACGCTGCCGTTGTTGCCCGCGGTATGGGTAAATGCTGCGTATCCGGTGCCGGTGAAATCAAGGTTGACTATGAAGCCCGCACTGTAGAGATGGGCGGCAAGACATATAAAGAAGGTGACTGGATTTCGCTCAACGGCTCGACCGGCGACGTGTACGACGGTCAGGTGCCCACCGTACAGCCCGAACTTGACGGCGACTTCGGAGCAATCATGAACCTTGCTGCAAAATACACCAAGACACTTGTCCGCACCAACGCCGACACCCCGCGCGACGCCCGTCAGGCACGTGCATTCGGCGCACAGGGCATCGGCCTGTGCCGCACAGAGCACATGTTCTTCGAAGGCGACCGCATCAAGGCCGTACGCGAAATGATTCTTGCCTCCGACGTTGAAGGCCGTAAGGCTGCCCTGGCAAAACTGCTCCCCATGCAGCGCGGCGACTTCGAAGGCATTTTCGAGGCAATGGACGGCTTCGGAGTTACCATCCGTCTGCTCGATCCCCCTCTGCATGAATTTGTGCCCCACCAGACAGCCACCCAGAAAGAGCTGGCCGACGAAATGGGTATCACCCTCGCAGAGGTTAAAGCCAAAGTTGACGCTCTCGAAGAGTTCAACCCGATGCTTGGCCACCGCGGTTGCCGTCTCGGCATCACATATCCCGAAATCACCGAAATGCAGGCCCGTGCCATCATCGAGGCCGCTCTTGCAGTAAAACAGCGCGGCATCGATGTCAAGCCTGAAATCATGATTCCTCTTGTAGGCTCACTCAAGGAGATTCAGAACCAGGCAAACATCATCAACACCACGGCTGCAAAGGTGTTTGAGGAGCAGGGCCGCTCGATTCCCTACCTCGTAGGTACAATGATTGAAGTTCCCCGTGCTGCTCTGGTTGCAAACCAGATTGCCGAGGTTGCAGAATTCTTCTCGTTCGGCACAAACGACCTTACCCAGATGACATTCGGCTTCTCTCGCGACGATGCTCCCAAGTTCCTCAAATTCTACAAGGAACACGGCATCATCAAGACCGATCCCTTCGAAGTTCTCGATCAGGAAGGCGTGGGCCAGCTCGTTGAAATGGGCGTCAAGAAAGGCCGCGCCACACGTCCCGACCTCAAAGTCGGTATCTGCGGCGAACATGGCGGCGAACCCTCATCGGTTAAGTTCTGCGCCAAACTTGGCATGAACTACGTAAGCTGCTCTCCCTTCCGCGTGCCCATCGCCCGCGTTGCAGCGGCGCAGGCCAGCTTGGAAGATTGATTAACACATTGAAAATTAGCAACTAATAAAGGCTGCAATGTATGTCCCAATAGGCAGCATTACAGCCTTTTTATTATTCTACTATGTCAGAAGCTGAAATGAATGCTTATCGGTTCAACTCCGGCAAGGAACCGACAGACGAAATGCTCGCCCAGATTATGCGCGAAGTGGCAGAAGATGCTAAAAAAAGCAATGAAGAAGCTGCCAACAAGCACCTTGATGATATGCGACGAGAAATGATAGCAGATGAGGCGAAATGGGCCGACCGCATAAATGAAATAAGGAATGGCAAGCATTGAGCATAAACCGGAGCTGATTATCATTGCCGGACCTAACGGGTCGGGCAAAACTTCCATTACCCAAAAGTTTCTCCATCATGAGTGGGCGGAAGGGACCACTTATATCAATCCTGATCAGGTTGCCAAAGACATGTTCGGCGATTGGAACAATGAGGAAGCCGTATTGAAAGCAGCCAACTATTGCTCTGAACTTCGCGAGCGATGTCTTGCCGAGAAGAAAAGCTTTGTATTCGAGACTGTCTTTTCAGCCCAAGATAAGATTGACTTTGTCATGCGCGCAAAAAAGGCCGGTTTCTTCATAAGATTATTTTTTATATCAACTGAGAATCCGGCAGTAAATGCGTCTCGAATTGTCAATAGAGTAATGAAAGGCGGTCATGACGTTCCAATCTCAAAAATTATTTCACGCTATTATAAGTCTATCCGTAATTGCAAAACCGTATCCTCAATTATAGACCGCCTTTACGTTTACGACAACTCAATTGATGACGCTGACGCGCGCCCCCTCTTCCGTCTCTCCAACGGCAAGATAGCCAAGCAGTACACTACCGACATCCCCGAATGGGCACAAACCCTATTGAAAGATGCGGGCAATCCATAAACATTATAACTGGGGACGTTTATGAATTGCCCTCATTTCGGCAAGTACAGCGTCAACATCGCTACGGTCAAAGTCCCAGCCTCCGACGTAGCCTAAGAGTTGAATGTTGTATGTGGTTTTCAACATGGCAAAACGAGCTTTGCCACGAAGTTACCGCTATATATATAATATTGTTAAAAGACTCTCAATTTCGTAGAAACTGAGTAATTTGCACCCAATTTATTGTTATGAATTATTGGCGTTATCAAAATTCTTTAGCGGGTATATTATCTATGGCAGAAAAATATACCAAATCAAATGTTGTCGTATCTTCTGGAGATCGCATAATAATATGCAACAAGTACGAAATCGTTGATATCGTAACTGTAAAAGAAACTGAACAGGGTTGGATTGTATTTGACGATTCATCACTTTTCTTTCCTATAAAATACGATGTGATGCAAAGCCATAAGATAGAGATTCCAACCAACTTTACGGAAGGAAATATGGAATTGCTTAGTAAAGGGGAAGGCAAACTATATGACTTAATTAGTCGTCTTGGAAGTACACAAATCGGTATTTTGAGTAATCACCGATATAACAAGAAGCAGAAAGATCGGGAAAATATAATATGGGACGAAATAGAGTCATACGTTACTAACGCAACGAAATCAGAATGGGAGCTACCTAAATTTGAGATTGAAACATGTGAAATTGCCAATACGCCTCCAATATCTTTGATGAAGTATGGATGTATTCCACAAGAATTATTTATAGAAAAGAAATATCGGAGACGCCGTATTCCAAGGAAATAAGATCCTCTCCTTTCGGAAAAGTCCTTTAATGTGGAGAGGATTAAGGGGCAGATGACGCGGAACACGTGATTGTTTCTTTGCCGGGGCAAAGCTCTGAAACGATAAGCGCCCATGGAGTAGTCGTACATAATCCCGACCGAAGGCTTCATAGTCAAAGTAGCGTGAGAGGTCGCGCATCGCGCTTTCCAGGTTGTAGCACTCGTTGGTGATGTGCCGGTCAAATTACATGTAAATAAATTGCAGTTCTATGTATCAATACGTCAAAAGTCTCTCCTACTGCATTTGACATTATTGTTATAGAGACTATTTCGGTATTCAAAAAATTATGATTAACTCTGTAACAACGTAGTAGGTCGCAGGAATCTACAATTTGTTGACCAACTGTTGACCAACAAATCCTAACTGACTGATATGATGTCGAAAATTATCGCGGCGCAGGCTGCCATCGAAGACTGAGGCTAACATAACATAATCCGATACTTAGGCGGTAACGTCCCGATAAAAAGGGTCTTACCGCCTAAGCTGTTCTTTGGCGGTTCGTGCATTTGGCATTGCGTTGTGTGTGCAAATAGCGAATCGACACAAGTCAGAAAATTGTTTTTATGCGTCGTTACCACATTTCTTATCGTTCTCAGCGCGTCTGGCGTAATTACGATATAAGCCGCTGAAAAACAGCATGCATACTAATGATGAAATGAACTGCCACGTCATGTAGCACTCCGAGGCTGAAGTCCACAGTCGTTTCACGAAAACAATGACTATAAAAATCACTGCACTGAGTAAAAAGAGCACAAAAGAGAGATTCCGCTTTGCCTTATTTGTCATTGGTAACATGTCGTTTGGTTGGTTCTATCTATTAGACACAACTAATTGTAAAGAAGTTGCAATAAGTCAATCCATAAACTACGATTTAAATAAAATCATAGTTTATGGATTTTAGGTTGAACCGGAATTTCCCTGTTTTCGAAGATGGCTGGACGAAAATTGAATTGTACCAAAGTGAGGAATCTTTTATGGACTCCCTATAAAACGCCAGGCTTATTTGCCGGACACAAGGATGGTCCGCTCAGGTTACTTCGCGGGATAGCGGGAGAGGATTTCGAGGATGGGCTGCCGGATTGATTCTGCCCAGTTGTAATAGCCCAGATCGGAAGGATGGGTTTTGTCGGTGCAGGAAGAGCCATCCGTGTCGGCCACCGGGTAAATGAGATAGATGTTGGGATCCGTTTCCATGGCCTTGCGCACCACCTCTTCAGCCGCCGCCATTTTTTCAGTCTCGCTGCAATCAAGTGCGGTATTGAAATTTCGACCGCCGCGATAAATAGTCTGCTGGAAAATCAAAGGTGTGGTAGGATGCTTGGCACGGATAGTCTTGACAAAGTCTGCGAACAATTCCCTGATTTCAGGTGCCTTTGGATTTGAAAAGGCATCAAAAACAAATGCATCGGCTTCTGTGTCGGCCAGCACACGCGCATAGCTCTGCTGAAGTTTTGAGTTTCCGCTCACGCCGAGTGAACGGACATCCAGTCCGGTGGCACGCTGAAACTGCAGCGGATAGGGCATTCCCGGGCGGTTTGAGCTTGTGCCGTGTGTGAAGCTTGAGCCCCAGAACACCACCTTACGGCTGAATGGATTGGGAGCGGGAGCGATTTTTGCACCGGAATCAACACCGACATATACCTCATCTATTATGCTGCGCAGAGGGAGATACAACAGACATTCCTTTTCACCGGGCGCCATATTCGCAACCAACTTCACCGGTTTGCCTTCCTCTGAAGGGACTCCGGATCCTGCATACAGCCATTTGCCATCCCGGCGTATATAGAGGTCTCCTCCGGCAAATGCAATATTATTGGTATTGTAACCCGACATACGTTTTTTATAGTCAAAATTAAGGAGAATTTCGCGGCTGTTAGTAGTAAACACGAGCGCGAGCCCCGCCGGCGTCTGGTTAAGATACTGCCGCTGATAGGCGGTGAATCCGTCATATTTAAGTGTATCTACACGTGCGTAACGGTCGGGCGTAGTCATAAGCTTGCCGATCAGGGTTAGATTCTTACCGGGCACATACTGCACATTCTCTGATGCAAAGGCCATAGGCATGGCTGCAATCACAATCAACGCAGCCGCAAATAATCTTTTAAATTTCATGGATAGAGTTATTATAGAAACCAAGAGTTATGTGATTAATGATTCACGTTCATTTCCGTTTCAGGACAAACTGCTGAATTTTCAGGATAAAGGTAGAACAAATGCCTGAATATATATTGCTTAATGACACGATTTTAAATGCATCATTTTTGTGTTCAATCATTAATCCTATGTCATGCAAGCAATTGGGTAAATACCTCAAAAACGCAACAAAACCGCAACAGGTAGCACTATCCCCATTAGGGATAAAATCGAAGCGCTGTGCCAAAATTCTGACACAGCGCTCGGAATCGCATTGGATCGGATTATATCAATAGAGGAATTTACATTATCTTGGCGTCAGACGCACTACAGCACCACCTCCTTTTACCAGTGCCAACGGAAGAGTGTCACCTCGCTTGACGGGACGTTTGATCACATCATAACGACGGGGATGAGCCTCCGAATCAGCATTGTCAGCAATTATCTCTGCGTCAAAGTCTTTCCCTTCGGGAAGGAAATCAAGCTTGACATTGTAATTGCGCGCATTGTCGGATGTGATGGCGCCGATATACCAGTTGTCGCCTTTGCGTTTGGCAGTGAGGATGTGTTCACCAACCTCGCCATCGAGGGGACGTGTCTCATTCCATGTCGTAGGAACTGTCGAAACGAACTTCTCGAGAGCCGGATATTTTGCATACTCTGTGGGGGAGTCGCAAATTGAGGCGATACCCTGATCAAGGACTACAAACAGTGCCATTTCATGAGCGACGGTACCACGCGACATAGGGGGTGTGTCATCGATGTCGATGGGGCGGAAATCTTCTTCAGTCACCTGACGCAGCGAACCGGGAGTAAAGTCGGTGGGACCTACGAGCAGACGGATATAGGGGAATGTGCAGTGATGACGGGGCGAAATGGTATGGTCCCAGAAGTTGCATTCCTGACCGCGGTTGGCTTCATAACCGAGCACGTTGGGGAAAGTCCTGTTGAGACCTACTGGAACGGGGCAACCGTGGAAAAGTACAACCATTTTTTCGTCCGCCAGACGCTTGGCAAGCTGACGCTCCCAACGCATGGCCACCTGGTCATTGCGCTCAAAGAAGTCAATCTTGGCCCCTGAAACGCCGTACGATTTCATCTTCTTCACCCAGTCGTAGGGAGCTTCGATGGGGCAGGTAACCCATGTCCAAACAATGATGCCCACGCCTTTTTTAGCTGCGTAATCGCAAAGCTGGGCGAGATAGTCCTCCGACCATCCTGCGTCGAGAGTAAGATAGGGGATGCCATTCTTGGCAGCCCAGTCTACATAATACTTATAGAGCTCATAAGTGAGGTGCTTCTTTCCTACAGGGAAATCAACGCCCTCGAGCATGGCTTTATGCCACCATTCCCAGGCACTTGCACCGGTTTTGATCCAGCTGACGTCTTCAATCTCACAAGGATCGGCCAAACGGTACACCAGTTCGTTGTTGAGCAGGTCGATATCGCGTTCGGAAGCTATGAACACACGCCAGGGGAGAGTGCGGCATCCATTGATGCGGGCGATGTATTCCTCGCGGGTTTCAACCAAGTGCATGGAGAAATACTTGTCGTTATCTTCTGCATTTTCATCAAGCACATATATGGGATATGCTGCCCAGTGGCCATGCACTTTTTCGCCCTTGTCGGGCTGCAGATACAGACCGGGATAGTCATAGGTATTGGCTTCGGTAACGGCCACCTTTATTTTCCCGCCCGGAAGAGCGAACAGAGCCGGGGTGGTACTGATGATACTGTCGGGAATAGCCGCGATGCTGTCGTATTCAATGTATGCACGTTCGAAATTGCGGTAAGCCTGATAAACCTGATGGGGCTGACGCTTCCTGTCGTATTCGGTCAATGTGTTCGACTCGCACTGCGGATAATACACCTTCACGGGATCCTTGCCGAAATCAACTTCGAACAGCTCGGTTGCAACAGTGATTTCACGCGGATAGTTGAGGGTCCAGCGGAATGCCACACCTTCATCGTATGCGCGGAGTGTGAGCTTGTAATCACCGCCATCATAACCGAGGGTGAGTTCATTGTAATTGTCAGTCAGCGTGCTGTTCTTTCCAACAGGGACGTTTATCACACCTCTGTTGGAATCCCTTTCGGACGACGTCACTTTCCCGTCACCAATCTGATTGCCATTGGCCTCAACAATTCCGATCACCGAATTTTCAATGATTTTCTTACCCTTGTAGTCCACCGAATAGGTGGTGGGACCTTCGCCGGCCTTCACCGACAAAGTGTAGGCCTTGTCGGGCGATTTTACTTCATAGGTTTTAGCCGCCGACGGCAGGGCCGCTGACAGTAGAACACCGGGAAGCACAAATAACAGTTTTTTCATGAGAATGTGAGAATGATATTAGGTTAGAGTACAGCAAAATTAGCCAAACATCACTTCGTATAAAATGGATATTGCCCGGTAAATAGATGGACTATTTCACGATTATAATATCAACTAAATAAAACGAGGCAGGAATCTTTCGAACAAAATGACTCCGGACAGAAATTCCGCTTCCGATTCGGGCCATAGCGGCGCATGAATCGCGGTGAATTCTGTCCGGAGTCCTGATTATATACGGCTGTTACTTTTTGGCCACAGCATCGAGTATCGCCTTTTTGTATTTGTCATGGTCACGCAGATCAGGACGTCCCACTGCCTTGCCGTCGCGGCCGACGAGAATATAGTAGGGGATGCCGTCAACCCCGAACCTTGAACGGATAGCCGAAATCTGTTCGGGCATCAGGCGGTAATGTATGCCCCGAATATCGGGAATCATCTCAAGATATGATTCAATGGGCGACGAGTCATCAGCGATATATACCCATACGATATCATCGGACGACAGTTCGCTATCTTTCAGCGGCTCATTCTCCTTGATGGCAGCACGGCATGGTCCGCACCATGTGTTCCAAAGGTCGACCAGAACCACTTTCCCCTTATGGGGAGCCACGATGGCATCCAGAAGTTTGTCGGGCGCCACATCAGGGGTAGGAACAATAAGTTTGGCAGCCTCGCTCCTCATAACGGCAGCCATGCGGTCGCGGCGGGCTTCCACTGCTTTAGCGTAGAACGGAGTGCTCAACTTCCTGAGCCCCTCAAGCTGCTCGTCTGTAAGTTTGCCGGATTTGGCTGCCTCCGATGCCGCTGTATAGCTTTCAAGCTCTGCAAGCAGACGTCCGTCGGCTCCGGCTTTGTTCCACATTGATCCATTGTCAGAAAGCTCACGCGGGCCGAAATTATCGAGCATCAGATAATCGGGGTTGTTCAGATTCACTTTCCCGGCCACTCGCCTCAACTGTTCGTCTGTAAATTCAATCTTAGCACTGTCGGGAGGAACCGGAGTAGACCACCCGCCATGTTTGACCCTGTAGTCCTGACGGTAAATGCCGGGAGCACTGCTTACCGCAACAATCAGGCTCGCATCAAGCTCTGTCTGTCTCATTCTTTTTGCAATCGGGCTCATATCCGATGCCTTGATTGAATCCTGCAACGCGGCATGCCGGGAAAGAATCATATCGAGATATTCCTCAGGCGACATATGATAGTCTGCGAACCCCTCGGAATATATATCAAGCGCATACATGCCGTCGTCGCTCAGCTGCAACGCATGTTTCAGCGGTCCGTATTTTCCGGTAGCATAGAATTTCGGGCGGTTGGGAACACTGTCTCCGCGAATTTCCATATTGCGGCGTCCGCTGGCCGTCATATCTCCCCAGAATTCAATTGTTTCACCGGGAGCAAGGATTGCATCGGTAAAGAGCCGGAATTCTCCCACAATTGTTGTCCACAAAATCGAGGGTCCGGAAATCACATCCTTGAATGTGGCATTACCCAGACTGTCGAGCGGCAGTGAGGCTCCCTGAATCCGCTCTCCATCCATGCTGTAAAGGAAATATTTGATATCGGACCCCATTTCAGGACGATAACCCACAAGATGGATATTTACCGTCACCGAATCGGTGTCAAGAACCACGCCCGGCCATTCCGTTGTCACCTCCTCGCAGAGAAGTTCCGACGGAATCTCGTTGAACCGCGACGGTTTCCCGGGCTTACCTGTCAGGTCTATGCCATAGAGGACCCAGCCCTTCTCTTCCTCAAACGTACTGAAATCGATAGCCTTCACATACGAAGGAACCGGAGGAAATGCGAGAGTGAAATGAGTTACTCCGGAATCCGGCATCCAGAACTGCTTGTCCAGTTCTATACCATCGGCCGACTGAATTTTAAGGGTATCACCTCCGGCAATGATAGCCGCCGATGACGGTATGCTGATCCAATAATCCGGGAAATAATGCACCACGGCATGAAGCACTGTTGATGAATCCGTCAATTCCACTTTGGTAAACGAGAGGAACTCCGTGTTAGCACTTTCAATGAATGGCCGTTCAACAGTGCCTCTGTTATTGAAATGCGTGCAACTTACGGTGCACAGCATTGCCGTCAATGCAACGGTCTTAAACAGATTATTCATAAAACTATATTGTATCTGAATTAGGTATTAGAACTTGATTATCAAATCACAAAGTTAACTTTTTTTACAAATTACCATGTCGGATTCACAGATTAATTTCAGCACTACATCAGCTTATCGCCAGATAGTGACGCCACAAAAGACACCAGCCTGATTCGGGCCGGTGCAGGCACGCGAATCAGGCTGGTACTGACTTGTTTAAAGATGATTGCTGCGGTAGAACTCCAGGATGCGGTGGCGCAGAAGATACTCATAATGCGCCTGAATGGAATTCACTTCCGTGCGGAACAGATTGTTTTTGGCTATCTCGAATTCCGCAGGGGTTGAACGCCCGAGATTGTACTTCTCCTGCGTGGCTTCAAACGAGAGGCGTGTTTTCTCGAGAGTCTCTTTCGAGGTGAAATATTTGTCGCGCGCTCCGCGGGCCTGATAATAGGCGAGCTGAATGGTGCGGAACAGGTCGGTCTCGGTCTGGTCGAGCGCAAGTTCAGCCTGAATTTTCTGGATTTTGGCACGGCGCACGCTGTTGCGCGTGGAAAACGCATTGAAGATAGGTATCGACAGGTTTACACCGATATAAGTGGAGTAATTGTTTCGCATCTGGTCGCCGAACGATTCGTGAGGCATTCCGCCGACGGTATAGTAACTTGACCCCACATTGGCGCCGAAACTCAGGGTAGGGATGTATCCTGTTTTCGCAAGGGAGATATTCCTGTCGGCCACCTCAATGCTCTGCCGTGAGGCGAGAATCGAGTTGTTATGCACCAATGCGGCATTGAACACGGCATCGGCCGTGGGGATTATGGGTTCGCCCTCATCAATAGGGGTGATGTCGAAACCTGCTGCCGTGGGGAGCTGAAGCAGGTTTGCAAGCTCCACCAGTGCGGTCTGCACATCGTTCTCGGCTGTCACAACCTGAAGTCGATCCGTTGCCTGCTGCGATTCGGCATCATAAAGGTCAGCTTCGGCCACTTTCCCAGCCTCAACAAGTGCTTTCTGACGCTCCACCTCATATGTGGAGTAATCAAGCTGCGAACGAGAGCTTTCAAGCACCTCCTTTGCGTAGAGCACCTGAAGGTAACTGCTTATGACATTCAGGGTCACATTATCTTTGGCCGCCTCATAATCGTAGAGGAGTTTCTGCAGATTCGATTTCGCCACTTTCAGCTGACGGTACTCCGACAATCCCTGAAACAGCGGCAGATTCAGGTTCGCCCCCCACTGGAATGAAGATGTGTTACGGTCGGCATATGTATTTTCTGCCGTCAGACCACGCCCGAAGCTAAAGCTTTGCGAAGCCGAGGCACTGACGTTCGGGAGGAATCGGTCCTTGGCTTCGGTAACTTCCAGATCGCCCGACATAATCTGCAGTTTGCTCTGCTGCACCGAGATGTTGTGTTCATGGGCGTAAGCCACACACCGGTCAAGATTCCACTGTTCTGCAACGGCCGAACCGGTGCAGGCGATGCATACGGAAGCTGCTAACAAAAAGGCTTTCATATCAATTTATATGTTGCTTTACTGTTTTTCTTATTCCTTTATTTCATTTCCGCGCAATCCGGATGCCGCATTGATACCCGATTCCTTTACTTCAACATTAATACCGTCCGATACACCGGTTTTCAATGCCACACGGTCAAACTGCTGCGCACCTACGCTGTCCTTGAGCACATACACGAATGCACTGTCGCCCTGATATTCCACCACACGTTCCGGCACGGCCATCACGCTGTCGGCTTTCTCAAGGATTACTGTGGCGTTGGCACTGTAGCCGGCACGAAGTTTTGAGGTATCCTCTATGTTCAGTGCTGCCTTCACCTCGAATGTGTTGGTTCCGTTGTCGTCTGTTGCCATAGGGGCGATTTTCTCAATCACGGCGTGGTAATCGGATCCTGCCACGGCACCTACTGAAATACGCACATCCATCCCTTCAGTAAGGAGGTCTACCTCGGTCTCATCTACTTTCCCCTTGAAAATGAGGTCGGTCATATCTGCCACTTTGGCCACGGTCGTACCGTCGTTGAACGTGTTGGCCTGAATAACCGAGCTACCCACCTTGATAGGCACTTCAAGCACAACGCCTGTCACTGTGGAACGAACCAGAGTGTTGCTTCCCTGTGCATTAAGTGCCGACACACCCTCGCGAACGATGTTCAACTGATCCTCGGCCTGTGCAAGTTCCTGCTTCGCACGTTTATACGCAGCCAGATCTGTCTCATATTTTTCGCGGCTTTCATATTTCTTGTCGAACAGAGCTTTGGTTCGTTCATATGTCAGACGGCTCTCTTCCAATGAGATGCGGGCAACATTTACGCGGCTTTCGGCCGACGACAATTGTGTTTCCTCCGGAACGACCTGAATTTTTGCAAGAATATCACCGGCCTTTACATGGTCACCGGCCTCAACAAGCACCTCACTGATGATACCTGAAATCTGAGGCTTGATTTCAATCTCGTCGCGTGGTTCTATTTTTCCCGTCAGCACCGTTGTGCGCTCGATTATTTCGGTTGTGGGTTTCACAATCTCATATTTCACATCTTTGGGTTTTGAATTGAGATAGAGAAACACGAATGTGCCGATGAAGATGGCAGCTACCACAATCCACAGCAGAATCTTGAAAAACTTTTTCATATGATGAATTTATCAGTTATTATTCTTTTATGTACAAACAGTTGAATCTATTTTCATTTATCGTTAAGAGCCTCCACAGGCTTGATGCGCATGGCTTTGGCTGCAGGCACCAGCCCCGCGAGAGTGCCGAGCACCCCGAATGTGAGCATGATGGTGAGAGCCTGCCACATATTCATCTGGAACTGTGGCGTAGACACTTCGTTTGCCGTCAGCATCTCCGCAATTTCAAGCACAATGGCTGCGAACGTGATTCCGCCAAGGCCGGCAACCGCGGTCAGCATGACGCCTTCCGACAGAATTTGCACGATGATGTCGCGGGGCTTGGCTCCGATGGCACGACGTATGCCGATTTCCTGCGTACGCTCCTTGACAATCACCCACATTATATTGCCGATACCTATCACACCGGCGAGAAGCGTACTTACACCGATGAAAAGCGCCAGAAGCGACAGGCCCGTGAACAGATTGTCGACCATCTCGAACTGCTCGGAGATATCGAACAGCTCCATGGCGCCAGTATCGTCAGGCGCTATATAATGCCGCGTATAGACCACGTGGCGCATGCGGTCGGTAAGTGACGAAATTTTCACGCCGTTGCCAGCTACAACCATAAGCATATCAATGGAGTTGCCGCGTTTGAATGCTCTGCGGAATGTAGATGCGGGAATAGCCACCGATTCATCAAGTCTGCCACCAAGCTGAATATCGCTTGTCTGGCTCATCACACCTATAACGGTGTAGCTGATGCCGTTTACCTGCAGAGTTTTTCCGATGGGCGACATGTCGGTAGGGAACAGCTCGTTTGCCACTTTCTGTCCGATTGTGGCCACTTTGCGTTCAAGCGCTACATCGGCCTGATTTATGAAGCGTCCCGACAATATGGACGGCAGCATCACTTCTCCGTATTCAGGTTCCACTCCAAGCACCGAACCAGACATGGAATAGCGCGCGTTCTGAAAACTTGACGAACCGCTCTGATAGCTTGGCGTTATTGTGTGAAGTTCGGGGAAGTTTGCGCGCAGGCGTGCCATGTCGGTCAGGTCCAGATCCCACGCGCGTCTCTCTGCATTACCGTGATATGGTTTGGTCGTTCGCTGTGCCCACAGAATAGCACTGTTAGTGGCAAAGCCGTCGAAATTGCGCATAAGCAGATCCTTGGCGCCGCGTGCGCCCCCCAACAGGATGGCAAGCATGGCCGTACCCCAGAAAATTCCGAATCCGGTGAGAAATGTACGTGTCTTGTTGCGGGCAAGAGTGGCACCTATCTCTTTCCAGTTTTCTATGTCGAAAATAGTAAGTCGCATGTGATGATGTATATTGTTATCTGGGTTTTATTCATCCCGCAGAGCCTCTACAGGTTTTATTTTAAGAGATTTCAATGCCGGGAACAAACCTGCAAAAGCTCCGGCAAGGATAAGCACCGCGGTTACCTCTATTGCAATCGAGATGTCAACCGACGGATTTGACATGAAATCCGTGTCGCCGAACAGCTTATTAAGTATATAGGTAGCCACAGTTCCTATTACAATTCCGATATATCCGAACAGCGTAGTGATGGCAACGCTCTCCGCCATGATCTGCACAAGGATAGAACGGGGCTTGGCTCCGATGGCACGGCGGATTCCAATCTCGTGCGTGCGTTCCTTAACTGAAACGAACATGATATTGCTGATGCCCACAATACCGGTAAGCAGCGTCAGCAAACCGAGTATCCATATCGAGACATTGAGTATATTCATGGCCTGAAGTCCTTTAAGTCCTTGCGAGAACTGGTTCCAGGTCCACACGGCACCAGAATCGTCCGGAGAAAAATCATGTGTTGCGGCAAGAGTCTGACGGATAGCCGTCTCTGCAGCATCTCCATCTTCTATGGTCTCCACGTTCTGCAGCATCACACTCATGCTCCCAAGTTCATCCTTGTTGCCTGCAAGCATCTTGGCAGTGTTGTATGGCACATATATTGTCCGCCCCCAACGGCTTTCATAGATACCTACCACCTTAAAGCTCAAACCATTTATCGACAGGCGTTTCCCTATGGCATCCGAACCGTCAGGAGGGAAAAGCTGTTCTGCCTTACTTTCGGGAAGCACAATGCTTTTGGCACATTCCGCCATATCCTTTTCATTTATGAAGCGGCCATATTTCATCTTGATTTCCGACCGGAGTGTAAGTTCCGAAGGATAGACGCCCACGTATGAAGAGGAGATAGAATGTTTTCCTGAAGAGATGTTACCGCTGTAGCCGTCGATGGTGGAAGTGACTTCGCCCACGAACTTCTTATTCTCATCGGCAATCACCGTCATATCGTTATGCTTGAGTTCAATATTCCGGCCCTCACGATATCCGTGATAAGGCTTGCTTGTCCGTCCGCCCCACACATTGATTTTCTGCGAACCGGGTGTCATGGCATGCTCCTTGAACGAGTTGGTGACGCCATTGCCCACGCCAAGCAGCACAATCAGCATGAATATACCCCATGCCACAGCCACCCCGGTAAGGGCAGTACGCATTTTGTTATGCTTGAGCGTCTGTAGGATTTCACTTATTAAATCGAACATGTGGTGATTGGTAATGTGGTTGTGATTTCAGGTTTATCAGGTACAATCATACCGTCAACAATACGTATCAGGCGGTCGGTCTGCGCGCCGACACCGGGGTCGTGTGTCACTATTACCACCGTCATGCCATCCTGACGGTTGAGCTGCTTGAACACCTGCATCACGTCTTTCGACGTCTTGCTGTCCAGCGCACCGGTCGGCTCGTCAGCAAGAATTATCGACGGCTTGGTAATAAGCGCGCGGGCAATGGCCACACGCTGTTTCTGTCCGCCTGACAGCTCGCCTGGAAGATGGTGCGCACGTTCGGCAAGCCCCATCTTTTCAAGCTGTTCCATTGCGAGCATGTTGCGTTTGCGGCGCCCCACACCCTGATAGAACAGTGGAAGAGCCACATTCTCAACAGCATTCTTATAGTTGATGAGATTGAACGACTGAAATACAAAACCGATCATCCGGTTACGGTACTCGGCGGCTTTGTTTTCACTGAGATTCTTTATCAGCGTGCCGTCAAGCCAGTAATCGCCGGTGTCATAATTGTCAAGTATTCCAAGAATATTGAGCAAAGTCGATTTGCCGGAACCGGAGGCGCCCATAATCGAGACAAGCTCGCCCTTGTTGATATCAAGATTGATGTCCTTCAGCACGTGCAACGGCACGATGCCGGGATAGGTTTTGTTTACATCCCTTAGCTTAATCATATAACAGTGATGAATTATTGGTCAATTCCATGATTCGGAATTACTAAGTGTCAAATGTACTATTAATTTATGCGTGAAAAACGGCGTGAACGTTAAATCCGTTTAATGCTAAGTTTGTTTAACATCCGTTCGGAAACATTCACGTCTAATAGACGATGTCACGAACGGGAAAGTTGCACCAATCCTTATTTTTTTGCCAGTCTATTTGCACAATTAAACCCTTTGACTTAAATTTGCGTTATAAAAACAAAGGCTATAGAGCCGTGGAGAGGCATTACCGGCCTCCTGAGGACATTGAAATTCTGCCGCATCAAAGTTGATTGGGAAACTCATCAATTATAAGTGAAATACCGAGACAAACTCGACGCGCAATGGCGGGCCCCGACGTCCATTTCATATGGCGTATGCCGGTTAAGTGTTTACACACCGGCCAGGCGGATTACAAAGTGCGGAGAGAGCTCAAAACCTGTCTTTCGGAGTTTCATCGCATCCTTTGGTGTGGCTTTTATATAAAAGAAGAGGCAACCGACCGCAGTGTCAATGGTTGCCTCTTTTTTATTTTACGATAAGATGCTGGATGGAATCGCACATCACCGAATCGGTCATGGCCCATCCCTGAAACTGCCGGAACGACACCGGGACCGACGCATCCAGCCGTGGATAGCGTCGCAACAATCGGCGCGCAACACCCTCGCTTACCACCGCGCGGGGAACTTCCCCCAATGCCGTCAGTATCACAAGTTGCTCCGATGAATAGGAGGGGTCTTCATCCACGTAAATTGTATCACCGATTTCATGCGACAGCGCCCTCAGACGGGCTATAAACGGCGAACCGACCGGAACAGCCACATGCTTGTGGCCCAGATCGGTCTGCGTTGCCACCTCCAAAGCACCTGTTGAATCGGCAAGCTGCACAAGCACCTGCCGGTCCACATCGCCCGGATTCACAAAGCAATAATGCGATTTCAGTTCAGCCGTGGCGGGTATGTCGGCCACCACAAGCTGATACCTCCCCTCGTCAAGTCCGGCAAGAGCATCGGCAAGCCGCGTGATGGGATGGAAGCGCAGGGGTATCGTGGCACCCACCTTGGCGCGCAGCAGGTCGTAATACACTCCCGACAACGTATCGCCGTTCATGGTGACTCCCATTGGCGACACTTCTATGGCAACATTGAGCGTATCGCCCGATGCAAGATGCTCCCGGCGTTCGCCCACGCCGGGCGACGAGCACATTTTAAGCCCGACCATCATGATGCCTGCGGCGGCAATGAGCATCAATACATAAAGCCCTGCCGATCCACGTTTGGGTTCCAATCGCTTGTACATCGTCTGAGTGAGATTAAATTCTTAAAGATACTCTATACCTATTTCCGAATTATCAGGCAATCCTTTAGTTTGCGAAATCGATTGAAAGCCCCATCTGAAGGCGGCGCGGATTCATGGGATAATGCGGCATGGAGAAGTAGTTCGTCCCTGTCAAGCCCTGGTTGACATGCGACATCATCACATAGAATCGGGTCTTTGACAGCTTGCAGTTAATATAGACGTCTACAAATGGATAGTTGCCGATATCTACCGACCGCTGATTATAGAACGACATGGTGGCCGGCTGGAACCCAACGCCCTTGTATTTGGTGAAGTAGTCGCAGTTCACGCCGAACTGTACGAACAGAGTGGCCACCTTGAACATGACATACATGTTGGAATTCACCACAAACTTCGGCAACGGAATCACCGCATCCTCCGTACACTGCTGATAGGTGAGGCGGTTGTCCCAGTGCAGCACTCCGAAATGGAAATTCTGACGCAATGTGGCGCTGAACACCTGGGCGTTGCCACCATACTGAGCAGGGAGCGCACGGTCATCAAAATAGATATGATTCTGAATGTTTTCAATCTGGGCTGTCAGTGAAGTATTGGTCCAGGGTACGGAAATCTCGCCACCCACGCGGAACGAACGGGTCTTTGAAAAGTCATTCTCCCACATAAAGTGGTTGGACCAGAAATGTTTCATCAGCCAGGGGGCGGACAGATTGTTGAAATGCCCGAAAGCCTTGACAGGCACTGTGTCACCGAACAACGGGATGCGAGTGGTTATGTCGCCGCTGACTTTTATTTCGCCCGCTGCATCACCTATCAGGCCAATCTCTCCCGTGACATTGTAGTTGAACAGACGTCCCTGCTGCTTTGTAAGCTGGGCACCCACCCAAAGCAGATTCTGACGCTCATCAAGCTTCATATCGGGATAGGGCACCTCCGTCATGGCTTCCACCTGCGCACCAGAAGGTGCCTCGGCGAAACTTTCCATGTGGTAATTACGTATCTCATGAGTGGCGAACAGCGCCAATCCGGCCTTCGCCCATTTGTTAAAGCCCTCAAGAAGCGAAACGCCCACCGTGTTGCGTATCTTCCAGTAATTCTGGTAATCGTCAGTATAATGCGGATTCAGATAGGTATTTTCCCAGAACGACAGATTTTCCTGAGCATTCTCATTGCGGAACACATGCTTGGACTCCTGATAACGGAATGTCCATATAAAACTCGTTACAGGCACAAGCGTGCGCTTCACGGTTGAATCGTTCACCTGCTCCTCTTTCCAGAAACCGAGTTTATATTTATTGTTCAGATACAGGTCCGTGCCTTTCACACGACTGTGTGCATCCGAGAGGTTCACAGGAATCTGCTTGGTATTCACGGAAGTATTGCCGCCCTGCACCACTGCCGGATCCGTGATATAGAGATCGTCGGTTATACCTCCGTTTTCTTTAGTCACAAGGTTAAAATGGGTCAGATAGCCCTGGAATTCATATCGTTCGCCGATATAACTGCCCGAAAAGCCCCAGTTAAGGTCTTTGGCCGCCTGATTGGCGTAGCTTCCTTTTGAGTAGATATAATCAATCATCGCACCCACCTGCGTACGGGCGTTTGCATTGGCCGAGAACACTGTGGAAAAGCGGTCCTGACCGATCTCCTTGCCGCCTCCGAAGTTATAACTGAGGAACGTGGTCGGAATTCGGGTGTTATAGAACCGGGCTTTCTCCTCGGTGGGAATCCATGGCAGAAGCGCATCACGGAAGAAGAAATCGCTCATCGGCTTGCGTTCCATGAACAGCATATTGTAGCCTTCGGCACAATAGTTGCCTGTCGCGGCATAAGCCGGCGAGACCTGTTGAGGAATGAATTCGAGCGAGTAGTTCTGAAAGAGAGTGTCAATCGTGGCCGGCTCACGCAGCCCCAGCGGCGGCACAAGTTTCCATGCATACGAAGGCTCAAGCTGCACTTTTTTTGCCGCTGTCCGGAAGCCGAAGGCCGACACAAGAAGGACAAGTATAAATAGGGCGGATATATTTCTTTTCATTTCATTGCTGTATGGAGCCCACGCAAGCATTTGCAAAAGGCAAGTCCATGAAATTAACTCACAAATTTAATGAAATTCCATGATATATGCCAATGCCTTAGGCAGCTCGTCGACAATGTGACGGGGTTTCCACAGCTCCTCAACTTCAATTGTCTGCGGATGGATGCACAACCGGGGCGGATTGGCAATCTCGATCGTTGTCCACCCGAACACATTGGGCCAATGGAAATCCTTGGCAGGATTATCGCCGATGTAAACCCAGTTGGTTTCGTCCGGATGCAAAAGCATCATCCGCTCGAAAGGCTTCGGCGAATTTTTGTCGGCTCCAGTCGCCTCCGACACAAGAAAATCGGATTCGGGAATATACTTTTCCAGACCAAGTGCTTTGTATTTATTGATCTGCGTGACACAGCGGCCATCCGTTATCATTCCGATTCTGATTCCACGGGATTTCAGCGCATCCAGAAGTTGTGCGGCCCCTGAGCGTAATGCAATATAAGGCATATGTGTGCGATAGACCTTCACCATGGCCGCCGCAGAAAGATGCTCTCCATTGACATTTGTGCCGACTCTTTCAGCAAGCAAATCGAACCCTGCGCCGACCGATGGTGCAGACTGCACAATTGCTTTGGCTACCTCAAAAGTCATGTCACTGCAGCCCGCAACAAACGTTGCGACAGCGTCGACAGCCGACCGAACATAGTCGGCCTCGAAATAAAGCGTATCGTCAAGGTCAAAAACAACCATGGAGCACTACCGGAATCAGGATTTTCGGGCGCCATACAGGCATTCTTTTATTGCATCGGCCACTGCGGTCACCTCCTCATCGGTCAGGCTGGAGCCGGATGGGAGGCACAATCCGCGACTGAAGAGATCCTCGCCTACACCGTTACCATAGAAGGGCGCATCGGCAAAAACAGGCTGCATGTGCATCGGGCGCCACAGCAGACGGGTCTCTATCCCTTTGTCAAGAAGCGCAATGCGCAATTCATCGGACGAAAGCGGCGCGGAATCCTTATCAAGCAGCAATGTTGAAAGCCAGAAGTTAGAACGGCTGCGGTCATCTGGATTGCATTTTACCTCCACGCAATCCACATCTCCCAAAAGCGACGCGTACATGTCATGGATGGCACGCCTGCGGTTCACCCTCCATTCAAGTTCCTCAATCTGTGCGCAGCCGATGGCCGCCGAAACATTGCTGAGACGATAGTTATATCCTATGGTGGTATGATAATAATAGGGGAGGGGTTCGCGCGCCTGTGTCGACAGGTATTTCACCCGGTCAGCCTCCTCTTTCGTATGGCAGATAAGCGCACCACCGCCGGATGTGGTTATAATTTTATTTCCGTTGAAACTCAATGCCCCGAAGCTTCCGAATGTCCCGCAACAACGGTCCATGAATGTAGAGCCAAGAGCCTCGGCGGCATCCTCGACCACGGGAATTCCATACCGTCGGGCAATCTCCATGATGCGGTCCATTTTGGCAGGCATACCGTAAAGGTGTACGGGTACAATGGCAGCAGGCGTTTTGCCTGTAAGCTTCATACGGTCCTCTATGGCCTGTTCCAGAAGCTCGGGATTCATGTTCCAGGTGTCACGTTCACTGTCGACAAACACCGGACGTGCGCCAAGGTAGACAATCGGATTGCAGCTGGCCGAGAAAGTGAGGTCCTGACATATCACTTCATCATCACGCTTGACACCGGCCATTACCAGACCGAGATGTATGGCTGCCGTACCGGCCGAAAGAGCCACCACATTCGGTACGTCGAGGAATTTTTCGAGACGATGCTCGAATTCGTCAACCATCGGCCCGAGGGGAACAATCCAAGTGGATTCTATCGCCTGGTCGACATATTTCTTCTCATTTCCCGCAAGATGCGGAATCGAAAGCTTGATCATAATTTTATCGGTTATGGCACGAGACACACCGCCCGTACCGCATACTCCCCGAAGCGAGGAAAACAAAAAAACGCCACGGAACCTTCAATTCCTACGGCGTTGCAAATTTAGAAATATTCGTTGTAAATATAAAGAACATATGTCACAACCTTACGCTCCGGCATGTGACAACCGGAGATTGCGGATGCGCCATCCGGTCCATGCGAGCAGAAGGCTCATGCAGGGGGAAAGTATATTGAAGATACAGTACGGGAAATAGACCATTGTGGACACCCCGAGTACAGTTGACTGAGTTATACCGCAGGAATTCCAGGGAATCAGTACGGAGGTCACAGAAACCGAATCCTCGATGGTACGGCTGAGCAACCGGGGTTCGAGTCCGAACTGACGGTAAACATTGCGGTACATGTTGCCTGTGATAATCAGCGACAGATACTGGTCGGCCGTCGTGCTGTTCATGAACAGACCGGAACCTACCGTAGCCCCTACAATGGATGTACGTTTGTGAAGGCGGCTTGTGAAGCTGCGCGTAATGGAGGCAAGCATCCCTGTGCCCATCATTGCGGCTCCGAACATCATGGCGGAAAGCACGAGTGCCACCGTGGACATCATACCGGAGATACCACCCGTCGACACCAGACTGTCAAGCCGTTCCACGCCTGTGTCCATAGCATTGCCTGACCACAGCATACCCCCAGCAGAAATCACGGAATGCCCTAAATCAGGCTGAAACACAAAAATGCCAACGAACCCGAGGAGCGCGCTCGCTGCAAGAGTCAGGAGGGTCGGAACTCTGAACGCAATAAGCGCAAGCGTAATAGCCGGAATAACAAGCGTCCAAGGTGTGATATTGAAAGTGGTTCTCAAAGCTCCGTCAAGCATCATTCCCTGATCGGCATCGGCGGCGTCCGACATAAATCCTTTTACCGCAAACACCACAAGCGCCAACAGCAATGCGGGGACGGATGATAGCATGAGATAACGCATATGCGCAAACAGATCAACGCCACAGGCACTCGATGCAACCACTGTTGTGTCGCTCAGCGGTGAAATCTTATCACCGAAATACGCACCTGATATAATTGCCCCGGCAATCCAGCCCGCACTGAATCCCATCACCTGACCGATGCCCATGAAAGCCACGCCGATAGTGGCGATAGTCGACCAGGAGCTGCCGGTAAGCACCGAAATCAATGCACACACCACGCAGGCTGTGACCAGAAACAATGTAGGGGTAAGCACTTCAAGGCCATATACAATCAAAGTGGGCACCACACCGCTCACCATCCATGTAGTGGCTACCATCGCTATGCAGATGAGCATCGGCACGGCAGGCAGAATCTGGCGCGCACTGCGCACAAAGCCAACCGTCATGCCGCGTCGCGACAATGCGCCGAACACAAACGATAACACTACAGACAATGCCGCTGAACCGAGAAGCACCACCGGAGAATACCCCGCAATGGCATCTGCGCCTTCACACATCATTATCAACACCAGACTGCTCAAAAGGACAATAATCGGCAACAGCGATACAAAGAGCGGTACCCGTCTGGCCTGGGTACCTTTAATTACAGCGATTTTCAACCTATTGAAAACTTAAATAAGAAACAAAGAATACTAACTCCAATAAATTGGCGGCAAATTTAGCTGTTTTACCGCTCAAAAGCAATTTGTAAGGGGAAACCGCGTTATTAATAAAGCATAAAAACGCCAAACAAATACGATGAATATCTGCAAACCATACATATATCTCTGCATACTGCTGCTTACCCTTGGCTTCCTTCCGGCCGAAGCCCAGGTAAAGGTTCACGGCAAGGTTACCGATATGCAGGGCGATGCACTTGAATTCGTCACCGTGCGTGTGGCCGGTACTGCCATAGGCACCAACACCGGGCTTGACGGAACTTTCAAACTGTCATGCCCCACGCCTGCCAACGACACTCTGACAGTGGTGTTTACCAGTATCGGTTACGAAGAGCTGCGCCGTCAGTTAATACATCCCAAAGGGGATCTGGCGCTCAACGTACGTCTGCGCAACAAAAGCCATGAACTCACGGAAGTGGAGGTGACCGATTTCAGGAAACAGACCTCTCAGATGCAGCATATTGACCGCGAAAGCTATAAACTTGCAGCCGATGCATCGGGCGGTTCGGTGGAATCTATGCTGTCAACCCTCGCCGGTGTGAACTCAAACAACGAGATGTCAAGCCAGTATTCAGTGCGTGGAGGCACATACGACGAGAATTCCGTGTATATCAACGGCGTGGAAGTCTACCGCCCGCAGCTCATATCCTCCGGCCAGCAGGAGGGTCTGAGTATCATCAACCCCGACATGGTGGGAAGCATCGGCTTCTCTACCGGTGGCTTCGGGGTGGAGTATGGCGACAAAATGTCGTCGGCACTCGATATCACCTATCGTGAGCCGGAGGCATTTGAAGGGTCTGTCACCGGCAGTCTCATGGGCTTCTCCGTAGCTGTGGGCCAAAGCTCCCGCAAGTTCTCCCAGCTGCATGGAGTCCGGTTCAAAAAAAACACATCGTTACTCAGTTCTCTCGAAACCAAAGGTGAATATGACCCGAAATTTTTCGATTACCAGACAAATCTCAACTGGAAAATATCACCTAAATTCAAAGCATCGTTCCTGGGCAACATAGCTGTAAACAACTATAAATTCCAGCCCGTTGACCGTGAGACAAACTTCGGCACATCATCCGACGCCAAACAGTTCAAAGTGTTCTTCGACGGTATGGAGAAAGACCGCTTTGAAACATATTTCGGCGCCCTTAACCTCACATACAAGCACTCCCGTTCAACCGACTTTTCACTCATAGCATCCGGATATCTCACCAATGAACTTGTTTCCTATGACATTTCAGGTGAATATTGGCTTGACCAGGCCGGGACCACAGGCGAAGGTAATCCCGACAATGCCATCGGTGGAGAACTTGGTGTAGGACGTTACCACGAACACGCCCGAAACAGGTTGAAAATTGGAGTTATGTCGTTAGGTCTGAGCGGCCATACCGCAATCAGGCGCCATAACCTGAGCTATGGGGTCAATTTCAGCCATCAGACCATCATGGAACGCGCCCGCGAATGGGAATTGCGCGACTCGGCAGGCTACACACTTCCCACCGATGGTCAGCACATACGCATGATCTACAACCTGTCGTCGCATCAGGACTTGTCGACCACACGCATGGCATTCTATGTGGCCGACAGTTACAGACTCCAGACATCCTCCGGTTATTTCGCTTTCAATGGCGGCCTACGGTTCAGTTACTGGGATTTCAACAAGGAATTCCTTGTATCCCCGCGACTGAACGTGGCATTTGTTCCCGAGCGAAACAGCTCCCTTACATTGCGGTTCGCCACCGGACTCTATTATCAGCAGCCCTTCTATAAGGAATTCAGGCAGCCCCTAACCGATGCGGAAGGCAACACAACCATAAACCTGAATTCTGAAATCAAATCGCAGCAGAGCCTGCATTTCATACTCGGCGGCGACTACACGTTCAGAATGTTCAACCGTCCGTTCAAATTTTCAGGGGAGGCATACTACAAGAAGCTGAACAAATTGATTCCATACGAAATAGACAACCTGAAAGTGGTGTACGAAGGAGTAAACCTCACAGACGGATATACCGCAGGACTTGATTTCAAACTGTTCGGACAATTCGTGCCCGGCACAGACTCCTGGATCAGCTTCTCGCTTATGAAAACAGGGGAGAACCTCAACGGAGTCACAGTGCCGCGCCCCACAGACCAACGCTATTCGTTCGCACTCTATTTCACCGATTATTTCCCGAAATTCCCCAAACTGAAATTCTCGCTCCGCGGCATCTTCTCCGACGGGCTCCCCACCACAGCTCCGCATTCATCGCGCGACAAAGGATATTTCCGTGCCCCTGCATACAAGCGCGTCGATATCGGTCTGAATTATGCCCTGCTGGCTCCTCAGGACAACGAATCCGCACCTTCGGGACTGCACCGCTGGCTCAAAAGCATATGGCTCGGAGTGGATGTGTTCAACCTGCTTGACATATCGAACGTGTCAAGCTACTATTGGGTGACTGATGTGAACAACATCCAGTATGCCGTCCCCAACTACCTTACGCGCCGCCAGTTCAATGTACGACTTACCATCGATTTCTGATGACAGAGAGTGTACATCTGAGAGCCAACCACATGCAAAATTTACACGACACCGAATGGGCAAAGCACAACTGAAAAAAGAGATTCAGACATTGAGCCGCGAACAACTCGAACACCTTGTACTTGAGGCCTACGAAGCACGGAAAGAGATAAAACAGTATTTCGATTTTTTCATAGACCCAGATGCCACCAGATTGGCGGAGAAATATAAAGCGGCCATCGACAAGGAGCTTAAACGCAGCAAGCGCGGACACTCCCGGGCCCGCACCTCGGTCATAAAACGTGCGCTGAAGGATTTCAGCAGCTTCCAGCCGGGGTTCGAATATGAACTTGACCTGATGTTCCACACCATCGCCACGGCCATGATTGCCGAAGCACAATTGAATTTCACCGAGGCACAATGCAATGCCTACGGCAAACTGCTGCTGGATATGATTGCTTTGGCCGACAGAAATCTTGTCGCAGACAAAATCCTGAGCCGCACTACCAACATGCTCGACAATCCGAAGGCCGGATCGGTGTATTTCCGGCGATTTCTAAAAAAGTTGTTGGACGAGAATCTTTGACAAGGCCATAAAAGTTGCGTATCTTTGCATCCGCCATGATTAAATCCGTTTTTAAACTCCTGCTGACATTCCTGATCTTCGTTGCCGTTTTCATGCTGCAACGCATGATATTCATTCTGATATATCATGATATTATCACTGTAGACGGAATCGGAACGTGGTGGGATATCATTTCGCATGGCTTTGCAATGGACTGCAGCGTGGCCGGTTATCTGACCGTTCTCCCTGCACTTCTATATGTCACGGAGTCGATTACAGGCAGCCGCCCCTGGCTTATTACTACCGAACGCATAGTCCTTGCTGTGGAAGCCGTCCTCACAGCCATCATCATGGTAGCCGACGCCGCGTTATACGGATACTGGGGATTCCGGCTTGACATGACGCCTGTATTCTATTTTACCACATCGCCGTCGGCGGCCATGGCAAGCGCCACAGCATTGCAGATCATAGCCGGATTTTTCTCCATTATTATCATAGCCGCACTGATATGGCTTGTACTCAACCGTTTCGCGCTGCGCGTACATGTCGACACCCGACACAGAGCTATTTCGACAGCGGTAACACTGCTATTTACCGTAGCTCTGATTGTCCCCATACGTGGCGGAACAGGTGTGGCCCCAATGAACCTGAGCCGTGCATATTTCAGTACCGACCAGCGGCTCAACCATGCAGCCATCAATCCGGTTTTCAGCCTCCTTTACTCCGCAACGCATCAGAACAAGGGACTTGAAGAGTTCCATTTCTTCGACACGGAAACAGCAGAGCGTATTCTTGCCGATTATGAGGCAAACAATATCAGCAACCACATGGCGTCCTCCATGGCTGACAACGGCGCGGACACAGTGCCGCTGTTGCGTTGCGAACGTCCGGATGTCTATCTCATAATTCTTGAAAGCTTTTCAGCACACCTCATGCCCGAGCTGGGGGGCGAGGCCATAGCCGTCAATCTCGATTCTCTGGCTCGCGAAGGGATGAGCTTCACCAACTTCTACGCCAACAGTTTCCGTACTGACCGCGCGCTGCCGTGCATCCTCTCGGCCTTCCCCTCGCTTCCGTCAATGAGTCTGCTCAAGCACGTTGAAAAAATAGAGCATCTGCCATCCATGGCTGAAACCATGAAATCGGCAGGCTATGATACAAGCTATTTCTACGGAGGCGACATAACTTTCGCCAACATGCAGGCATACCTGTCAAGTTGTGGATTCGACAACGTCATTTCAGACAAAGACTTTCCGCGCGAAAGCCGTCAGAGTAAATGGGGAGCACACGACCACGAAGTGTTCACACGTGCACTGAACAATGTTGCTATGCATGGACATGACCATCCGCAATTCACGGTCATTCAGACGTCAAGCAGCCACGAGCCGTTTGAAGTGCCATACCATAACCCGAAGTTTGCATCATCGCCACAAAAAAATGCGTTCGCCTACACCGACAGCTGTCTGATGGCATTTGTCGACAGCCTGCGCACCACCGACCGATGGGGTTGCACTATTGTTGCCATTGTCCCTGACCACCTCGGAGCTTGGCCCATGGATCTATCTGACCCGAAGGCGCGTCACCATGTTCCGTTCGTAATGGTTGGAGGAGCATTGAACAGGCCGCACACCACCATGGCTGTTCCTGGATCGCAAACCGATATTGCAGCGACTTTGCTTTCAGCGCTCGGCATAGATTCCTCTGATTTTCCATTCAGCCGGGATTTACTTGACAGCAGGAAGGCCCACTACGGCGTATTTTCCGAAACCGAAATATTCGGCATGGTGGATGATTCCGGACTGATTATCTATAACATAGGTCCTAAGCAGTTCAATCCCGGCATCACAACAGAAAGGGGAGAAGCTGCAAAAGCTTACCTGCAATTAAGCTATGAGGCCATGTCGGCATTATAACTGACACCAAGTGACAAATATCGAACATTATGATTGATTATCTAAACCAACTCGATACATCCGTATTCCTGTTCTTCAACAGCATGCATGCATCATATATGGACAATGTGATGATGCTGTTCACCGGGCGCTTCATGTGGATTCCCATGTATGCGGCCCTGCTGCTCGTAATAATCAGGACATGCGGCAACAAGTCTGCATTCATTTACCTTCTGGCAATCGCAGCCGCCATCACACTCACCGACCAGACTTGCGCATCAATCATACGTCCCGCAATTGAACGCCTGCGACCATCTAATCCCGAGAATCCATTGTCGGCGCTTACAAGGGTGGTGGATGACTACAGAGGCGGATCATATGGATTTCCCTCATGCCATTCAGCCAATTCGTTTGCGCTTGCATCGTTCATGTCAATGCTGATTGCCAACCGGGGATTTCGCATATTCATCTTTACCTGGGCCTTATTGAATTCATACACGCGCCTATATCTTGGCGTTCATTATCCCGGCGACTTGCTCACAGGCGCCATCATCGGAAGCGTCTTCGGATGTCTGTGTTTCCTGATTGCCCGGCAGATTGATCTGCGCACCATAAACAAAGGATTGGTTAAATCAGAGTGGAGCAACCAAATAAAAAACCAACGCAATTTCGATGCACTCATAATACTATATGCGGTAGGAGCAATCACTTTGGCCTGTATCCTTATCGCATCTGTTTAGTTTGACAAAACACAAAATAATGCTATTCAGTAGCGATTTTGTCCTATTCTGCATTAAATTAATTTGAGTAATTTGCCGATGAAAATGCAACCAACGGCTGAATTTTCATATACGTAAGTCAACAATCACTCAAATCACCATGAAATATAACAACAAAACAGTCCTATTTCTCTTGCTGACTCTGATGGCCGCATGCAGCCTGATGGCTCGTGAGAAATTCAACTTCAACGGCGGCTGGCGATACGCCCAGGGCGACTTTGCCTGTGCAGAAAATCCGGCTTTCGACGACAGCGGGTGGACATCTACCGGTTTACCGCATTCGTTCAGCATCCCGTATTTTATGGCTCCCGATTTCTATGTGGGATATGGCTGGTACCGCAAGTGTTTCCAACTGGCCCACAAAGCACTCGACGGCCGTGTCATGCTCGAATTCGACGGTGTTTTCCAGGATGTCGAAGTGTTTGTAAACGGAGTGAAAGTAGGCGCCCATAAAAGTGGTTATACAGGTTTCGATATTGACATTACAGATGCATGCCGTGCCGGTAACAATTTAGTGGCCGTCAGGGTGAACAATCTGTGGAAACCCGATCTGGCACCCCGTGCCGGCGAACATACATTCAGCGGTGGCATTTACCGCAATGTGCGCTTGATTACCAAGAATAATGCCTACATTCCTCAGTACGGAATAGGGGTTACCACACCTAATCTTGCTCAAAACAACGGGAAGGGTTCCGTCGTAGCCATCAACGCAGAAGTAACAAACGCTTCAACCGAACGAGCCGACTATACACTGAAATGCAGTGTCTACGACAAAAATGACAATGAGGTCACCGACGTGAGCAAAAACATTACGGTGAATCCTTCAGACACTGCCCTGATGGTAATGAGAACACCGTATGTCGCCGACCCAGAGTTATGGGACATCGACAATCCAGCGCGATACAAGGTGGTAAGCAATCTTTACAGCGGTGACAATCTGCTCGACAGCGACACCACCAGATTCGGATTCCGGTGGATGGAATGGACCGCCGACAGAGGATTCTTTCTTAATGGAAAACATCTGTATCTGCAAGGAGCCAATGTACATCAGGATTATGCCGGTTGGGGAGATGCCGTCACCGACGGAGCCGCAATAAGGGATGTAAAAATGATGAAAGAGGCCGGATTCAATTTCATCCGTGGTTCACATTATCCACATTCACCGGCATTCACCGAAGCCTGCGACAGTGTGGGCATCCTGTTCTGGTCAGAAGCCCCATTCTGGGGCATCGGCGGATTCAAGCCCGACGGTTACTGGAATTCAAGCGCGTACCCTGTTGACAGCTGTTACGAGGCCGTCTTCAATGCCAATGCCATAAATCAGTTGGCTGAAATGATACGAATTCACCGAAACCGCCCATCGGTCATAGTATGGAGTATGTGCAACGAAACTTTTTTCTCGGCTCCCAAAGCGATGGACGGTGTACGCAACCTCCTCAAGGAAATGGTAGCTGCAAGCCATAGGCTCGACCCTAGCAGGGCAGCTGCAGTGGGTGGCGTTCAACGCCCCCTCGGCGACACCCGCATCGACAAGATTGGAGATGTGTCTGGTTACAACGGCGACGGCGCCACACTCGATGATTTCATTAATCCAGGCATCCCCTCAATGGTTTCGGAATACGGCAGCGTCACGGCAGACCGTCCGGGCGAATATGCGCCGGGGTGGGGCAGCCTAGAAGCCGAAGAAGCATGGCGCGGAAGGCCGTGGCGTTCAGGTCAAGCTATCTGGTGCGGTTTCGACCACGGAAGCATAGCTGGCGCCCAGCTTGGCAAAATGGGTATAGTGGATTATTTTCGCATTCCTAAACGTGCATGGTATTGGTACCGCAACGCCCTCGTCGGCGTTCTGCCTCCGCAATGGCCATCTGAAGGGATGCCAGCCAAACTAAAGCTGACAGCGTCCTCCAATGGTCCGGTGAAAGCCGACGGAACCGACGACGTGCATCTGCTCGTTTCGGTTATAGGTGCTGACGGTAATGATCTCAGCAATTCGCCTGACGTTTCCCTGAAGATAATCTCCGGACCCGGTGAATTTCCCACCGGACGCTCAATAAGTTTCAGCAAGAACAGCGATATCTGTATTCTTGACGGTAAGGCGGCCATTGAGATGAGGGCATACCGTTCGGGACATACTATCGTGGAGGCCACCTCCCCAGGACTTGAACCGGCTCGCTTAGCCATCGATTTTGTCAATGGCATAGATCCAGGTTACCGTGAACCTAAAGAGAGGCCGTATATCAGATTTGAAAAGAGAGTGTCAGCGAAAGAACCGGTTGTATTCGGGCGTAACAATCCCATGTTCGCCTCCGGTTCTGCAGCGCAACATGCCTCTGGACTTGCAGGCGACGGCGATGAGTCAACATGGTGGGAGTCCGCTCCTGACGACCGGCAGCCATCGCTCATGCTGGACACCGAAAAGGGGCTTTCGCTTAAAACAATCTATCTTGTCTTTCCGGAAAAGGCAAACTGGAAATACCGGGTTGAGACATCGCTCAACGGAAAGACCTGGAACATCCTGACCTCATGCAATGGAGAGACAGCAACCAAAACCATGACTTTCGAATGTGAAAAAGAGGTAAAGGCACAGTTCGTCCGCATAGCTTTTGACGATAGTGGAGCTGTGGCAGAATTATCAGTAACAGGTATAATTTTGGATTGAAAATGAAAAGGACAATAATTTCAACAGCAATTGCTTTGGCGGCAATAACATGCATGGCTGAACAGCCACCAATGATTCTTCAATACGATGCCCCGGCTACCGAATGGATGACATCCGCACTGCCCGTTGGCAACGGAAAACTAGGAGGAATGATTTTTGGAGGCCTGAACCGTGAACATGTGCAATTCAACGACAAGACATTATGGACCGGTGATTCCAACAACCGCGGAGCCTATCAGAATTTCGGCGACGTATTCATTGACTTCGGCACAGATTCCGCCACGGTCACAAACTACGAACGTACATTGAATCTGGACGATGCAGTGGCCACTGTTGAATATGAATGCAACGGCGTCACATACCGCAGAGAATATTTCGCCAGCTACCCTGACAATGTTCTCGTGATGCGTTTCACCACTCCCGGAAGTAAAAACAGTTTGTCGTTTACTCTGATTCTGCAGGATGCCCACGGGGGTATGCCGCAACTCAAAGGCGATGAACTGACTGTGTCAGGCAAACTTGATCTAATATCATACGACGCGCACATTGCAGTGCAAGCCGACGGGGGGACTGTCACCACCACTGACAAGGGATTTAAAGTTGATAACGCCGACAGCGCCACCGTACTTCTTGTCGCCGACACCAATTATGATATTGAAGCGCCCACATATATTGCCAGCGATGAAGATTCTCTTGCCACAAAGGTTAAGAACCGCATTAAAGATGCATCGTCCAAAGGGTATGACGAGTTGCTGAAAAGGCATCTTGAGGACTACCGCCCCATTTTCGAAAGAGTAAGCATTGATCTTAACGAGCCGATGCCAGCTTACACTACAACGGAGCTAATCAAAAGCCACCGAGACAGCCGCTATCTCGACATGTTGTATTTCCAATACGGAAGGTATCTGATGATCGCCTCTTCACGCGGGATAAATCTTCCCAATAATCTGCAGGGAATCTGGAATAATGACAATGCCCCGGCCTGGGAGTGCGACATCCATTCAAACATCAATATACAGATGAATTACTGGCCTGCCGAGGTAACGAATCTTTCCGATTGTCATATGCCGTTCCTCAACTATGTGGCCAATGAAGCCGGTAAACAGGACGGAAGCTGGCAACGGATAGCGAAATCAGAAGGATTGAGAGGATGGTCAATGAATACTCAGAACAACATCTTCGGTTTCACTGACTGGAACATAAATCGTCCGGTCAATGCCTGGTACTGCACTCACCTTTGGCAGCATTATCTTTACACACTCGACCGCAATTACCTTCGAGACAAAGCTTACCCGGCCATGAAATCAGCCTGTCAGTATTGGTTCGACCGACTCATTACGGGTGCCGACGGATATCTTGTAGCACCTGATGAATGGTCGCCTGAACATGGTCCATGGGAGGACGGTGTGGCATATGCGCAGCAACTCATAGCGTTGCTTTTTGACCAGACTCTGCAGGCTGCTGCCATAGTGGAGCCCGACTCGCAGTTCGCAGCCGAACTCAAAGACTATTATTCCCGACTCGACTGCGGAGTCGAAACTGGAGAGTGGGGGCAGATAAAAGAATGGAAGAAAAATCCCGATGACCCAAACGACGACCATCGTCATTTATCTAATCTCATAGCGCTCTATCCCGGCAACCACCTCTCTCCATGGCTCGATAAGGAAAAACTTGAGGCAGCCCGAACAACGCTTCTGCATCGCGGCGACATGGGCACAGGCTGGAGCCGTGCATGGAAAATTGCATGCTGGGCCAGGATGCTCGACGGCGACCACGCCCACCATTTACTGAAATCGGCTCTCACGCCATCTTATCTGACAGTAATCAGCATGGACAACGACAAGGGGGGAGTATATGAAAATCTCTTTGATTCACATCCTCCTTTCCAGATTGACGGCAATTTCGGTGCAACAGCTGGCATAGCCGAAATGTTGATTCAGAGTTACGGTCCTGCTATCCATCTTTTGCCAGCATTGCCTTCGGCCTGGGCAAAACGAGGAAGCGTGAAGGGGCTGAGAGCCCAGGGCGATTTTACAGTGGATATGGCCTGGATGGATGGTCAACTAAAAGAAGCCAGTGTGCTTTCCGGTTCCGGTAAGCCCTGCACGCTGTATATTTCAGGTACTCCGAAGAACCTGAAGATTGCCGACAGTGATGGTAGACCAGTGAAAATGACAGCCGAAAACGGTATTACATCTTTTATCACCGAAAAAGGCCTCCGCTACACGATCACTCGCGAATGAAATCCCGGTATTTCAAGACATATTCAGGGCTGACTCCCCAATCGGGAACCAGCCCTGAATATATTAATTCGCTTTTAGTTATGGTTAATATTAGCTCTTCTCAGAATTTGTAGCCCACGGTAAATACAAGCTGGTTGGAATTGAAATCCATTTTTGCTTTGGGGGCATCAATCCATTTGCCGTTGTAATCCTCAAACGACGTGAATGCCTGATAGGTGGACGCTGTGTGGCGGTGAACAAACGCAAAGTCTGCGTAGAAACCGCCTGTACGGTAACCAAGACCGGCCGAAACAGTGTTGATGTCGTTATTCAATGTATAGGCAGGATTGGTTCCGACGGTAACAACTTCAACTGCGCCGTCTGCAACCTCATTCTTGACATTGGTTGAGGAATATGAATAGCCGGCACGCAGACTGAACTGCGGAGTGACGCGGAACTCCGCGCCAAGGCGCAATGTGTTCGATGCCTTGAAGTAATTCTTGATATCCTGGTTGAAATACTCCAGATCGCCACCGCTATCAGAAGTCTTCATGTTGCCATAGGCGTCATACTCATAATCCACACTGATAATGCCGCGACCGCCAATAACACCGGCTGCGCCGACCATCAGTTTCCAGGGTGAAGTCAGATTCCATGAACCATCGGCTGTATCTGTGCTTTGGTCAGCCTGAAAACCATACTCAGAGCCAAACAGGATATTGCCGTAGTAGGCGGTTGACAAAGAGTACCATGTGGGGGTATGCACGGCAAGACCGAGACGGAATTCATTGATGGGTTTGAAAATCAGGCCTAATTTCAGGTTAACACCTGTGCCGGTAATCTTCTTCCAGTTGTTCAGTTCCCAGTCGCAATTTCCTTCGGTTATACCGTCGATGGGGTCTCCTACAGGTACGTTTGCACTTGTAAGGGTTTCCGAATAGTAAGTGGACTGCTCGTAGTTCAAATCGGTGATTCCGATACCGAGCCCCCAGTAAACCGTGTTTGCCAGATTACCGCCGAAATTGATGTTGTACTCATCCACATACCCGCGTTCCTGCACCATGAACTCGCCGACGCCCGTCGTAGGGTCACCGCTAATACCATTGTCAGGATGCTGGAACAATCCGTTGTAAATATCAGTAAGATACGTCTGCGAAGTGCCGTCGGGGAGTGGTTCGGCCGCCACCGACGGGTTTACAACGCCACCGCTGAATCCCAGGATGCTGAGCCAGTTGATACGGGAATCCCTATATGGATTATAGGGTGCACGGATATTGAGGCCGTCGGGCACCTCCGATTGCTTGTCGTAAAACATCATGCGGTAGGGATCAGTACCATCAGTCATCAGCGCGATATAGTTGGACAGTGAGGAGGCAAGAGGCATTCCGGCACCACGGTACTGACGGTCGAACGACTTTACACGGCCATAGGACACACCCCATGAGAATGTCTGCATCACGGAGTTGTTTAGATTATATGTCCCGATGTAGCCGAAGTTATTCACATCAACATGCGTCCGGTTCCACGAGGATCCCTGACTAATGCCGGAACTCTTGGCATTCATAATGTTGACATCAAGAGTGAATCCGACATCGCTGCCCCGGTAGACACCTATACCGGCAGGATTCTGGTTGAGGGTGCTGAGATCGCCGCCAAGAGCGGTAAAGGCACCGCCCATTGCCATGAAACGTGCAGTTCCGCGTGTCTCATTCTGCGACAATGTATATGCATCTACGGCACTCTGTGCCGACACCGAAAACGGCAACGCGGCAACAATGGCCATATATCCGAGTTTGTTCATTGCTATAGTTGTTTAGTTGTAGTTTTGATCTAATGCTTGGCGATGGAGGCGAAATCAGCGTCCGCGATGTCCGCCACCTCCGCCACTGGTTCGGTTACCGCCGGAAAAACCTCCGCGATTGCCTCCGAAGCTTCCACTTGAGGAACCACGGGAACCGGAGCCGAAGCTGCTGCCTCTATTGTAATTGCTGCTGTTGGAATTGTAACGGTAAGTGCTCTGGTTGCTGTTGCTGTTGTAATTATGATTCTGATTGTATGTGCCTGTATTGCGGCCACGCGTACCGCCATTGTTCACGGATGGCGTACCGATAGGCTGACGATAACCGGGACGATTGGTGGATACACTGTTGCCGGGTCGGGCAGAGGAATTGCCGGTACGATTGCCACCGCTGTAATTGCCGTAGCGGTAAGTTGTGCCGGAGTTACTTATATTGCGGTAAGAGTTCCCGGAAGGACGGCGGGTGGTGTTGGGCGCAAACGCTCCCGACGACGTGTAGTTAGGACGGCCATGCCATCCGCCACCCCACGAAGGTCCCCAGGACGGCCCCCAAGCCGGTCCCCAGCCCGGGCCTCCCCAGCCCCAACTCCAACTCCACGAAGGGCCTCCCCAGCCCCAATTCCAGCTCCAGGAAGGACCCCACCAGGGATCATACCCCCAGCGGTTCCAATACCAGGGCGAGCCGTAATATCCATAGCTATAATAGGGATAGCCATAGTATGGATAGCCCCCTACGACATTAAGATTGATTGTGGTGGTGGGCTGCACATAACCGTTGTTGTAACCATCGGCATAATATCCGGCATCATCATATTCAGACCGGGCATATGCCTGCGAGGCTATGTCGGAGTTCTGGAAGCGCGCCAGTTTTCGGGTATTGCTCATCTCCTCGAACTGCTGCAACGAGATTGAATCGGGCATGCTTGAACGCGACTCGCCGACACCGCTGTACCGACGGTTGTACTCATCCACATCGCGTGTGGATGTACCGGTGGCCTGATACTGGTCGGCACTCTGATATTCACCCACGTTATTCCAAGGCACATATTGCGCGCCATCGTAATACAGTTGGGTAGAGGTGCCGGTGTTTGTATTGCCGGTCCTGGATGGTCTGGACTTTTTCACCTCTTTCTTCGGAGCCTTAGACGCATCATAATAAATATCATCGTCATAATAACTCTGACCGGATGCCACGACGGCACCAGATACAACAAGAGCCGAAACTACAGCAAGACGTGGAAAAAGAGAATTGATTTTCATATCGTATTTCCTCCTTAATTGAGAAATTATTATCTGTTCCATGCGCCGGAACACATCCGACGTATAACACTAATTAGACAATGCAAACTGTTTAAGGTTTAATTATCACCCTTTTATTTTAAGAGAGGCATTCTCCGCAGCCAGCATTGCCGGAAACATGTTGCGTACATTTCTCACAAAGATAGTAAACTTCGCTTTAAATAGTCCTATCTTTCCGGAAGGCCGTCAATAAAATCTGTTAAAACCGGCTTCCGGTAACCGCTTTTCCCTTGAAAGTGTCACCCCGGAGGCCGGTTTTATATTATTTGATTCTTGGTTCCAAAAGCCTGCTTCCGGCAGTAGGGGAAGGATGACGGCTTATGGCGAAGAGAACAGACTTTATTTCTCTATAGGTTTCATATCGTAACTTACCATGGCAACGGTGAAGCCCCAGTAGATAAATGCAAGCGCGGTGAGGAAGCTGACCATCATCATATCCTGCATATAACCGGCCTCAAGGAAGAAGAACCCGATGAGTAACAACAGGATACCATTGATAAGATACATCCACCAATAGCGGTTTGCTCTGGTTCCCACTGAGGCAATGATCGAGGCAATACCCCAGAAGATAAACACGATGGAGAGGAAATAGGGGAACACGATTTCCGACAGGATTACACTGCGCACCAGCATGAAGCCGACGAACATGTCAATCACACCACCTGCAAGCCACCAGCCCCATCCGCGAGGACGGTTGACACCGGCAGACACACAGAGCTGAACGATACCGGCCAGAATGAGCAACCAGCCGAAAATCTGGGATGCTACAGCAAATCCGGCAGCCGGCCAGAACCAATAGGCAAAACCTCCGAGCACCATAAGTATCCCTACAAGCAGGACAATCCACCAATACTTGGTCTGTCCCCAAAAATTAAATGATAATGTCTTCATAATATAGATATTTTGTGAAACTTTGTTGCTTGTTTTGATACTATAACACTTTGCAGAAAAAAATAGTTGAATGCCTGCGGTCAAAGTCAATAATTTTATGACCGATGATGCTCCGATTCCCGTATGATGTGAAAAACTTTTACACCATAAATTTCACCATGCCGCCGATTATGTGTAAATTTGTGCAATCGGGCATACGGTAGCACGCCTTGCTCACTGCAGATCGCCCCCATTGACCGACAATATTTTAACACAATACACAAACGATGGAAGTTATAGGCAAAATCATTGTGGCTCTTCCTGAAGTATCAGGAAATTCCAAAGCCGGCAATCCCTGGAAAAAACGCGAATACGTTCTTGAAACCCAGGAATCATACCCTAAAAAGATCTTTTTCGATTTCTTTGGCGAACGTGCCGACCAGTATCCCCTTCAGGTGGGCGACACTATCAAATTGAGTTTCGACATTGAAAGCCGCGAATATCAGGGCCGCTGGTACACCAGCATCCGCGGGTGGAAATCAGAACCGGCAACCGCTGCCGCCACTGGGATGCCCACACCCCCGGCGCCCCAGAATGCATTTCCCGAACCGATGGCTCCTGCCGCCCCGTCGGCAACCTCTGCCACCGACGAC